>Ga0209212_1008238_pt1 | contig 11239 bp, 11 predicted proteins | sample RifGroC2_FD_183996 | JGI IMG/M metagenome (GOLD analysis project Ga0209212, IMG submission 183996) | Groundwater microbial communities from Rifle, Colorado, USA - Groundwater C2 (SPAdes) (version 2) | ecosystem: Environmental > Aquatic > Deep subsurface > Groundwater | place: Rifle, Colorado...
TGCCTGCGCCGCTGCCCTAAATGCCGCATAGGCGCCACCAACGCAAAGAACCCGGCCAAAACCAAATTCATCCGCGACGTCACTCCCCAGCCGCCGCAGGACCCTCAGCCCCCGCAGCAGTAAAGCCGCCTACTCCAGGGGGAGCTTTATGAGGCCCTGCTTCTTCAGCTCCCAGAAACACTTGGCCGTGGCGGCCACGTCCGAGGCGGCGTTGTGCGCGCCTTCGAAATCCGCGCGAAACAGCTTCTGGTGCAGTTCGGCCAGCTTGGGCCATTTGTAGCCGCGCGGCCCGGGAATGGCGCAGAACTCCGTGGTGCCGTGCATGGTGCAGATCTTCTGTTTGGAAGCGGGAATGTCCGGCAGGCCGTTGCGCAGGAACTCCGCCCCCACTATCTTCTCGTCGAAACTCATATTATGCGCCACCAGGTACTGCGCCTGGTCCAGCAGCGCCTTGAATTCCCGCAGCACCACAACGAGCTCGCGCCCTTCTTTAAGCGCGCGCTCGGTGGTAATGCCGTGTATGCGCGCCGACTCCGCGGGAATGGTGAAGCCCTGCGGCTTTATCAAGCAATCGCAGGAAGTTATAAGCCCGCCGTCCCGGTCATAGGCCATGTAAGCCAGCTGCACCAGGCGGGGCCAGTTATCCAGCGCGGTCACCGGCGCGTTCCAGCTGCGCGGCAGGCCGGTGGTCTCGGTGTCGAAGAACAGGTACACCAGCGCCGGCGCCACATCCCCGAAAAGGTCTAGTTGTATGTCTGCCATAAGGTCGCGTGAGGACTATTTCGCCACAAGAAAACCCACCACCGGAATATCAGCGCTGGAAAGGTCGTAGTTAAGCAGGTCTTCCGGCTTAACCCACTCTATGCGGTCATGGTCGTTGAGTTTGAACTCGCCCGCCAGGTGCCTGGCGCGGTAAACCAGCAGCTCCACCGGCAGGTGCTTGTACTCAAACTTGCTCGAGCACACGAACTCCCCTATTTCCGTCTCCACCCCGAACTCTTCCATGAGCTCGCGCTTCAAACAGACCTGCGGCGTCTCGCCCGGCTCCAGCTTGCCGCCGGGGAACTCCCACTTGCCGCCAAGCGTATCCCCCGCCTTGCGCTGGGCAAGCAGTATCCGCCCTTCCCGCTCTATAACCGCCGCCGTAACCTGTTTCATTTAATTGCCGCAGAGCCTTTTGAAATCGGCGCGGGCGCTGCGCGCGGCGCCGGCTATGGGCTCCGCCACGGCCTTGGGGTTAAGCAGGCAGAGCAGCAGCCAGTCCCCGGCCGCCTCGGCGCGGTTGCCGCAAGCCACCTGGCAGTCGTAGCGGCGCTTGTAGGCGTCGGCGTTGCGCGGCTCCAGCTTCAGCAGCGCGTTCAGGTCCTTCAATTCTTTCTTGTCGCGGCCCGCCTGCAGATAAGCCAGGCTCCGCCAATTGTACGCCTCGGCGCAGTCCGGGTCCAGCCGCAGCGCCTGCGACAGGTCCTCAATGGCTTCCTCCAGCCGCGCGGCCCCTTCCGGCTTCTCGGCAATGTAGGAAAGCAGCTTGCCCCGCTGCAGATAATACTCGGGCGCCTCGGGGTCCAGGTCTATGGCCCGGGAAATATCCTCCATGGCCTCGTCGTAGCTGCCCTTGGCGGTATAGATCTGGCTGCGCATGTAATACGCCTCGGAGCAGTCCGCGTCCACGGTTATTATCTCGCCCAGGGTTTCAAGGGCCTTGGCGGTATCGCCCAGCTCGTCAAAAGCCATGGCGCGCCAGTACATGGCCTCGGTATCCTCGGGCACCAGCTCCAGGCATTTGTCGAAAGCGGCAATGGCCTCGGCCCAGCTGCCCTTGTCTATCTGGATTATACCCAGGCCGTAATAAGCCTCGTTGTTCTTGGGGTCCAGGCTCACCGCCCGCAGGGCGTCTTCAAGCGCCAGCTGCAGCTCCGGCTTGCGGCCAAAAGCGGCCAGCCACGCGTCATAGGCCTCTTCGCCCGAAGGTGCGCGCCCGGCGGCTTCCCAGGCCTTGGCCAGGTAGGCCTTGGCCCGCAGGCAGTAAAGCTGCGAACTGTGGTCCCCGGCCGCAATGGCCTGCCCGTAATTAGCTATGGCCGAGTCGTACAGCCCCTCGCTGAAATAGGCCTCGCCCCGCTTGATAAGGAAATCTATATTGCTCATATATATAGTATAGCAGACCAACCCGCCCCACCGCGCCATCTGCCCCCTTCCCAGCTAATAGACCGGCAGGCCAACCCAAGTGGCCCATAGCCCATCCATCAGAGGCAACCTGTTCCAAAATGGAACATACTGAATTACACTTCAAAGAAGCGCCCGCAGCGTAACCTCATAGGCGGACAACGGACATCAACTGTTTGGCCGTAGGGAGCTTGCCATTAAGTTCAGGCGGAAGCTCGGCCTGCAGCTGGTATTCCGCCACACCTATGGGATTGGTCTTGCTCTTTAGGGCGAATTCAACCTCCAGGTTATCCTTCTCAGCGCAAAGGATTATGCCAATAGAAGGGCGATCATCCGGCGCCCGTTCTTTTTCATTCAGCAAGTTGAGATAAAAATCCATCTGGCCGGCGTGCTCGGGCTTGAAGGGGCCGACTTTTAATTCGAAAGCCACCAGCGCCTTAATGAACCTGTGGTAGAAGAGCAGGTCAATAAAGTATTCCCTGTGCCCCAGCACCAGCCGGTGCTGACGGCCAATAAAACAAAAGCCATAGCCGAGCTCAAGAATGAATTCGCGCAAGCGCTCTATCAGGCGGCTTTCCAGCTCCCTCTCTTTAATTTCGCGGCGGACACCAAGGAATCCCAGGCTATAACTGCTCTTAAGCGCCTCTTCGGCCTGGTTGGCGAGATTCTCCGGCAAGGCAAGCGGGAAGTTATGAGTCTTCTTTTCCAGCAAAGCATGGTTATACGCGCCAGCCCTGATCTGGTTCAGAAGCGTGTTGCGGGACCAGCCAAAGCGCGCCGTGGCCTGTATGTAATACAGCCGGGCGGCCGGTTCGGTAACTTTATTCAGGATATGCAGGTTCTGACCCCAGGGTATTTCTGCGACAACTTGTCGCAGAAATGCCGAAACCGGCCCTCCGCCCAATTTGGCGACAGCCTGTCGCCAAAATGCCGAGATCGGCCTTCCGCCCAATTTGGCAACAACCCGTTGCCAAACTGCCTCATCGGCATAGGTCAGGTAAAAACGTTTCATATCCCGCAGGTTGCGCGGGGACAGCCCCGTCATTTCCGGGAACGCCCGCCGCAATTCTTTGGACGTTTGCTCGACCACGGACTCGCCCCAGCCCAGCGAACTTTGTTTTTCTACTATCGAATGTCCGATATCCCAGTAGAGCAGGATCATCTCACGATAGACCACTCGCGAGGCGCAAAGACGGGCAGTCTGAATGCGGCTTTTGAGCGCGGCTATGAACCGCTCATAATCAGCGCCCGCTATAACGGCGTCCTTGTACTTATCCATAACTCCCCCTATGCCTGCAAATAGCATAGCAGACGAACCCGACAGCGTAGTGTCGTGGGGAAAAGGGCCGACAAGGCGGCTCAATTATTTATTGGGGGGCGCTTAGGCTTGGGAGCGGGCAGGCGGGCGAGCGTGTAATGCACCACCTCGGCCAGCCGCTCGCGGTCTTCCAGCCACTCGGCGTTGGCCTGGCAGGTATTCTTGCTGCCCGGGTAGGCGCGCGTGGTCTTGTCTCGGAACAGGTGCAGCGTTGCGGGCGAGGTTTTAAGAAAAAGCGTATCATCGCAGACCAGGGCGAACACCCGCCCCGCGCTGTAAACGCAGTATTCCCCCATCATCGGCCGGAAGCTGACCTCCGGCACCAGCGCCAGCGCGTCACGCAGGAATTCAATGGTCTCTTTAGCGGTGGCCATGCCAGTATTTTACCTATTTCAGCCGGGCTGAGTTACCAATGTAAGGCAGGGCTCACGCCAGAACCAGATATTTCCCCCGCCGTTCTTTTGCTGTCGCCGCTCCGCCGCTGCCAAAGCCCTCTTCAAGAAGCAGCGCCACCTGTGCCGGCGATGGCAACTCCCCCTTTAATTTATCCGGCACCGCTTTAAAGACTTTGTAGGTAGAAACGCCTATGGGCTTTTTAGATTCCCGCAGGGAGTATTCAACTATCATCCTTTTCTTGCTCTTGCAGATAACTATCCCGATAGACGGGTTCTCGTCCGCCGTTTTAACCAGCGAGTCCAGCGCGGCCAGGTAAAACTGCATCTTGCCGATGTATTCCGGCAGGAACTCGCCCACTTTAAGCTCCACCGCCACCAGGCATTTTAAATGCCGGTGATATAGGAGGATGTCTATGAAGTATTCCTGCCCGTCCACTTCAAGCCGGTACTGACTGCCTGCGTAAGTGAAGACCCCTCCCATTTCGGCCAGGAACCTGTTCACTTTTGAGATCAGGGCGCGCTCAAGCTCTTTTTCGCTGTGCTCTTCACCCAGCTCCATAAAATCGAAGGTGTATTCGTCCTTAACCGCTAATTTTGCCTGGCCGAGCAGCTTCCCGGGCACCGCGGCCTGAAAGTTGGTCTGGTTGTCCAGATACTTGCGGAAGGTTCCGCCCTCAATATTCTGTGCCAGTGCAGTTTTCGTCCAGCCGCACTTAGACGCCATGCGCAGGTAGAACTCGCGCTCGTAAGGCTCCTTGCAGCGCTGCAGAACTATCAGATTTTGGGACCAGGCTATTTGTGCAACCAATGGTTGCACTTTTGCATCGGCGCGATACGCGAGGTAGAACTGCCTCATATAAAAAATATTCCTGCGGGAGAAGCCGGTTATAGCCGGGAACTCGGCACGAAGGTCCAAGGCCAGACGCTCGGCGATGGCGTCTCCATGTCCGGCGCTCCCCTGCCGCTCTACGATTATCCGGCCTATGTCCCAATAGAGCGTGACCAGCTCTTTGTTGACCACCCGCAGCGCCGCGTACTGCGCCGCGCGCACGCGCTGCTTGATATCCGCCAGCAATGTGCCGTAACCTGGAACAATTTCTTTGGACATAAGCCCCCCTGCGATACACATAGCATAGCAGACGAACCCGACAACGGCATGTCGGGTTGAAAATGACTATTTTTTGGGGGAAAATTCACATTTCTGTCACCATTGGTGACAGTTTTGTATTTCTCGCACAACCGGTGCGAGTTTTGTATTTACGACCTGAACCGGTTGCGATTTGCAACCAGTTTGCCTACCCCAAGCTAATTCTCTCACCATTGGTGAGAGTTTTTGGACTATAGTTCCGAGAAGCCGATGCCATGCAGGTACTCATATGTCGAATCGTAAAACTTCGGCTGGCGGGTGTGATCCTCCGCAGCGCCCTCCGGCACCACCAGCACCATGCCTTGCCTCGCGCGGGTCAATAAGACGCGGTAGGCGTTCTTCTGGTAGTTCCGGCGCTCTTCTTTATTGATCCTGAGCCACTTATTGCCTTTGAAGCTCCAGTTCTGCCAGCCGTTGGCGGAATGACGGAAGTCCGCGTCCCAGGTTACGCAGGCCCAGTCCAGCTCCAGGCCCTGCACATGGAACTCGGTGGCGACGTCCTCGAGATAATAGGAAGAGCGGACATCCTCTTTGCCGTCCAGGAACCAATGAACGGGATTCACCGGGGTTTTAACGTCTATGGCGTACGGCTTAAGCCGCTCGGCCTGCGACGACACCACAATGCCGTAGCGCTCGGACCCCTGGGCGCGCTCGCGCAGCCAGCGCCGGGCCTTAGCCATATCGCGCGTGAGCACAATGGGGTATTTGCCGCTTATGGCCTGCAGCGTCTGCCGGGCCGCGGCGGCCTCCAGGTCCAGCACCTTCTTTACCAGCTCGGAAACGCGCTCGGCGCGGAACGACCGCATAGAGACCGCCAGGTGCAGGTCTTCTTTGTACTCCACTTTAAGCGGCCCGCCTTGCAGCCGGGCTATAACCTTGCCCGCGCCGTATTCGCTGTCGGTGAGCCTGGGCGAAATATAAACCTCCCAGCCGGGGAATTTGCGCAGGAGCGAGTCTATCCACTCGCTTATGCCGGCTTCGCCTGTGTTTATCTCCTGCCCGCCGCCCACCAGGCAAACTATAACCGCCCAGTCCTGGTGCCGGTCCAGGCAGGAGATAAGGAATTCCGGCTCGGACTGGTTGAAGTCGGGGCGCTTTTTCTTGCGCTTCATGAAGTTGGCCGTCTGCCCCAGGTTCCAGGCCCGCTGCGCCTCGTCGAAAAGCGCCACGTGCTCAAGCGGCGCCTTGTCGTCCTTAAGGCAGTCGTCGCGGAAATTGTGAACGTTCTGCACGAAGAGCTTTACCTCGCTGAACGCCTCGCCTTTCCTGAGGCGCCGGCCTTTGGCCTTTTCGTGCAGCACCCTGTCCCGGGCGAGAGCCTCGCGCAGCACCGCCACCAGCGGGCCGTTGCCGGAAAGGAACACACTGTAGAGCTTGTCGTCTTTGTTGATGTGGCTGTTGGCGATGTTAAGGCCCACCAGCGTTTTGCCGGCGCCCGGCACGCCGGTGACAAAGCAGATGGCTTTGCGCTTGCGCTCCCGGGCGGCGGCAATTATGCCCGCCACGGTGGAGGAAGTCTGCTGCAGGTTTACGGCGCCGGCGTCGCTTCTGGATATTTCCGCCACGCTGTGGCCGCGGTAGAGGGCCATGGCGGCCTCTACAATGGTGGGCGTGGGGCAGTAGCGCCCGCCCTCCCAGGCCTCGGCCGAAATGCCGGGCCCGTCGGCAAAAGCGAACGCTGCCGCAATTACATCGTTAAGCTGCGAGGCGGCGCACCTGATGGGCCGCAGCAGCTTTGGATTATTGGCCGAGCAGGCCACCGCCACCGGCTGCGGCTTTGCCTCCGTAGAGATAAGCACCGGCGCCAGATATTTGTCGTGGCTGGTTTCGTGGAAATTGGAAAGGTCCAGCGCGTAGTCCAGCACCTGGTCCACCGCATAAGCCGTAAACTCCTGCGCCCCCACCTTGAACTCCAGCACGAAGATGACGTGCTCGATGAGCAGCACCACGTCGATCCTGCGCCCCATGCGCGGGATGGAATACTCGAAATAGATTTTGCCTTGTTTGCCCTTGAGGGCGGATTGGAGAAGCTCGATCTGCTGAGTCCAGGCACCGGTCTGCTCAGGATCAACCGCAAAGCCGCCTTCCGCGCTGCCGGCGGTTAAGCGTCCTACGATCTGCTCCGGCATAGTGGAGCAGAAGGTGGGAATATGGGCTGAATAGTATGCGCGATTCACGTATTAGTTAATCTTACAAAAGGCGTGATGGGTTATTTCCACATTCTCTGGTCGAAGGAGAACGGATCCGGGGCCGAGATCTTCAAAGAAGCGAAGTCGCGATGAAGAGGGTTTATGAGATAATCTGATTCCGAAGGGATTACTACCGACGGGACTCTGAGAAGCAGGGTCTCATTCTTCTTGGCCCAATTTGTCCCAATAAGCTTGGTGCCCACGGAAGGAGAGCAAGCGCGCCAGTCTTTTGGGAGATGCGGCGCCCCAACCTCGCCGGCCTTTATCCCGGCAGGAATGTCCACCTTGAAAGACACGAACTTTATTACGCGACCCTCGCTTTGCAGGTGTATGAAATTCTCAAGGGCGGCAAGAGAAAGCGAAGCGGCTGCATAGACTACCCTTGTTCCGGGGTTGTTCCAGCGCCCCGGGTACAAGGCTGCGCTTTCACCAGTAAACGCCGTGGAGGCGTATTTTGCTTTAACAATACGCCAGACGGAGATCACGGGAGAACTCCGTACTCCAACTGGTTAAGCAGCAGTTGCACCTGTTCGTAACCGGGCTCGGTGTCGAGAAGTTCCAGCGGAACGGCCCCGCCGAGCCCCGGCTGAGGGCGGCGCAGCCATGCCATGGCGTTTTCAGTGGATTCCATAACCCTGGCGGCCAACTCGCGTATTTTCCGTAGACGGTAAACCCTGTCGGCCGACAAAGGCGAAAGCTTCCCACCAGATATTCTTAGCCTGAAGTATGTTTTATCGCTTATCCCGATACAATGGGCAAAGAGCTTGTCGGAGAGGCCATATTCTTTCTGGACGGCATGCAGCAGGCTATAGCGGTACCCGTTGCGGACAAGTGCGATGTCTCCTCCGACCGCGCCACATGGCGCGGCGTATGCCTCCTTAGGCTCGGCCGCTGCGGAGCATGTCTTTGCCACAAACTTAAGCATCTTATGTCCTCGTTTTATTTTCATACCCACCTCTACCAATAGTCTAACAGACATATGTCCACATGTCAATAGTCATTTGCCCACATACACTGCCAAGACTTTTCGCGCCCACGTGCAGGGATAGTATAACAGACCAACCCGACAACCGCGTGTCGGGATTGAAAACCCTAACCCGCATCCTCCGCGCAGTATTTCTGCACGGTCTCGCGGATCCTGGAGAACGTCTTGGTGGTGCTGCCGCTTACCATGGTGAGGTGTTTCCTGGCGCGGGTCATGGCCACGTACACCAGGCTGGCGTTCTCCCGCTCGTTCAAATGCTCAAGCGGGAACGTCTCCAGGTTCATGAAATAAACCTTCTCGAACTCCAGGCCCTTGGCCGAGTGCACAGTGCTTATAAGCACCGCGTCCCGCGCGGCGTCGTAATTGTTCTTGGCCTCAGCGTCCTTTACCAGCCAGTAAGCCGGGATCTTGCGGCGGCCCAGGTATTCGTAAAACTTCCTGGTCTGCTCCCGGTTAGGGCAGATCACGGCTATATCCGAATACGCCAGCCCGGCCTTTATGTCGTTGCAGATATTGTCCGCCAGGTAACCGCCGGCCATCTCGCAGGGGACCAGCACGGTCTCCGGGGGATTCCCCCCCGCCTCTTTGAACAGGCTCGCAAAGTTATCCTCGCCCACGTACTGCTTAAAGAACTCGTCGGGGTTGGAGTTCTGCACCAGCAGCGTGGCCGGGAAGATTATCTCCTTGGTGCTGCGGTACGCCACCGGCAGCTTGCGCACGCGCCCCACGGCGTATATGCCCGCGTCCTTGTATGTGAAGCTGCGCTTGTAGATCTTCTGGTTGGGGTCTTCGGCGAGAATGGCGAAGTTGGTCTCCGGCTTCAGCAGCGCCAGCAGCCCCTTAAGCCAGGAGTGATGGAAGTCCTGGCTTTCGTCCACCAGCAGCGCGTCGTACCTGGGCGCGCCGGGCAGGGCCGCCATCTTCCGCAGGTGCTCCCCCGCCAGCGCGCTGCATTCCTCGTCGTTGCCGTCGCCGTCGCGCGCAAAAAGGTCGCGCGGCAGGTCCTTGTAGCCCAGCTCCTTGGCCAGCTTAAAAAGGTAGCCGTAGAAAGCGGCCACTTCCCAGTTGGGCTTGGCCGGCTTGGTGATGAAGATGTCGCTTAAATGCGTGAGGTAGAAGTTCAGCTGGTTCTTAAGGCTGTTGTTGTAGCACATCACCAGGGTCTTCCAGTCCGGGTGGGCCTCGGCTATGATCTTGGCCTTGGCGCACAGTACCAGCGACTTGCCGCTGCCGGCTATGCCGCGCACTATGGTGTGCCCGGAGTCCGCCTTCTTGGCCATCTGCTCCTGGGTGAGGTCCAGGGTTATGCGCCGGGGGCCGGCCTTGGTATCTTTGGTGAGGGTGATCTCCGGGTACAGCGCGCCGCGCAGCGCGTCCAGTTCGGGCTCGGTAAGGGGCTCGTTGGGCCAGAACGCCTGGCTGAAAAGCGAGCGCAGGAATTTCTCCAGCTCGGGCCCGGTTACGGTATTCCCCAGCGGCTCCAGGTCGTCGCGGAACAGGAACTTGCGCGGATCCAGCTCGCGCAGGGCTTCCGCGGGCAGGTCTTTACGGCGCAGCCTGGTAAAAGCCGCCGCGTAGGCTATGGGCAGTTTGAAGGAGCCCTTGTACTTCCCGTCGTCGCGCAGCAGCACTTTTTTGCTTTCGAACAGTTTGGCCAGTTCGAAATAGTAATTGCGCACCTGCTCCAGCGGCGAGCGCACCTGTTTGCGGCGGCCGTCGGCGTTTATCTCCCAGAAATCCTTATCCAGGCGGACCAGCGTGTCTTTCTCCCAGTCCTTCACCTCGAATATGAGAATGCCGAAGCTCGGCAGGTAGGCCACAATGTCGGGCTGATAATGATTGGGCAGGTCGATGTTGTGCCACACCAGGCAATCCGCCGGCAGCGCGTCCCTGAGCTTCCTGAGGAGATACTTCTCCCCGGCATTAACGCCATAAGCCCTGTCGCCGAGAGCGGAGTCTGGTATCACTATCCCCATTTACAGATTTTACAATTATTACCGCGCGAAAACGGCGAGCGGAGCCATTAATTCTGCCGCCGCAGCCTGATCAATCAGGTGTGAATCCTATTCTGCGTTTCGCGCCAAAGGGCTCGTCGATTATTCGGTGCATGGCCTCCAGCAGTTCGGCAATGCTCTCGTCATGGGACACGATCTTTTGCTCCAGTTGCCCCAGCCGCCGGGCCAGTTCCTTATGCGCGTGCACCAGCCGCCGCAGCCTTACAAACTCCTTGATGATCCTTACGCTCATCTGAATGGCCTGTTCGCTATTTAGAACCCCTGCCAGCATGCCTACGCCGTGTTCCGTAAATGCCATAGGTAGCGCCGAGGAATGCTTTAAAGAACTGAACCGGTGCCAATTTGTCACCAGTTCCTCCGTCTCTTTCTTAGAGAGCTGGAACACGAATTCTTCGGGGAAGCGCTTGTAATTGCGCCTGACCTGGCGATTAAGATATTTAGTTTCCACCCCGTAGAGCCGCGCAAGGTCACGGTCCATCATTACCCTGTGCCCCCTGAAAACAAATATCATCTCTTCGATTTCCCGGCCCTCGTCCGACTTTTCTGGTAAATTCATAAATCCCTCCCTCTCCGCACAAATAGAATAGCAGACGAACCCGACAACCGTCTGTCGAGTTGGGAACGGCAATTTCGACGTTTTCGACGGGACGCTGATTCCTAATTCCTAAATCATCACGGTTGACTTCAATGTAAAATTAGGAATTTTGTCAACCTTCTTATCCCCACAGCTTAGCAGCCGCCAAAAGGCACCAGCACTAAGCCCAAAATAAGAATATTCAAAACAGTCATGATATATATGGCGGCCTTACCCCAAGTATCGATTCTCATTGTGCCACCTCAAGAAATCGCTTGAGGGGCGGTCCTGGATTTGTTCCGGGAGAACTCTGAGCTCTTTGCCGTCCAAAGCATAATAATCCTTCCCGTTCTCAAATTCCTGGCGAATACGCTTGCTTATCAAAACATGGGAGTCCGGCGTAACCGTTACATAGCCTTGGTCGAATAAGATGTGAAGGTCCGAGCGCAA
>Ga0209212_1008241_pt1 | contig 11237 bp, 9 predicted proteins | sample RifGroC2_FD_183996 | JGI IMG/M metagenome (GOLD analysis project Ga0209212, IMG submission 183996) | Groundwater microbial communities from Rifle, Colorado, USA - Groundwater C2 (SPAdes) (version 2) | ecosystem: Environmental > Aquatic > Deep subsurface > Groundwater | place: Rifle, Colorado...
GAGCCGGTAACGAGATAGGCGGCGCCCATCATGAAGGCCGCGGCGGCTGACTCGGGGGTGGCTATGCCGCCGCCCGCGCCTACGCGGAGCCCGGAGGCATAGCCGTGGCGCTCCTGCAGCCTGTCGCGCAGGGCTATGATAGTGGGCAGCAGGTTCACCAGGGGCCTGTTGTCGGTGTGCCCGCCGGAATCCGCTTCGGCGGTGACGTCTTCGGCCACCGGTATTCTTGAGGCGAGTTCGGCCTGTTCGGCGGTCAGCTCGCCCCGCGACACCAGTTCCTTCAGGAATTTATCCTCAGGGGGGGAGAAAAAGCGGGTGGCCACTTCGGTGCGGGAGATCTTGCCTATTACGCGGTTCGGCGTTTCTATTTCCCCCGCTGAGTTCAGGCGGATGCCGGCGGTCCGGAAGCGGATGAGCGGCAGGGTAAGGTTTATGTAGGCGGAGGCTTCGATAAGGCGCACGCCCCGGCGCAGGTATAGGTCCACAAGCGCCGTTTCAAGCGCGGGGTCGGACGGGCTGTGGATAAGGTTGAAACCGTAGGTGTAATCCGCGTTTTCGAGCCGGGCTATGGCTTTTTCTATTTCTTCGATGGGCTGGCCGGCGGCGCCGTAAAAGCCGAGCATTCCCGCCCTGCCAAAGGCCTCAGCGAGCTGCGTGGAGCTGATGCCGTTCGCCATCGAGCCGCCCACATAGGCGTATTTCAGCTTATGGGTTCTGCAAAAACCGGTATCGCCGAGATTTTCAGGGCGGCAGGCGGGGACGACCGCGGCTGAAGAAGAAAGGCCGGTTTTTAAAGACAGGGCGCCGTCATCGTTGATCACAGAGAACGGCGTGCCGAGGTCGCGCAGGCACGACAGCGTTTCAGGCGAATAAGGCAGAAAAGGCTGCGTTTCAGTTCTTTGCGCTGAGGCGGTCAAACGGTTCTCCGTACCCGGCTTGGTTTTTTGGAAAGGAAACTACAATGAATCAATTATATATATTTCTCTATAAGCCCGTCTATATAGAAAAAGTCGGTGGGAAGTCCACTGGAGAGGGCGCTAAGGGGGGGCGGGAAGAGGGCGGGGGCCTTCCGCGCTCCGGGACCGGGTTTTCGGGGAAGAAGGCCGGGGTCTTCCGCCGGCTGCGGAACTCGGGCAAAAGACAAAGCTTTTGCCCTCAAACATTCCTCGCCGTCCCGGAGGGATGCGCTCCGGACCCCGGCCTAAAAACCCTCAAATGGAGCGGGCAGGTCCCCCGCCCTCTTCCCGGGAAGGCGCCATTGACACCGTTTATGATGAATGGTTTTAGTGGTCTATAATTGTCCAGGATAATTGCGGCTATCCGGCTTGTAATAGCGACATAAAAATGTGCCACTGTCCATCTCTATATACAAGGGTTTGATTTATATGGCTTGCGCAATGCTCGTTCATGAAAATGTTTTTGGATGACTTTTAAAGATAGCCGCACACCTAGCCATTAAATTATGCTCTGCACCCGCAAAAATAGACTTAATAATTCCCATGGATTTGCAACTATTCTGTGAATCATTCTGAATATCATTCTGAATATCCATTGACAATACCGCCATGCAGATGTATACTTATAAATGGGAATACTTGTTCTGGGAGGTATATTATGACAAACTCACTCACGCCTAAAGTTGCAATGAATCTCATCAGGGAAAACAATGGGGGAACGGTAGAGGAAATAGTTGGGGATGGTTTAAACCGTGGAATCATTAAGGGTACCGTCAAGGGGCAGCGCGGGGCGCTAGGCAAGCTGTATAACGGCGGGAAACTGCCTGATGTTAAACGCGATAAACAAGGGAAATCTTTCCATTATTATTTGAAAGATTCCCCCATTATTCAACAAGCACCGACATCTGTTTCTGGACCAATTACCTTCAGACCGACACTGGAACAGGAAGGAATATTATCCGCACTTACAGAAATTAAGAAATGTTCAAACCGCTCTGAAGCGGTGCAATGGTTACTGAAAGAGGGCATAGCCTCCAAGCGAAAATACATCACGGAAGTCATGCAGTCCTGTGAAAAGATTGAGCGCATACGCCAGCAGGCAAACCAAATTGGTTCTTGAATCGAGAAAGTGCCCGTGAGGGGAAAGGTGCCAGATTGGAGGAAATAAGGGACAGCTACTATTTGTTTTAGGTGTCCCTTTGTCGTGTCTGTTTGCGGGGGCGGCGGCGGGTTGCCTCCGCCTCACCGGCGATACCACAGAACCCACAAATCTAATAACTACTACATCATTTTACTTCGCGGAAGCACACTGCTAAAAAAATGTATTATAACCCCTAATGCCACCTGTGAAATATAAACTTGCCTGCGTGGTGTGGGAACTTACGCTGGGGTGCAATTTGAAATGCCTGCATTGCGGCTCTACCGCCGGCGGAAAGCGGGCGGAGGAGCTTTCTACCAAAGAAGCCCTGGAGCTTTGCGCGGACCTGGAAAAGAGCGGCTGCCTGGGCGTTGCGCTGATGGGCGGCGAGCCGCTGCTGAGGAAAGATTTTTTTGAAATAGCTGCCCGCGTGCGGGAACTCGGCATGGAGCTGTCCGTCATCACCAACGGGACCATACATTCCGAGGAGATCTTTGAGAACCTTAAAAAACTTAAGCCGCGGGCCGTGGCCGTCAGCCTGGACGCCGCCGACCCGGCCCTGCATGATAAGATACGGGGCGCGGCAGGGTCCTTCGAGAAATCGAACGCTTTTATAAACCGCTGCCTCAAAGAAGGCCTGCCGGTGAGCGTCATTACCACCGTCCATAAGCTTAATATCGGTGAACTGGCCAAACTGCGGGACTTGATAAAAGGCCGCGGCATCGCCTGGCAGGTGCAGACCGCAGGGGGTGAAGGAGGGCGCTTCCTGAAGGAATTCCTGCTGGACCCGGAGGAATTCTATTCCGTCGGGCTTTTCGTGGAGGCCTGCCGCCGCGAGTACAGCCCCGAGGAGCTGCCTGTGATAGGGGCGCACGACCTTGGTTATAATTCCCTGCTTCTGAAAAATGTTTCCCTTTATGAAAAATGGGAAGGCTGCCAGGCCGGCGTCTCCGTGGCGGGCATCAGGAGCGATGGCGGCGTAATGGGCTGCCTCGCGATCAACGACGACAAATTCCTGGAAGGCAATGTCAGGCAGAAAAGTTTTTACGAGATCTGGAACAGCCAGGATTCCTTTCGTTTTACGCGCAATTTTAAAAAGGACCATGCAGGTATCATTTGCTCAGCCTGCTCGCATATCGAAACCTGCAAGGGCGGCTGTAATGAAATGTCCCTTATGAAGACCGGCGCGCTGCACAACGACCCCTACTGTTTCTGCCGGCTAGAACAGGAAATTTTCAGTGAGGAGCTCAAAAACCCGCTCAAAAAACTGGGCTTTAAGATCTCAGGACTTGCGGGCGGGGCGACTTTCAGACGCCTGGGACGGATGTTTTCTGGAAACAGGGGGGCAGGTCATGAAACTTAACATCGGCTGCGGCTATAACCGTCTTGAAGGATACCTTAACCTGGATTCAAACCCGGCTTCCGCCGCCGACAGGCTGATGCCGGCCTATGACCTGGACCTTGAAAGCTGCTCCGCAACGGAGATAAAGGCCCTGCAGCTGGTAGAGCACCTCGGCTTTTTTAAGACCAGGTTTTTCCTGTCCGAGTGCTGGCGGGTCTTAAAACCCGGCGGAACGCTTATAATAGAAACCCCGCATATAGAAAAGACCTTCGAGATTTTCCTTGCCGGAGACCGCGTGGTTAAAGAGGCCGCCCTGGGCTGGGTATACGGTTCTGAAACCCCGGGTATGAATCACCTTTATTGCTTTCCAAAGGAACTGCTGGAGGAGCTGCTGGCCGGGGCCGGCTTTGGACTTGAAAGCGCCGAAGAATTTTATTTCCAGCCGAACCGTCCCGCGCTTCGTTACGGGGCTGTAAAAAAAGACGGCGAAAAGCCGGCCCTTGGCGCCGCGCTGCGCCGGCGCCTGCTGGACAGGAAGCTGGCGGACTTTAACTGCGAGCTTGCCTGCGCGGGGCTGGAGCTGGTAATAAGGAAACTGGTAGAGGGGGGCGGAAATTCAGCCGCTGAGCTGGAGCAGGCGCTATACTGCGCGCCTGTGGTGCTAGAATATTTCACGCTGGCGGAGGAAAACGAGAAGCAGCCGTCGCGCGAGGCCGCCGCCTGCGCCCGGCTGGCCGGCTGGGACCTGCAGGGACGGCTTGCGGCGGAATTCGCCTCCGGGCTGGAAAAAGGCCTCGCCGCCGGGGCGGCTTTTGAGGCGGCGCTCGGGCTGGGCCGCGGGCTGGCAGCCGCCGCGCTTTCCGGAACCCCGGCGCCTTACGGCCCCGGGCCGGCCGCGGGCGCTCCGGCGGTCTTTACTTTGGAGACAGCTTCGGCCTGGGTATTTAAAAAAAAGTTTTCACCGCCGGCAGCGTGAATTTGCTGTTAATGTTAAAAATTACCTGTTTTTTCAGGGACAGCCGGCGTACGCTTAACGCGTGCGCCGGTTTTGTTTCCGGCGGAAAAAATACTAGAATTATCTGAAGATCAGGGACGATTTTATACGGGGGCTTATTTATGAAAAAAATTTACGAACTGGGCGCAAAGACCGGCCTTAAGAGGGCCGAGGTCAACCGTATAACCAAATTCGGGATACTGGGCCTGCTGGCCGTAGGGCTGTCCGGACTTGCGGCCTGCTTTAAAACGCAGAAAGCCGAGGCCCCCGTACAGGCGGGAAAGCCTGAAACGCTCCAGGACCTCGCCAACTCCGTGAAGACAAGCACCGCCCCCGCCGCTCCGGACGCCAATTGCGGGCCCTATCCCGGCTATCCTTGCGGCACGCGCTATTATACCGTAAGCCGTTCAGACTTCGGCGGACTGGCCTGATGAAAAAACTCTCCATTCTGGCCGCGCTGCTGCTGCTTCCTTGCTTCGCTTTTTCGTTCGAGTGCCCGCAAAAATCCTCCCAGGAAAAGCCCGAAGACTGCCCCTGGGCGGGCGCCGCCCGCCTTTTGCACGAAACCGCCGACAAGGGCGCGGCCCTTGAACCGGTTTTTTCAGCCTACGCTCCCGGAATATTGAAGCAGTTGGACGCGGACCGCGCCAACTACGCGGCTCTGAAACTCTGGGGCGAAAGCATAAATTACGACGAGCTGGCCAACGGCGAGATCGTTCATCCGGGGATACTCGGCTTCATCGCCGGCCGCCTCGGCGCGGCCCAGCCGCGCGGTAAAATAATGCACGCCGGCCTTGAGCATACCTACGGTTATCTTTTCAGCCTGCTGCCGACAAAATTCGGCTTCAAGCGCGCGCGTTGGGTGCGGCCTGATATAGAGGACGGCCTGGGCCTGCCCCGCGGCTCCGCCGGGCCTTCGCCCTCGGAGGGCACGCTGCTGGCCAATATCACCTGCCTCGCCGGCGGCATAGCCCTTAAAGACGATCCGGCCGCGATGTCCCTGCTGGCAAGGGTTTCCTCCGGCTGCGGCGGCGCCGTGCGGGTTTTCGTCTCGCGCGGAACGGCGAGAATGCGCCTGACCGAGACCGTCGCGCTCTCCGGCGGGCGCAGGGTTTCGCTGCGCACCGACTTCGTGCCGTTCACTAAAAGCTCCGGCGGGAACACCCACCTGCTTATCTATTCCGTTTACGATTCCGCCGCCGGGCAGGCTTACCTGGTCAGCGCCTTCCCGGTGAACGCCGGCTTCGTACAGAGCGCGCTCGCTCCCGCGGGGCTCGGCGCCAAGAAGCCCGTGCAGACGCGCTATAACGCCTTCGTAGAGGGGCTTACCGGCGCCGGTAAATTTACCGGGGCCCGCGAATCCGCGCAGCTGGAAAAATGAAAAAACTGTCCGCCCTCGCGCTGCTGGCCGGCCTGGCCGGCTGCGGTAATTATTTTTCGGTCAGGGTCCCTTACCAGGCGCCGGATATGCCCGGGGCCGCGGCCGCCAGGTCCGCCCTCTCCGGCCTGTACCTGACGGTGAAAACGGCGCCTGCGGCGGAGGAGAACGCGCTGGGCTCGCTGGCCGCGGCGCTGACGAACAAGTCCGGCCCCGATTTTCGGCCGGCGGAACTGGCACGGCGCGCCGCCCGCGCGCTGACCCGTCCCGGCTCCAGGGTCTGCGCCTGGCGGGTGGACAAGTACGGCGCCGCGGACGCCTTCGCCCCTTTGATCAAGCCTTCGGGCCTGCTGGTAGTGAACGCGGCCGGGCCTTCGGTCTCCTCCAGGAAGGAAGAGCGCACTTCCGTGTATTACGACAAGAAAAAACAGAAGCAGACCGTGAAGAACAAAGTATGGGCCTATTCAGCCTCTCTGTACGCCGAGATCAGGCTGTATTCCTGGCCCGCGAACGAACTGCTGGATTCCTGGGCTGACACCTTTTCGCACGCCGAGGACCGTCTGGACAATTCAAGGGACGCCGGCGACTGGTACTCCGACAACGAGGACAAGCTTTTCAGCGCCGTTACCTCAAAGCTTGTGGCGCGCTACGCCGGGAGGCCTGTGGACCGCTTCAGGCCCGTCTTTAAAAAAAAGGACGACAAGGAATCGGGAGAAGCCGGGCAGCTGGCGCGGAGCGACCGCTGGGATAAGGCGGAGGAGATCTGGACCAGGCGCGCCGGGGCCGGCGGGGACTGGCGGGATTACCTGGGGCTTGCCGTTTCCGCGGAGCTGAAAAAAGATTATCCGGCGGCGGAAGCCAATTACAGGCAGGCGCAGGGCCGCGCCGCGGGTGACAAGGAAGCCGGGCTCGTGCGCTGGGCGGAGATCTACAGGGACCTGGAGCTGGCCTCCTCCACAAGAGCTGCCGGCGGCTGTGACGGGGAATGGTTCGGGGTGCGAACGGCGGTGCTGCCTTTTTCTGACGAGACCACCAGCCTCGACGGCCCCCCGCTGGTGCGCCAGCTGGTGCACGAACGCCTTAAGGCCGGCGGCTATGACCTTGTGCCGCTCGAGGAGACCGACGAGCTGCTTCGCAGGCACGGGTTCAGCGAAGGCGGCCAGCTGGCCGCGGCCAAACCTGAGGACATCGCGGCCTGGCTGGGCGCGGGGCGCCTGGTCTATTGCAATATAACCGATTTCGGCGAGATCATGGCCGGAGTGTACAACCGGCGCATGGTAAAAGGTTCCGCCAGGGTCTGGGAGGCGGCCGGGCCCGGGCTTTCCTTCGAGGAAAGCGTAGTGAAGATCAAGACGCCGAGAAATTTCGCGGGCGGGATGTTCAGCCAGCTCGCCAGGGGGCTGGTCGAGCGCATAAAGAACAAGCCGCTGGCTTTTGAAGCAGGGCTTTTTTCCCAGCAGGTTTCCGGGAACCTGCCGAACAGGCCCTGAGCGGGTGTATACAAGATAACCTTCCTTATACATCTTCGCGTGTTGTATAATATACAGTCAATTCTATTTTTTGCAAAGCAGTCGGGGTAGGCCGCGCTATACATGACCTGTAAAATATTTTCCGCCCTGCTCGCCCTGTCAGCGGCTATAACGCTGGCAGCCCCGGCCAATTGCGCCTGGGAGAGGATACGTTCTTCCGACGCCCCGCTGGCCGTGGTCTACGCCTCCACCGGCGCATACGAAGTCGCCTACACCGTGGGTGAAAATTGCGCCAGCCCGTACGAGCTGGTTAAGTCGGACAACAGGGTCTGGTCAGGCTACCTTTCGATGATACCCTCCAGCATGGTGAACCAGGGCTTTTACGGCTTCGACTCCACCTCCGGCGTGACCATGGACGGGGCTCTCTGGGGCATCCCGGCCGGCTTCGAAGAGGTCAGGCTGCTTTTCTCGACGGATATCTCCACAAGCCTCTCCATCCCCGGCCTGAGCGTTACGCAGGCGCAGGACAACACCGGTTCCGAGCCGAACGCCAACTGGCCGGTGACGATGAGCTATTCGGGACAGCGCCTGGTCATAGTGCCTGACGCGGCCTGGCCCAAGGGCAGCGTCTTCTCGGTGTATTATTCCTCTTCCATCGTGGACATAAACGGCCAGCCGGTCTCCGGGGCCACCACGGTTTACTTCTCTGTAATAATGGACCACCAGTCCGACAATACGGCCAGCGCGCTGACCAACCGCCGCGTGCGCGTGCTGATCCCGGCCAACGCCTATGACGAGGATTTCTTCCTGACGCTCTCCACGGACGCCGCCAAGCCGGAGATCGTAGCCGCCAACACCAAGCTCGCGGCGCAGCCCGGCTCCCCGGAGTTCATAAACCTGGTGAGCATACGTCCGTATGACGCCTCCGGCAACCAGGCTCAGCCCAATACCGCCTGCGTGGTCTCGCTGCCCTATGACCTCCGCGGCGACGGGTTCGTGGACGGAGCGACGGGGCGGTTCAAAGATTCCAACCTGGCGGTCTGGCTCCTGGACGAGGAGCGCGACCTGTGGGTAAAGCAGACCGGCGCTTCCCTGGACCCGGCGGCCCGGCGCGTATCCCTGCCGGTCTCGCATTTCTCCAGCTACGGTCTGCTCGCCGTTCCTGACACCGACCTGACCCCGGCCTACGCCTACCCCGTGCCGTTCAGGCCTAACGCCGGCAACCCGGCCAGGTATGGGACCTGGGCGGGGGGGATCACGTTCACCAGCCTGCCGGCTTACGGCAGGATAAAGCTGTACACCATAAGCGGAGCCCTGGTGCGGGATTTCGATATCGCGGCGCCGACCCTCAAATGGGACCTTAAAAATACCGACGGCCAGATAGTTTCCAGCGGCGTCTACCTGTGGGAGATTACGGCCGGAAAGAACAGAAAGACGGGCAAGCTGGTGGTAATAAAGTAAAGCTCTGATGAAAAACCTAAAGGCCTTTAAATTTATCCTCTGCGCGGCCCTCTGCTGCGCCTCCGCGCCCGCGCGCGCCGGCGCGGGCAAGTCCGGAGGCGAATTCCTGCGCATCATACAGAGCCCCCGCGCGGTGGCCATGGGAGAGACCGGCGCGGGACTTTACGGGGACCTGCTCGGCGCCGCGGCGATGAATCCGGCCGCGTTGGCCAGGACAGGCTACCGCGAGGCGGCTTTCTCCTATAACTCCTGGATCGAGGGAATATCCCTACAGCAGGCCGCTTACGCGCATCCGCTGAAAGGCGAAAAGGGTGTCCTGGGCGGCTCCATTTCCATGTTGAACATGCCGTCCATACAGGGGTTCAATAATTCCGGGGCCGCCGCCGGTGAGGTTGACTCCGGTGACCTGGCAGTGGCCGTCAACTATGCGGCCAGGGTGCGCGGCCCGTGGCCGGACAAGCGGTTCGGCCTGTTCGCCGGCGGCGCGGTAAAGTACGCCAGGGAAAAACTGGACACGGTATCCGCCGGGACCACGCTTTTTGACGCCGGGCTCCTGTGGGTCTCAAGGGTCCGGGACGGCACACTCGGGTTAGGAGTTTCGGCGCAGTCCCTCGGAAGCGGCTTTAAATTCGATTCCGTCACAGACCCGGCGCCCTCGCAGCTGCGCTTCGGGGCGTCGTATATATTGCTGGCCGCGGGGGACCCGCTCACCTTTACCCTGGACCTCTGCAAGCCGAACGATGCCGATTCGGTCCTCTCCTCGGGCGCCGAGTACCTTCTGCGGCGCCTGGTCGCGCTGCGCGCCGGCTACGTTTCCGGGACCGACCTCGGCAGCGGCCTGCGCGTCGGCGGCGGCGTTACCATAAAAATGCTGCAGTTCGACTATGCGCTTTCAAGCTACGGCAAGTTCGGCATAACGCACCGCTTCAGCCTCGCGTACAAGTTCGGCAAGCCGGTAGATATAACCCCGCACCTTAGCCCCATGCAGGAGAAGGCGCGCTGGAGAACCGAGCGCGCGGACCTGATGATGCGCGAGGCCCGCTACTACGAAGCCGTGCTTGAGCTGAACGAAGCGCTGGCGCTGGACCCGGGTTACGGCGCGGCCCTGGAAATGATGCGGAAGGCCCGCTCCATGGTAGAGGTCTCTAAATAATGCTGCGGCTGCTGTTGGCGTGCGCCGCGGCGGCCGGCCTGGCGGGTGCGCAGCCGGCGGCCCCGGCCGGTGAAAAACCCGGCGCGCAGGAAGTGCCGGGGCTGGTGGATAAAGTGCTGGCCGATCCCTCGGACGCCGAGGCCAGGGCGAGGCTGAAGAGCGCGGCCGGATCGGGCTCCGCCAGGGAAAAGAAAGCCATAGCCGAGGAGAAGGCCGCCCTGCTGGCCGGCGCTGAGCGGGACAGGAAAAAAGAACTGAAGATGTGGGCCGCCAAGGAAAAACGCCGGCGCGCGTGGAAAAGGGCTTTGGACCGGGTTTGCTCCCTGGCTTCGGACGCCGACACTATCAAGCAGGCCGTTTCAGCCTACGAGGCGCTGCTCGTGAACTCCCCGGTATATACGGACAACAGGGAGGAGCTGTCGGCGGCTTCGTTGAAGATAAAAGATATTTTTTTCAAGACGGTAAAGAGCGAGTACCCGCACCTGGTCCAGGGCCGCGACCGGATAGACGAGAGGGATATAGCCTCGCTGCTCTTCTACAGGGCCTCTACGCAGGACGACTATCAAAGGTACACGGATACCGGCGGCACCCAGGAGGCGCTGAACAAGGCGGAGAGATTCAGGAGGCTGGAGCGGGAACTGGGCGTACAGTATTCCAACCTGAACAAGGGGATAGCGCTTTATTCCAAGCGCCGTTACGGCGAGGCGATCGCGGTTTTTGACGAGGTCCTGTCTTTCGACCGGGACAACGAAGAGGCTCTGTACTACTGGGCGCTCGCGTCGGGAAAAAATAAATCCACAGCGGTCGGTGAAGCAGTTGGGAACGATAGGTAAGAGGTGAGTCTGTGAAGATAAAACCCGTATTTGCCGCCATGGCGGCCGCACTTGTATTTCTTTCCTGGCTGGCCCCCGCGGCTTACGCCGCGGCGCCCGCCGCCCTCAGTTACCAGGCTACCCTGAGGAAAAACGGCGCGCTCTTCAACGGCACGGCTCCTATGGAGTTCCGTATTTCCGGCGCCGACGGCACCGTCTACTGGACCTCCGGTTCTACGGACGTCGTGGTTACGGCCGGCCTTTTCCGCTACGCGCTGGGCACGCCCAACGAGGCGCAGTTCGCGGCCATCCCGTGGGGCGATATCACTCCCTACGTGCTGATGAAGGTGGACGGCGGCTGGCTGCCCAGGGAACCTCTTTATTCCTCCGCCTATTCGCTGCACGCGTACCGGGCCGAGGGCTCCTCCGGCACCTTTACCGCCTACGAAGGCGATATCCGCATTTCCACTACCTCCGGCAGTAAGGCGATAATTTTCCAGGACGGCTCTATGCAGTACAGGGCTTCCGGCTGGA
>Ga0209212_1008242_pt1 | contig 11236 bp, 8 predicted proteins | sample RifGroC2_FD_183996 | JGI IMG/M metagenome (GOLD analysis project Ga0209212, IMG submission 183996) | Groundwater microbial communities from Rifle, Colorado, USA - Groundwater C2 (SPAdes) (version 2) | ecosystem: Environmental > Aquatic > Deep subsurface > Groundwater | place: Rifle, Colorado...
GGTCGGTCTGGATGAACCTTTTTACGATCTCGATGGCGGCTTCTTTCTTCTTCATAGATCCTCAGGCCGCGGCGCGGCGCAGGCGGTCCATGATGGCCCGGCCCAGGCCGTGCGGCGGCACCCGCTCGGCGTAGATCACCCGCGCGCCGGAGAGCTCCAGGCGGTGCAGGGCGCCGAAAAGATTCGCCGCGGCTTCGCGCAGGTCCCCGGTTTGTGAGAGCACAGCCGTCGCGGCGAATTTTCCGGCGGGCTTTCTGTCGAAGGCGAGGTAAGCGAAAGCGCGCCCGGTTTTCACCTTGGCGCCGCGGTCCACGAGCTTAAGGCGCGCGCCGGGCGCGTAATGCTTTTTAAGGCAGCCCGGGGCCAGCGGTTTTTTTCCGGCCTTCGCGGCCGGGACGGCCGGCCCGCAGAGCCGCTCTATCTCCTCCAGCGGCAGGCCGCCGGGGCGCAGCAGCACCGGGCGCCCTCCGGAGAAAGTGACTATGGTGGACTCCACCCCGACGCTGGTCTTTCCCCCGTCGAGTATCATGTCCGGGGCGCCGCCCAGCTGTTTTTTTACGTGGGCGGCGGTGGTGGGGCTCAGGCGGCCGAACCGGTTGGCGCTGGGCGCGGCCACCGGCCGGCCCGCGGCTTTTATCAGGGCGCGCGCGTGCGCGTTGGCGGGCACCCGCACCGCTACCGTTTTAAGGCCTGCGGTGACTATGTCCGGCACCCGGGCGGCTTTCGGCAGAACTATGGTAAGCGGCCCCGGCCAGAAGGCGTCCATCAGCCGGCGCGCGGCCGCGGGCACCCTCGCGAACAGGCGCCGCGCCCTGGCGGGAGAGGATTCGTGCAGTATCAGCGGGTCGAAGCGCGGGCGGCCCTTCATCTCGAAGACGCGGGCGCAGGCCGCGGGATCGAGCCCGTCGGCGCCCAGCCCGTATACCGTTTCAGTGGGGAAAGCCACCACGCCGCCGCGGCGTAGGATGGCCGAGGCTTTTTTAATGGCTGCGGGGGTGGCGCGTTCGGTCATAAAAAAACGCCCGCCGCACGGCGGCGGGCAGTTTAATTCTAGCAATTTCCCGGGCCCGCCCGTCGCCCGGCTAGCCTTTGAGCAGCTTTGTCAGGGTAGCGGCCAGGTCTTCGTACCGGTAGGGCTTGGGCAGCATGGCGTCGAAGCCGTAGCTCCTGTAATCCGCCATTACTGCTTCGTCGGAATAGCCGCTGGAGACCAGCACCTTCGCCTCCGGGAATTCCCGGCGCAGCTGCTTTACGGCCTCCACCCCGCCCATGCCGCCCGGGATGGTGAGGTCCATTATCACGGCGGCGAAAGGGTTGCCTGCCGCGGCTTCCTCCCGGTAGCGCCGGAGGGTATTCTTGCCGTCCGAGGTGGCCTCGCACTCGTAGCCGAGTTCCTTGAGCATGCGCAGGGCGGCCTTCAGCACTATCTCCTCGTCCTCGAGGAGGAGCACCCGGCCGTGGCCCTTGTGGATCACAGACGCCTCTTCGGCGGCCGCCATAAGGCACCTGCCGGTGGCCGGCAGGAAGACCTCGAACGACGTGCCTTTTCCGGGTTCTGACTTCGGGACTATTTTGCCCCCGTGGTTGGTGATGACCGACCAGGTCATGGGCAGGCCCAGGCCGTGGCCCTTGGCCTTGGTGGTGAAATAAGGTTCGAAGATGCGCGGGAGGTATTCTTTCGGTATGCCTATGCCGGTGTCGGAAACCGTAAGACAGACGTACTTGCCGGGCCGCAAGCCGGCGGAGTTGTGGACGGGCAGTTCCAGGTTCTCCGCTTTCAGTCGCAGCGTGCCTCCGGAGGGCATGGCCTGCAGGCCGTTGACCAGCAGGTTGTTGACCGCCTGCTTGAGCTGGTTCTCGTCGCCCTCCACGCTCCAGAGGCCCTCAGGCAGTTCCAGTTCGCGGGCGGCCTTGGCGCCACGTGTGGCCAGGTTGAAGATCTCTTTGAGGGTCTTCTCCAGCGGAAGTTCTTTCTTGACCGGCTTGCCTCCCTTGGAGAAAGCCAGCAGCTGCGTGGTAAGGACCTGGGCGCTGTGGGCGGCGTCCAGCGTGTCGTGGATGATGTCCTTTTCCTCTTGGGCTTTCATCTTGCCGCTCAGCAGCGAGAGGTTGGCCATGATGCCGGTGAGCATGTTGTTGAAGTCGTGCGCTATGCCGCCGGCCAGGGCGCCAAGCGACTCTACCCGCTGCATGTTGGCCATCTCCGACATCAGGGCCTCGCTGCGCCTGCGCTCGGTGATGTTGTTTATGACGGCCAGGAAAAGTTTCCTGTTGCCGCTTTCCACCAACTGCAGGTGCACTTCCACCGGGTAGCTGGTGCCGTCCTTCCTCGAGTGCTCGCTTTCGTAAATGAGCAGGTGCTGCGAGCCGTCCAGCAGCGGCTGTACGGCCTTGCGGAAGGTGTCCTCCGTGAACTCGTGTTTGAGGTCCCAGGGTGTCAACTTGACGATCTCGGCCGGGGAATAACCGAGGTTCTTGAAGGCCGCTTTGTTGACGAAGACAAAATGGAAGTCTTTTGTGTCGAAGATATAAACCTCGTCGAAACTGCTGCTGATGGCGTCGTTCAGGAGGCGCATCTGTTCTTCCGATTCCTTCAGCCGGGTGATGTCGGTCCAGGAGCCGGTGATCTCGCCGGTCCCGTGGGGGTTTACGTTGAGCTGCGAGTGTACCCACGCGTAGGTCCCGTCCTTTTTCCTGAAGCGGAAGTCCTGGGTGATCGAAGTTTTTTTGTAGATGTCGCGCTGCTCCTCTGCGACCCTCGGGGCGTCGTCCGGGTGCAGGTGGCTGAACCACCAGTCCGGGTGGAGCAACTCTTCCATGGTGTAGCCGGTCAGGGTTTCGGCGTTGCCGCTGACCCAGTCAGTTACCGGTGCGCCGTTGCGGCGCTTCAGCGAGAAGAGCAGCACGGGGTTCACGTCCATGACGTGGGCCAGCTGCGCGGCGGTGCGTTCAAGTTCCTCTTTGGCGCGGGAGCGTTCTTCTTCCGCCGACAGGGCCTCCAGGGCCAGGTCCAGGTCCGCCTTTACCTCCCCCAGCATGCGCACCTCGTCACCGGAAAAAAACCGCGGCTGGTCCGAATAGAGGGTAAGCACGGCGGAGAGTTTACCCTTGCTCCTTATGGGGATGGCCGCCGAAGAGCGGTAGCCGCGCTCCAGGGCGCGGTCGCGCCACGGGGCCATGGCGGGGTCAGCAGCGATATCGGCGGAAGTACGGATCTCTCCCGAAGAGGCCGCTCTCCCGGTAGGGCCTTTGGAAGCGGGGGTCGTGCCGTTCATGTCTATGCGCACGCCTTCCAGGTAGCCCGCCATGTGGCCGGCCCAGCAGAAAGGCCGCACCCTGCCCAGGTCCGTGTCCGGCAGCCCTATCCAGGCCATTCGCAGGCCTCCGGCGCTCACCGCCACTTCGCAGATCTGGCGGAACAGTCTTTCCCGGTCCTTTGTCTGGGCCGCGGCCAGGTTCACCTGCGAGAGAAAGGTGTAGAGGTGCAGGTTCTTGGCGGTGCTCTGCTGGGCCGCTTCCAGCTCCTTCAGCAGGCGCACCTTTTCCAGTGACTTTCTTACGGCGGGCAGCAGGTTATCCAGGAAGTCGGCGTTCTTTATAAGGTAATCGCAGGCGCCGGCCTTCATGGAGGCCACGGCAACGGCTTCGTCGCCGCGGCCGGTCACCACTATGAACGGCGAGACTTCCCTGTCCGACTTCTTAAGCGTTTCTATGAATTCCAGCGCGTTGGTCCCCGGCAGGGAATAGTCCACCACCATAAGTTCCGGGCGGCAGACGTCCAGGACGGCCAGGGCCTCGGCCAGGCTGTGGGCCCTGCAAAGAGTCATGCCAAGCGGCTCCAGGCGCTGCGCCTCCAGTTCGCAGGTGCCTTTGTCGTCCTCTATGAGCAGTATCTGCCCGGGCTGCGTGTCTTTTAATGGCGCCATAACCGCGGCTCCTTACTTGAACTTATCCACCCGTAGTATCATCAGGAACAGGCCGAGGCGTTTTACCACCTCTGCGAACTTCTCGAACTCCACGGGTTTAGTGAGGTAATTGTTGCAGCCCAGCTCGTAGCAGACGCTGATCTCCTTCGGGTCGTCGGTGGTGGTGAGCATTATTACCGGCATGTTCCTGAGCCGCGCGTCGTTCTTTACGCGCTTCAGCACCTCGACGCCGTCCAGCCCCGGCATGCGGATGTCCAGCAGCAGCAGGTAGGCCTTGCCGGCCTCTACGCCGGTCCCTGAAAGGAAGTCCCAGGTCTCCTGCCCGTCTTTGAACCTTATCAGCGGGTTGTGGACCCCTACGCTCTCGAAGCGTTCCTGTACCAGCCTGGCGTGCCCGTCGTCGTCCTCCGCCATCAGGATAATTACGCCGTTATCGTTGTTCATCCGTTCCTCCCTGCGCAGCCGGAAGCTCCACGTAAAAAACCGTTCCCTTCCCTTCCACGGATTCCGCCCTTATGTTCCCCCCGTTCTTTTCCACCAGGCGGCGGACCATGGGCAGCCCTATGCCTTCGCCATTTTTTTGCTGGTCCCGTTCGTGGCGGTAGAAAACGTTCCAGATCTTGTGCAGGTCCCCTTCCGGTATGCCAGGACCGTTGTCCGCTACCCTGTAAACGGCCATATCGCCTTTCGCCTCTCCCGATAGTTCTATGGTGAGGCTTCTGGCCCTGTCGCGGTACTTCACGGCGTTGTCGAGAAGGTTGGCGAACAGCTGGTTAACCGCGCCAGGGTCCGCATGGCAGGGCGGGAGGGCGCCGGTCTTTATGTCGGCGCCGGCCTCGTTCAGCTGGAAGCGCATGGCGTCCAGCACTTTCGTTATCAGCTCTTCCATCTCCAGTTTCTCAGGCTTCATTTCCACGCGACCCGCCCTGGAGACCTTGAGCAGGGCTGTTATGAGCGCGTCCATCTTGCGGGAACTGTTCAATACGAAATCGAGCGCTTCCGGGACTTTCACGGCGGCCAGTTCCTTGAGCCGGGCCTCGTCCTCCGGGGGCATCCCTGTAAGCTTCTGCATTAGCCTGCCCAACTCCGCCTGGTAATGCTGGAGGTTCTGGCCGAACCCCTGAATGTTGACCAGCGGGCTGCGCAGGTCGTGGGTGGTAATGTAGAGGAAGTTCTCCATCTCCTGATTCTTGTCGCGTAAGTCCTTGTTGAGCTTCTCCAGTTGCAGTTCCGCCAGTTTGCGTTCGGTAATGTCACGGCCGACTACGGTAAGGCCTTTGCGTTTGCCTTCGGGTGTGAACAGCGGGACCTTTATTATGTCGAACACGTACTCTCCGCCGTCCGGACGCGGGATCCTCTCTTCTCCCCTGGAAAAACCGCTGGCGAGCCAGGCCTTTTCGTCCGAAGCCTCGCAGGTCATGAACGCGTCATGGTAGAAAGCGCTGAAGGGAGCCAGCTCGGAGTCCTTTTTTCCCTTATAGGGCACATTCTCCAGTTGGAACAGTTTAAGGTCGAAGTTGTTGGCTTCCAGCCAGCGTCCCTCCCCGTCCTTGAAGCAGACTATGTCCGGCATGGAATTCATCAGTGTGCGCAGTCTTTCTTCCGCTTCCCGCAGGTTTTCCTGCGCCAGCCTTTGCTCGGTTATGTCCTGTACCGTACCGGTAGACCTGAGCGGCTTGCCTTCCGGGGAGTAGGCGCTCTCGCAGCATTCTCTCACATGCTTTATCCGGCCGTCCTTCATCAGCAGACGGTGGGTAATATCGTACTGCGTCCGCTCCTTGACCGAGTCGGTGTAGGCTTGGTTGACTCGCTCTCTGTCCTCCGGATGGATGGCGTCCAGGAAGGCCTCGTAGGAAGCGCCGAATTTTTCCTTATCCAGCTCGAAAATGCGGTAGATCTCGTCGGACCAGGACAAGTTGTTGGAGACCAGGTCCAGCGTCCAGTTGCCTATGCGGGCCAGGCGCTGGGCTTCCTTCAGTTCCTGTTCGCTCTCCCGAAGATCGCGTATGGACAGAAGGCTGGTAAGGGCGTCGGTCAGCCGTCTGGTGATCTCCTGGAACAGCCTGGTCTCCTCGGCTGTCCAGACGCGGGCATAGGAGCACTGGTGGATGCCGAATACCCATGGCTTGCCCAACTTCGGATAGACCGCGGTGAACATCTGCGATCTTACGCCGAACTGCTCGGCGGAGACCCTGTTGACGGGTTTCGGGGTTCCGGCCGTATAGGTCACCGGCGCCGCGCACCTTAAGGCTTCGCGCAGGTCGTCCGCCATGTCCGGAGGCATTGGGATATCTACGTTCAATACCTTTGCGCCCGGATATTCGGGCTTAGTGACTTCCATGGGGACGCGGAAATGCGGCGAGTCCGGGTCGCAGGGATAGAAAAGCCAGGCACGGTCGCAGTCGAAGACCTTGAGCACCGTGTTCAGGATGTTTTCCATCATCTTTTCAAGATCGGCCGCGTTCTGCATGGCCTTGTTAACCTTGTCCATGTGCTCCAGAAAACGGATATGGGCTATGCGTTCTTTTTCGGCCAGTTTGCGCTCGGTCATGTCTATGGTGTAGCCGGCCAGGTAGGCGGGTTTCCCCTCGATACGTATGGGGAACTTCGTGGTGACGTAGTGCCGGCCGTTCAACTCCTCCTCCACCGTCACTTCTCCGTCACCCGCCACTACGCGCTTGTCGTCCTCCACCATGCTTTTGGCCAGGTCCGAAGGAAAGAGCTCGAACATGTTCTTGCCCAGCAGTTCCCGAAGAGGTTTGCCGAGCATCTTTTCGAAATTACGGCTCAGGTTCAGCGACCGCAGGTTCTCGTCCTTGAAGAAGACGTAGATGGGGCTGTGTTCCATGAACTCGCGGAAGATCTGCTCGGTTTCCTTCAACTTCGCGTCGGTGGTGGCTATCACCCTGGAATAGGATTCTTCCTGCAGCCGCAAGAACAGGAAAGTGCCCGCGGCTGAGGCCGCCAGCAGGGTTATGACCAGCAGCAGCAGGAGCGCGGAAGTCCTGTCGGAGTCCGCCAGTATCTCCCCGGCGTCCACTTTGGTGACCATGGCCCAGCCGAATTCCGGCAGCTGACTGAGATAGGCGAAGACGTCCTTGCCGCGGTAGTCCACGCCCCTGAACAACCCTTGCCGGCCTGTCGCGGCCATGGCCGCCGGCAGTTCGGGAGAGAGGGGCAGGCGCAGTTTCAGGGCCGTGCCCTTGGCGTGGCGCAATTCGTTTAGGAAAAGGATCTGGTCGCCTTCGCGTCTCACCAGCAGCGTTTCCGCGGTGCGGCTGGGGCCCGGCCATTTCTGGACCAGCGGGTAAAGGTGGTGAGCGGGGTCTATGCCCAATATCAGGAAGAGGCGGGCGCCTCCCGGGGCTGTTCCCGCCAGGCCCGCCACATGGATCCCGTACGAGGTCCCGGTATCGGGCTGCGCGTGGAGGTCGGACATCTCCGGCGAGCGCGGGGCGCGTTTCAGGAGTTCAAGCGCGTCGGGACATAGTCTATTTGGCGGGCTGCCGGCCATTACCAGCATTCTGCCGTCGGGAGTTGCCAGAACGGCGCTTTTGTAGGGATTGTTGCGCAGGAAACTTTCCAGGCGGCGGCGCAGCAGATCGGCGGTCTCGCGGTCCTTGGGGTCTGCCGCCAGTTTGTTCAGGGGTACCGAGAGTACCGGGGTGTCCAGCAGGGAGGCGGCGCGCTGAAGCCTGTCCCTGCGCCAATCCAGCAGCTGGTCCGTCTTGAAACTGGTCACACCGTGCAGGAGGCGCTCGGTATCCTGCAGCAGGGCGGCGCGGTAACTGCGATAATAGAAAAAACCGCCGGCCAGGATGGCTGTAGAGGCGGCAAGCAGGAGGACGGAAAGCTTGCGCCTCGTCTTCCTGATGTCAGGTCTGCCGGAATTCTGCAATTTCCCCCCCAGAGAACGCAGATTTAAGAGAAGAACTTTTTACAAAAAAGTTCGGGGTGGACTACGCTATCCTGCGTTTCCCCCCGGACACAAAGAACTTTTTACGCAGTAAAAAGTTCGGAGCTTCACCATCAAAGTTCGAGGTTACTTCGCGCAACACCCCGAGGAAACATTGTAAATACCGCTTTCGATCTGTTTTAGCGAAGGAGTCCCGAGCTTATCCGCGAGATGTCGTCGCAGGCGTGGCCACGAAGCGCGGCCCCGCACTGCTCCTTGCCGCGAGAAGTGGGTTCGCAAGGCTCGGCACTACGCGCCTTCGCTCTTGCTCCCAAGGTAGGCGGCATCTTATTGCCACCTCCTATGCGCGGCCTGCTGGCCGCTCCCGTCCGCCTTCGGCGTCCGTACATCAAAGAAAATTATTCCCCGCGCGCACTGCAAAGAACTGAGTTTATTATATACAGATTCTGCTCGCGCTCGCCAGCGTATTCTGCTGAATCCGCTCGCGGCGCGGGCCTGTCCCTGATAATGTTGAACTGCATTTATGCCGGTGGCCCCGTATTGATAAAAAACCACCCCGGCGTCCGCTGCTGCATCCGCCGCGGTGGTCTTTTCTGTGATTTACTTGTAGCCACCGGCAGGGAGCAGAAAACTGCAAAGACCGTAAGGAAAGGCCAGGCCGGTAGCGTCTGGCCGCGTGATGGCCGCCGCACCCGGCCTGGCCCAACATATTGCTATGTAATTCTGAAATTACTTCTTACACGTTATTTGCTAAAATACAATTTCATCATTGGGGGCAAGCTGTCAAGGTCCAATTTGGAAGCAATATAGGAGAGCTAATAAAATGGCTAGACTAAAAGACTCATTAATTGCATTTGTCAGGAATGTTTCGATTCCCGTATTGCCACTGTTGATTTTTGTGGCCCTTCCCTATCTTTCAGGTTGCGCTGGTGTGTCTGCTTATATTTCGTCTCAAACTGCTCCCGGCCAGCAGATTGACAAAGGCGCCTCATTTTATTTCTATGCATCGGATGGGGCAAGCATTGAGGATAGAAAAACAACTCAACTTATCGTGGATGAGTTTAAAAAGGAAAATTTAAAAGTTGCTTCTGAAGATGAGAAGTATCAGGCTGCATATCTTGTTACGGTTTCCGCTGACAAAAAGACTTCTGAAATCTCTGGCTCATATCCGCAAACACAAACCCAAAATACAACCGTAAAGAATTCTTGGGGATTCCCAGTTGCCACGGCAAAAACACAATCTACACAATATGTCCCGTATTCGTACAATTATACGGTTAGCAAAACTTACGTCACCATATATTCAACGGCAGATATGGCAAACAATAAGCGTATGTTGTCGGTATGGGAAGGGTATATAGGAGCGGGAGCCAACGAGTTTTCGCGGTTTGCGAAATGTATTATTCCGGAACTTGTGAGCAGACTCGGCACTGATTATGAGGCCCATACAAAAATAGACACTTCCTGCGAGGAAGAAAAGGGGACTTGGTAAATCTTGCAGCATAGTCCAGTTGTGTAAATCTAATACAAGAACTTTTTATGGATAATTTGCTGTCTGGGATATTTGGAGCGCTGATTGCTACTCTACTCGCAATCTTTTATGAGGTCTGGACGCAGAAAATAAAACTTCGTGCTGAAATTGCTGTTATGGCATTGAGTCGGGTTGAAAATATTTATTTTCGGTTGCAAGATTTGCAAGGGCATGCAGAGGGTATATATACAGATGGAAAAGCCTTTCTTGAGCAAGAAGACTATAATAAAACTTGCCGCGAACTAAAAGATAAGCTTTTAAGCGAGGAATTGGAAATTCGCCTTGCTTTGCTTTATGGCGAAAAAAGCGAAGAGGTCTTTTTATTTAATTCACTTCGAAAAAAATTACTAGAAGCAACACTACTTCTTTGGGAAGCAAAATCAGAGAATTGGACTTTAATCGAACAGAAGGTTAATGCTGCATTCTCTGAACAAATTGATCCAACACGTGTGAAATTAAAAGATAAATTGCTGCGAGGTGGCGGGGTTGGTCTTTTCCTGACGAAATGACAATGAAGAAGCCCTTTATCCCCGAACGATTGCCGCTAGACGCTATTGATTGGGTCCGGTTTGTATCTCTTATCGGTCAGGCAAACGCGGAGATTGCCCGGTATGACGGGATTCTGCAAGGTATAAGCAACCCTGGGATACTGCTATCCCCTTTGACCACACGCGAAGCGGTTCTATCCTCTAAGATTGAGGGCACACAAGCATCTTTGGAAGAGGTTCTTGAATATGAGGCTTCCCCTGACATCAAGGCCGAGAAGTATGACGATATCCAGGAAATCATCAATTATCGAAAGGCCATGCGCTTTGCCGTGCAGTGGCTTAACAAAAAACCTATAACGCTGAACTTGATAAAAGAAATGCACTCGATCCTGCTTGATAGCGTGCGCGGCAAGGACAAATCGCGAGGGCATTTCCGGACAACGCAAAACTATATCGCCAAGGCCGGGGACGCTATCGAAAAAGCCGTATTTGTGCCGCCAACTCCGGCGCAGCTAATGGACGCACTGTTTAACTTCGAGAAATACTTCCACTACGATGAGAAAGACCGCCTTGTGCAGCTTGCCGTGCTTCACGCGCAGTTCGAGATAATCCATCCTTTCCTTGACGGCAATGGACGTATTGGACGTCTCCTAATCCCACTTTTCCTATTCGAGAAATCGGTACTGAATTCTCCGATGTTCTACATCAGCGAATACATGGAAGACAACCGGGCCGAGTACTACGTGCGGCTCCGGGATATTTCCGATGCAGGGAAGTGGGACGACTGGATAGAGTTCTTCCTGAAAGCCGTGATCGCGCAGGCCAAGACGAACAGTGCGAAGGCTAAGGCTATTCTTGCGCTCTACAATACTAAGAAAGAGCGCATCACGGAGATCACTCACTCGCAATATGCCATAAGGATATTGGATACGATTTTTGCGCGCCCTATATTCAATTCCGCCGACTTTATAAAGACTTCAAAGATTCCACGTCCCAGCGCCCAGCGGCTCCTAGTGCAGTTGAAGAAAGGCGGGGTCATTGATACTGTAAGGCCAGGCGGACCGAGAAAGGCCGAGGTGTTTGCTTTTGCAAAGCTTCTAAAGATAGTCGGCTGATCCTTCGCGCTCCACATCTCACGGATAATGCGTAAAATCATATACGCCTCATATATAGTATAATATGAGGCGTAGCGGGGCTTATGACTATTCCATGAGACGAATGGAGAACTACGCTTATAACAGCGAAGAGTTAATGCGCGCGGGGAATAATTTTCTTTGATGTACGGACGCCGAAGGCGGACGGGAGCGGCCAGCAGGCCGCGCATAGGAGGTGGCAATAAGATGCCGCCTACCTTGGGAGCAAGAGCGAAGGCGCG
>Ga0209212_1008244_pt1 | contig 11235 bp, 7 predicted proteins | sample RifGroC2_FD_183996 | JGI IMG/M metagenome (GOLD analysis project Ga0209212, IMG submission 183996) | Groundwater microbial communities from Rifle, Colorado, USA - Groundwater C2 (SPAdes) (version 2) | ecosystem: Environmental > Aquatic > Deep subsurface > Groundwater | place: Rifle, Colorado...
TGAAGGGTTTCAGCTGGCGGTCGGAAACGAACGGCTGATGAAAGAACTCGGCATTGCCTTGGCTCCGCTGGCAAAAAAAGTTTCCGAACTGACCGCAGCAGGCAAGTCGCTCGTGTACGTTGCCGCCGGCAATGCCCTGGTCGGCGTTGCCGCATTTGCAGACACGCTCAAGCCGGAATCGGCACGGGCCGTCGCGGAACTGCGCCGGATGGGCATATCCACCTGCATGATTACCGGAGATCACGCCGACGTTGCCGCCATTATCGCCAAACAGACCGGTGTCGATTCGTTTGAGGCCGAAGTCATGCCGGATCGCAAACGGGATGTGGTGAAAGAGTATCAAAGTCGCGGGATGATCGTCGGCATGGTCGGTGACGGCATCAATGACGCGCCAGCACTTGCCCAGTCCCAGGTAGGCATTGCTATCGGTGGGGGAACGGATGTTGCCAAGGAAACCGGTGATATCGTCCTGATGCGCAGTGACTTGATGGACGCCGTGCGGGCCATAAAAATCGGCCGGGCCACCCTGACTAAAATCAAGCAGAACCTGTTCTGGGCACTCTTTTACAACATTCTCGGCATTCCGGTCGCCGCCGGCCTGCTCTCCGGCTACGGCATCTATCTCAAACCGGAGTTTGCCGGACTGGCAATGGCCTTTTCTTCCGTATCGGTCGTACTGAATTCTCTTCTGCTGAAACGAATCGACAAATCGCTGTAATCATCATTTTATTGGGGGTTTGGTGCTCTTTTCTACTCTGTTCCGGCGCTGCTTGAGCGTTAGTATTTATACGGCAGCAACGATACTTGTTTTGGCAGGAATTGCAGAAGCTGATGAAACCAGCCAGGCGCAGACCGGAACGCCCGTCAACGAGGCGCCATCAAAACAACCCCAAGCACCTCCCGTGGTTTCTGAAACCGCCGCGCCCTCTCCTTCCGGCATGTACTACCGGATTGATGCAAACAGCTATGCCTATTACGAGAAACCCAAGGCGTACAGCTTCCTGGTAAACACCCCCCTGAATATCGTTGACTGGCTGAAAGATAGCTTCCAGCAGAAAAACGCCCTGACGATTGCCGGAATTGCGGTTGCCACAGCAGGACTGATTGCGGTTGACCAGGATCTGTACAACGGTGCGCGGGACATCGGTCATACGCTGCACATCTCGGGAGACAGCGCCATGGGCAGGGTTTCCCCCGGTTCACCGATCCAGTATCCAAAAGATGTGGGCACCGCACTCTATTATCTTGGCGACGGTATGATCCCGATTACGATCACCCTGGGCATGTTCAGCTACGGCATGTTCACCTCTGACGTACGCAGTCTACAGACCTCCAGCCAGCTTGCGGAAGGACTTCTATCGGTTGCTGTCGTGGTCCAGACCATCAAGCGCACCACCGGACGGGAAACTCCGGGGGAGGCAACGCAATCCGGCGGCACATGGCGCCCTTTCCCCAGTTTTTCAAAATATGGCAGCAGTACGCCGAAGTACGATGCCTTCCCCTCGGGTCATCTGGCAACCAGCATGATGACCATTACCGTGCTGGCCGACAACTACCCCGAATACACCCTGATCAGGCCGGTCGGCTACACCCTGATGGGGTTGCTCAGTTTTCAGATGATGAACAACGGCGTCCACTGGGCAAGCGATTATCCGCTTGCCATAGCAATCGGCTACGGATTGGGCAAAGTTGCTTCATCCCATGGCCGGAAAGTTGTTGCGACCGGCGATGTTCCTGAAAAAGCCACAAAGCGACCGCTTATTTCGGATATAACGATGCTGCCCGTACCAACAAATAACGGCGCAGCGCTCGTGGTTCTCGGTAAATTTTAAACCTGAAATATCTTCTCGCGCAAAGGCGCAAAGACGCAAAGAAAGTCAAAGGCTTACAGCCAACAAAGCCTGGGATCTAACCATATGTTTTTCCTGGCTAACTTCACTTAAAAGCGCCTACTTCTGGTGCGCATTTGCGCGATCAACTGCTTATAAAACAACTCTCAAGGATTTCACATGTTCAATCCCAGAATTACTCCATCAACACTACGCACCGGCATTATAATGCTATTGGTCATACAGCTTCTGTCAGCGTCTCCCGTCCGGGCGGAAAACCAGCCCGACCCCGCCGCAGAAACACCTGGAGCTGCCGCAGTCCAGCAGGAAACCCCCAAACCGGCGCTGCAGCCGGACAGCATCTCCGGAGAATATCTCAAAGGCTATGTTACCGACACCGGCAAAATGTTGTCGTCACCCGCACGATGGGACGGAAGTGACTGGCTGAAGGCCGGGCTGGTCGTTGGAGCAACATCAGGACTTCTGTTTGCCGACACCGGCATCAAGGATTTTGCCCAGCGGAACCAGAGTTCAGCAGGCGACAAAGCCGCTTCAGTGGGAAATGCTCTGGGTAATCCGCTCTACACCCTTCCCCCGCTTGGCCTGTTCTACCTGTATGGCCATTATGCCAACGACCAGAAAGCACGCCACACCTCCCTGCTCGCCGTGGAAAGCCTTGCCCTCAGCGGCGCCTTTACCTGGGGAATCAAGGTGGCTGCGGGACGCCCCCGCCCCTACACCGGCGAATCGTCCTCCACCTGGAATGGCCCCAGCCTCAAAACGGGTAACACATCCTTCCCGTCCGGCCACACCACCGCTGCTTTTTCAATCGCCTCGGTCATTGCCGAAGAGTACGGCGCCAATCCCTGTGTCCCCCCCATCGCCTACGGCCTGGCAACGCTCACCGGAATGGCGCGCATCTACGACAACAAGCACTGGGCTTCCGACACCTTTTTCGGCGGAGCCATCGGCTACTTTGTCGGAAAAGCCGTTGTCAGATACCATTCGACCCAGAGCAGCACAGCCCTGAAGATCCTGCCGACGGTCAGTCAGCAGGGATTCGGCCTGACCGCCGAATATCGCTTTTAATCTTCGCACGCCCGAAATCCCGCTCAACAGTTGCATAGCCGGCGGGGCGTGGTAGACTCATCTCACGTGAGAATTCTTTCAAGAGGTCACCATGCCCGATGTCCAGAAGGAAATCAGCCCCACGGAAGAAGAGAACCATCTCACCCTGAGAATCAGGCAGTATGCCTGGGGCCTGGCAGCAGGATGGACACTTCTGGTGTGCGGCTCGTGGCTCTGGAATTACCAGGCCGAACAGAAGGTATTCCGCACGGTTGCCCTGGCCGAAGCTCGGGCCGTCATCGAGCGTGATGCGCTGTACCGCCGCTGGGGTTCATCTCATGGCGGCGTATATGTGCCGGCAACAGCGAAATCCCCCCCCAATCAGCATCTCTCCCACATCCCCGAACGCGACATCCTTACCCCCTCGGGAAGGCTGCTGACCCTCATCAATCCGGCTTACATGACCCGACAGGTCAACGAGATGTCCCAGGAAGGGAGCATTTACCTTGGTCGTGCCCATATCACCAGCCTGAAACCGCTCCGTTCGGAAAACCTCCCCGACGCATGGGAAGCTGCCGCACTCCGCTCCTTTGAGAACGGTGCAAAGGAAGTCAGCGCCATGACCACGATGGACGGCAAACCGTTTATGCGCCTGATGACGCCGTTTATGACGGAACAACCGTGCCTTAAGTGCCATGCAGCCCAAGGCTATACGGCCGGCTCCGTACGCGGCGGCCTCAGCGTCTCAATCCCGCTGCAGCCCCTCATGGATGCCAGCCGTGGCCAGCTCGCCGGTTCGCTGGCCTTTCACGGCATGATCTGGTGGCTGGGTCTTGGGGTAACCGGACTGGGAGCTCGCAAACTGTCCCGAACTGCCCGGGCTCAAATGCGGATTGAAGACGAACTTCACCATCAGGCTATCCTGCTTGAAGAAGAAATTGCCGAACGCCAGATGGCCCAGGAATCGTTGCAGGAAAGTGAATCACACCTGAGGATTGTCGCCGACTACTCCACCAACTGGGAATACTGGCGCCTGCCCGACAACAGTTTTCTCTACCTGTCGCCGTCCGCACTGAAGATAACCGGATACAGCGTTCAGGAATTTGAAGCCGATCCAAACCTTATGGCAGCACTCATTCATCCCGAAGACCGGGAGCGATTCAACAATCATACGCATGCCCATGATTCCCACGGCCAGATCTTGCCGATCGAATTGCGCATTCTCCACAAAAACAGCGATGTCCGCTGGATCAGCCACGTCTGCCAGCAGGTTTTCACCCCGGAGGGTCTTCCCTGGGGATGGCGAGCCAGCAATCAGGACATTACCGATCGAAAGATGATGGAGTACGAACTTTTTGAGCAGGCGAAAGAGCTTGAAGAAGAAATTGCCGAGCGGGAAACGGCCCAGAACAATCTGGAAGAGCTGAATCACACACTGGAAGAGCGCATAGACGGAGCGGTCGCCGATCTGCGGCACAAGGACCAAACGCTAATCCAGCAGAGCCGGCTGGCGTCAATGGGAGAGATGATCAACAACATTGCGCATCAGTGGCGGCAACCGCTCAACAACGTCGGTCTGATTATCCAGAACCTGCAGCTTTCATACGAAGACGGCAGCATCTCACAGGAGGAATTGAAGAGTGAAGTCGGTAAGGCGATGGATATTATCATGCACATGTCCCGGACTATCGACGATTTCCGGAACTTTTTCCGGGAGGACAAGCAGAAATGCGGGTTCATGATCGGAACAGCTGTCAGACACTCCCTGGATTTCATGTCCGCCGCGCTGACCAGCCATGAAATTCAGATTGAGCTTGAAGAGGATAAGGGCGTAACAGCCACCGGTTACCAGAATGAATACGCCCAGGTTCTGCTCAACATACTCTCCAATGCCCGTGAAGCATGCATTGAACGATGTACCAGGGAGCCGCGCATCCATATCCGCATTACCAGTGAACATGAGCGTTCGGTGGTCTATATCCGTGACAACTGCGGAGGAATAGCGGACGATATCATGCCGAAGATTTTCGACCCCTACTTCACTACACGCTCGCCCGACAGGGGCACCGGCATCGGCCTCTACATGTCAAAAATGATCATAGAGCAAAATATGGAAGGTAGTTTGACCGCCCGCAACACCGACGACGGGGTTGAGTTCCGGATTGAAGTCTAAATTGCAGCCGGAGCCATCCTTCTAAGCCAGTCGTTCGTAGATCTCATCGAAACGATGCGCAACCCGCGTAAATGCCGCCAGAACCTCCGGATCAAAGTGACCGGGGAGCGTTCGGCCATCTCCCTCGGTAATGATGGCGCAGGAGGTGGCATGATCGATGGCGGGCTTGTAGACGCGGGAGTTTCGCAGGGCATCGTATTGATCGGCAATACACATGATGCGGGCACTGAGGGGGATCTGTTCTCCCTGCAAACCGGCAGGATAGCCGCTGCCATTCCAGCGTTCATGGTGATTAAGCGCGATATCGCGCGCCATGACCAGCATCGGATGTTCGCCGATTATCCTGGCGCCGTTGGTAGTATGCCGCTGCATGAGTTCCCATTCTTCGGGGGTCAGAGGGCCATGCTTCTTCAGAATGGATGAATTCAGGTACAGCTTCCCCACGTCATGCAGCGTAGCCTGGAAACGAATCTGTTCGACAAAGGTACTGTCAAGCCCCATCTCTTCCGCCAGCAGAGCACTGTAATCGCCCACCCGCAGGATATGGTTGCCCGTATCCTCATCATTTACTTCTGCAGCACGTGCCAGGGCAAATACCACGTAATGCAGCAGGTTCATCGCCTCAATGGCTGCCGAGGTGTGGTTGGCAAAGATCTGGCACAGTTCAACCCTGCCCTGGGCAAAGAAGTCAGGCTGTTTGCTGTAGAGGGTGATGGCGCCAAGACAGCCGTGGCTGGTCAGAAGCGGAATGACCAGAAAGCTGCCGTAGCCATGGCGCTGAATCCTTTCAATCCAGACGCCGGAAACATCATCGTGAATACTTACCAGCCGAGGCTCACGGTTCTTGATAGCCATCCCCACCGGCCCGTTTCCGGTCGGCGCGTCATCGCACGTGATCGCAAGTTCATCCGTGTAGTTATATTCATCCCCCACGCAGGAAACTATTTTCAGCCGAGATGAAGCAGGCTCCACCAAACCGAGCCAGACCATGTCAGGACTTAACAGCTGATGCGCCGTATTGCAGGCAAACTGGTAGATTTCCCCCCGGCTCCCCATGGAGATCATCCGGCTTGAGGCGCTGTTGAGGCTTCCCAGAGTCTGTGAGTAGTTCGTGTTGGTGATAAACAGTTCTTCCAGTGCGGCCGCGGTCTTGTTGAAGCGATCCGTCAGCAGGCCTACTTCGTTGCGGAAGACGATGGGAAGACGGACGCTGAAATTGCCCTCCATAAGAAGTTCCGAGGCGTTCTGCAGGGCAATGATCGGCCTGATCAGGTGTTTTTTGCTGAAATAGGCGATCTGGACAAACATGGGAAGGAACACCAGCACGAGGACGATGTTGCGGTTATTGAAACCGATAACATCCGCGCGGTTGTGGCTGCTGAGTTTTGTGACAAAGACATCGACATCACGGACAAAAACATCCGTGACATCCTTGAAACGGACCAGGACGGGAGAACTGACGTCACGCCTCGCCACCAGTTGATTCGCCAGCGGAATAACCTGCGATTCCCACCTGACCGCAAGCGACTGGAGCTGCCGGATCTGCTCCGAGCGTTCACCGGCGTCCCGAAGCAGACCATTCTCGATATAGGCAAACGCGGAGCGGATCCGGTCGATCTCTTCCCGGGCCGGAAGAAGGGCCGACTCCCGATGAAAGGCGGGGTCATAAGACTGCTGGGTAATGGCCAGCAGTTTATAGGAACGATAGCGGAGGCTTCCGGCCAGATTGATCATTTCGCCATCATTCTCCATCTCTTTGGTGAACGTGATCCCAAAATAGACATAGGTAAGAACGAAGGCCAGCATCAACAGGCTGTTGAGAAAATGCTGGGTGATTATGGAACGGAAGCGGAACATCTAGGCAAGCCTGAAACGCCCAACCATCCGCTGCAGATCCATTGCCAGCGATGAGAGTTGCGATGCCGCGGCAGCTGTTTCATGGGCGCCGCGCGCGGTTTCGGAGACAACATCCGTTATCTGGTGGATGTTGCTGGAAATCTCCCCGGTCACTGCGGTTTGTTCCTCGGCGGCGGTAGCAATCTGATGCACCTGCATGCTTACTTCATCGATAGCATTAACGATCTGCTGAAGCGCGTCACCTGATTTGCGCGAGCTCTCCATCCCCTTTTCCACTTCCCTGACACCATGTTCCATGCTCCCCACGGCTCCGGCAGTCTCGGCCTGGATGCCCTTGATCATGGTGCCGATCTCCTTGGTCGCGCGGGTGGTGCGTTCCGCAAGCGCCCGCACTTCATCAGCCACGACGGCGAAGCCCCTCCCCTGCTCTCCTGCCCGTGCTGCTTCAATCGCGGCATTCAAGGCCAGCAGGTTGGTCTGGTCGGCAATATCCTCAATGGTGCCGACAATGGCGCCGATCTGGTCGGAACGTGCCCCCAGGCTCTCCACGGTACGGGCTGACTCCTGAACGCGCTTGGCAATATTTTCCATGCCGACCAGCGTTTCCTGCACCACGGCGGCTCCGCCGGAAGCGGTCAGGTTGGCCCGATTGGATATGTCGGAGGCAAGCGAGCAGTTGTGGGAAATATCATTCGACGTTGCGGACATCTCTTCACCGGCCGTGGCCACCGTAACCGACTGGCACGCAACCTCCTCGGCGGCGGTGGCAATCTGCTCGGCAGTAGACTGCAGCTGGCTTGCAGCGGCCGACACCTGCCCGGTAGTGCCGGCAACCTGGGAAATGATGCTGTGGATGTTATCGACAAACCGGTTGAACCAGCGGGAGAGCTCCCCGAACTCGTCCCTGCGGTCGGTATCAAGGCGTCTGGTCAAATCACCCTCGCCCTCGGCGATATCCTTGAGCATATGCAGCATGCGGGAGAGCGGCACCGTAACACTTTTCATAACCAGGAAGCCGACCAGAAGAGCGATGCCGCCCAACAATGTCGAGAGCGCCATACTGAAAACAAGCGTTTTTTTGGCAGCGGAGGCAAGAGCGTCAGCCATCTTCACGATCTCCACCTCCTTCATGGCGTTGATCTGTGCCGTTATGGTCGAAAACCAGTCTTCCGGAGCCATTCCGAAGCCGCCGGCCATGCCTTTTGCCAGGATTGCGCTCCGCAGTTCTCCAACTTTCCGGAATGCCGGCGTCCTGGACGCGTTGTCAAAAGCAGCCAGCTCCGCCGGAGAAGCATACTGCCTGAACAGATCAAGATAACTGTTCTGGGCTGACAAAATCGCAAAGATCCTTTGATACGTCTCGTCGTTGAATGCATCAGCAGCGAGAACGGCGTTCAGGGTGGCCCGTTCCTTACCGGTTTCCTCCTTGGCCTTTACAAAGGCGTAGTACGCAGTGGCCTCCCGCATGATCGCAGGGCTGTCGCTGCTGATGGAGACCGCTGCGACAACATCCAGGTACGAGAGTATCTGCCGGGAGTAGAACGCAAAGGACTCCTTTCCGTCCAGCTTGAGGGCATCAACCGCGCCCCGGACTTCCGGCAGTTTTTCCATACCGTTACCTGCGGCATCAAGCGACTTTTTGACATGATCCAGCTCCGCAGCGTTGGAGCTCACATACTGCTTGATTTTCGTCAGCTCGCTATTGACCTGTTCACGCTGTTTTGTCAGCTCATCGCGAAATTTTTCGCCCTTGGCGTTGATAAAACCGGAAGAGAGCCCGCGCTCTTTCTGAAGCTCATGGGAGAGCGCCCCGACGCGAACGGCAAGCCCGGTAAGGGTCCTTGTTTCGTTAAGACCGTCAAGAAGTTTGTATTTGTCAACGACCTCGCGCCCTGAAAACACCAGCAGACCGGCAATAGGAGCCAGTACCATCAGCAGCAGCTTGATGCGGATACTCATGTTTTTGAACATAATACTCCCTGGTATATGATGTAATTTCCTTCTCATGCATCGTTGCGCACAATGATTCATCGTAACGGCAAATAAATTGACTAAAATCAAAACACCCGTCTTTTTCATTAACAGAGTATCGGCGGCCTCACTCCTCACTCCTCACTCCTCACTCCTCACTCCTCACCCCTCACCACAGGCACGTCGCGCAACCGACTTCGGATTCAGTTGCAAGATACCGGAAATCTCCTGCTGCATATTTCTGGTGTCAATCTTTGCCGTCTGCAGCAGCGCTCCCCATGTTGCAGAACCTTTTTTCACCTTCTGGAAAATCTGGCGGGCGGGCTGCCGTGTCCTGGCCGAAAGCACGGCGGCAAGAACCAGCTCCTGGCTGGTAGCCCCCGCCTGCCGCAGCGCGGTCAGTTCCGGACCAGCCAGCACCTTATGGCGCCTGAACAGTTCGTCAACCACCGCTGCGGCCAGCTGCGCGGATGATGACCGTGCCTTCAGGGCGGCTGAAAACCGGACGCCCAATGCATCCGATGGAGTAAGCACATCCGTCCATGTTGCACTGTTCTTTTTCACCTTGAGCAACAGTTCCGGTGATGAACATGATTCCGAGGCAACCGCGTACGCTATCCAGAGGTCATCTGAGGAAATCCCCTGCTGCTTTTTCATCACGATATCCTTTTTGTCGGCAGTAAACAGAAGGGCAAAGAATGAGTTTTGTGTGGTGGCAAGAAAATACGGATCCGCCTTGGCCGGACTGCCGGGATCGAAGGAACGGTCGGTGAAGCAGTGGCAGGTTATGGCTGGCGTCGCCGCTGCCGGCAGGGGGAGGACGAAAAGGACGCACAGACAGATGACAATGCCGGGACTGAAAACAGAGCGCATGAAATTTCTCCGAATACATGCCAGAGGCATGTAATGTAAATAAGGAACCTTTTCATTAACGCTACACGAAGACATCCTGCATCAGCTTGACCGATATCAAAAAACAGGGGATTTTACTGGCAGATCTCCCGACGGGGATTCAATGGAGGGTACATACACTGAACGCCTCACAACAGGTTGTAAGGCGTTCAGTTTGAAATCATGTTTCCGGCAGCGGAGTTATCCCCGCAGGTACGCCAGCACCTGATCCGGGTGCTGTTCAGCCTTGGCTACTTTCGCCCACTGCTTTTGCACCACACCGTCCGGCCCGACGATCACGGTTGATCGGATCGTTCCGGTTGATACCTTGCCGCACATAACCTTTTCGCCAAAGGCTTCATACGCCCGCATCATGGCACAGTCCGGGTCGCTCAGCAGCACAAACGGCAGATCATGATTGCTTATAAACTTTCCATGCGAGGCAACACTGTCCTTGCTGACACCCAGAACAACAACTCCGCCATCCATAAGTTCCTGGTAATTATCACGAAAACCGCACGCTTCCTTGGTACAGCCCGGTGTATTGTCCTTCGGATAAAAATAGACCACCACAGTCTTTCCGGCGTACTGTTTCAAAGTGTGCTGCCTGCCGTCGCTCCCCTCCAACAAAAAATCAGGCGCTTTTTTCCCTTCCAGTGACATAGCAAAACCCTCCCCTTGACAAACAAGACTTTTTGAGTCTTAATTTACCAGCTTCGGACAAAACGTCAACAACAATAGTGCGACGTTTCCCACAAACACCGGTTCTCTGCCGGTTGCAAAAAATTATCCGCAGCATCCCTGCCGCACATGGGCTCTTTTTTCGTGCAGAGGCATGAACAGTATGTTACCTTTTCGCAACGTTTTTTTTCGAGTACCGGAGGCTAGGTGAACGCACGCATCGACATACCTACAACGTACCAGGCAATTCTGGAAAGTCTGGGCGAAGGAATCATCTTTGCCGATGCCGATGGCATCCTGACCATTATCAATCATACCGCAGAAAAAATACGCGGCATTTCGGCGGCAAATTTCATCGGCCGGAGCATATTATCCATCCATTCCCCCGCTTCGGCGGAGCGGATCAGCAAGCTGCTCGACGGCTTGAAAGACGGCTCGATAGGCCAGTCGCGCAGGGTCATCGAGGTCAAGGGCAAGTACTTCGAGAACAGCTATTACCCGGTACGCAAGCCGGACGGCCCCTATCTGGGCACACTCCTGGTAAGCCGGGACGTCACCGAACAGCAGCGTCTCAAGGAGGAAAACCAGACCCTACGTGAAAACATGAACCTTGGCGCGCTCTTCGATGGTTTCGTGGGCGCCAGTCCCGTAATGTTGAAGGTCTTTCAGACCATAAATATAGCTGCACCGCTCAACTCCACTATTTTAATCACCGGCGAGAGCGGCACCGGCAAGGAACTGGTCGCCGCGGCAACCAGTTCCTTG
>Ga0209212_1008245_pt1 | contig 11235 bp, 13 predicted proteins | sample RifGroC2_FD_183996 | JGI IMG/M metagenome (GOLD analysis project Ga0209212, IMG submission 183996) | Groundwater microbial communities from Rifle, Colorado, USA - Groundwater C2 (SPAdes) (version 2) | ecosystem: Environmental > Aquatic > Deep subsurface > Groundwater | place: Rifle, Colorado...
GTGATAAAGAAATATCCAAAAACAATTACAATTTTTAGTAATTTTAAGGTAGATTCCTGCTGTGGCGGTGGTTTTAGTATCGAGAAAACAGCGGGAATGAGCGGTATCGACATGGATGCCCTGCTCAAGGCATTGAATAAAGTTGCAACTGCAAAATAGCAAGTCCGGATACATTCTTTTTGGTATCAGCGAATGCTGGCGAAAGTCAGAAGTGTTGCCGTTTTTGGTATTGAGGCATACTTATTAGATATTGAGGTTTATATCGCCAGGGGTGATATGCCTTATATTGCCATCGTTGGGTTGCCGGACACGGCGGTTAAGGAGAGCCGTGACCGGGTAAAGGCAGCGGTCAATAATAGCGGTTACAAGTTTCCTTATAAACCCATGACAATAAATCTTGCACCTGCAGACCGCAAGAAAGAAGGCCCGGTTTTTGAATTACCAATAGCAGTCGGGATACTTATAGCAACGAACCAAATCGAGGTTCCGGATATCCAGGAATATGCTATTGCGGGGGAGCTATCTCTGGATGGGAGGCTGCGTCCGGTTAAGGGTTGTTTATCAATGGCGTTTAAGTGTAGAGAATCGGGGATAAAAAAATTTCTGGTGCCTGCTGAAAATGCGTCTGAGGCAGCGGTTGTTGACGGGCTTGATACCATTCCTGTTGAAACCCTTACAGAGACGGTAGGAATTTTGACCGGGTCGATTCCTGCGGCGCCATATAAGATTGAACTCAACGAAGTGTTTAAGGAATCTGCTGGTTATGACGTGGATTTCTCAGACGTCAAAGGTCAGGAACACGTCAAAAGGGCTTTAACGGTTGCCGTCGCAGGAAATCATAATGTGATTATGGTAGGGCCGCCGGGCGCCGGCAAGACGATGCTTGCGCAACGTATCCCAACAATTATGCCTTTGCTCACCCTGGAGGAAGCTTTAGGGACGACCAAAATTTACAGTGTGCTGGGACTCCTTGACACGAAACAATCATTGGTCTCAACAAGGCCATTTCGCGCCCCTCATCATACAATCAGTACGGCAGGGTTAATCGGTGGTGGTTCATTCCCGAGACCCGGCGAGATTAGTCTTTCACATAATGGGGTACTTTTTTTGGATGAACTTCCGGAATTTGACCGAAAGACGCTGGAAGTGCTTCGGCAGCCGCTGGAAACAGGCAGCGTGACCATTTCACGGGCGTTAAATTCAGTCACGTACCCTGCAAATTTTGTGCTGGTATGCGCCATGAACCCCTGTCCCTGCGGGTATTATACCGATAAACGTAGGGAGTGTCATTGTACGCCCCATCAGATTCAAAGTTATATGTCAAAGGTTTCAGGACCGTTGTTGGATAGAATGGATATTCAGGTAGAGGTGCCTGCGGTACGCTATAATGAGCTTGTAGCCGATAGGGAGATGCAATCCACTGTGGATATCAGAAAAAAGGTGATGGTTGCCCGCGAAATGCAGAAAGAGCGTTTTAAAGATCAGCCAACGGGTACGAATGCCCATATGTCTTCCAGGCAGGTTAAAAAATATTGTGCGATGGATAAAGATGCAGAAGCGATTCTTTATCAGGCAATGACGGAATTGGGGTTTTCTGCGCGTGGACATAGTAAGATTCTCAAGGTGTCCCGCACCATTGCCGATCTGGACGAAAGCGAGCATATAAAAATAGAGCATGTATCTGAAGCGATTCAATACAGGAGTTTGGACAGGGGTTTGTGGAAATGAATGTCCTTAATCCGAAATCCAAAATCCTTTTGGTAGACCCGCCTTTTTACAGATTCTTCAATTATTTTAACCGGTATTTTCCTTTAGGATTAAGCTATCTGTCCGCAACGCTGAAAAAGGCCGGGCATCAGGTAACCATCTATGATGCCGACTGTAATAAAAATTCAAAGGGGATGGATTATACGAGACTTCCGGAGAAATATCGGATTTACTTGAAGGAATTGAGGAATCCGGAAAATCCCATTATAAAGGAGATTTCGGAAACTTTCAGAAAATATCAACCCGATATCGTTGGGGTTACGGTTATGACCCCGAAGGCTGCCTCTGCGTTTACGATCGCTTCCCTGGCAAAAAAATTCAACAAAAATTGTTATGTTGTCTTTGGTGGTCCCCATGCGGCTTTGAGGGCAGAGGAGATCCTTAAGAACACGAAAGACGTTGATTTCGTTGTGAATGGAGAGGGTGAAGCAGTATTACTTGAATTGGTAAATACGTTAAACGTGTCCTCGACTTTGATCGGGGATTCGAGGAATAATAATTTCGGCGCAATACCAGGAATTTCTTTTCGGGACGGCGATAAAATTGTCCACAATAATACGAAAAAATTTATAGATAATCTAGACAGCCTTCCGTTTCCCGACAGAGAAACGTTGTTAGGATTGGATACGTATACTTCAGAAGATATGGGATTATTAATGGGGAGTCGGGGTTGTCCGTACAGATGCTCCTATTGTGCAACACAGATATGGACGAGAAAGGTACGGTATCGTTCTTTAACTAATATTGTAGAAGAAATTAAGTACGTGCATCAGCGTTATGGGACACGTCAGTTTACATTTAAGGACGATTCTTTTACGGTGAACAGAAAGAGGGTCATGGAATTTTGCAATATGCTAATGAATGAAGGCATAAAAATTAACTGGGATTGTAATACACGGGTGGATTTAGTGGACCCGGAACTATTGAGGACTATGAAGAAGGCGGGTTGTAACAGTATAAAGGTAGGCATCGAATCGGGTAGCGAGAGAATTTTAAAATTGATGGACAAAGGGATTACCTTCGAACGCATACAAGAATCGGCAAGGCTTTTTCGAGAGGTAGGAATTCACTGGACGGCTTATTTTATGATGGGTATACCGACAGAGACAAAGGAAGATGTCAAAAATACCCTGGAATTATTGTATAAAATAAAACCCAGTTTTGCATCAATCGGTGTCTATGAGCCTTTCCCGGGGACGCGTCTCTTTGATGTGGGTGTCGAGCATGGGCTGGTTAACAAAGAAATGTCGTATGAAGATTTCTTTACCCGCATACCGAGCGACTATTATCTGAAAGATGTAAATCGAAGGGTTGATACCATGGATTTTGGTGATTTTGTAACGCTGGAAAATAAAGTAAAAGACGCCTTCCACAATTATAATAAGGGTGTAATGCGCATCTTTGAAAGGGCAAAGGCAAGGAGTAGTATTTATCTGCACAACCCCAGAATTTTTTTTAATGACATTGAAAAATTTTTAGGCTGGGTTTAGCCATGACAATCAAGATTTTTAATCATCCAATCTCAAAACGGCTTATACTGCTCATTTTGGGAGACCTGCTTATTGTAAACGGCTCCATCTTTTTAGCGGCAATACTTCGTTTAGGATTAAGCGCTGGATGGGGCTATATACAAAGTAATCCCTGGTCATTTATACTAACAGGCTTGATTTACATTATGGTGTTCTTTTCCACCGAACTTTATGATATCCGAAAGGATTTTAAATCTATCGGGAATGTTATGGCCATCACGCTTGCCTCCACCAGTGCCTTTGTCATTACCACATTGTTGTTTTATATGAACTGGTCACTGCGAATAGGACGTGGTGTATTTATTCTCAACGGGATACTCATTATCCTTTTTATTATTGGGTGGAGGATTTTATACAGTTATCTCCTGGAACAGCCGATTTTTAAACGGAATGTCTTAATTGTTGGCGCCGGATGGGCGGGAAAAACAATTTCACAAGAGATAAACAGGTCGCAAAAATCAGGATTAAGGATGGTGGGTTTTATTGATGACGACCCGTTAAAGAAAGGTAAACTCATTGATGGGGTGCCCGTATTGGGAGATCGATACACGATAGATAAGGTCATTCGTAAAAATGATATTGACCTGATAGTTGCGGCTATTACGCATGAAAAACATGCCGATTTAATCAAGGCATTGATTAATTGCTCATGGAAAGGCGTAGATATCATTGATATGCCTGCTATCTACGAACAATTAACGGGCAAAATACCGTTTAAACATATTAATAACATGTGGATGCTCCACATTGCCATTGGCAAGCCCAAACTATATAGCAGGTTGATTAAGCCTATTCTGGAAGCAATTAGCGCGTTGATATTATTTATTTTGTTAATACCCGTCATGGTGGTTATAGCAATAGTAATAAAATGCGATTCCAGGGGCAGGATTTTTTATACCCAGGAACGTGTCGGCAAGGACGGTAGAAAATTTACCATTATGAAATTCCGTACTATGGTGGAAAATGCGGAGTCACTTACCGGTGCGGTTTATGCAGCAGATAATGATCCCAGGATTACAAAGATTGGGAGATTTCTGAGGAAGTGGAGATTGGATGAAATCCCGCAATTGGTAAATGTCATTAAGGGTGATATGGGTTTAATTGGGCCGCGTCCGGAACGGGAGATTTTTATAAGGGAGTTTGAGGAAAAAATACCTTTTTATACCCAGAGGCTTCTGGTAAGACCAGGCTTAACCGGCTGGGCGCAGGTAAAGTTCCCGTATGCATCTTCAATAGAACAAACGGAAGAAAAATTGCAATACGACCTCTATTATATTAAGAACATGTCGTTTATCCTGGATTTTGTAGTATTTTTGAAAACCATAAGAGTTGTGCTGTTTGGAAAGGGAAAATGACCACATGAAATTTACAAAGATGCATGGCATCGGCAATGACTATGTCTATGTCAATTGTTTTGAAGAAGAGGTAAAAGAACCGGCGAAACTAGCGCCGATTATCAGCGACAGGCATTTTGGTGTGGGGTCTGACGGGCTTATCCTCATCCTGCCGTCGAAGGCGGCGGATTGCAAGATGCGTATCTTTAATGCAGACGGCAGCGAGGCGCAGATGTGCGGAAACGGTATCCGATGTGTGGCAAAATATGTGTACGACCATAAAATCACACAAAAGAATCCACTCACCGTAGAAACCCTTGCAGGTGTTAAGACAATCCAGCTTTTTGCAACGAATGGAAAAGTGTCCAGCGCAAGAGTAAACATGGGAAAGCCCGGACTCATGCGTTCCGAAATTCCCATGCTCGGCAAAGAAACACAGGTAATTGATGAAACATTGGATATTAGCAAAGGGATTTCATTTCGGACCACCTGTGTCTCGATGGGAAATCCTCATTGCGTTATCTTTGTTGACAATTTTGATGAGGTCGATCTGCCACGGCAAGGTGCAGAAATTGAGCGCCATCATTCATTTCCGGAACGGATAAATGTTCATTTTGTCAAGGTACATAATCCAAAAGAGGTTACTATGAAGACGTGGGAACGCGGTTCGGGGGTTACCCTGGCCTGCGGGACGGGCGCTTCGGCTGTATGTGTTGCGGGCGTCCTCAACAAAAAGACCGAACGTAAAATCCTTGCCCATCTGCCAGGCGGTGACCTGGAACTGGAATGGGCAGAAGACGGGAATGTTTACATGACCGGCCCGGCAACGGAGGTATTTACAGGGGAGTGGACGATAAGCAAATAAAATCATAGCGTGTTTCAATGGATATTCCATTAAAGGTGATTGGAGAGCGCTAGAGCTGAAACGACAGATCAACTTGTAGAACTTGTTATGACACAGCAAAAAGACTCCCAACGCCGACACTTCGGCGTTGGAAAAGCAGATTGACGAGCTGGTCTAAAAACTTTACGGCCTCACGCCGGAGGAGATTGTCTAGGATGGAATGAGATAATTATTGAAGATAATATTTATTGTTGATAATATAATTGAACATAAAATCATCCTCATTTAAGAAGATTCAGGGGAAATATGACAGCTGAAATTGCAATAATGAATAAGACGGCAGTGGCTCTTGCTGCTGATAGCGCCGTCACAATTGAGCAAGATAAGGGTAATAAGATATTCAATACAGTTAATAAGCTGTTTGCTCTCTCCAAATATCAGCCGGTTGGCATAATGATTTATGGCGGCGCTAATTTTATGGATGTCCCATGGGAATCGATCATCAAGATTTATAGAGCAAAATTGGGCAAAGAGAAGTTTTCGACTCTCAAAGAATATGCCGATAATTTTCTTGCTTTTCTCACGGAGAATACAACCTTATTCCCGGAATCAGAGCAAGAAAAGCATTTTTCCAGGACAATAGCCTGGTATTTCGTTGATATTAAGAATGAAATCGATGAGGAGGTGAAAACAAAATTAAGCTCTGATAAGAAAATTGCTGAAACATCGGTTAAAAATATAGTTGAGCAGATGATAAAGAAGCATTTCGACATCTGGGATAAAGCTACCAGACTAAATCACATAGCTGCTGATTATGACAAAAGTTTGGTTGAGAAGTATGGGGAATTGATCAACAAGGCAAGAAATGAAGTTTTCCAGCAATTGCCGATATCAGAAAAATCATTCAGTGAATTAAGAACTATTTGCACAAATATTTTTTCAAAAGATAGATTTGCAAGAAGCTCATCTGGGTTAGTAATAGCGGGCTTTGGCGAAGAAGAAACATTCCCTTCCCTTGTTTCATTTGCCATAGAAGCAAAGATCAATAACAGCCTAAAGTACAAAAAAGAAAATGATGCGGTGATCAGTTTTGAATCTTCTGCTTGGATTATTCCTTTTGCACAAAGGGAGATGGTTGATACATTTATACAAGGTGTTGACCCCCATTACGATAAAATAATTACAGATTACTTATCCGAATATTTTGCAAAGTATCCTGACTATGTTATGGATAGTATAGAAAACATAGATACGGACAGAAAGCAGGAATTCTCAAAAAAACTGAAAGAAATCGGCATTTCGATACTTGCAGATTTTAATAAGAAGCTGCAAGATTACAGACGGACTTATCACATCAATCCTATTATCAACGCAGTATCTTTTCTTCCAAAAGATGAACTTGCCGCTATGGCAGAATCGCTTGTAAATCTTACATCGTTCAAAAGAAAGATTTCGCTGGATGCAGAAACAGTTGGAGGTCCTATTGATGTGGTAGTAATTTCAAAGGGGGATGGATTCATCTGGATTAAAAGAAAACATTATTTTAAGCCCGAATTGAATCCTCATTTTTTTGCGAACTATTTTCAGGAAAATAAAGGAGATAAAAAATGAAAAAGCTTAGGACGAAAGTACAAGAATACCATTCAATAGAAGAGTACGTAAAAAGGTTCTATCCGGAATCGTATAGGAAACAATTGCTTGAGGTTAGTGACCCTAATACGCTCGGCACTATTCTGGCGAGAGAGTCGTTAAACAAATTTAAAAATCTAATGCAAAAACAGAAACTGTGCATTTAATACGCAAACATGTAATAGGTAAGTCATTCATTACCAGCCAGCGATTTTTATTTATAAAGATAAGTTCTTGCAAAATATCTCTAAAAAAATATCGCTAAAAATCCAGCAGTCCCTTCATTACCCTTGTTGATTACATCTTTGCTATAAAGCAAAAAGCCGAAGACCCACAGGCAAATACTTCGGCATTAGAAAGGCAAATAGACATTATGGTTTACAAACTTTACGGCCTTACCTACGAAGAAGTAAAAATCATAGAACCTGAGTTTCTAATGAGTGAGGCAGAGTACAAGACATTTGAATTAAAATAAAAAACTACTAATGTTAGATGCTTGTTAACCTATTTATTTATACATTTGCAATATAAATTTTCACGACAGCCGTAATATAAGAATGCTTATAGACAGTATAATTTATGTTGTGCTTCTATCAATTAAGGAATTGAGAATTACACAGCTTTAAAGGGGAGTTTACATTATGTTTAATGGGCTTTGGACAATCGAATTTATTTCTACAATGAACCGTTTTGGTGCAGGTATACTGGTTTTGAATAATGGAAGACTTTTAGGTGGTGATAATGGATATTATTATTTGGGTAATTATGAAGTTAAAGACAATAATGTCCAAGGCAATGTTGACATAATTCGTTTTAACAAGAACATAATTTCAGTATTTGGTGACGTTGATCAGTTTTCTCTCACCTTTGCGGGTCAGATAAAACCAGATTCCATTGAGGCTGTGGCATCATTTGGTAATACACCCGATTTAAAAATCAGGATTATATGTAAGAAGAAGGTGGATCTGTAATGTTGAATCAGGACGATATAGTTCAACTGCGAAATAAGTATGACAGTAGGATAGGGTTGTTTAATCAACTCATCAAAACTGTGAAATTTATCATAAGCCAAGAAACCCAAAATCACCAGATGAAATATCATTCGTTTATTCATAGGATAAAACCTTTTGATTCATTTGTTGAAAAAATTCGAAGAAAAGATGCGAAAGAACCATTTCAAGAAATTATGGATGTAGTTGGTTTACGGATTGTTTGTTTATTCCATTCCAACGTAAAGGATATTGGAACCATTGTGGAGAAAAATTTCGAGGTTATAGAAAAAGATGATAAAATAGATGGCGTAGATGTAAATATTTTTGGTTATATGTCATTGCATTATAAAGCTAAATTAAAGGACGTTTCGTCAGATTCTTATTACAAGAATATCAAAGACATTCCATTTGAAATACAAATCAGAACTATAGCACAAGATGCCTGGGGCTTCTATTTCACATTACTTGGACTACAAAAACGAGAGTGCGATTCCCTTACATTTAAAGCGTGACTTCCATGCATTAAGTGGCCTTTTCTATGTAGCTGATACTCACTTTGAAATATTGAGACAAGAAGTCACAAAGCACTACTTGAGTGAATCCGGCACAAAATGAGCAGTCATAGCAGACCTTCATATTTCAATTACAGGATGCAGAAGAACTATGTCAGACCAAAAATAATGAAAGTAATAGTTCGCCGCCGAGAACGCGGAGAAAATAATGCAAAGCATAAGAATCTTTAAAATCTTGTTTCTCTCACACCCGCACGCTCTGCAATCTTTGCGATCTCTGCGGTGTGTTGAACTATTACCATAAACAATACTTGACTAACCTGTTAGTTTACTTTACTATAGGTTTTGGGAGGTTTATTAATATGCATACGGTAAACATACATGAGGCAAAAACACATCTGTCCGCAATACTTAAGCGTGTAGAAAGCGGGGAGGATATTGTAATCGCAAAGGCAGGGAAGCCCATAGCCCGTGTTAGCCTGATACCATCTTCGTCAGGCAAAAGAAAGCCTGGTAGTGCAAAAGGCAGAATTGCTATGACTCAAAACTTCATAGAACCATTGCCGGAAAACATTTTGAAGGAATTTGAAAAATGAAGGCATTGCTTGATACCCATGTGTTTTTGTGGTGGGTGATGGACGATGAAAGATTGACACCCTATATACGGGATTTCATCGCAGATGAAGGGCATGATTTGTTTTTGAGTTCAGCGAGTTGCTGGGAAATAGCGATTAAAACAAAAATGGGCAGGCTGAAACTTCCAGAAAATCCTGAAAAATTTATCCCCGATCAAATGATTGCCAATAATATCTCAGGACTGCCGATACAGGTAGTTCACGCCCTCCATGTTTACAACTTGCCGTACCATCATAGAGACCCTTTTGATCGGATGCTCGTGGCACAGGCTAGCATAGAGAAGATTCCTATAATCACCAACGACCGCCTGATTACTAATTACGATGTCAAAATTCTATGGGATAAAAAGAGAAGGCGGCATTGACAATATATCTGTCCCAATTTCTCCACCGTATTTTGCTTTCTCAAATAGCACCTCCACTTCAGGGGAAATAAAATGCAAAATTCAAACGTACGGTTGAAAATATATGTAATGCGCAGTTTCTTTCTCTGTGCGATTCTCGCATCTGGTTGTGCGACCTATAAGACATCAGTTTCGCAGAAACCGATTTGGGAGGATACATCGGCTATTTTAAGGAATATACAGGGAAAGCCCCAAAACCTCTCGTTACAGCAAATACGTGACGCTATCATTTCCAACAGTTCCAGGCTTACCACCTTTCGCGCAAACATAGCAATGACCCTTACTGCCCCAGACCTCAAAGGTCCCCTCCGCTGTACCGGATTGATACTATACCAAAACCCAAAGAGTTTGCGGGCAATAGGCTCTAAACTTGCCACGACCGTATTTGATATATCTTCTGATGGGAATAAATTCCGGCTCTATGTTCCGCTGGAAAACAAGGTTTACACGGGCGCTTGTAACACCTTTCACAAGATCGATGCGCTTGGCATCAACATCTTTCCGGGAGATATGGCGAGCCTGTTTAATTACAGGGAAATTTTAGAAGGAGAAAAACCCACTTTAGAAACCTGGCCTGCCTATTGGCTGATTCATATGCTGGAAATGGATAAGGAGGATGTGAATCTTAAAGGAAATCTGTTGGTTGACAGGGTTAACGGTGAGGTATTTCGCTGCGAATTGTTTAATGCCGATGGTTCTATACGGCTACAGGCCGTGTTTACCAATTATGCAACTTATAAGGAGTGCAGGATACCGCAGAGGATCGACGTTCGCTGGCCTGCATACGACACCACCTTTAGCCTTACCTTTTCTAACATCGTTGTGAATGGTAAACTTGACCCGAAAATATTTATGCTTGCAATACCTAAGGGTGCACAGACAATTACTTTGGACTAGATCCCGCTGCCGTCGTCTTCAACGTCCATGATCTTCTCAACACGGCGGGCGTGTCTGCCGCCCTCAAAAGGGGTTTCTAGCCACAGCTTAACCTTTTGTTCAAGAAGTTCTTCGTCTATCACATCAGCGCCAATACACAAGATGTTGGAATCATTGTGTCTCCGGCTCATTTCCACGGTATAAAGATTATGGCATACTGCGGCCCGAACGCCATTCACCTTGTTGGCTACGAGAGACATCCCAATTCCAGTACCGCAGATCAGAATCCCCCTGTCAGATTCTCCGGACCCGACAGACCGGGCGGCTTTCAAGCCGTAATCAGGGTAATCGACTGATTCAGTGCCTGTTGTCGTGCCAAAATCCTTGACCGTATGTCCCATTTGGGTAAGCATGGATGCCACGTGCTTCTTAAACTCAAAACCTCGATGGTCTGACGCTAATGCTATCTTCATTATTGTATTAATTAAGCCCTTTCTTTAGATTCTTCAAAAATCTGTTCCATAATCTTTTTTTCCTGAATAGAAAGTCCTAAGATTCCCCAGGCTGCATGGACACGTTCCGGGGTACCATCAGGTTTCCAGGTCAAAACATTTAACCGCAAAAATTTACATGGCAAGTTACTTACCTGAACGCTGTTATATTCAGCGGGGAATTTTATGGTAATGTGTGTGCTTCCCAGGAGATTTGAATGT
>Ga0209212_1008246_pt1 | contig 11234 bp, 10 predicted proteins | sample RifGroC2_FD_183996 | JGI IMG/M metagenome (GOLD analysis project Ga0209212, IMG submission 183996) | Groundwater microbial communities from Rifle, Colorado, USA - Groundwater C2 (SPAdes) (version 2) | ecosystem: Environmental > Aquatic > Deep subsurface > Groundwater | place: Rifle, Colorado...
CCCGCCGCAACGCCTGCGGCAAGCCCGGTCGCTCCCGACGGCAGTCGGCCGGGCCTGAAAGTGCTGAATCAACAGTCCAACAAAAACAAGAGAGACTCGATATGCACATCAAACCCTCTGCCCCTGTATTCATGTTCACCGGCCTGGCGGCCGCGCTGGGCGCCGCGACTCCGGCCGCGGCGGCCTTCGTCGAGGACAGCCACCTGAGCCTCGATGCGCGCAACTTCTACATGAACCGCGACTACCGCGATGCGGACAAGGCCGACACGCCCAGGCACAAGGGCGCGGCCAAGAGCAAGGCGGAGGACTGGGGGCAGGGCTTCATGCTGCGCTTCGAGTCCGGCTTCACCGAAGGCCCGCTCGGCTTCGGCGTCGATGCCCTCGGCCTGCTCGGCATCCAGCTGGATTCCGGCGGCGGCACCAGCGGCACCGGCGCGCTGCTGCGCAACCCGAGGACCGGCGAGGCGGCCGACGAGTTCAGCTTCGTCGGTCCGACCGCCAAGGCGCGGCTTGCCCAGTCCGTGCTCACCGTCGGCACGCACACGCCGCTGCTGCCGGTGGCCTATCGCAACGACACGCGCATGCTGCCGCAGACCTTCGAGGGCGCCCAGCTGGTGTCCAAGGACATCGAGCAGCTGACCCTGACCGGCGGCCAGTTCCGCAGCACCCGCCTGCGCGACTCCACCGACTACCAGGACATGACCATGTTCGCCGATGGCGCCACCGGCGGCGTGAAGAGCGACCGCTTCAACTACGCCGGCGCCAGCTACGCGCCGCTGCCCAACCTGACCGCCAGCTACTTCTATGCCGAGCTGGAAGACAACTACCACCAGCACTACGCCAACCTGCTGCACAGCCTGCCGCTGAGTGACAGCCTCAAGCTGAAGACCGACCTGCGCTACTTCGACAGCGGCGACGAAGGCAACACCACGGTCGACAACCGCAACCTCGGCGGCATGTTCACTCTGGTCTACAAGGCCCATTCGCTGGGCTTCGCCTACCAGGATCAGCGCGGCGACACCGGCATGCCGTTCATTGGTGGTGGCACCGATCCCTTCACCCTCAACACCCTGACCTACCACCACTTCCTGCGCGCCGAGGAAGACTCCTGGCAGGTCCGCTACGACTACGACTTCGCCGCCCTCGGCGTGCCCGGTCTGGCCCTGATGGGCCGCTACGTGCGCGGCGACGACTTCAAGATCGGCAACGCCGCTGCCAACGAGTGGGAGCGCGATGTGGATCTCAGCTATGTGGTGCAGAGCGGCCCGCTGAAGAACGTCGGCCTGCGCTGGCGCAACGTCGCCTATCGCGGCAGCCACACCACCGATATCGACGAGAACCGCCTGATCGTCAATTACACCTTCAAGTTCTGGTAAGCCCGACCGGCTGGGCGCTGCAAGGCCCGTGGCGCGCCGCTGGCGAGCGGTTGCGACGGGGTCGACAAGGCGCGCAGAAACGGCTTGTCGCTATCGGTTCCCGCTGTTATCGTTTACGTAAAGGTCATCAGTGGCCTGCGCCATAACCAATAAAAACAATCAAGGTTAGAGGGCACCCCATGGCACCAGAGTTCGTGCTGGAAACACGCGGCCTGACCAAGGAATTCCGCGGCTTCACCGCGGTCGACTCGGTCGACCTGCGCGTGCAGAAGGGACACATCCATGCGCTGATCGGTCCCAACGGGGCCGGCAAGACCACCGTGTTCAACCTCCTCACCAAGTTCCTCAGCCCCACCCGCGGCGAGATCCTCTACTTCGGCAAACCGATCACCGCCATGAAGCCCAACGAGATCGCCCGTCTCGGCCTGGTGCGCTCGTTCCAGATCTCCGCGGTGTTCGGCCACATGAGCGTGCGCGACAACGTGCGGGTGGCGCTGCAGCAGCGCGAGGGCAACTCCTTTCACTTCTGGAAGTCGGCGCGCTGCCTGGATGCGCTGAACGCGCGCGCCGAGCAGCTGCTCGCCGAGGTCGACCTGCTCGGCTTCGCCGACACCCTGACCATCGAGCTGCCCTACGGGCGCAAACGCGCCCTCGAGCTGGCCACCACCCTGGCGCTGGAGCCGACGGTGCTGCTGCTCGACGAGCCGACCCAGGGCATGGGCCACGAGGACGTCGACATGGTGGTCGGCCTGGTGCGCCGCGCCGCGGTCGGGCGCACCGTGCTGATGGTGGAGCACAACCTCGGCGTGGTCAGCAAGCTGTGCGACCGCATCACCGTGCTGGCGCGCGGCGCGATTCTCGCCGAGGGCGACTACGCCTGCGTCTCGGCCAACCCGCAGGTGCGCGAGGCCTATCTGGGCAGCGAAGCCGCCGCACTCGAGGAGGCCCACCCATGACCAGCCTGCACACCCCGGATTTCGAACAGCTGCGCATCAGCGACCTGCACGCCTTCTACGGCGAATCGCACATCCTGCATGGCATCGACCTGCAGGTGCGCCGCGGCGAACTGGTGACCCTGCTCGGGCGTAACGGCGCCGGGCGCACCACCACCCTGCGCGCGATCATGAACCTGGTCGGCCGGCGCACCGGCTCGATCATGATCAACGGCAACGAGACCATCGGCGTCGCCGCCCACCTGATCCCGCGGCTGGGCGTCGGCTACTGCCCGGAGGAGCGCGGCATCTTCGCCAGCCTCAACGTCGAGGAAAACCTGCTGCTGCCGCCGACCGTGCGCAGCGGCGGCATGGACCTCGACGAGATCTACGCGATGTTCCCCAACCTCTACGAGCGCCGCTTCAGTCAGGGCACCCGGCTGTCCGGCGGCGAGCAGCAGATGCTGGCCATGGCGCGCATCCTGCGCACCGGCGCCAACCTGCTGCTGCTCGACGAGATCACCGAGGGCCTGGCCCCGGTGATCGTGCAGAAGCTCGGCCAGGTGCTGCTCAAGCTCAAGGACAAGGGCCTGACCATCGTCCTGGTCGAGCAGAACTTCCGCTTCGCCGCGCCGCTGGCCGACCGTCACTACCTGATGGAGCACGGCCAGATCGTCGAGGAGATCGCCGCCGGCGAGCTGTCGGCCAAGCAGGAGCTGCTCAACGCCTGTCTCGGCGTCTGAACCCCGTACTACCCGTCGGTATCCGCTAGGCGGCCAGGGCTTGTACCTCGCCGCCGGGGCTCCCTTCGGTCTGCACAACAACAAAAACCATGGAAAGTGGGTGAACAGATGAAGGTATTCAAGAAGACCGCAAGCGCCATGCTCGTCTCCAGCCTGATCGCCGGCACTGCCCAGGCGCAGGTCAGCGACGACGAGATCCGCATCGGCTACCTCGCCGACATGTCCGGCACCTACCGCGACCTCGCCGGCCCTGGTGGCCTGGAGGCGCTGAAGATGGCGGTGGAGGATTTCGGCGGCAGCGTCGACGGCAAGAAGATCGTCGTCTTCAACGCCGACGACCTGAACAAGCCGGACGTCGGCGCCAACACCGTGCGCCAGTGGGTCGACGAGCGCAACGTCGACATGGTCACCGGCCTGGTCGCCACCTCGGTGGTGCTGGCGGCGAGCAAGGTGGTCGAGCAGGCCGACAAACTGGCGCTGATCTCCGGCGCGGCGTCCTCCAGCATCACCAACGAATACTGCTCGCCCAACCACATCCACTGGACCTACGACACCTACGCGCTGGCCAACGGCACCGCCAAGGCCGTGCTCGCCGCCGGCGGCAAGAGCTGGTACCTGCTGACCGCCGACTACGCCTTCGGCCACTCCATGGAGGCCGACATCAGCAAGGTGGTGAAGGAGGGCGGTGGCAGCGTGCTCGGCTCGGTGCGCCATCCGTTCCCCAGCAACGACTTCTCGTCCTACGTGCTGCAGGCGCAGGGCTCCGGTGCCGAGGTGATCGCCCTGGCCAACGCCGGCGCCGACACGGTCAACGCGCTGAAGACCGCCAGCCAGTTCGGCGTCACCCAGGCCGGGCAGAAGCTGGCCGGCATGGTGGTGTTCCTCAACGACATCCACGCCATGGGCCTGGACGTGACCCAGGGCCTGATGCTGACCACCGGCTGGTACTGGGACATGAACGACGAGACCCGCGCCTGGTCCAGGCGCTACTTCGACCGCTTCGGCCGCATGCCGACCATGGCCCAGGCCGGGGTGTACTCGGCGACCACGCACTACCTGAACGCGGTCAAGGCCACCGGCAGCGACGCCACCGCCACCGTGCGCGCGCAGATGGCCGCCACCCCGGTCAACGACATGTTCGCCAAGGGCGGCCAGATCCGTACCGACGGGCGCATGGTCCACGACATGTACCTGGCCCAGGTGAAGACCCCGGCCGAGTCCAAGGGCGAGTGGGACCTGTACAAGATCGTCAGCACCATCCCGGCGCAGCAGGCCTTCCGGCCGCTGGCCGACAGCCAGTGCAAGCTGGTGACCGGCAAGGTGGCGCAGAACTGATCGACCGCCGGCTCCCGCGCCTTACGCGCGGGACCGAGCCATCCACCCGGCCGGCCACGGCCGGGTGTCGCGGACTTCCTCTGGGTGGTGAATCATGACTCTCCTATTCGGTATTCCCCTGAGCGTAATGCTCGGCCAGCTGCTGCTCGGGCTGATCAACGGCGCCTTCTACGCCCTGCTCAGCCTGGGCCTGGCGATCATCTTCGGCCTGTTGCGCATCATCAACTTCGCCCACGGCGCGCTGTACATGCTCGGCGCCTTCGCCGCCTGGCTCGGCCTCAACTACCTGGGCGTCAACTACTGGGTGGCGCTGCTGCTGTCGCCGCTGCTGGTCGGCGCCGTCGGCATGGCCGTCGAGCGCCACCTGCTGCGGCGTATCGCCGGCGAGGATCACCTGTACGGTCTGCTGCTGACCTTCGGTCTGGCGCTGATCGTCGAGGGCAGCTTCGTCAAGCTGTTCGGCGTGTCCGGCGCCTCCTACCCGATGCCGGAGCTGCTCAAGGGCGGCCACAACCTCGGCTTCATGTTCCTGCCCAGCTACCGCGCCTGGGTGGTGGTGGCGGCGCTGCTGGTGTGCATCGCCACCTGGTACATGATCGAGCGCACGCGCCTGGGCTCCTACCTGCGCGCCGGCACCGAGAACCCCAAGCTGATGCAGGCCTTCGGCATCAACGTGCCGCTGCTGGTCACCCTGACCTACGGCTACGGCGTGGCCCTGGCGGCGTTCGCCGGCGTGCTGGCGGCGCCGATCTACCCGGTCAGCCCGACCATGGGCGCCAACCTGCTGATCGTGGTGTTCGCCGTGGTGGTGATCGGCGGCATGGGTTCGATCATGGGCGCCATCGTCACCGGCCTGGCCATGGGCCTGATCGAGGGTCTGACCAAGGTGTTCTATCCGCAGGCGGCCAGCACCGTGGTGTTCCTGGTGATGGTGATCGTCCTGCTGTTCCGTCCTGCGGGACTGTTCGGGAAGGAGGCATGAACATGTCGAGTCTGGAAAGCATTCAAGTGGCTACGGCCATGCACAACGTCGAGCAGCAACGCCAGCGTGCCGCGCGCTGGCGCAAGCGCGGTTTCTGCCTGGCGCTGCTCGGCGTGGCGCTGCTCGCGCCGCTGGCGGTGTACCCGGTGTTCCTGATGAAGCTGCTGTGCTTCGCGCTGTTCGCCTGCGCCTTCAACCTGCTGCTCGGCTACACCGGGCTGCTGTCCTTCGGCCATGCGGCGTTCCTCGCCACCGGCGGCTACGTCACCGGCCATCTGCTCAGCCAGTACTCGGGGCTGTCCACCGAGCTGGGCATCCTCGCCGGCACCCTGGCCTCCGGGGTGCTCGGCCTGGGCTTCGGCCTGCTGGCGATCCGCCGCCAGGGCATCTACTTCGCCATGATCACCCTGGCGCTGGCGCAGCTGGTGTTCTTCCTCTACGTGCAGGCACCGTTCACCGGCGGCGAGAACGGCCTGCAGGGCGTGCCGCGCGGCCACCTGTTCGGCCTGATCGACCTGTCGAGCAACCTGGCGCTGTACTACTTCGTGCTGGCGGTGTTCGTGTTCGGCTTCGCAGTGATCCAGCGCACCATCCACTCGCCCTACGGCCAGGTGCTCAAGGCGATCCGCGAGAACGAGCCACGGGCGATCTCGCTGGGCTACAACGTCGATGCCCACAAGCTGCTGGCCTTCGTCATCTCGGCGACCCTGACCGGCCTGGCCGGGGCGACCAAGACCGTGGTGTTCCAGCTGGCCTCGCTGACCGACGCGCACTGGCACATGTCCGGCGAGGTGATCCTGATGACCCTGCTCGGCGGCGTCGGCACCGTGCTCGGCCCGCTGGTCGGCACCGGCGTGGTGGTGACCCTGCAGAGCTACCTGTCCAGCGGCCCGCTGGGCGACTGGGTGCACGTGATCCTCGGCCTGATCTTCGTGCTCTGCGTGCTGCTGTTCCGCGCCGGCATCGTCGGCTGGGTGCACAAGCTGATCCGCCGCAACTTCAAGTGACCTCTGCGCAGCGGCGCAGGAACATGGCGGAAATGCCGCCTGCAGGCGTGCGCCGGCGCTCCGGCTAAGGCTGCGGGGCCGGGCCGGCGGCGCCCCGGTCGCGGCGCCTGTGGCGCGCGCTTATCCGGCAAAGGCTTCTGGCGTTGCGGGGCTGGCTTGCATATGTTGTCAGCCCCTCTCGACGGAACCTGGAACAGTGAATCAGCGCGCAGTGCCAGTGCACAAGGACACCATCTCCATCCGCATGGTCGAGGAGGCCCTGCAGGCTTTCGCCCGGCGGGGCGAGCCGCTGGAGGCGCTGTTGCGCGAGGTCGGTCTGGAGCCGGCCCTGCTGGCCGACCCCGCGGCGCGGGTGGAGGTGGAGGCGTTCGGCCGCCTGTGGCTGCGCCTTGCCCGGCGCTTCGACGACGAATTCTTCGGCATGGACCCGCGGCGCATGCGTTCGGGCAGCTTTGCTTTCCTATGCCGCACCTGCCGCAGCCAGGCCACCCTGGAAGAGTCGCTGCACACCGCCCTGGACTTCTTTGGCCTGACCTTCGAGAACTTCCGCGCCAGCCTCAGCCGCAGCCAGACTCTGGCCGAGGTGGTGCTGCACGAGCGCAGTGCCGGGCCCGGCCGTCCCTTCACCTATTTCACCTTCTGGCTGCTGCTGCACGGGCTGGCCTGCTGGCTGGTCGGCCGGCGCTTTCCCTTGCTGGCGGCCGAGTTGCGCTGCGCCGCGCCGGAGCACCCCGACGACTACCGAGTGATGTTCTCGGAAAACCTGCGCTTCGGCCGGCCCGCGACGCGCTTCATCTTCGCCGCCGAGGTGCTGGAGCTGCCGGTGCGGCGCAGCGAGGCCGAGCTGAAGGCATTCCTCGACCGGGCGCCGTCGAACATCCTGGTCAAGTACCGCGATACAGGCAGCCTGGCGCACCGCATCAAGGTCCACCTGCGCACCTTGCCGGCCGAGCAGTGGCCGACCAGCGAGGCGCTGGCCCAGGCCCTGTGCGTATCCCCCTCGACGCTGCGCCGGCGCCTGGCCGAGGTCGGCCAGTCCTATCAGGCGATCAAGGATGCGCTGCGCCAGGAGATGGCCACGGCCTGGCTGGCCGATCCCGCGGTGAGCTTTGGCGAGATCGCCGAGCGCCTCGGCTTTGCCGAGGTCAGCGCCTTCTACAAGGCCTTTCGCAAGTGGACGGGGACCAATCCCGGGCATTACCGCACGCTGATCCTGGCGCCGGCGATTGGCCAAACCGGTCACGCAGATTGAGAGGAACGGCCATTGTCCGCCCGCCTGCGGCTGGCCAAGATGGAGTTACCTCGCTTACGTGCTTCCACACTAAAACAACAAAGGAAACCGCCATGCAGCACTCCTCCGTAGAGGGCATGTCGCTCGGGTCTCCCGCCGCGACAGGCATGCCCGACTAGTCTTTCGGCAGCTCCGCAAAAAAAACTGAGTGACGTTGTGCCAGCCGCTGCGCAGGCACCCGGCTGCACGCCGCCAGCCCCGAGCGTCAGCGGCCCGGCCGTGCGCCAGGGCGTTGACGGATGTTCGAGAGAGATTCGCCATGCAAATCCACAACAAGGTATTTCTAGTCACCGGCGCGGCCTCCGGCCTCGGCGCGGCCACCGCCAGGGGCCTGGTCGAGGCGGGTGCCAGGGTGCTGCTGGTCGACCTCGCCGCCGACGTCAAGGCCCAGGCCGCGGCGCTGGGCGCCAACGCCTGCGGCGTGGTCGCCGACATCACCGATGAAGCCGCCGCGCGCATGGCGGTGGCCGCCGCGCGCGAAACCTTCGGCGCGCTGCACGGGCTGGTCAACTGCGCCGGCGTGGTCGGCGGCGAGAAGCTGCTCGGCCGCAGCGGGCCGCACGCGCTGGAGAGTTTCAGCCGCATCGTCGGCATCAACCTGATCGGCAGCTTCAACATGCTGCGTCTGGCCGCCGAGGCGATGGCCGAGGGTGAGCCGGACGCGGGCGGCGAGCGCGGGGTGATCGTCAATACCGCCTCCATCGCCGCCTTCGACGGGCAGATCGGCCAGGCCGCCTACGCCGCCTCCAAGGGCGGCGTGGTCGCCATGACCCTGCCGGCGGCGCGCGAGCTGGCGCGCTACGGCATCCGGGTGATGACCATCGCCCCGGGCATCTTCGAGACGCCGATGATGGCCGGCATGAGCGAGGAGGTGCGCGCTTCGCTGGCCGCGGGCGTGCCGTTCCCGCCGCGTCTCGGCCGGCCCGAGGAATACGCCGCGCTGGTGCGGCACATCGTCGAGAACAGCATGCTCAACGGCGAGGTGATCCGTCTCGACGGCGCCCTGCGCATGGCCGCCAAGTGACAGGAGAGAATTCCATGAAACACGAAGATCCGATCGTCATCGTCGGCAGCGCCCGCACCCCGATGGGCGGCTTCCAGGGCGACCTCAAGGGCCTGAGCGCCCCCGAGCTGGGCGCCGCCGCGATCCGCGCGGTGGTGGAGCGCAGCGGCGTGCCGGCCGACGCGGTGGAGGAGGTGCTGATGGGCTGCGTGCTGCCCGCCGGCCTCGGCCAGGCTCCGGCGCGCCAGGCGGCCCTCGGCGCCGGGCTGGCCCGCTCGACCGTGTGCACCACCCTGAACAAGATGTGCGGTTCGGGCATGCAGGCGGTCATCCTCGGCCACGACCTGCTGCGTGCCGGCAGCGCCGATGTGCTGGTCGCCGGCGGCATGGAGAGCATGTCCAACGCCCCCTACCTGCTCGACAAGGCGCGCGGCGGCTACCGCATGGGCCACGGCAAGATCCTCGATCACATGTTCCTCGACGGCCTGGAGGACGCCTACGACAAGGGCCGCCTGATGGGCACCTTCGCCGAGGACTGCGCCCAGGCCCACGGCTTCAGCCGCGAGGCGCAGGATGCCTACGCACTGGCCTCGCTGCAGCGCGCCCGCGATGCCATGGCCGACGGTTACTTCGCCGAGGAAATCGTCCCGCTGACGGTGCCCCACGGCCGCGAGCAGCGCCTGGTCGACACCGACGAGCAGCCGCCCAAGGCCAGTCCGGAGAAGATCCCCAGCCTGCGCCCGGCGTTCCGCGACGGCGGCACGGTGACCGCGGCCAACTCCAGTTCGATCTCCGACGGCGCCGCCGCGCTGCTCTTGATGCGCCAGTCCGAGGCCGAGCGCCGCGGCCTGCGTCCGCAGGCGGTGATCCGCGGCCATGCGGCCTTCGCCGATGCGCCGAACCTGTTCCCCACTGCGCCCATCGGCGCGATCCGCAAGCTGATGGCGCGCACCGGCTGGCGTCTGGATCAGGTCGACCTGTTCGAGATCAACGAGGCCTTCGCCGTGGTCAGCATGGCCGCCATGCGCGAGCTGGGCCTGGACCACGCCAGGGTCAACGTCCACGGCGGCGCCTGCGCCCTCGGCCACCCGATCGGCGCCTCCGGCGCGCGCATCCTGGTGACCCTGCTGGCGGCGCTGCGCAGCCACGGCGTGTCGCGCGGCGTGGCGGCCATCTGCATCGGCGGCGGCGAGGCCACGGCCATCGCCGTCGAACGTCTGGACTGAGGAGACTGCCCATGTTGCTGACAGACGAACAACTCAGCATCGGCGAGATGGCGCGCCAGTTCGCCCAGGAACGCCTGCGCCCGTTCGCCGAACAGTGGGATCGCGAGCATTGCTATCCGAGCGAGGCGATCCGCGAGATGGGCGAGCTCGGCTTCTTCGGCATGCTGGTGCCGGAAGCGCTGGGCGGCAGCGATACCGGCTACCTGGCCTACGCCCTGGCGCTGGAAGAGGTCGCCGCCGGCGACGGCGCCTGCTCGACCATCATGAGCGTGCACAACTCGGTGGGCTGCGTGCCGATCCTGCGCTTCGGCAACGACGAGCAGCAGCGCCGCTTCCTCGTGCCGCTGGCGCGCGGCGAACAGATCGGCGCCTTCGCCCTCACCGAGCCGCAGGCCGGTTCGGACGCCAGCAACCTGCGCACCCGCGCGCGGCGCGACGGCGACGGCTACGTGCTCAACGGCGCCAAGCAGTTCATCACCTCCGGGCAGCACGCCGGCACGGTGATCGTCTTCGCCGTCACCGACCCGGATGCCGGCAAGCGCGGCATCAGCGCCTTCATCGTGCCCACCGACAGCCCCGGCTACCAGGTGGTGCGCGTCGAGGACAAGCTCGGCCAGCATGCCTCGGACACCTGCCAGATCGCCTTCGAGGACCTGCGCGTGCCGGCCGCCCAGCGCCTCGGCGCGGAGGGCGACGGCTATCGCATCGCCCTGGCCAACCTCGAAGGCGGGCGCATCGGCATCGCCGCGCAGGCGGTGGGCATGGCCCGCGCGGCCTTCGAGGTGGCGCGAGACTACGCACGCGAGCGCGAGGCGTTCGGCAAGCCGCTGCTGGAGCACCAGGCGGTGGCCTTCCGCCTGGCCGACATGGCCACCCAGATCGCCGTGGCGCGGCAGATGGTCCATCACGCCGCCGCCCTGCGCGACGCCGGCCGGCCGGCGCTGGTGGAGGCGTCGATGGCCAAGCTGTTCGCCTCGGAAATGGCCGAGAAGGTCTGCTCCGCGGCGATCCAGACCCTCGGCGGCTACGGCTACCTGCGCGATTTCCCGGTCGAGCGCATCTACCGCGACGTGCGGGTCTGCCAGATCTACGAAGGCACCAGCGACATCCAGCGTCTGGTGATCGCGCGCAACCTCGGGGAGTGAGCCAGGCCTGCGCAACCCCGCTGCCCGAAATCCATCTCCCCGTCGTCCCAACCGGCCCCAGGCGCTCGCAGCGCGCGCCAGCCAGCACTGATCGGTACGAAAATCGGAATTTACCCGGCGTTTAACGGCCAAGGGCCGGCGATGTCCCTTTAAAACAAGAACAAGAAGAGGCAATCAAAATGCTAGAAGGTCTG
>Ga0209212_1008247_pt1 | contig 11232 bp, 11 predicted proteins | sample RifGroC2_FD_183996 | JGI IMG/M metagenome (GOLD analysis project Ga0209212, IMG submission 183996) | Groundwater microbial communities from Rifle, Colorado, USA - Groundwater C2 (SPAdes) (version 2) | ecosystem: Environmental > Aquatic > Deep subsurface > Groundwater | place: Rifle, Colorado...
TCCACGTGCTCCCAGGAGATGCGGTAGATGCGGGAGACGGAGTGCACCAGGATCCCCACGATGATCCTGTTGAACTCGAGGACGATGACCCGGTCCGCCGCGATCCCCTCGGTGTTCTTGTTGAGCGCTCGGGACAGGTCGATCAGCGTGATCACCTGGTCCCGCAGCTTGATCATGCCGCTTATCGCCGCGTGGGCGTTCACCACCTTGCGCGTTTTCGGCAGCCGGATGATTTCGCGGACCTTGGCGACGTTGACGCCGAAATAGCAGGGGATCACGTTCCCCTTGCCGTCGACCTCGTCAATTCTGAATTCCACGATCTCCAGTTCGTTGGTGCCGCTTTCCAACAGGATCTTCTTGCTCGGTTCCATTACGCCTCCCGCTTCGCTTTTTGGCCGGTCGATGTTATTTACATCGGCAGCTCGGATTAAAAGCATGAGGCAATTCTTCTCATCACTCGCGCCGCACGTCGACCCGGTTGTCGTAGAAGGTGCTCCCGCCGCCGAGGTCGGTGAGGCGCTGCGAGGTGAGCGCGTTGACGGAGCGGCTGCCAGGGGCGTAGGCGAGCCACCACACTCCTTCGGCCACGACGAGGCCCGCCGGCACCTTTCCCGTCACGCCGAGCAGGAAGGTCACCTCGCCAAGCGCGTTCCAGGCGACCACGCGCTCGCCGTCCAGGAGCCCTTTCTCTTTCGCATCGGTTGGGTTCATCTTGAGCTGCATCCCCCCCTGCTTTTGGCGCAGCTCTTCCTGCTCGTAGAAGGTGGCGTTCAGCGCGTAGGGGTTGGGCGCCGTCATCAGCCTGAAGGGGAGCGCGCCCTCTTCCTCGTGGGTCGGGAGATAGCGCGGCAGCGGGAACTCCAGGCGCTCGTTCAGGATCTCTATCCTGCCCGATGGGGTGTCGTACCCGGTCGGTCGCGGCGCGAGTTCCACCGCCCGCCCGGCGTCGAAGGCGGCCTGGTCGATCCCCTGCCGCATGGGGGAGGGGAATGCCAGCAGCCGCTCTATCATCTGGTCTGCGGATAGGGAGAAGATCTCCTCCTCGAAACCAAGCTCGGCGGCCAGCAGGGAGAACACCTCCCAGTTCGATTTGCTTGCCCCGACCGGCTCTACGGCGGCCTGGGCGCGCTGGATGCAGTAGGTGCCGTAGGAGCGGTAGACGTCGCTGTGCTCAAGCGAAGAGGTGGCCGGCAGCACCAGGTCGGCATAGCGCGCCGTGTCGGTCAGGAAGCGCTCGTGCACCACGGTGAAGAGATCTTCCCGCGCCAGCCCCTTGAGCACGGCGTTCTGGTCCGGAGTGACCGCGGCCGGGTTGGAGTGATACACGTAGAGCCCCATGACCGGCGGGTCGCCGAGCGCGTTCAGGGCGTGCCCCAACTGGTTCATGTTCACCAGGCGGGGCGAGCCGTGCATCAGGTCCTCGCGCAGCAGCATCTGCATCGGAAAGGCCGCGCCGGTGGAGGTGTCGGGGAAGCAGCCCCCCCCCTCCTTGCCGTACGCCCCCACGAGAGCCGGCAGGCAGCAGATGGACCTGACGGTCATGGCACCGTTGCCGTAGCGTGACAGCGCGCTCCCGAGCCGTATGAAGGGGGCGCGTGCGGCGCCATAGGCGTGCGCCATCAGTTCGATGCTCCCGGTCGAGAGGCCGGTGAGCCGCGAGGTATGCTCCGGCGTGAAATCCGGGAGCACCTCGCGCTGCAGCTCCTCGAAACCGAGCACCCGGGAGGCGATGAAAGCCGTGTCCGTGAGGCGGTCACGCGCCAGGATGTGCATGATGCCGAGCGCCAGCGCGCCGTCGCTCCCCGGGCGCACCAGGAAGGTCCGGTCGGCGCTGCCCGCGGTCGGGGTCTCGTAGGTATCGATCACCCAGACCTCCCCGCCCCCCTTTCTCACCTCCTTCGCCTGGTTCAGGAAATGGATGCTGGTGGCGGCCGCGTTGATGCCCCAGAGGATCAGAAGGTCGCTTTTGCCGGCGCTCTGCGGCTCCGGGGTCGCCGTGTGCCCCATCACCGCCTGCCATCCCGCCCCCTTGGCCGGTGAGCAGATGGTCCTGTCCAGCCTGGAGGCACCCAACCGGTGGAAGAAGGGGTGCCCCGCGTTTCTCTGCACCACCCCCATGGTCCCGGCGTAGGAGTAGGGGAGAATGGCCTGCGCCCCGTGCTCCGCGATGATCGAGCGCCAGCGCGCCGCTATGGTTTGGATCGCCTCGTCCCAGGAGATGGGGGTGAACTCGCCGGACCCCTTAGGCCCGCTTCTTTTCAGCGGGGTGGTGAGCCTCAGGGGGGAATGCACGCTTTTCTCGTAGTGGCGCATCTTCGGGCAGAGGGTGCCGCGGCTGAAAGGGTGCAGCGGGTCACCCTGCACCCCGACCGCCTTGCCTTCTTCCACCTGCACCAGCATGCCGCAGGTGTCAGGGCAGTCGAAGGGGCAGACCGATCTTTTGGTGATAATGCTCATATTGTTTCTCCTGCGTCGAAACAGGTTGAGGTCAAGGTCAAGATTAAGATTAAGGTCGGGGCTGGGAGCCCTTAATCTTGACCTTAATCTTATTCTGCTCTTTGTAAGTGTTTTGCGCGCGTTGATCAATAAAAATCTCTACGGCAACGTCCTCATCCGCCCCCTCGGGCACCTTCTCCCGCTTGCGCGCCGAAGCGCTACAGCGCGCAGGCCCGGAGGGCGAAGGGATCTGGTATACCCTCGCCCTCCGGGAGAGGGTGGCCGAAGGCCGGGTGAGGGGCTTTTGACCTTGCCCATTTTGCTTTTCTATTCGCACCGATCCTGCTATAAAGCCCGCATGGCAAAGGAGATTAAAAGGGTGACGCTGGCCGAAATTGCCGCCACCTTTTTCATGATAGGAGCCACCGGCTTTGGCGGCGGCATGGCGATCGTCGCCCTGATCGAGCGGCGCTGCGTGCAGGAGAGGAAATGGCTCGGGCACAGCGAGTTCATGCACGGGCTCGCCTTCAGCCAGATCCTCGGCCCTTTTTCGCTCAACACCGCCACCTTCGTCGGCTACTATCTGCGGGGCATCCTCGGCGGGGTGGTCGCTTCTGTCTCGTTCATAGCGCCCTCTTTCCTGCTGATCTGCGCCCTGAGCCTCCTCTACTTTCGCTTTCACCAACTCCCCGAACTCAAGTCCGCGCTCGCTGGCTCCAACCCGGTGGTCATCGCGCTCATCTTCGTGGCGGGGCTCGGCATGGCGAGGAAGAAGGCCGCGGGGCTGGAAACTGCCGGCGTCGCCGCCATCGCCTTCACCGCGTCCGTGCTGTTCGGGGTGAGCGCCCTGAAGATCCTGGCGGTCGCCGGCTGCTATGGGCTATGGAAGGGGTGGCGTACGGGGAGGGGGCGCTGATGGTCGGCATCCTGAAGCTTTGCTGGGTCTTTCTGAAGATCGGGGTGGTGTTCTTCGGAGGGGGCTACGTCCTGATTCCGCTTCTGCACCGCATCATGGTGGACCAGATGCACTGGCTAAGCCTCAAGGAGTTCCTGGACGGGGTGGCACTCTCCCAGCTCACCCCCGGACCGCTCGCCATGCTTGCCACCTTTGCCGGCTTCAAGGCGGGGGGGGGCCTCGGCGCGCTTGCCGCCACCGTCTGCATCTTTCTTCCCGGCACCGCGCTGATGCTCCTCATTTCGAGCCGCTACGAGAGCTTTCGCAGGATCGACGCGGTGAACCACTTCCTGGACGGCATCCTTCCCGCGGTGGTCGGTCTGGTCTTCGCCGCCGCCGTCAACCTCGGGCGGACCTCGCTTACCAGCGCCAGGGACTTCGTACTGCTGGCCGCCGGCTTCGCGGTGCTCCAGTTCACGGCCATAGCGCCTATGGCCGTGATCCTGGGAGCCGCCGTCGTCGGTTTGCTGCTGCATTTCAGCTGAATCCGGCTACTTCTTGTGGCACTTGGCGCAGTTGCCCGCCGTTTTGAACGCCTTCTTGCCGTTGTGACACTCGCCGCAGAACTTCCCGGCATTCAGGTCCGCCATCTTCATCTCAGCGGCACCCTTTTTCATCTTGAAAATCTTGGAGTGGCACTCGGTGCACTTGAGCCCCTTGCCGGCATGGTCGTCCCCCTTGAAGACGACTTTGCCCATGGAGGTGTTCCATTCCACGCTCTTGCCGGCGGAAACCGCCATCGCCTGGGTGGCTGCCAGCAGTACGATGAGGGCGGCTGCAGATTTAGCTAGATTTTTCATAGATCCCCTTTCCTCTCATTAAGTCAAAAGCACCTAACTAGATATCACAGGGGAGGGCAATGTCAAGGAGCACCAGTTGGCTCCAGTTGCTGTTTCCTGTCACTTCTATTGCAGCTAACCCCTTGCAATTTTTCGGCGTTGCAGTTTAATGTGTTGTTGACAGCTGTTTTAATAAATGAGACTGGACTTACGCAATGTCAGATGAATATAGCGAGTACAGGGAATATCTCGGCGAGGGGATGCGGATAGAGATCGGGATTCCGCTCTCCGGGGGCGGGGTATTCCGTGACTGGGCCATCATCAGCGAGGCGTCGCAGGATGAACTGCTCGCGCAGATCTCTCGCGACGTCCTCCCGGCAAACGTCCGTTTCGATGTCGGCTTCATCCTTGACGTCAGCATCTGGATCGAAAAGGAGGTCTACACCTGCAGCGGCATTGTCTCCGACAAACTCGGCAATCGGATACTGCGCATCCGGCTCTTTGGCCGCTTCACCCTTCGGGAGAGACGCCAGTTCTTCCGGATCGACCTCAGCATGAGGGTCAAATACGGCATCGTCAACGAGTCGAGCCGAAAAGATGTCCAGATGGACTGGGAGGTGCGCAAGGAACTCGAGCAGATGAAGTTCCAGGGGTATGACGACTTCGTCATCGCCGCGCACATGGCCCGTCACAGGCCTTTAAAAACGGTCGATTGGAACGATTTGCTCTGGGCGCACATGAACATCGGGGGGGGCGGCATCTGCCTCCGCATTCCGGAATCGGTGCAGCCGGACCAACTGGTGAACCTGGAGATCCATCTCCCTCTTACTCCTCCGAGGCAGGTTCAGGCAGTGGCCGAGGTGATTCATGTCAGGCCGCCAAGGGTGTTAAAGGACGGCTCATCCCGCTACGATGCGGGAATGCAATTCATCTTCCTGGACGAGAGGGATCGCGATCTGATCTTCCAACAGATTTCCGTGACGCAAATAGCGCACCTGCGAAAGCTGGCCGACAAGCGGGAGCCTGATGAGCCGGAGCAACCGCAGGCGGCCATGACCATGACGCCGCGTCAGATCTGCGTCCGGGCACTATGGGTCTTGCTCTTCCTGGTACTTTCCTACTTCCTGGTCAGGTATTTCATTTCGTACCGGCAGGCACCCCCCTCCAGCGAGATTCAGAAAACCTACGAAAAGGCGATCAGGCAGTACCGTCACCTGGACAAGTGACCCCCCTCAGCCCCCCATCCATCCTCTTGGCAGCGAGGCGGTGAAGGTCTGGCAGAAAACCGCTGGCGGACCTAAACACTCCCCCGACAAAGTCGCCAGCGTGCTCCGGAGTTGCCTTAGCCATGAAAGTCGACTATGATGGCGGACCCGCAAAGGACAGCAGCAGACACCGACCCTCCCCACGACCGGGGAGGGATGTTTTTTTGCAAAACAGATCGGCCGGATTAATAGGCTATTGAAGCGGGACAAAGGGAAGCGACAGAAATGACCAACATGATTAGCGCCGAAGGGCGCAGGCGATTACAGGAACGCTACGACCTGCTTTGGGAGACCGAGAGGCCGCGCATGGTCAAGAACATGGCCGATGCGGCCGCCGAGGGGGATCGTTCGGAGAACGCGGAGTACATCTATTCGAAGAAGCGGTTGCGCGAGATCGACCGCGAGTTGAAGCATCTGGGAGACAGGCTGAAGGTGCTGAAGGTGGTTTACCCGCCGCTCAATCCCACCTCCGCCAGTTTCGGCTGCTGGGTCACCTACGAGGACGAGAACGGTGAGGAGCGCTGCTACCAGCTGGTGGGGCCGGACGAGTTCGATGTCGGTCTGGGCAAGATCAGCGTCGACTCGCCGGTCGGCAAAGCGCTCCTGGGGCGCAAGGTCGACGACGAGATCACCATCAAGCGTCCCGCCGGCGATCTGACCGTCACCGTAGTAGATATCACTTCCAGCAGGCCGAAATAGGGCAGGCTGAGCAGGCCGGTTTCATCCCTTGTGTTTTTTCTTCGTTTTCTTTTGCACCAGATTGTAGATGGACTCGACCGAAGTGAAGTTCTCCAGCGCCATGTCTTCATCCCCGATCTTTATCTGGAACTCATCCTCCAGGAACAGGATCAGTTTCATGATGGCGAGCGAGTCCATAACGTCGGCGTCAACCAGGTTATCGGTCTCACTCAGATCGCTGATCCCTTTCCCCTTCGCCAGATCCTTCTTGATGAACTCGATCAGCTTGATCAACCTGTGGTCTATGTGCATCCCTGTTCTCCTGTGGAGACATTTGCCTTGCATGACGGTTGGATTAATGATTTTTTTCCAACGTCGTAGAGTGTAGCGTTGCATCCGGCAAAGTCAAAGCCTTACCTGGAGCGCCTCTGCCTGCGAAAAGCCCTCCCTTCCTGATTTACCCCCGCTTCGCCTTTCGAAATTTTCCCGGATCAATTATCCTTTGGCCAAAAGATTGCACCAATGAGGCGTCAATCGCTCTGAATCGGGGCAGCCATGGAGGCATGCCTGCAACTAACTGAACACATTGAGCCTGTGCCAGGGTCCCGCCCTTTGGTTGCGGCGACAATATTTTGACTTCGTCCGGCATCGAGCTGTCTAAATTGACAGTGGAGGTTTTTTAAATGGCCCGCATGATTTTGCTTCTTGTCCTGCTACTGGCGCTTGGCTGTGCTTCGCGTGTTCCCGTGGCGACCAATCACCCGTTAACCACCCAGAAAAAAGCCAAGGCGGCGCATCACTGGGACGTTCTGGCCGACGACATCGCACGCCAGACCCAGGCGGCAGTTTCCCGCCCCGGCAGCCCTATCTCCGGCAAACCGGTCTGCATTCTGGCGGCAGGAAACTCGCCATTCGACCAGGCCTTCCGCAATTTCCTGATCACCCGTCTTGTCAACCGCGGCGTGCCAGTCACGGCGAACGCAAAGGAAGGTCAGGCGATCTCGTACGAAACCCAACTGCTGCAACATGGCAGCAGCAGGTATACGCATGTGCCGGGCACGCTCACCGCGCTTGCTGCAGGGATCTGGGTGGTGCGTGATGTCATTGGGGCTGCTTCGGCGGCGCCAGCGACCATCGGCATGGCTGGACTCGGCGACTACGCCCTGGGGCTTTATGCCGGCGGCGCCACCCATACCGAGTTGATTGTCACCACCTCGATTCTGGACCAGGAGAAGTACCTGATGAGGAAAACCGATATCTACTACCTCGAAGATGAAGACGTTGATCTCTTTACCGAGGTACCCGATCAAAAGGTCAAGCAACTGGGGGTAGTGGGGCGATGAAATTACTAATATCCTTGCTCACCTTGGCCTTGCTTGCCGGCTGCGCCTCCTTAGCCGGCCCCAAGGTAAACGACGCGGAAGACAATCTGATGCAGGCGAACTACGGTGCCGTCGACCAGCTGCTGCAAGGCAATGCCATGGTTCGGACGCTGAACAAGCATCAACCGATAATCGTCGCTTCGCTGGTCAATATCGACGATCTGAACAGTTCGCGATTGGGGCGGATGTTGTCGGAACAGCTGGCGACGAGGCTCACCAAGAGCGGATTTTCGGTGGTAGAGCTGAAGCTTCGCGACAGCATCTTCGTCAAGCAGTTGCAAGGGGAACTGCTCCTGTCCCGCGAGATCAAGGACATCACCCTGAGCCACAGGGCGCAGGCGGTACTGGTGGGGACCTACGCCGTCTCCAACGGACGGGTCTATATCACCGTCAAGCTGGTGGGGATGGGCGATAACCTGGTCATTGCCGCGCACGACTACGTATTGCCGCTCAACTCGAACGTCCGTAGCCTGCTCTGGAACAACGTCAATCACGCAGTAAGTCAATAACAGGTCAAATTTGGAGAGTTTATGCGACGTAGGGAATTCAGGTTGTTGTTGTCTGGCATAGTAACGCTTCTTTCAGTCTCGAGTGCCGCTGCAATGGAGACGGGTTACTTCTCCGTCAAAGGGGGGGCGTTCCTGCCCAACAGCAAGGGGGGGAGCAGCGGAAATAGTCTGCAGAGCTTCGATTCGGGGTATGACGCCGAAGTGGCAGTAGGGTTCCGGCCGGAGCCGTATGCGGCCATTGAAATCGGCACCGGTTTTTACACCGCATCAGGGACGGTGACCGATGCCGGGAGCCGGTCGGAAAAAACGGTCTATGGTATCCCGCTTACCGCAACGGCCAAGGCCATCCTCGATCTGGACAAGGTGGAGCTTTTTGCGGGCGCGGGAGTCGGCTACTACTTCGCCTTCATTGACAACAAGATCGATTTTTCCAACGGAGGGATCGCGCCCGTACAGGAAAGCAGCCATAACAGCGCCCTCGGCTATCATCTGCTTCTCGGGGCCGATTACAAGGTCTCCCGCAATTTCCGCCTCGGCGCCGATTTCAAATGGTTTGTCGTCGAGACCGACCTGGAACTGACCGATACGAGCAATGTCAAAGGTACCTCGAACTGGGATCTTGGCGGGGCGGTGATGAATGTCGGTCTGAAGTACCTGTACTAGCGAACCGGTTCACGGATGAAAAAAGGGATGCGCAAAGTTGAGCGCATCCCTTTTTTTGTCTGCCGGTCGGTCCTGGTCCCTAGCGCAAAACGGGGGCTATCGTGTAGGCAAGGTCAAAGTCATTGGTCCCGTCAAAGCCGGTGACCTTGCTGTAGGTGACCTTGAAATCCGAGGCGACCGGGATCACTCCCGGCTCTGCAATGTAGGTGATCGCGGCAAACTCTCCGAGGGCAAAGCCGGGCGAGCTGATGATGGCCAGGATCAGTGTGTCCGGCTCGATGTAGTTCTTGCCGGTGGCGGCTGCTTTGTCCGCTGCCCCGGAAACCGCGACCATGGCCTCTCCGTCTGCCCCTTTCTTTATGGTCACTCCTGCAGGCAGGACGAGCGTCATCTGGATCGAGCCGATCGGTGCCGAGGCGCCCCCCTGCGTTGCCAGGTAAAGGACGCCGGTGTAATTGCCGACGTCGGAGAGCGCCCGGGACAGGGCCGTCATGCCGGTCTGGTTGTGCGCGCTGTCGCTTAGAAAAGCCGCCGCGGCGTTCCGGAAACCGATGGCGGTGCCGGCGGAAAGACGGCTCGTCGCGGCAAGGTCACTGGAAAAGGAATCGAGAACCGCAGAGAGCGACCCGGCGGAGGCGGCAAGTTTGGCGATCGCGGCAAGGGCTATCGTGTAATCTCTCTGCCCCTGGGTCGCCGCATTGATGGCAGGTATGGCAGGCTCGACCGGTTGCACCGCTATGATGTCGAACTGGAACAGGTTGGAGAGCAGGGTGTTGGCGGACCGGATCGAGTTCTCGGTGAGAAACGAGCCGGAAAGGGCCTTTCGGGTCGCCAGTTCGCTCAGTGGAGAGAGGGTCACGGCTTCGGCATCGCCGGCGTTGTCGATCACCACGACCGCGCGCAGCGGGGCAGCTTCTCCGATCGATTCTTTGATTCCGGTCGCCTCGTTGGTGTAAACCAGGCTGCCGCTCACCTCCAGCAGCACCATTCCTTTGTAAGATCCTATTGCGGCACTGAACCGCCCCGAGTTGTCCGTTGAGGTGGTTGCCAGCAGTATCTTGCCGCCTATGTCACCCGAGGCGGCCGGGGCGTAGATCTTTACCGTCCCCCCCTTGATGATCCCCTTTGAGGCGACCCCGGTGACGGTGGTCTGGGCCGGGCCGGCCGGAGCGATGCCGGTGGTGCTCCCGCCGCCGCATCCGGCGATAAGGAGGCAGATGGCGAGATCCTTGAACAACAATAGAGCGTTACGCATATTCATTCCCTTTATGCCTGAAGAGTTGAAGTTACCAGGTTACCGAGCCGACTACCCTGGACAATATTACCAGCGCGTCGCTTGCATCTATTTTCCCGTCCGACCACGGCTTGCCGTCCTTGAAAGGGGCGAGGTCCGCGTGCCTTAACTGCTCGGCGGTAGGGGTGACCAGTGCCACCGCGGCTTTCAGGCAGAGCAGGGCGTCTGCCAAATCCACTTTGCCGTCCAGATTGATATCCCCTTCCGGATCGGTGCTGAAAGTCCAGGAGTGGCTGCCGGCGAGGTGGTTCCCTGCCGGGTCGGCAATGCCGGTACCGAGGGTAGCCGTATAGGTGGTGGCGTAGGCGAGCGGCGCATTGGGGGTGAAGGTCGCCTTGCGCGTGGCCGGGTCGTAGCTGACGGTGCCGGCCGCACCATGGTCCAGGTACAGGGTGGCACCGGTCACGGAGGCCGGGTCGAGATCCTTGCTGAAGGTTGCCGTTATCGCGGCATTGGCAACACCAAGCCGTATCGTCCCGTCTGCCGGGGTGACGCCGGTGACTGTCGGTGGCACCAGGTCTATGCTCCAGTTGACCGTTTTCTCGCTCAGTTCCAGGTTGCCGGCCCTGTCTTTTGCGGAAACCGAGAAGGAGTGGGGTCCGCTGGTCAGGCCGGTGTAACTCTGGGTGCAGGCAGTGCCGGTTGCGCTGGTGCAGACGCACGGTGCCGCCGTGCCGTCCAGGGTGCAGCTGAAGCTCGACTGCTCGTCCGCCGTGAAGGAGAATGATGCGGTCGGCAGGTTCGACAGGCTGGCAGGTTTCGCAGTGATGCCGGTGACGGGGGGGACGTTGTCGATCGTTACCGTCGTCGTTGCCGGGGCCGCCTGCTGATTCCCTGCATTATCAACCACAGTGGCTTGAACCGTGTAGCTGCCGTCCGGCAGCGCCCCGCTCGTGTAGTTCCAGGTTTTGTCCGTGCTGCTGTAGCTAGGGACCCCGATGCTGCTCTGACCCGAGCCGTCTACGATCGCGATGTTCACCTGCTTGACGCCGGTCCCGGTGGCAGGGTCGTCGGCCGTGCCGCTGACCGAGATCTGGTGCCCGCTGATGAACGGGTTGAGCGGTGTGTTGACCGTCGAGGAGGGTGGGGTGGTGTCGATGGTCACGTTCCTGCTGGAGACCTGGGAAACGTTGCCGCTCACTGCACCGGCAAGGTTGGGCGCCACATCCAGCGACCGTGCCTGGATCGTGTAGCTGCCGTCGGCAGGGAACTGCCAGTTGTAGCTCCATTCGGTGGAGCCGTTCACGTCGACCCAGTTCACGGTAGCCGGC
>Ga0209212_1008248_pt1 | contig 11231 bp, 9 predicted proteins | sample RifGroC2_FD_183996 | JGI IMG/M metagenome (GOLD analysis project Ga0209212, IMG submission 183996) | Groundwater microbial communities from Rifle, Colorado, USA - Groundwater C2 (SPAdes) (version 2) | ecosystem: Environmental > Aquatic > Deep subsurface > Groundwater | place: Rifle, Colorado...
GCCGTGAGCGGGTCTGTCTGCACCCATACGAACAGTGGTTCATAGTCATGCGAGCGCACAAGCTTAGCGAGGTTTTGTCTATCGACTTTGGCTTCGGTACCGCCTTCAACAATAAATGTTTTTTTGGTTTTCAGGAGTTCGCTTATTTGTAGCCACGACAGATACTCTACTACATGCTGTTCTTCAGGGGAATATGTAGGTGGTGTGGCAATTGCTGCACGTAATTTGTCTGACTCAACAAAAGGTGCACTGAACATGTCAGCAAATTTACTTGCAAAGTATGTTTTACCTGCCCCTGGCGTGCCGATAATAAAGACTACATGAGGTGTCGACAAGCTTAATGATTTCATACAGATAAGTATAGCAGATTGTGGCGTATCGTGCGAAGACAGGGTGCGGTAGATAATTTACATTTTACCGCTTGCTTGATATAGTTATACGAGTTAAAGGGGTATAGCTCAGTTGGCTAGAGCACAGGTCTCCAAAACCTGGTGTCGCGGGTTCGAGTCCCTCTACCCCTGCCATAGAAAAATGACCATCGTGTGATGGTCATTTTTCTATAGACGAGCAAACATACTGGGCAGTAAACACGGTAACTATCCTATGCCTCGATGCACGAGCGAGTTGTCTCTATATCACAAATGATATACAATCGTACGCAGTCTATGCGTATCAAAAAACGCCGTTCTCAACAAGATTCACTGGAGTCTGTCGGTCATGGGCCAGCTATCGAGCCCTACCCTGTAGCGCAAGATGAGCCGCTAACTCACGAAATCCTTCACTATCATCGAGCTCACGAACCTAGGTTCAACAAGGCGCTACGTTCTATAGGCATGTCGGCCATTGCGGCAACGGCTATAGGTATAGGGCATGTGTACGAAGATGTTCACTCGGGGATTGAGGCCGGAAAAGCTGCTGTGCGTGACGATCGCGCGAGCATACACGAGGTATACGGCAGCGACAACGAAAGTGCGCTATATTCACATCATGCAACTTTCGTGCTAACTGGCCTCGGCACGAAGAACCCCACCGAGACAGCGGAAACCTTGCGCTCGCACCAAGATGTCGGTAGCGTGTATGCGCTTGAATACAGCAATAAAGATCTCGATACTGCCGATATGGCGCAGCAAATAGTTGACCAGGCGGAGCAAGACGACTTGCGATATATATCGCTAGATGGATATAGCGCGGGAGGTCCGATTGCACTTGATATCGCAACTCACATATACCAACACGAACCAGAATTGCACATAGTGTCTATCGTACTCAACAGCTCGCCTATAGGAGAAGGGAGTCTTACGCAAAGAAGTAGCGAGGGTATCGACATCATGAACGCACTTCTATCGGTGCATGAAGACTTTGTGTACTATGAGCGCGGCAGATTGATAACCGAAGTGATAGCGCGGAGCGACCGCTACATGACCGCGCTCGAAATAGTAGATCACCAGGGCTTTAGGTTGTACGATATCTCCACCTTCTCTATAAATGGCGTTAAGTATCTTTTCGACCTAGAAAATCTGCAAAAAGAAGTGAAGGATGTCAGTGCTAAACTCGATGAACCCGATACGGCAAGCGGTAGTTTAATTAAACATCAGGCGGATTTCATCGTCACTACAGATTACCGCCGCAATTTAGAGATACTGAGCGAACTGCGGCCAGGTGATATTGCACTGCCAGTTATCGTGTATACACGTGCCCAGCATGCTGACAATGATCGGGTGGTAGATATAGACGCAAGTGAAAAAAATTTCATCGATGCTGTCGAGCAATACGGCAACCCGTATGCTGTGATTGACGGACCTGTGCGCCATGCTAACCCCGGCGAGCTGCCATCTGAATACGCCGCAATGATTCGTGAGCGTATACAGCCTCGGGTTATCGGTACGCTAGTGTTCTATGCGCTGCGTCAATCTGCAGGGGATAGCAAGGTCGATACGCGAGCGCGCAACAATGCGAGCAGTGAGGACGATTTCCCTCTCGTGTCGCGGCCGGAAAACTAGCCTTCTATCTTGATGAGACTCTCGACAAACGGGTAAATAGACATGCCTCGAATCGGTTCACGATCTCCGATAAACGTTGTTGGAGTGCTATAGACATTCACGCTGTATGCGGCTTGATCTGCTTGTGTGATCTTTTCTTGATAGCGATTGGCGTCGAGACAAGATGAAAGTTGTGTTTCGTCGAGGCCAACTATCTCGGATATCTCTGCCGCGGGGAAATCGATAAAGAATGTTGCAGCGTTGATCTGCATGGTTTGGTTATTTTTACGCGTAAGTGCATCGTAGACAAAATCAGTTGTCTGCCAGTATTTATTCTGTTCGTTCCCACACATCAATAGTTCGGTTAGTGACGCAGACTGCTCGGTGACGATGCTGAGCGGACGGATCTCCAGCTGCAAGGCATCTGTCTTGACGTAGTTGTCATAGACTTGCTTGAGTGTTTCTTCATGGTATTCTGCACACTTGTCGCAGACTGGGTCGGTATAGACTACCATTTTTTGCGGCGCGTCGTTCGAGCCAAGCTTGACACTAAGTGCGGCTGTGTCCGGTAGCTTAGTTTTTTCTTGCTCCTGTTTAATGACATTAAAGTACGTCACTGTTGCTATGACGGCTAGTATGACAATGCCTGCAACGGCCAGAATAACTTTTTCTTGATGTAGCTGGACGGATTTTGATAATGACATATTGCCTTCATTATATCAGGTTTATTACGGCTATGCTTTCTGTTATGATCAATGAATGAGCGAGGCCAACATAGTATGCATACAGTAATTATCGGCGGGGGCTTCGCCGGTATCAAGACAGCACTTGAGCTTAGCCGGTACCAGGCAGGCAAAATAACGCTTATATCTGAGCGCCCTTATTTTCTTCATCACGCATCTCTCTATTCTACTGCTACCGGACACGACCCACGTGAGTCCATGATTCCACTCGATGAGATATTTGCCGCCCATCCAGAAGTCACTGTCGTCCACGACACACTAAAGTCGCTCGACCCAGAACGCAATCTAGCTGTTTGTCGGAGTAAGGATTATCACTACGACAATCTCGTGATGGCTCTCGGTTCCGAGATAGACTACGGTGGCATTAAGCACGCAGCAGATCACACGTACAGCGTGCGCAATATGGAACAAATCACCCGCTTTCACGACCATCTACACGAAACGCTCGCACGCGACCATCATGTAGACCGCAATTATGTCATTGTCGGAGGCGGTCTGACAGGAGTTGAACTAGCCGGTGCACTCAAGCAGTATATAGAGCAACTTGCCGCGCTGTATGTGGCAAAAAAAGCTAAAGTTCGTATTACGTTAGTGGAATCTGAGTCAAGACTACTCCCGAATGCTTCCTTGCAAGCAAGCTATCATGTCGAGCGTAGACTTGCTTCTCTCGGCGTGAGCATCTTGAAAAACTGCTCAGTACACGCGCTAGACTCGGAGCAGATCACCGTAGGTAATAAAAAAATACCCACCGAAACAGTTATATGGACGACTGGCGTGCGCAACAACGTGTTTTATGCTAAGCACCCTCAGTATTTCGATGTAAGTGCTTCAGGTCATGTGCAGGTTAATCCGTATTTAGAAGCATATCGCAATATCTATGTACTTGGCGATAATGTTGCTATACGTGGCTCTGGCCAGGTGAAAGGGGCGTACGGCATGGCGGTATTCCTTGCAGACCACCTGGTGCGTAAAGCTACGACGAATTCCTATGTGCCATATCGCGCGAAGCACTCCCCGCTTACTGTGCCTGTCGGTGACGATTGGGCGTACGCCGAGTATATGGGCGTGTACGTAACAGGCTGGTTGGGAAAACTTATTCACGAGCGCCATATGTATGATGGATATCGCCAAATTATGTCTAAGGCTATGGCAGATGCAGCTGTTGCCTCCCATACAACAAAAATCGATAATTTGTAGGTTGCGAAAACCATAACCGCTGTCGTACAATAGAGACAAACGTGGTAAAAAAGGATGGTAAGCGGGTAGTGATCGCTGTACACACATTATGAATATATTGATGCTCGGGTGGGAGCTTCCACCACACAACAGCGGCGGTTTGGGTGTAGCGTGCTACCACCTATCGAAGTCACTTGCCATTCAGGGTGCGAAAATTGATTTTATTGTCCCTTATACCGCCGAACATCCCGATATCGACTTCATGAAAATTCATGCCGTCACCGCTATGACACCAGACGAGCGCAACGGTCTGGGCGTGTACGACAGTAGCAAAGCAGTCACCTCCAGGGAATTACCAGATATACCTGGCGGGTCAAAAAATATACGCGACCTTCAACGTAACTATGTATCTTATATAGAAAATTTCATTATACATAACGATGTTGATGTGGTGCACGCTCACGACTGGCTGACAATGGAAGCGGGTGTTCGTGCAAAAGAACTAACAGGCGTACCCCTTATCGTGCACGTACATGCCACAGAATTTGATCGTTCCGGTGAGTTTAGCGGCAATCCTATAGTTCATGAAATAGAACAAACTGCCCTATTAATGGCAGATAGAATCTTTGCCGTGAGCAGTATTACAAAAAGTATCATTGTCCACCGCTACGGTATACCAGCCGACAAAGTTGAGGTTGTGTATAACGGTTTCGACCCTGCCTCATTCGATGATACATATAATTACGATGCACTTACCTATCGCTACCTAGAAAGTTTGAAGGAAGAAGGCTACACTGTTGTGGCTACGATCACTCGTTTCACGGTTCAAAAAGGTTTATCACATCTGATGCATGCAGCAGCAAAAGTACTCGACCAATACGATAAAGTAGTGTTTCTTTTCGCAGGTGACGGTGAGCAGCGTGATGAGCTCGTCCACCTCGCGGCACACCTTGGCATAAGCGATAAAGTACTCTTCACCGGATTTGTGCGCGGTAAGAAGTGGCGAGATGCGTACTCTGTTGCAGACGTATTCGTTATGAGTTCTGTGAGCGAGCCGTTTGGATTGACTGCGCTCGAAGCTGCACATCATGACAATGCGCTTGTTATTAGCAAACAGTCTGGTGTAGGCGAAGTGCTAAATAGTATCTTCAGGTTCGACTATTGGGATACAGACCTACTGGCGGATCAGATAATCGGCCTCGCAACGTCACCAGCTATGTTACGAGCGATGAAGCGCAACGTGCAAGATGAGTATGCCAATCTGTCTTGGAACGATATCGCCGAACAGTGTATGACACACTATAGCTTGACATCAAATAAGGTAGCCGCATGAACAATAAATCAATAGTACTGTATTTTCAGTTGCATCAGCCGTACCGGGTGAAGCGCTATACCATTTTTGATACAGCGCATGACCACGTCTATTTTAACGATGAGGGAGAGTCCGACAAAAATAATAAAGCAGTATTTGAGCGTGTTGCCGAAAAATCATATCGTCCCATGACGGAACTGCTTGAGAAGTTGATGTATGAACAACCAGACTTTCGATTCTCGCTTAGCATTACTGGAGTATTTCTCGAGCAAGCCGCGCAGTGGGCTCCAGATATTATTGAGTCTGTGCAACGCATGGTCGCGTCGGGTCGTGTTGAACTTCTTTCGGAAACGTACCATCATTCGCTCGCATTTTTTCATAGTAAAAGCGAATTTGAGACGCAAGTCGCACTTCATAGAGAGGCTATCTTTAAGACGTTTGGTGTTATACCTCTTGTTTTTCGCAACACAGAGCTTGCGTACAACGACGAATTAGCAAGTTGGGCTGCGGGTCGTGGATATAAAACAATCTTGGCAGAAGGATGGGATACTGCTCTTGATTGGAGGAGCCCGAACCATGTATATAGAGCGGCCGGTAGCGATACACTTGCCCTTATGCTCAAGAACTATCGACTGAGTGATGATCTGGCGTTTCGCTTCAGCGACCAAAGATGGGCTGAGTGGCCACTTACAGCTGGCAAGTATATAGACTGGCTGCATTCATCAGATGATTCCGGGTCAATCATTAATCTGTTTATGGATTTTGAAACTTTTGGAGAACACCAATGGGAATCAACTGGCATATTCCAGTTCTTTGCCGACTTTGTCAAAGAGTGGAGCGTTTCGCACGGCGCGTTCTCGACCATATCTCAGGCAGTAGAGGCTCATGAGCCTGTCGACACAGTCAGTATGCCACAGACAATTACGTGGGCAGACGCAGAGCGCGACCTAAGCGCATGGAATGGTAACGAGCTTCAGAAGGAAGCATTGCGGCATGTCTATGATCTTGAGCATGAAATTATTCAAACCGAAGATGCCGATTTGATCGCAGATTGGCGCAAATTGCTCACGTCCGATCATTTCTATTACATGGCAACAAAATGGCATGAAGACGGCAATATTCATGCATATTTTAGTCCGTACGATTCTCCGTACGATGCGTTCTTATCGTACATGAACGTCATACGAGATATCCGCTGGCGTGTAATGCAGCATCGAAAAGGATTGTAGCAATGGCTCGGCCAATCGTCCTTAGTAACGGAGAGCTTCACGTGGGTATTAATAATTTTGGCCTTGTCCACGATTTCTATTACCCGTATGTAGGTCTAGAGAACCATTCTGCAGGCAAAGATCTGCGACACCATGTAGGTGTGTGGGTCGATGGCGAGCTTAGCTGGCTTGATAACAATGCCGAGGATTGGCAGACGAGCTTTTCCTATCCACATAAAGGCCTCGTAGGTCACATCACCGCAGTAAACCAGCGCCTAGGAGTTGTCATAGAGTTTGATGATGCTGTGGACGCACATATGAACGCATTTTTACGCAATATTCATGTAGTTAACTCTGTGGACACGCCTCGAGAGATTCGCCTCTTCACGCACCAGGCTTTCGCTATAGGTGACTCGAGGAGCAACACAGATACAGCGCAATATCTGCCAGACAGTAACGCTATCATGCATTACCGTGGTAAGCGTGTGTTTGTCGTGTCAGGTATGTTCGACGATATGCCGTTCGACCAGCATGCCGTTGGCATATTCGGCATCGAAGGCAAAGAGGGTACTTGGCGCGATGCCGAAGATGGCGAGCTATGTATGAGCAACGTCGAACATGGACGAGTTGATAGTGCGCTGCGATTTACGTTGCAGCTAGAGCCTCACGGTTCTGGACGGGTGCACTACTGGATTGCTGCAGGCACTTCTATGCGAGATGCCTTGCAGGTTAACAAATCTATTCAAGAAAAAGGCGTCGATCATTACATGCATAGTACATTGGACTGGTGGCATAAGTGGCTCGAGCCTGCGCACCAGGTGACAGACCGCATGGAGGTCAAGTACCGCGACGATTTCTTGCACAGCTTAATGATTATCAAATCTCAAATTGATAAGCGTGGTGCAGTGATGGCAAGCACAGATTCCGGCATGCTCAATTATTGGAGAGATGCTTATGCGTACTGTTGGCCACGAGACGGTGCGTATGTACTGTGGCCGCTTATCAGGCTCGGCTATACAGAGGAGCCTCTGCGATTCTTCGAATTCTGCCGACGAGTGCAGCATCCTTCAGGATATCTAATGCATAAATTCCGTGCCGACGGAGCTCTTGGTTCGAGCTGGCATCCATATGTACACGGCGACATTGTTGCGCCGCCTATTCAAGAAGACGAAACAGCGCTCGTACTATTTGTCTTCGCGCAGTATTACGGCATGCACAAAGACGAAAAACTACTAGAAGATTTTTACGCGTCCATGGTGAAACCAATGGCTATGTTTATGGCTGATTTTATCGACTCTTCTACAGGACTACCTAGACCTTCGTACGACCTGTGGGAAGAAGTGTTTCTCACTACTACGTACACTACTTCTGTGGTCTACGCGGCGTTACTTGCGGCGGGCGACCTTGCAGAAGCGGCTGGCGACGCAGACAATGCCGTAGCATGGCGTCTTGCGGCCGATGATATATACGAAGCTGCGCACAAGCATCTCTACAATAAAAGTCGCAAATCATTTTACAAAGGTATTTTAGCCGATGGACGCAGTATCACGTACGATGAGCGCATAGATGCCTCAAGCGTATTCGGCGCGTTTATGTTTGGGCTGTTTCCAGCAAAAGAAACTGAGCTGCAGAGTGCCCTGCAATCCCTGCTAGATGCTTTTCCTACGCACGAAGGAAGCTATGGATTGCCACGGTATGAGGGTGATAATTATTTGCGAAACGAACACTCCGGCCAGGGGAATTCATGGTTTATCTCATCTTTATGGCTCGCGCAGTACTGTGTAGAAGCGGGAGATGACCAGACGGCGCATAAGATCCTAGAATGGGTACAGTCGCACGCGCTCAATACTGGCGTACTTGCCGAGCAGGTCAATCCAGTTACCGGTGAACTTCTTTCCGTAGCACCGTTAACATGGAGTCATGCCGAGTTTTTAGCGACGATTCTCGATATGATTACGGAGCCTGAGGAATAGTATGCTCGGAACCCCTCTTTTAACACTCCGTCAGAAAGACCGAATATCGCTCGCCTTTAAGCAATTTGCCAAAAAATCACAGGTCATGTACATGGGTGGTGTCAAGCAGCATAGCGTCGAGTATCACCTCGTACGCGGCTTTACAGCATCTCATACGCATAAAGACACTGACCACTGCATAGGCACTTTTCTGCATCACGATTTTATATCCCTGCACCGCGAAACACCTATTGGGCGTGTGGTAATTACCGAAGTTGATCTCCATACGCTACACCCATTCAGCCACTTCTTTATCGTACCTAGCCTACTGGTTAGAGATTGGTTCGATTCTATACTAAAACTGTATTCGCACCATAGGCATGCCCCCTATGCCCCCCATGACGGATTTTCTCCGCGCTTTAAGGACACGCACAGCGAAGAGGTGGCAAAATGCATTAGCGCTATGCAGCAACATCAATACATATACGAAGTTATAGACAATAGCTTGTTTGTGTACAATCTCGAGCAAACAGAACCGACAGAAAAGTCCATAGATACACAAGTGCGCTTTTCGTGTGCGCTGGCTACGGCACTAGAGACACGCAACAAATAACCCCGCGGTGTTCGCGGGGTTATGTTGTTTAGCTTTTTCGCTTCTTGATCTCGTTACGACCGAGGTTTTTCTTGGTTTCGGTGTACGTTGCATGTTTACGAGCAACTGGATCGTACTTTTTAAGCACTAGTTTGTCTGGGGTGTTCTGGGTATTTTTGACCGTATAGTACGTGCGGTGACCAGACAAGTCACTCACGAGGCCGATCAGCTTGCGCTTTGTATTCTTCTTTGCCACTTCAACTTCCTTATTAGATTATCCACGAGGGATTTGATAAGACTTTCAAAGTAAGATTATAGCAAAATCACCACTGATTAGCAAGCGATCTAGCGAAAGTTGACAAATTGCAGCGGCACATCCACCTCTAACTGACGTACATGTGCCATGACAGACTGCAGTTCATCTTTACTTGCGCTCGTAACGCGCAGTTCTTCTCCCTGAATAACCGGCTTGGCTTTTTTAAACTCGTCGCGAATACTCTTTGCAATGAACTTGGCGTTCTCCTGTGTGAGACCTTTTTTGAAAGGAACTTCTTTGGTAGCTCGCATATTCGATTCGTGAATATCTTTCGTAAGGTCGAGAACCTTACTACTTACTTCGCGTGCGGCGAGTTTCTTGCGAATAATATCGAGCACCGCATCTATCTGCCACTCATTTGCTCCAATCACTTTAATTCCCTCTCGGGCACCCATCCACTCTATACCGGCGGGTGTGCCTTTGAAATCATAGCGACTGGCTATTTCTTTTTCTGTCTGCATGAACATGTTGTTCATCTCCGACTTGTCGTAGTCGGATACTATATCTAAGCTAAAAGTACTCATACTTCTATTGTAACAAATCGGCGCAATACACACTGAGCGAGGTCCGGTACAGGTAGCCTAGAAGTTGTCTGTGTGGTATAGTTGTTCATGATTTACCATACATGCGCCGCCTTAGCTCAGTGGTAGAGCACTTCCATGGTAAGGAAGGGGTCTCGAGTTCAAGTCTCGAAGGTGGCTCCATGGTATACAGAAATGCCCTTCATAGCGAAGGGCTGTTTTTATAACAGTACGCTTTACTTGCGCTTACGAGTAACGGGCTTTTTGGTAGCCGCAGTCGGCTGGTTGTTTCGTGTTGGCTCTACAGTAGCGATACGTAGAAGAACAAATGATTGTAGTAGCGCCCATGCGACTGCGTTGACGAGAAAAACTACCACACATACAAATGCGCCAAGCAATATCTTTTGGCCTAGGTCATAGTTGATGAGCCCAATGATACCCGCACTTAAAACCAAAACTAATGTAACGCCAAGGTATGCGTGCTGAAGTTTCTGGCGTGAGTCTGTTTTTTCGCCCCATTCGCGGACGCTTGATGAAATAGTAGAAAACATGTAGTATAACTCCTTTTACATAAATTTAACACTTTTATTATAATAAGTCAATTCTATGATGTTACTCTTGTAAAGTGACCCTGTTTTCGGTAAAATGGTGAATGTTACGCCGCTTTAGCTCAGTTGGTTAGAGCAGCTGTTTTGTAAACAGCAGGTCCTGGGTTCGAGTCCCTGAAGCGGCTCCACGACAAGGTAATGAATATCATTGCTTTGTGTATGGAATACATATGCCGGAATCGTGTAGTGGCAATCACAGGAGACTGTAAATCTCCCGCCTTTCGGCTTCGTAGGTTCGAGTCCTACTTCCGGCACCAAATAAAATTGCGACCGCATGGTCGCTATTTTATTTTATAATAATTCGTCGTACGCAAAAGAATCTCTATGTATTACATTACTACCTTGCGAGGCTGCTTGACTTGCTTTGGTGTGCCAGTAGGCGCGGCATGAGGCGCAAGTAGTTTCTTAGCTTCATCTCGTGCTAAGTCGGCGCGTATCTGGTCGCCGTCGCGCTCATATGCATCTGCAAGAATTCGTAATGACTGAGGATTTTTCCGTTCGTCGAGCTCAACTGCTCGCTCCAAAGATAAGATAACTTTCTTTTTGTGCCCGAGCTTTTCTTGAACTTTAGCGTACGCAACATGGCGCGACGGTACACCCTCCTCCATTGCAATAGCTTGTTCGAAGGCCAGCGTTGCCTTATCGTACTTTTCTGTTTCGTAGTATATCAAGCCGACATTGTGTAGGCTCGAAGCACTTGGCTCAAGACTCTGGGCAATTTCAAAGCACTCGATAGCATCGGCGTAGGCCTGCTGCTTGGCATAGAGTATTCCAAGCCTATTATATGCCGTAGCGTTACGCTCATCGACGCGCAGTATCGTTAA
>Ga0209212_1008251_pt1 | contig 11228 bp, 8 predicted proteins | sample RifGroC2_FD_183996 | JGI IMG/M metagenome (GOLD analysis project Ga0209212, IMG submission 183996) | Groundwater microbial communities from Rifle, Colorado, USA - Groundwater C2 (SPAdes) (version 2) | ecosystem: Environmental > Aquatic > Deep subsurface > Groundwater | place: Rifle, Colorado...
CACCGGCAAGCGCCGGCGCCAGCCAATCGCCGCTTTGCAGCATGGAATAAATCAGGCCGAAACCGGTCGCTTCATCCGGTTTCCACGGGTCATGCCCGATCAGTCCGGTGGCGACCCAGATCAGGATCAGCACCCCAAGCAGCAGCGCCTTGGCGGGTGTGACGGGGTGTGGGTCGGCGGGTTTTATGAAATACATTTGCGCGCTAATCCAATCCTGTTTCAGGGTTGGACAGGGTAGTGACGAGCGAGGAAGTCAATGCAGTATCATCAATGAATAGTGTCAAAATTATTCGACGATCTTGATGCGTTGCCCCGCCTGCGGTTCGCCGTCCGGGTATTGCGCGTTTATCAGGCGCAGGTAGCTTTCCGCCGATTTGCCCAGTGGCGAGCCCCGCGCCAGCCCGGCGTAAGTATCGTCCGTGCGTGCGGTGATGACGCGGAGGGTGAGCGGTTTGACCAGCTTGCGTTCCTCGGCGGTGATGGAATGGAAGCTGCGTACCGCATCGAAAATATCATTGCGGTATTTATTCAGGCCGCCGCGCGCCTTGGCCTGCGCCTGCAGGATATAGGCATACTTGCCCTGATAGATCACGCCGCCCATGGTATTTGGCAGTTCAAAGGTCGCGGCAGGTAATCCACCCAGATCGAGCGAGCGCACCTGCGCGCCGGAGCCCACCAGGCGGCGCGCGTAATCAGCCGGGGTGCCGCGCGGTTTCTGATCCATCTTCATCTGCAGCATTGTTTCGCCCTGCGGACTGACAGCGATCAGCGCATCCGGCAAGTTGTGTACCTGCCAGCCTTTCGGGAAGGCGACGGAGATGCCCAGCTCGCCGTGATAGAAGCGGTTGTTGCGTACCACGCCCTGGTCGCTGTTATCGTTGAACACCAGCCCGTCGGTAGCGGCGAGGAATTCGGTGCGGCCCTCGAAGGGTGCTGCGGAGGCCAGGTTGTCCGCTTCGCCGACCACTTCTTTCAGGCGCGTATCGTTGTCCGGGTGCGTGGAGAACAGGCCGGAGTAGCGGCGCGGCTCGCGCCCCTCCTCCTTGGCCAGTTCGGCATCCTTCAGTTCCTGGTTCTTCAACACGCGGAGGACGCTGATGATGGCCTGCGGATCGTAATTGCTACGTGCCAGATATTGCGCGCCCAGCCGGTCGGCTTCCAGTTCGTGTTCGCGACCGTAGCCGGACAGCAGCGCGCCACCAATCAGATTGGTAAGGTTCTGCCCGCCCATCGAGCTGACCTCCGGCACGAAGATGGAGGCGATGGTCAGGCCAAGGTTGGCGGCCTGTGCTGCACTCTGCTGGCGCACGCCGTGGCGCGCAGTGACGTGGCCGATTTCATGCCCGACCACGGCGGCCAGCTCGGCTTCGCTGTTGAGATAGGCCAGAATGCCGCGCGTAATGTAAACATAGCCACCGGGCAATGCAAAGGCGTTGATTTCGGGCGAATCCAGTACGGCAAAGTGATACTGCAGTTGGGGGCGGTGGCTGTTTTTCGCAAGCTTCTGACCGACGCGATCGACGTAATCCTGCAACGCCTTTGACCCGTAAACCTGGTACTGCTTGCTGATCACCTGTTCGTTATATTGTCGGCCAATGGCTATTTCCTGCTCTTCCGACATCATCACGAAATCGTTTTGTCCGGTAACCGGGTTCTGTGCGCAACCGGATAGCAGCGCGAAAGCGAGAGCGGTGATTAGAAGACGCATGGCAGTTCCTGTTCAGCTTCGGGTCAAGATAGGGATTGTCGCCGCAAATAAAAAAGGCAGCAACGCTGCCTTTTGATCAAGCCGACGCGCAAAGTTCCTAGGCAGCAGCTTTGCTGCCGTATTTCTGGCGGAACTTATCGATGCGTCCGGCAGTGTCCACGATCTTCTGCGTGCCGGTATAGAACGGGTGGCATTCGGAGCAGACCTCGACGCTTAGCGCCGGCTTGCTCATCGCGGATTTGGTCTTGAAGCTGTTGCCGCAACTGCAGGTTACGGTAATTTCCTGATAATTCGGGTGGATATCTGCTTTCATTTTCTTTCCTTGCGAGTAATTGGGTGCGGCGGGTGTACGCACTCACGGGGCGCGCATTATCCATAAAAATAGAGAGTTGCGCAAATACTACTTATGTGCGCGCTGTCGCGCATCAAACCACCTTGCCCGGATTCATCAGCCCGTGCGGATCAAGGGCGTGCTTGATGCTGCGCATCAGTTCCAATTCCAGTGCGCTTTTGTAGTGGCTGAGCTCCTCGCGCTTGAGCTGGCCCAGGCCATGTTCGGCGCTGATGCTGCCATTGAGCCGCGCAATAACCTGATACACAAGGCGGTTTACTTCATGCTCATGCTGCTCGATGAACGTCTTGTTCTGCGCGGCATCCGGCATGGACGCGTTGTAGTGAATATTGCCGTCGCCGATGTGTCCGAAGGAAACGATACGTATGCCGGGGAAGGCGCCATGCAGCGCGGCATCGGCCTGTGCGATGAATTCCGCGATGCTGCTGACCGGCACCGAGATGTCGTGCTTGATGCTGATGCCGTCGATTCTTTGCGCCTCGCTGATGCTGTTGCGCAGCTTCCACCATTTCCCGGACTGCGCCTTTTCGGCAGTCACCGCAAACACTTCGATGCCGCCGGTGAAGTTTTCCAGCGCCGCGTGCAGCGACTCGTCCAGCGGAACATCCAGTACATCGGACAGCTCGATGATCAGCGTCCATTCATGCCGTTTGGCGAAAGGTTCATGCGCGTCCGGGAAGTGGCGCAACACCAGATCCAGGCAGGATCGGCCGATGATTTCAAAGGCGCTGATGCGATCCCCGCAGGCAGCGCGCAGGTGCGCGAACAATGCGACCGCCGCTGCCGGATCGCGCAACCCCACGCAAGCGGTGGCCATTGCCTGCGGGCGCGGAAACAGTTTCAGCACGGCGGCGGTAATGATGCCGAGCGTGCCCTCCGCGCCGATGAACAGCTGTTTCAGGTCGTAGCCGGAGTTATCCTTGCGCAGGGCGCGCAGGCCGTTCCAGATGTGCCCGTCCGGCAGCACCACTTCCAGCCCGAGCACCAGATCGCGCATCGTGCCGTAACGCAGCACATTGATGCCGCCGGCGTTGGTGGAAAGATTGCCGCCGATTGCGCAATGCTGGATGGACGGCAGGCTGAGCGGAAACAGGCGGTTGCCCTGTTCCGCCGCTTCGCGCACATCGGCCAGTATGCAGCCGGCTTCCACCGTCATGGTGTAGTTGATGGCGTCCAGCGCGCGGATGCGGTTCATGCGCGCCAGGTTGAGCACAATCTGCCTGCCTTTGACCAGCGGCACCGATGCGCCGCACAGGCTGGTATTGCCGCCCTGCGGCACGATGGACACCCGGTGCGCGCCGCACAGTTGCACTATTTCCGCGACCTGCTGCGTATCCGAAGGGAATACTACTGCCAGCGCGGAGCCTGTATAACGGCCACGCTTGTCGGTGCAATACGGCGCGGTGGCCTCGCCAGTCAACACGGCATCGCCGCCTGCGATGGCAACGAGCGAGGAAATCAAACGGGTATGTGTCATGTCACTCCGGTCATCAACATGTGCTTGTGCGCATCATACTCAACGCCACCGCTTCGGCAATCCTGATGCCGTCCACGGCAGCGGAAAGAATTCCGCCCGCGTAGCCCGCACCCTCCCCGGCGGGATACAGGCCAGCGGTATTGACGCTCTGCAGATCATCGTCGCGGCGCCTGATGCGCAGCGGCGATGAGGTGCGCGTTTCCACGCCGGTCAGCACTGCGTCCGCGAGGTCGAATCCCCTGATCTGTTTGGCGAAGGCGGGCAGCGCCTCGCGGATCGCGGCGATCGCATAGTCCGGCAGGGCGGTGGATAAGTCGGTGAGATGCACACCCGGTGTGTAGGACGGCCGCACCGCTCCAAAGTTGCGCGAAGGCCTGCCCGCCAGAAAATCGCCGACCAGTTGGCCAGGAGCGCAGTAATTGCATCCGCCCAGCTCGAAGGCGCGCGCTTCCCAGCGGCGCTGGAATTCGATGCCGGCGAGCGGCCCCCCCGGATAATCTTCCGGCGAGACGCCGACCACGATGCCGCTGTTGGCGTTGCGCTCATTGCGTGAATACTGGCTCATGCCGTTGGTGACCACTTGCCCCGCTTCCGAGGTGGCGGCGACTACGGTGCCGCCGGGGCACATGCAGAAGCTGTACACCGAACGGCCGTTGCCGGCGTGATGCACCAGCTTGTAATCCGCTGCGCCGAGCAGCGGGTTGCCCGCGTTGCTGCCGTAGCGGGCGCGGTCGATCAGCGACTGCGGATGCTCGATGCGCAGGCCGATCGAGAATGGCTTGGCCTCGATAGTCACGCCGCGCCGATGCAGCATCTCGAAGGTGTCGCGCGCGCTGTGGCCGATGGCCAGCACCAGATGATCGGCGGCGATGCGCTCACCATTGGCGAGTATCACGCTACGCACTTTCCCGTTATCGATTTCGATGTCGTCCACGCGGCTCTGGAAACGGATTTCACCGCCCAGCGACTCGATGGTTTTACGCATCTTCTCCACCATGCTCACCAGGCGGAAGGTGCCGATATGCGGGTGGCTGGCATAGAGGATTTCTTCCGGCGCACCCGCCTTGACGAATTCTTCCAGCACTTTCCTGCCGAGGTGCCGGGGATCCTTGATCTGGCTGTACAGCTTGCCGTCGGAGAACGTGCCTGCGCCGCCCTCGCCGAATTGCACATTCGATTCCGGGTTGAGCACGCCCTGCCGCCACAGCCCGAAAGTGTCCCTGGTTCGTTCGCGCACCGTCTTGCCGCGCTCCAGGATCAGCGGGCGGAAGCCCATCTGCGCGAGGATCAGCCCGGCGAACAGGCCGGCGGGCCCCATGCCAACGACAATTGGGCGTAAGGTCAAATTCTGGGGTGTCTGTGCGACAAAGTGGTAAGTGTTATCCGGCGCAATCGAGATGTGCGGATCGTTTTTGCAACGTTCCAGAATCGCCGCTTCATCGCGTACCGCTGCATGCAGCGTATAGGTGAACTGGATGTTGTTTTTCTTGCGCGCATCCACACCGCGCCGAAAAATGCGGCAGCTCAGCAGGTCGTCCGCAGGAATACCCAGCCGCTTGATGATGGCCATGCTGATTTCGTCTTCGGCATGAGCCAGCGGCAATTTGATTTCGGTCAGTTGCAGCATGATGTTATTTGCGTTGCTGCCGGAGGGGATGCATCTCTTCACAACCCTGTTTATTTACGCAGCGCCTCGGTCAGCCAAACCTCGATATCGCGCAACTCCGCTGCGCATACCGAATGCGGCATGGCGTATTCATGCCATTTCACCGTATAGCCAAGTTTGAGCAGCGCATCCCTTGAAGCAGCACCCGACGCATAAGGCACGACCGTGTCACTGCGTCCGTGCGCCATGAAGATTGGCGTAGTCCGTGAGCTTGCCTGCGCTTCATGAACAACCGTTTCAGCCAGTGGCAAATACGTCGAAAGCGCCAGCACTCCGCCCAGCGGGGCAGTTTGCCGCAATGCGGTGTGCAGCACGATGGCGCCACCCTGGGAAAATCCGGCGAGAAAAATGCTGCCTGGCGCAATCCCGCGCGCCACTTCCTGCGCAATCAGCGCTTCGATCGATGCCTGCGAGGCGCGAATTCCCGCCTCATCCTGCTGCGCGCCGATGTCCGGCCGGGTGATGTCGTACCAGGCACGCATCACGAAGCCGCCGTTGATGGTGACCGGGCGTTGCGGCGCATGCGGGAAAATATAGCGCACTGCAACGGGCAGTTCCAGTTCGTCGGCAACGGGCACGAAGTCCTGTCCGTCCGCGCCCAGGCCATGCAGCCAGATGATGCTGTGCCGCGGCTGTTTGCCGGATTCGAGCGTGATGTGCGGAAGAAGAGCAGTCATGGTTTTGCGATGCGTGTTATATCAGCTAGGCGCTACGTTGGCTCGGGGATCATTTCTTTCAGCACCTGAAAAATCTCGCGGAAGCTCTTGGGCGGCTTGCCGGCCTCCTGTTCCTTTTTGGCGTTACGGATCAGCGCGCGCAAATGCTGCGCATCGGTCTGCGGATACGCGGCGAGCAGTTCGGTCAATGCGCCGTCGCTTTCCAGCAGGCGGTCGCGCCAGCGTTCCAGCTGGTGCAGATGGGCAGTGTGCTGTTGCGAAACGCCTTTCCATGCGTTCAATTTGGCGATGATGGGCGCAGCATCCACCCCACGCATCAATTTGCCGATGTACTGCATCTGGCGGCTTCGCGCGCCGAACTTGTTGATGCGGTGCATCTCGCGTATCGCGTCGCGCAGGGTTTCCGGCAAGTCGAGTTGCGCGAGTTGGTCCTTGCCAAGCGCGACCAGTTCCGCCCCGATGTCCTGCAGGTCATGCATTTGCTGCTTGACTTTGGTTTTGCTGGGCGGCAGCTCCGGTTCTTCGTCATTTTGGCCGTGGCGGCGGTGCTGGTTCATGGTGTGCGGTCTGTTCATAAGATGCTGCTATGATACCGTCTTTCATCATCTTTCCGCTTTTGTCATGAGCACACCCGTATCATCCGCACCGCGTTCCGTTGACCCTGCACAGGACAGGTTTTCCAACTCTGCCGACGGTTTGCGCAACATCGCCCGGGACATGCTGGCGTATGCCAGACAGCGCGGCGCATCGGCAGCGGCCGCCGACGTTTCCGAAGGTTTCGGCCAGGCGGTCACGGTGCGCCAGGGCGAGGTGGAAACCATCGAATACAACCGCGACAAGGGTCTGGCCATTACCGTCTATATCGGCCAGCAGCGCGGCAATGCCAGCACCTCGGATTTCTCGCTGCAGGCGGTGCGCGATACGGTGGATGCCGCGTTGTCGATTGCGCGCTATACCGCGCAGGACGATTGCTCCGGCCTGCCCGATGCCGACCTGCTGGCGCGTGACTGTCCCGACCTGGATTTGTACCATCCGTGGGATCTGCCGGTGGACAATGCGATCGAACTGGCGAAACAGTGCGAGCGGGCCGCGCTGGATACGGATAAGCGCATCAGCAATTCGGAGGGCGCGACGGTGAACGTGCACGAGGCGCAGTTTGTGCATGCCAACAGCCTCGGCTTTATCGGTGGTTATACCAGTTCCCGCCACAGCATCAGCTGCGCGGTGATCGCCGGCAAGGACGACGTGATGGAGCGCGACTACTGGTACAGCGTGGCGCGTGATGCGGGCGATTTGCTGGATGTGGAACAAGTTGGACGGATTGCCGCGCAACGCACGGTGCGCCGCCTGAATGCGCGCCAGCTCGAAACCATGCAGGTGCCGGTGCTGTTCGAAGCGCCGATCGCCTCAAGTTTGCTGGGGCATTTCGCCGGCGCGGTGAGCGGCGGCAGCCTGTACCGCAAGTCCTCGTTCCTGCTCGATCAACTGGACAAGCCGGTGTTTGCGCCGCACGTCAGCATCGAGGATATTCCCGACATTCGCAAGGGGCTGGCCTCCAGCCCGTTCGACGACGAAGGCGTGCGCGTGCAGACACGCCGCATCATCGAAAACGGCGTGCTGCGCGGTTATTTCCTCGGCAGCTATTCGGCGCGCAAGCTCGGTCTGCGCACCACCGGCAACGCGGGCGGCAACCACAACCTGATTCTGAAAGCATCGGGAGGGAGCTCCGGTGAACTCGATTTCGCCGGGCTGCTGAAAAAGATGGGGCGCGGCCTGCTGGTCACCGAGCTGCTAGGCCAGGGGGTGAATCAGGTCACCGGCGATTATTCACGCGGCGCGGCCGGCTTCTGGGTGGAGCACGGCGAAATCCAGTATCCGGTGCAGGAAATCACCATCGCCGGAAACCTGAAAGACATGTACCGCAACATCGTTGCCGCCGGCAATGATATGCTGGTGCAGGGCTCGCGGCAGTGCGGGTCTATTTTGGTGGACGGCATGACCGTCGCTGGGCGGTAGAGCTGAGGGAGCAACTGTTGGCATGTCCTTCATTTACAGCACCCCGGAAAAGGTTAGAATTCGCATGGCTCCGGCCAGTGAGAGAAATAATTAATGGATGACATGTCGCAACATCAAAGACCCTGGATAGAAAAGACTCCTGTATCCGCACCAGGAAGGGATGACGCCGACCTGATGAAAAACATCTCTGTGCTTTATGTCGAGGATGATGCCGACATTCGCAGGCATCTGTCGGAATTTCTCCGGAGGCGGGTAGGGAAGCTGTATATCGCGGAGAACGGCCGGGAGGGGCTGGAGTTATGGCGCCAGCATCGGCCAGAGGTGGTGGTGACGGACATCATGATGCCGGTGATGGGCGGGCTGAAAATGGCTGAATTGATCCAGCGGGAGAATCCGTCCGTGCCGATTATTGTCACCACGGCGCTCAACGAAACGGAATCCTTTCTCAAAGCGATCGACCTGGGTATCGACAAGTATGTCATCAAGCCAATCAATACGGAGTTGTTGCTGCATGCGATACAGAAGAGTGCCTGGGGCGTCAAGGCCGGCCTGGAGATTCAGCTTGCCGCCACGGTATTCGATGCGTCGTCGGATGCCATTATTATCACGGACAGCGATAACCGCATCATTTCGGTCAATGCGGCCTTTTGCGAGATTACCGGCTATTCCGCAGAAGATGTAATCGGCCAGACACCGGAGATACTGAATTCCGGAAGGCATGACGCCGGATTTTATCATGCCATGTGGCGGGACCTGCTGGAAACGGGGCGATGGAACGGCGAGGTGTGGAATCGCCGCAAGAATGGCGAAATCTTTGCCGAACTGCTGACAATCAATGCGGTGAAAAATTATCGCGGCGAGATTTCGCATTATGTCTCGATTTTTGCCGACATCACCGAGCACAAGCAGACGGAAGAGCATATGCGTCATCTCGCCCATTACGATGCGCTCACCAACCTGCCCAACCGCACGCTCTTCAACGATCGCCTGGGTCAGGCATTAATCAATGCACAACGGGACAATGGCAAAGTAGCAGTGATGTTTCTCGACCTGGACCGCTTCAAGAATATCAACGACACGCTTGGGCACGGCATTGGAGACCTGCTGCTGCAGGAAGTGGCGGCGCGCTTGACCGGTTGCGTCCGCCAGGGCGATACGGTGTCGCGCCTTGGCGGCGATGAGTTCGTAATTTTGCTGCCCGAGCTGAATGATGAGAAGGATGCGCGGCTGGTGGCGCAAAAACTGCTGAATGCGGCCGCGTTCCCAATGGTCCTGGAGGGGCACGAGTTGCATATCAGTGCCAGTATCGGCATCAGTTACTATCCTATGGACGGGGCGAATACCGAGGCATTGATGAAGAATGCCGACGTCGCCATGTATCGTGCCAAGGAAGAGGGGCGCAATAATTATCAGTTCTACCATGCCAGCATGAATGCGCGTTCCTTCGAGCGGCTTGCCATGGAAACCAGCATGCGTCATGCGCTGAGCAGAGGCGAATTCGATCTTTATTACCAGCCGCGGTTCGCGCTACCGGAAGGCAGAATCGTCGGCGCGGAAGCGCTGATTCGCTGGAATCATCCCGACCTGGGCATAGTCTCGCCGGGGCTGTTTATTCCGTTGGCCGAAGAAACCGGGCTGATCCTGCCAATCGGCGAATGGGTGCTGGAACAGGTCGCCGCACAGGGAAAGGCCTGGCAGCAGGCCGGGTTCCCGCCTTTGTCCCTGGCGGTCAATGTTTCTGCCCGGCAATTCAGGCGGGCTGATTTTGCCGGAAAAGTATTGCAGATTCTGCGCAATAGCGGGTTCGATCCGCATCATCTGGAATTGGAGCTGACGGAATCCACGCTCATGACGCACACCGAGGAAAATATCGAAACCCTGAAGAAGCTCAATGCGCTGGGTATACGCATCGCTATCGATGATTTTGGCACCGGTTATTCCTCGCTGAGTTATTTAAAGCGTTTGCCGGTAGATATTCTGAAAATCGACCGTTCGTTCGTCAGCGAGGTGCCGGACAATCGCGATGGCGCCGCAATTGTCGAGGCAATTATTGCAATGGCGCACAGCCTGGGGCTGCACATTATTGCCGAGGGGGTGGAAACGGCTGAGCAACTGGAATTCCTGCAAATGCGCAAGTGCAGCGAAATACAGGGCTATTACTTCAGTCATCCATTGCCGGTGGAACAGTTCGAGCAGTTGCTTGTTGAAATGCAGGCTGTGGACGGCAAGTTGCAGGCCCCCAGATAAATTCAGGCAGATTCAATTTTGCAGTGCTGCTTTTCTGGTGTTTTGCAAAAATGCCGGGGAATTTCAGTCGGTGCGCTTGATAATCAACCGCAACACTTTGGACAGGTTAAGGTACCGGAATGGAAAATGCAGAACAGGAATACAGCCAGCCTGATACTGGAACAGCGAGCGACTATTGTGATGCTGCAACAGCAAGGAAGCGGCCTCCGAAAATTGAGCAGTGCCGAAGAGACGGCGCGATGTTGAAACTGGATGGGTGCGTGACAATAAAACGGCAGGAAAAAGACCCCGAAGCAGAATCACAACCGATGGAAGCGGGCGACCTGCTGGTCGCCTATCTGGAGCAAATCGGAGTCGAGTTTGTATTCGGCGTGCCCGGGGGCGCCATCGAGCCGCTGTACAACGCGCTCGCGCGCAGCGCCCGGCGCGGCGGGCCGCGCCCGGTCGTGGCGCGCCATGAAACCGGAGCCGCTTTCATGGCCGACGGTTATGCTCGCGAATCCGGCAGGATCGGCGTGTGCTGTGCCACTTCCGGCCCGGGCGCCACCAACCTGATCACCGGCGTGGCCTGCGCTTATGAAAACGAAATTCCGCTGCTGGTCATTACCGCCCAACCCTCGCTGCATTTGCTGGGCCGGGGGGCAATGCAGGAGTCCGCAGGCATGGGAGGCATAGACACGGTCGCGATGTTTCGCACCTGCACACACTACAATGCGATGATATCCCATCCCGATCAACTGGAAAGACAACTGGCCAATGCACTGCTGAGTGCGTACCGGCCGACCCCGGGGCCGGTTCATCTCAGCATTCCGGTGGATGTGATGCGCTCGCTGATGAAAAGCGGGCCGGCCTACGATCTGGCGCATCTGCTGCAGCCGCGGTCTGCTGTTGATGATGCGTCGGTGCGTGAATTGCAGGCACAACTGACACAGGCGCAGCGGGTGGTGGTGCTGATCGGCAGCGGTTGCGGGGAGCCTATCGACCTCGTTATCGAGCTGGTGGAGAGGATGGGCGCGGTTTTCGTCGTCACACCCGATGCCAAGGGATTCATCAGCCCGCGCCACCCTTCGTACCTTGGGGTGTTC
>Ga0209212_1008254_pt1 | contig 11223 bp, 6 predicted proteins | sample RifGroC2_FD_183996 | JGI IMG/M metagenome (GOLD analysis project Ga0209212, IMG submission 183996) | Groundwater microbial communities from Rifle, Colorado, USA - Groundwater C2 (SPAdes) (version 2) | ecosystem: Environmental > Aquatic > Deep subsurface > Groundwater | place: Rifle, Colorado...
GAGCCGGACCTCGGCCACCTCGGAGTTACTGCCGACCGATCCGGTGAAGGGCCTGGTCCCGGCCCCAGGACGAAACGTGCCGATGCCGGAAGCGCGAAAGGAGCAGCGATCATAACGTCCGACCGTCCCGGCCCCGCCGGCAAAGAGGGCTTCGGCGACGCTCTCGGCATGATCGGGCGGGACGCAGACCACGAGTTTGTTCAGGCTGCCGGACGCCGTGGCCAGGGGCTGACAATCGTTCAGGTCGAGACGTGCCGCCAGCCAGTCGTTGAGGCCATTGCCGGCCCGGTCGAGATTGGTATGGGCCGCGAGGATGGCGATGTTGCCGCGCACTGCCGCCATGACGGTGCGGCCGATTTCGTCCTGCGGGACAATCTGCTGCAGCGGACGAAAGATCAGGGGATGGTGGGTCAGGAGCAGTTGCGCCCCGGCCGCTGCCGCCGTTTCGACTGCCGCTGCGCTGGGATCGAGGGCGATCATGACGCGGGAGACTTCGGCGCCGGGATCGCCGACCTGCAGCCCGACGTTATCCCACTCCTCGGCCAGCGCCGGCGGGTAGAGGGCGTGGACCAGTCCGATCAGATCATGAATGCGACAAACGGTTTTTTTTCGCATGGGGCGAGGGCCAAAAAAAAAGAGTGCAACTCTGGTATGGTTGCACTCCGTGGTTTCTAGGTTGAAAAAATATGGGGATGTGAGTATGGACTCATCGGGTTCCTGACTGGTGGGCCCACCAGGGCTCGAACCTGGGACCAACCGGTTATGAGCCGGTGGCTCTACCAACTGAGCTATAGGCCCATAAAGTAAGCGCTAACTTTAAGAGGATCGCCGCCGACTGTCAAGCTTTTTTCCGCCGGTCCCGTTCGATCTGCTGCTGGAGATAGCAGACAAGGAGGCGCACGCCGACACCGGTCCCCCCCTTGGGCACATCGCCGCGCCCTTTTTCCTCCCAGGCAGTGCCGGCGATGTCGAGATGAGCCCAGGTCAGATCGGCGGCAAAGGTCTGGAGGAAGGCGGCGGCGGTAATCGTCCCGGCCGGGCGGCCACCGGTGTTCTTGACGTCGGCCACCTCGCTCTTGATCTGGGCGCCGTACTCCTCCCACAAAGGGAGCTGCCAGAGCCGTTCGCCGCTCGTTTCGCCGGCCTTGAGCAGAGCCTGGATCAGGGCCTCGTTGTTGCCGAGGACGGCGCTGGCATGATGGCCGAGGGCGATGATGCAGGCGCCGGTCAGGGTGGCGAGATCGATGACGGCGCGGGGGTTATAGCGTTTGGCGCAGGTCAAGGCGTCAGCGAGAATGAGTCGCCCTTCGGCATCGGTGTTGAGAATCTCCACCGTGCGTCCGGAGAGGGAGGTGAGGATGTCGCCGGGACGGTAAGCGGTGCCGGAGGGGAGATTCTCCACCGCCGGGATGATGCCGACGAGATTGACGGGGAGACGCAGCGCGGCGGCAGCCTGCAGGGTGCCGAGGACGGCGGCGGCTCCGGCCATGTCCATCTTCATCTCATCCATCTTCTCCGCCGGCTTCAGGGAGATACCGCCGGCATCGAAGACCACCCCCTTGCCGACCAGGGCGAGGGGACGCTCCCCTTCCCCGGCGCCCTGATATTCGAGAACGATCAGGCGCGGCTCGCGCGCGCTCCCCTGGGCGACGCCAAGAAGCGCCCCCCACCCCTCCTCTTCCAGTTGCTTCCGTTCCAGCACGGAACAACGCATGCCGCCAGCGGCGGCGATATTCCGGGCCTGCGTGGCGAGATATTCCGGCGACTTGACATTCCCCGGCTCATTGACCAGATCGCGGGCGAGAACCACCCCGCGGCAGACGGCCTCAGCCGCGGTCACCGCCGCGGTCGCCGCCGCCACGTCCGCCGCTGTTGCCGCCAGCAGGGTGACGGTCTGCAGCGATTGCGGCCGGGTGTCGGCATTCTCGGTGCGATAGCGATCGAAGCGGTAGGAACCGAGGAGGATCCCCTCGCTGACGATTCCCGCCACCGCGGCGGGCGTCATGTTGCCACAGAAGGTGGCGAGGACCAGGGAAAAGCCTGATAGCCGCCGCCCCTGCAACAGCGCGGCGGCCTGCCCCGCTCCCTGGCGCAGGCGCTCGTCGCGTCCATGCTGCCCCTTGCCGAGGCCGACCAGCAACAACCGCTCCGCCGCCAGCGGTTTGACCCCGGAGAGCAAAAGGGTTTCACCACTCTTCCCCTTGAACTCGCCGGAACGAACCGCCCGGGTCAGCGCCCCGTGCAGAAGCTGATCGAGCTCCTTGAGGAGAGGGGTCGTGTTCTTCCCCTCGTCGACGCCGACAACGAGGCAGGGGGTTTTATGGCGCAGGGGTGTGACGCGACGGACATCAATCTGCATGAGGTCAAACTCCTTGGTCAGTAATGGGCATGCTTGCCCCGATAATCGTCTTCCCACCCCTGCTGCCAGGAGGTCGCCGGATGCAATTGCGCCGCCAGCAGCTCGGCCACCGCCGCCACCTCAAGCAGACCGCGCCCCGGCTCCAGGGCCAGGGAGGTGCGGCGGCGCAGGATGTCGTCGGGGGTGCGGGCGAATTCGCTGTCGGCGGCGTAAACGACCTCCAGGGCCAGCAACGTCGATCCCGGCACCACCGGCCGCACCAGTTCGGGACGGCGGCGCGCCAGCTCCTGCAGCGCGGTGATGCGCGAACCGTAGCGGCGCAGCAGGCCGAGAGCGACGGACGGCTCGAGACCGAGCTCGCCGGTCAGTTCCAGCAGATGACTGATTACGAAACAGTCGAAGTGTCCGGTCGCGCCACCGGGGAGGAGAACGAGGTCAGTGGTGCTTCGCCCCTGGCCGCGCCCGAGGCGATCACAGACCCGCCCGGCGACCTCGGCGGCAACGGCGCGATAGGTCGTGTATTTGCCGCCGCCGACGGAGAGCATGCCGCCGGTCGATTCGAAGATCTGGTGCTCGCGCGAGACCTTCGAGGCGCCGACACCCCCGGCCGCCACCAGTGGCCGCAACCCGGCGAAAGCGGCGACGACCTGGTCGCGCCGCGGCGCTCGTTCACGCAGATGACGGCTGCTTTCGGTGATGAGATAGGCGATATCCTCTTCGCAGGGGGCGACACTGTCGGGATCGGCGGGGAAATCGACATCGGTGGTACCGATGAGGGAAAGCTCCCCCCAGGGGAGGACGAAGAAGAGGCGGGCGTCACTCCCCGAGGTGAGGTAGAGGGCCTCCTCCCCCTTGTTGATGCGTGGGACGAGGATGTGACTGCCGCGGGTCAGGCGCAACTTCCCCGGCCCTTCGTCGTCGAGAGCGCATATCGCGTCGAGCCAGGGACCAGCGGTGTTGACAACAATCTCGGCTGCCACTTCGAGGTCATCACCCGTTTCCAGATCACGCAGCCGGGCCCCCGCCACCCGCCCACCGCGGCGCAACAAGCCGGTGACCTGGCAGTAATTGACGGTTTCGGCCCCGGCCTCGGCGGCGGCCATGACATTTTCGAGGCAGAGGCGGGCGTCGTCCATGCGGCAGTCCCAGTAATGCGCCACCCCGGTCAGCCCCTCTCCGCCGAGAACCGGCTCGCGTTCCAGGGCTTCCCGCGGGGAGAGGATGGCATGACGGTGGGTGTTGCGAAACATGGCGAGGGTGTCATAGAGGAACATCCCGGCGCGCACCATCCACAGAGGCCGGGGATCGCCTTTGTAGACCGGAATGAAGAAGGCCAGGGGCTGGACCAGATGCGGGGCGATGGTCTGCAGGATACGCCGTTCGCGGCAGGCCTCGAAGACCAGGCGCAGGTCGAAGCCTTCGAGATAGCGCAGACCACCGTGGACGAGTTTGGTCGAGGCGCTGGAGGTGCCGCAGGCAAAATCCCCCTTGTCGACCAGGGCGATGGCGAGGCCGCGCAGGGCGAGGTCGCGGGCGAGACCGGCGCCGTTGATGCCGCCACCGACGATGAGGACATCGAAGCGCCGCTGCGTCAGGCGGCCGGTATCGCGCCGGGGGAAGGTTGGCGACAGCGCGCCGTTCATGCTGCGTCCCCGGCGGCAAAGGTGCTGACCGGCAGAACGCCCGGCGCCTCGCCGGGGAGAGCGTGCGCCGGACAGAGAAGATCGGTGGTGATGCGCACCGACTCGAGGATGGTGGGAAAGCCGCTCCCCGGGCTGGTACCGCCGCCGGCGACAACAACTGAAGGTAATCGCACAATGGGGTCCTTAAAGTGTGCCATGAATTGTCAGGTCACTGCGGGCCGTTTGTCATCTACACTCGCTCGAAAATTCCCGCCGCCCCCATGCCGCCGCCGATGCACATGCTGACCATGCCGTAGCGGGTCTGGCGCCGCGCCATTTCGGCGAGGAGGGTGGCGGTGAGCTTGCTGCCGGTGCAGCCCAAGGGATGGCCGAGGGCGATGGCGCCGCCGTTGACGTTGACCAGGGCCGGATCGAGACCGAGTTCGCCCATGACCGCCAGGGCCTGGGCGGCGAAGGCTTCGTTGAGTTCGATCAGGCCGAGGTCTGACAGTTTGAGGCCGGCCCGTTGCAGTGCCGCCGGGATCGCCGCTACCGGGCCGATGCCCATGACCTCCGGCGCCACCCCCTTGACGGCAAAGGCGACGAAGCGGGCGACCGGGGATTGGCCGAGGCGCTTGAGATACTCCTCCGACACCACCAGGACGGCAGCGGCGCCGTCGGTCATCTGCGAGGCGTTGCCGGCGGTGATGCTGCCGTCGACCTTGAAGGCCGGCTTGAGTTTGCTCAACCCCTCGAAGGTGGTATCGGCGCGGACGCCGTCGTCGGCCGTCACCAGCTCGGTGCTGCGCTGGATCTTGTTCTTGACCACGGCGACGTTTTCAATCTCCACCGGCACGATCTCCCCAATGAAGTGGCCGGCGGCGACGGCAGCGGCGGCTTTCTGGTGGCTGGCGAGGGCGAAGCGGTCCTGGGCCTCGCGGGCGATGGCGTATTGCGCCGCCACCAGTTCGCCGGTAATGCCCATGCCGGCGTAGACCTCGGGCCAGCTCCCGACCAGGCCGGGGTTGGCGCTGAACTTGCTGCCGCCCATGGGGACCAGGGACATCGACTCGACCCCGCCGGCGATGATCGCCTCGGCCTGGCCGGCGCCGATGGCGTTGGCGGCGGTGGCGATGCTCTGCAGCCCGGAGGAGCAGAAGCGGTTGATGGTCTGGGCCGGGACCGCCACCGGGATGCCGGCCTTGAGGGCAGCGATGCGCGCCACGTTCATCCCCTGCTCCCCTTCGGGAAAGGCGCAGCCGAAGATGACGTCGTCGAGTTCCGCCGGGTCGATGCCGGTCCGCGCCAGCAGCCCGCGGAGGGCGGCGGCGGCGAGGTCGTCGGGGCGCTGCTGGCGGAATTTCCCCTTGTTGGCGCGGCAGGCGGGGGTGCGACAGGCGGCGAGGATATAGGCAGCTCTCATGGCGATTCTCCGAGGGTGATAACTGCGAAACCAGTTCCTAATTACGCAATGGTTTACCGGTTTTGAGCATGTGCTGAATCCGTTCCGCAGTCTCCTTGTGCCCGCACAGCTTGAGGAAAGCCTCGCGCTCGAGATCGAGGAGGTACTGCTCGCTGATGGGCGTCCCCGCCGGCACGTCGCCGCCGCAGATGACCCCGGCGATGACTCCGGCCATGACCTCCTCGTAAGGGGTAATCTGCCCCCCGATCTTGAGGTTCCACAGCTGGCTTTTGATCGTCGCGGCGATGTTGCGCCCCGGTGCCGGCAGCCCGTCAAGCGGCCGCGCCGGGCGGAAATTGCGGGCGAGGGCGAGAACTTTGGCCTTGGCGTCGGCAATGAGGCCATCGGCGGCCATGGCAATGCTGTCCCCCTCGCGCAGATAGCCGAGGTCGAAAAGTTCGGCGGCGCTGGTGGAGACGGAGGCCATGGAGATGTGGCGAAACTGTTTGACGATGAAGGGCTGCACGTCGATACCGAAGCGCTCGGCGAGGCGAATGGAACGCAGCGCCATCTCCTTGGTGCCGCCGCCGGCGGGGAGAAGGCCGACACCGACCTCGACCAGCCCCATGTAGGTCTCGGCGTGGGCGGTGATCGCCGTGGCGTGCAGGCAGTATTCGCAGCCGCCACCGAGGGTGACGTTGAAGGGGGCGGCAACGACGGGAACCCGGGCGCATTTGATCGCCATGGTCGCCTTCTGGAAGGCGCGCACCATCAGGTCGATATCGTCATAAGCCCCTTCGGCCAGCGCCACCGCCAACAGCATGAGGTTGGCGCCGGCGGAGAAGAGGGTTCCCTGATTGCCGATGACCAGTCCGACCCCGTCGCGCTCGGCCCGGGCGATGGCTTTCGGAGTCAGGGCGAGGATATCGCTGCTGATGCTGTTCATCTTCGAGTGGAATTCGAGGCCGAAGACGCCGTCGCCGAGGTCGTGGAGGCTGGCGCCGGCGTTCTTCTCGACCACGCTGCCGCCCCGACGGAGGATGTCGAGGCGCAGCGTCCCGGCCGGGATGATGAGCGGTTGCGGTTGGCCGCTGGCAAGGTCGTGGGCACAGGGGCGCCCATCGATATAGGAGTAGAAGCTGCTGGTCGTTTTCAGGGCCGCCGGCACCGCCACTCCGTCCTGTTCGGCGCGGGCGACAAAGGCGGCAACCCCGATGGCGTCGAGCATCTCGAAAGGGCCGAGTTCCCAGTTGAAGCCCCACTTCATGGCGTTGTCGACCTCGACGATGGCATCGGCTATCTCGGGAATCCGACGGACCGCATAGAGAAGGACATCGCGCAGGGTGACCCAGGCGAAAGCGGCGGCCTGATCATTCCCCCCCAGCACCGCGCGCAGTCGCGCCGCCGGGTCGTCGATGGCCTTGGCCGCCTGCAGGGAAGGGAATTTCGGCTTCTGCGCCGGGCAATAGTCGCCGCTGGCCGGGTCGTAATAGAAGAGCTGACTCTTCCCCCCCTCCCCCTTCTCCTTGCGAAAAAAACCGCCCTTGCTCTTGTTGCCGAGGAGCCCCTTGGCGACCATCGCCTGGAGATAGTCGGGGATGCGGAAGACCTCGCGCTCCTCGTCGTCGGGCAGGAGTTCATAAGAATTGTTGCCGACATGGATCAGGGTATCGAGGCCGACCAGGTCGGCGGTGCGAAAGGCGGCGCTCTTGGGGCGGGCGGTCGCCGGCCCGGCGACGGCGTCAACCTCCTCTACCGTCAACCCGAGCGCCGTCATGTGGCGCATGGCGTTGAAGATGGCGTAGACGCCGATGCGGTTGGCGATGAAGTTGGGGGTATCCTTGGCCTGGACAATCCCCTTGCCGAGGCGGGCGCGGAGAAAATCGCCGAGTTCCGCCAGCAGCTGCGGGTCGGTATCGGCGCAGGGGACGAGTTCGAGGAGGCGCATGTAGCGGGGCGGGTTGAAGAAGTGGGTGACGAGAAAGCGACGGCGCACCTCCGGCGGCATGGCCTGCGCCATGGCCTCGACGGAAAGGCCGCTGGTATTGCTGGAGAGGATGGCGGCGGCGGCGAGATGGGGCAAGACGGTGTCGGTGAAGAGGCGATGCTTGATCGCCAGGTTCTCCACCACGACCTCGATGACCCAGTCGCACTCGCGCAGCCGCTCGGCATCGTCGCTGAAGTTGCCGACGGTTATTGCGGCGGCGTAATCCTTGAGGTAGAAGGCGGCGGGGCGGGCGGCGAGGGCGGCGGCGAGCCCGTTCGCGGCCAGGCGGTTGCGTACCGCCGGATGCTCCAGGGCCAGCCCCCGCGCCCGCTCCTCGTCGTTGAGGTCGGTCGGCACCATGTCGAGCAGGAGCACGTCCAGTCCTGCATTAGCCAGATGCGCGGCAATGGCCGCGCCCATCACCCCGGCGCCAAGAACCCCGACCCGCCTGATCTGTCGCATGGACTGCCTCCCTTCGCACCACACCATTGACGCCCGCGCCCTCCCCCGCTTTTCCCGGTTCAGGAGCGCAGGGCGGGCCGGCTTTTCTTGTAATTATCATGACATGAATGCCCGCTGTCGGTACAGCGGGAAGTCCACCGTCAGTCATTTTTCAGCCTGGCACCGCCGCCCGGAGAGATGGCGCAACAGACGCGGGGGCGCTCTCCTGTCCAGCTACCATTCCAGGCGCCGCCCGGAGGTGGCAAGAGCGACAAATTCGCCGGCGGGAAGGGGCTTGCTATAGAGATAACCTTGCAGGGTATTGCAGTGGCAGCCACGCAGGAAGTAAAGCTGCTCGACCGTTTCCACCCCTTCGGCCACCGCTTCGAGACCGAGACTGTGGGCGATGGCGATGACGCTGTTGACGACGGCGGCGCCGCCGCGGTCGGTGGCGACATCGGCGATGAACGACTGGTCGATCTTGAGGGCGTCGACGGGAAAGCGCCGCAGATAGTTGAGGCTGGAATAGCCGGTGCCGAAGTCATCGAGGGCCAAGCGCACCCCGAGGATCCGCAGTTTGTGCATGGTGGTGGCGGCGGCTTCGGGATTGTCCACGATCATGCTCTCGGTCAGTTCCAGCTCCAAAACGTGCGGGCTGAGTTCGGTCTCCAGCAACGTTTGCATGACCGTGGCCAGAAGGTCGGGCTGACGGAACTGCCGGGCCGAAAGATTGACGGCGACGACCAGCGGCGGCAGTCCGCGATCTTGCCACGACCTCGCCTCGAGACAGGCGGTGCGCAGTACCCACTGACCGATGGGGACAATCAACCCGGTTTCTTCCGCCAGGGGGATGAAAAGTTGGGGCGCAATCATTCCCCGCTCCGGGTGCTTCCAGCGGAGCAACGCTTCACAACCGGTAACGGCCCCGGAAACAAGATCGACCTTCGGTTGATAGTGGAGTTCAAGTTCGCCCCGGACGAGGGCCCGGCGCAGATCGGCTTCCATCTCCATGGTTTCCTGCATGCGCTGGTTCATTTCGCGGGCAAAGAAGCGGAAGGTCCCTCCCCCCGCCTGCTTGGCCTGATACATGGCGATGTCGGCGTTGCGGATGAGGGTTTCGCCATCGTCGCTGTCCTGCGGGAAGATGCTGATGCCGATACTTGCCGTTATCTGCAGCGACCGTTCGGCTACCAACAATGGCATCGCCAGAGCTTCGGTGACCTTGCGCGTCACCTGGGCGATATCGTCGCTTTCGGCCACCTCCGCCAGGGTAATGACGAATTCGTCGCCGCCAAGACGGGCGACGGTGTCCCCCGAGCGGACACAATGGCCAAGACGCTCGCCGACCTGACGGAGGAGCTCGTCGCCATGCCGGTGACCGAGGCTGTCGTTGATCACCTTGAAGCGGTCGAGGTCGAGGAGGAGGACGGCGATCAAGCGGCCGGAACGCCGGGCATAAATCATGCTCTGCCGCAGGCGGTCGGCGAAGAGATTCCGATTGGCCAAACCGGTGAGGGCATCGTGGTTGGCTTGATGCTCCAGCTGTTCCTCGTAGTTTTTTCTCTCCGTCACATCGTTGACGGCACTGACAAAGTGGCTGATCGTCCCGTCGGCGTCACGCACCGGAGCAACCGAAAATTCGATCCACAGGGGGCTGCCGTCCTTGCGCGCGCAACGCACCACCGCCTCGGCGGCATGCCCCAGATGCAGGGCGCCGACGATATCGACCAACCCCTTTTGCGCAGAATCGTCCCCGCCGAGAAAAGCCAGGTGCCGTCCGAGGATCTCGGCGGCGGCATAACCGCTCATCCGTTCAAAGGCCTGGTTGACATAGATGATCGGCATCCCCGACGCTCGCGTGGAGGAGATGAGGATGCCGTTGCTGCTCGCTTCCATGGCGCGGTTTCGCAGCTGGAGTTGGGCTTCGATCTGGCAGGTGGCGGTGACATCGCTGGCGAGGACCAGTTCGGCATCGCGCCCGTTGAATACGAGGGTATGCGAGGTGATGTCGACGGAGATGAGACAGCCATCCTTTTTGCGATGGCTCCAGACCCCGCCTTTGTCGATCCCCCGGCTGACGGCGGCGACGTTCTCCAGCTGCGCGGCGACCTCCCCGGCGGGCCGGATATCCTTGACCGTCATCGCCAGGAATTCACTCCGGCTGTAACCATAGTGGCTGACCGCCGCGTCGTTGACGGCAAGAAAGGCCAGACTCTCCCGATCATAGACCCACATCGGCTGGGGATTGTCTTCAAAGAGCGTGCGATAGGTCTCTTCGCTCCGGTGCCATGCGCTCCCCGCTTGCCGCTCCCGGGCCAGGGCTTTCTTCAACAACAGCAGCAGACCTCCCGCAGTGACGAGAACGAAAAGCAATCCCTTGTAGGTTGCCATGCGGGCCAACTGGTGTTGATTGTTGGTCAACTGCAGCAAAAGTCGATCGGAGAAGTAGATCCACAGCCCGGCAATCAGGACATAGGCGAGAGCGATGCGCACAGGCGGGGGAAAGAACGATGACCAAAGGGATGTGGACATGTCGTCTCCAGCTGCGTCTGTCACCAGATCCCGAGGCTTTCCCCGGCAGCGACAGAGCTCAGCAAGAATACCATCCCTTTTCCGCCATGCAGGTATTTTGCCGACTTTGCCTTAGTTTTTCCGGCGCTGGCAGCGCCCTTTGACAACGTCCGCGACTTCGGCTACTGTAGCTGAGTCGATTTTCTACACACTAAGCGCAGGAGAGCCCCATTAACACCACCGTCCCTCGCCTCAATGCCCTGACCGCCAAGATCGCCAGTTACGGCAAGGAGAATCTTGGCGGTCAGGTGCACGTCCTGGTTGAAGCTGTGACCCTCATTGCCCGGCAGAACCGCTGCCGCATCTATCTCGAGGACCTGACCGGCGGCGTACTCACCTGCGCCGCCGCTTCCGGCCTGCAGGCGGCCGCGATCCGCGAGCAGGCTTTTCCCATCAATGCCATGGATTATCTCGTCTCCCGGGTTTACATCACCCAGGAAGCGACTTTCGTCGAGGATGTCGCCGCCTACCCCAGCCCCTTTGCCCGCGAACTCGCTGAACGTTTTTCCATTCGTGCCACCGCCCACTTTCCTCTGCTCCATCAAAGTCGGGCCGTTGGCGTCGTCTGCGTCGACAGCGGCCGCCGCGGGCAACTCCCCGCCGCTGAGCAGCGCCAGCAGCTGCGCCGCTTTCTCGACGAAACGGCGGCGATCATCGACCAGGCCCGCAAATACCATCAGCAGATCGTCCTGGCGCGCCGGGTCGATGAAGCGAAGAAGAAGGAAGCCGCCTTCACCATGGTCAAATCGGCGGTGCGCCTCATCGACAAACTCTCCCTCGCCTCGGTCCTCGTCCCTTCGCCGTTGGGCCCCGGCACCGGGGAAGAAGGCTTGCAGATTCT
>Ga0209212_1008255_pt1 | contig 11221 bp, 9 predicted proteins | sample RifGroC2_FD_183996 | JGI IMG/M metagenome (GOLD analysis project Ga0209212, IMG submission 183996) | Groundwater microbial communities from Rifle, Colorado, USA - Groundwater C2 (SPAdes) (version 2) | ecosystem: Environmental > Aquatic > Deep subsurface > Groundwater | place: Rifle, Colorado...
GGCGATGATCCCCCGGGAGCTCTCCGTGATGGTCTCCTGCAGCCTGCGGCTCTCGACCTTGACCAGGTCGATCATCTCGACGATCTCCGTGGCGCTCTTCGCGCTGCCGTCGGCGAGCTTTCTCACCTCTTCGGCCACCACGCCGAACCCCTTGCCGTACTCGCCGGCGCGGGCCGCCTCTATCGAGGCGTTCAGCGCGAGGAGGTTGGTCTGGCGCGCCATGTCGACGATGAAGTCGGCGATCTTCCCGACCTGCTGCAGCTTGCCGTTCAGGTCCATGAACTGCATGCTGATCAGCTCGACGCTGTCGAAGAAGCTCTTCATCCGCTCCAGCGAGTCGTTGGCGAGTTCCCCCCCCTTCTGCGCGGTGATGCTGGTCTCGCGGGCCGCCTTCGCGGTCTCCTTGGCGCGCCTTGCCACCAGGTCGACCGAGATCGCCATCTCGTGGATCACCTTGGCGCTTTTGCCGAGCATCTCCGCCTGGGTCTCGGCGCCGCCGGAGATCTGCTCTATCGCCTGGGCCACCTCCTCCGTGGAGGCGTTTATCTGCAGCGCGGTGGAGGAGAGGGTGCGCGACGATTCGGAGACCCGCTCCGAGGTCCCCCTGATCTGGCGCACCAGCGACCTCAGGCTCTCCAGCATCGTGTTGATGGCGAGTGCCATGGAGTGGGTCTCGTCCGGAAAGCGGGTGGCGGGAATGGCCAGGTCGCAGGAGAGATCCCCCTGGCTGATCGACTCGGTGGCGCCGCGCAAAAGCGAGATGTTCTTGGTGAAGCTCTTGGAGAAGAACGAGCCGAGGATCAGGCCGATGGTGAGCGCCACCACGTAGGAGAGCAGTTGGCTGACCTCCGGGGAGTAGTCGAGGGACTGCACCCAGGAAGGGACAAAGGCGACCGCTGCGACGACGGCCAGGAATCCGAGGATGAATTTGTACCCTATCTCTATGAACATGAGGCTGGCTCCTTTTTGGTGGCAGCTTGAATCGGTGCGGCTAGATGGCCCGGTAGATCCGCTCGACGGGGCAGATGGTCCGGAAGCGCTTGCGGGCGGTGCCGAAAAGGGTTTCCGACTTGCCGAGCACGAGGATCCCGCCCGGGCTCAGGGCGTCGGCGAAGCTGTTCAGGATCATCTCCTGCCGCCCCCTCTCGAAGTAGATCAGCACGTTGCGGCAAAGGATCAGGTCGCACGCCTCGCACGCCTTCTGGTGGTTCAGGTCGGCGCGCTCGAAGCTCACCTGCGAGCGGATCTCCTCGCTCAGGCGGTAGCGTTCCCCCTCGCGGCTGAACCAGCGCGACAGCAGTTCCGCCGAGACCTCGGCGAGACGGTCCGGGTGGTACAGCGCCTCTCTGGCCAGCTCCAGGGTCGCCGCGTCGACGTCGGTCCCCTTGATCGAGACCCGTCCCGCCTGGAGCGCCGCGCCGAACTGTTCACGCAGGATCAGGGCCAGGGTGTACGGCTCCTCCCCCCCGGCGCACCCCACGCTCATGAGCCGAAGGTTCCGGCGCTCGAGGAGGAGTTCCGGCAGGATCTCCCGGGAGAGCTTCTCGAACATGGAGGGGTTTCTGAAGAAATGGGAAACGTGGATGGTGAGCACCCGGAGCAGCCGCTCCTGCTCGGCGGGGCTCTCGATCAAAAGGGTGCGGTACGCCTCGGGCGTGCCTGACTGGGTGGCCCGGACCCGGATATGTATCCGCCTCTTGACGCACTTGTCTTTGTAGCCGTCCAGGCTGAAACCGGAGTGCGCCTTCAGCACGCGCCCGATCACCTCGAAGGTCTCGGGCGCGATGTCCGGCTCCCCGCTGCCGTTCACGCCTGTCAGCATGCCGAGCCGCCGGCGTTCGATGCGATGTGCCACCTGCCTGGTGCAGTCGGGGGCATCTGGGACCTCTGCTGGGGGAGAAATGTTAATTAAGTACGCAGCTCAAATGGAAAATGGATAGCAAATTGCGCCGCAAAAGTCAATCAACGCTTCCGTTTGCAAAACGAAAGCCCCGCTCTTTTCGGGGCGGGGCTTGGTCGTAAGGTGTCAGGATGCCAGGTAGGCGGCGATCTTTTCGGTGAGGATGCCGTAGATCCTGCGGCATTCCGCCTCGTCCCGCTCGAGGAGGGTGACCCGGAAACCGAGCAGCTCGGTGTTGAAGGAGGAGAGCGGCACCACGCAGATCCCGGTGTGCGCCAGGATGTAGTAGACGAAGCGCTTGTCCGGGGCCACCCCCGGCGCGTTGACGATCCCCTCGACCAGTTCGCGGATCTCGGCGTTTTCGATCGGGAGCGTCTGGGTGTGGTTCAGCACCCCCTCCTTGAACGGGACCGCCATGTAGAAGGCGCCGTTGGTCCGGTTCACCGCGAGCCCCGGGACCTCGGAGAGCGCCTGGTAGGTGATGTTGCTCATCCGCTCGTAGCGGCTGATCCGCTCCTTCAGGTAGCTCTCGTAGTTCGGGTGCCGCATCACGGCCGGCAGGCAGCGCTGCGGCAGCGTCGTGGAGCAGACCTCGTTCATCTTCGAGGAGAGGATGGCGTTGATGAACTTCCTGAAGCGCGGGTCGCGCTCGCCGTTGTACACCTCGATCCAGCCGCAGCGCGAACCGGGCCAGGGGAGTTCCTTGGAGATCCCCTTCATGGCGATGGCCGGGACCGCCCCGATCAGGTCGGAGATCGGCACCGTGCTCTCGCCGTTGTAGACGATGTTGCCGTACACCTCGTCGGCGATGATGAAGAGGTCGTACTGCTTGGCGATGGCGACGATTCTTTTCAGGATTTCGACCGGGTAGACCATGCCGGTCGGGTTGTCCGGGTTGATGATCATGATGCCGGAGATCTGCGGGTTGTACTTGACGTGGTTTTCCAGGTCCTCCATGTCGGGGAACCAGTTGTCCTCGGGCTTCAGCCGGTAGCAGACCGGGATCGCGTTGGCGTGGGACGCCTCGCCGATGGAGTGCGTGGTGTAGGTCGGCGACGGCATCAGCACGCGGCTCTCGGGGCGGAGGTTGCCGTACACCTTGGCGATGGCGTCCCCCAGGCCGTTGAAGAAGATGATGTCGTCCGGGGTGATCTGCGCCCCCCCCCTTCTGTTGGTGATGTCGCAGACGAACTCGCGGGTCTCCAGGACGCCGCGGGTCGGGCAGTAGGCGTAACTGTCGTCGTTCATCGCCTCGGCCGCCACGATCTCCTTCATCCAGAGCGGGATGGTCTCCCCCTTGACGATCGGGTCGCCGATGTTCTCCCAGTTGATCTTCACCCCGAAGCGTTGCACCTTTTCGGCAACCGTGACGATGTTCCTGATCTCGTAGGTCAGTTCTCCCGCGCCGGGAGCGACAATCTCGTTGCGCATCTCTTTCCCCCTAAGGACAAGTTTCGCTTTTTAGTATAGAAAAAGGCCGCGGGGGTCCCCCACGGCCTTCAGTTGAAATGTTATTTTCTGAATCAGCAGTGGTGGCTCTATGAAGGTCTGGCCGCCGCTGCTGCTGTGTGGACTGTGCCACCTGATGTAACGCTGTTAGTAGACATGAGGTCTCGAATATCATGCAGGGGTTGCAATGTCAACGTTTTTCCGCAAACTACTGCAGGGAGACGGTGAGCCGGCCGTCGCCGTCGCGCCACCTGAACCAGCCGGACGGCGCCTGCAGCCTCGCCCAGTCGTCCTCCACCTGCAGCACCCTGACCTGCTGGTCCCGGTTCACCGTGGCGATCGGCGCGGCGCTCTCGTCCGGCCCGCTCTTGAGGAGATAGAGACCCTTCTTCATCCCCGGGAGCACCCGCACCGTGCGGCCGGGGAGGAATTCCTGCCAGCTCAGGTACTGCCAGCCGCGCGCCTGCTCCAGCCACCCCTGGCGGCCGGCGTCGTCGTAGGCGAGCCGGGTCCACCCCCCCTTGCGGGCGTCCGCCGCGAAAAGCGGCTCCGCGGCGCTCCCCGCCAGGCGCGGCAGCGCGGCCGGGTCGTACTCGGCGATCCTCAGGAGCCCCGGCTCCCGGTACAGCGTGAGCCGCGCCGGCTCCGCGCCCGGCCACAGTTTCAGGGCGAGCACGCCGCAGCCGCCGTAGGGTCTCGGTGCGGGAGGGGCCGGGTGGGCGGCTCCCGCCGGGAGGAGCAGCAGGAGGAGGGTGCAAAGTAGGGTGCGCATCCCGTTCATCCCGGTCCTTAAGCCTCCACCAGGGCGAACTCGTTGCCGTCCGGGTCGGCGACCACCGCCATCTTGCCCCAGGGGGTCGTCTCCAGCGGCTCGGTGAAGCGCGCCCCGTTCTCCACCAGCCTGGCGCAGACCGCGTCCAGCCCCTTCACGTTCAGGGTGATCCCGGTGTGGCGGCCGACCAGCTTCTTGGCGGCGTCGTGCATGGCGAGCGCCACGCCGAGCGAGGTCCCCTCTCCCGGGAGAAACTCCATCATGTATTCGGTCTCCTGGCCGGGGGGGAGGGCGAGCAGTTCGCGGTAAAAACGGCGCGCCGCAGGAAAGTCATGAACAAATACAACGATATTCTTAATTTTTTCTACCATAAGACCCGCCTTCGATGATATGTTGTGACAGCGTTTTAATACATAGCAGAGTGGGCGGGCGCTGGCAAGGGTATTCATCGCCTCCGGCGATGGGGACGCCGTCCCGACGGGGGTCTTCTGTGACGCAGCAATTCATGCCTCGGGAGGTGTACGTAGCCTCCTCCTATATGGCCCCGGTGGGGCGCTACAACGGGCGCGAGCGGGAGGCGCTCAGTTTTCTGGAGATGGCGGAGAAGGCGGGCGAGCTGTTCGCCGCGAGCCGCCTGAAGCGCGCCGACATCGACGCGGTCGTCGTCGGCTGCCAGAACCCGGTCGCCTTCTCGGGGGTCGACAACACGGCCGCCAAGATCGCCGGCGTGCTCGGCATCTCCGGGGCGAAGTCGGTGCTGATCGACACCGCCTCCTCCTCCGGCGCCTCGGCGCTGGAATACGCCTACCTGCAGATCGCCTCCGGCCGCTGCGACCACGTGCTGGCGCTCGGTATCCAGAAGATGAGCGACGTCTCCACCGGCCAGGCGACCAGGATCGTGGCGGGGGTGATCGACCGGGACGAGGCGGAGTTCGGGCTCTCCATGCCCGCCTGCGGCGCGCTGGTGGCGCGCTCGCTGATCGAGAAGCTGAAGCTCTCCGTCGAGGAGTGGACCGCCTTCTCGGCGCTGCTCACCCAGAGGGCGCACCGCTTCGCCGGCCGGAACCCGGACGCGCACCTGAACTTCGAGATTCCGCTCGAGGAGTACTACCGCCAGATCGCCACCGGCAAGAACTACCGCTACTGGTGGCCGCTGCGCTACCACGACTTCTGCCCGATGTCGGACGGGGTCGCCGCGGTACTTCTGAGCGCCACGCCGCACGAGGTGATCGTCTCGGGGGTGGGGAGCGCCACCGACATACCGACCATCGCGGACCGCCCCTACTTCCACAGCTTTCCGGCCACGGTGCGCGCCGCCGCCGAGGCCTATGCCATGGCGGGGGTGAAGAGAATCACCGACTTCGCCGGCAAGATCCATGTCAACATGCACGACCCGTTCAACGGCTTCGGCCCGATCAACATGGTCGACTTGGGCTTCGTGCACCGGCGCCGGATGGTCGAGGGGCTTCTGAACGACGAGCTGACCGGCGAGCAGGGTGCCTTCCCGACCAACATCACCGGCGGCCTCAAGGGGCGCGGCCATCCGCTCGGCGCCACCGGGATGATCCAGATCGTCGAGAACCACCGGCTCATCACCGGCGGGCGCTTCGAGATGGGGCTCGCCCACTCGATCGGCGGCCCGATCAACAACAACGTGGTGACGCTCCTGGAGCGGACCAGCCACTACCGGGGGCGTCCGCGTCCCGCCATCACCCCCTGGGGGCTGCCGCCCCTTGGCCGGATGAAGCCTAAGGCCCTGAACGTCACCGAACTCCTGAACGGGGCGGGTGAGGTGGAGGGGCGTTTCGTCGCGGCGACCACCCGCTTCGATTTCAAGACCGGCGCGCCGGAGGGGATCGTCATCATCGTCTCCTGCCTTGCCCTGGGCGCCAGGTACTCCTTCCTGTTCGGCATCGGCGGCGAGCACTACCGGGAGGTGGTCCAGCTCAGGTCGGGCGACCGGGTCAGCCTGGAGCGGGCCGGAGAGGAGATCCTCGTGAACCGGATCCCGGTGAAGCGGTTCTACAAAAGGACCGTCGACGGCGTCCTGGAGCTGGCCGGTTCGCGGTGGAAGAAGCTGACCGGCAACGGCTAAATGCTTTGCCATTGACACCCGCTGCCGGACCAGTATATTAGCGACCCTGCCCCGGAAAAAAGCGACGGAGAGAGAGCGGTTTGTCGTACCAGTTCATTAAAAGATGGAGCCCTCTGGCGCTCCCCGTCGGGCTGCTCCTCGCCGCCTTTGCCGCGCTGCAAAAGGTCCCGCTGCTCCCCGCGCCGCAGAGGGAGCTGACGGCCTACGCACCCTATCTCGCCATTGCCGTTGGGGTGGGGCTGAGTCTCGCCTTCAACCGCGGCCGGGTCTTTCTCATCCTGCTCATGGTCGCCCTCTTCTACCTGGTGAGCCGGACCCACCTGCAGCAGGGGCTGGAGCCCTACGCGCCGCACACCCTGTACCTTTGCTCCAGCATCCTCATCCCGGTGAACCTCGTCCTTTTCTGCTTCATGAGGGAGCGGGGGGTGTTCACCCATGCCGGCAGGCTGCGGCTCGGCTTTCTCGCCGTCCAGATCTGCGCCGTCTACTGGGTGGTCCGTTTCCCGCGCGACTACGGCGCGCTCCCCGAACTGATCGGGCGCCCCATCGCCGGCAGCGGCTTTGCCCCGGGGATGACGCTGCCGCACTCCGCCCTGCTGACGTTTCTTGCCGCCGGCCTCCTGATCGCGATACGCGCCCTGAAGAGGCGCTATCCGATCGACCTCGCCATCCTCGGCACCCTGATCGCGCTCGGCATCACCTTGAACCGGGTCGGCGCCGAATACCTCCCCGCGCTCTTCGTCACGGCCGCCGCCCTGCTCCTCACCATCGGCGTGCTGCAGGACTCCCACTCCATGGCCTTTTCAGACGACCTGACCGGACTCCCCTCGCGCCGCGCGCTGAACGAGCAGGTGATGGGGCTGGGGCGGCGTTACGTGGTGGCGATGCTGGACGTGGACCATTTCAAGCGCTTCAACGACACCTACGGGCACGACGTGGGGGATCAGGTCTTGAAGATGGTCGGGGCGAAGATCGCCGCGGTCAAGGGGGGAGGGAAACCGTTTCGCTACGGCGGGGAGGAGTTCACCGTCATCTTCACGGGGAAGGGTCTGCAGGAGGTGATCCCTCACCTGGAGGAGCTGCGCCAGGCGATCGAGGGGTACCAGCTCTGGATCCGGGGGGCGGACCGCCCGAAGGAGCCCGAGGCGGGGAAGGTGAAGCGCTCCTCCGGGGCGAGCGGCGCCGGGAAGTCCGTTTCGGTGACGGTGAGCATCGGGGTCGCCGCCTCCGGAGACGAGAAGCGTGCGCCGTCGGCGGTGATCGGTGCCGCCGACCGGGCGCTCTACCAGGCGAAGCAGCGCGGACGCAACCGGGTGGTAACAGGTTGAGGTTGAGATTGAGATTGAGATTGAGATTGAGATTAAGAGGTCAGAGGTCAGAGGTCAGAGGTCAGAGGTCAGAGGTCAGAGGTCAGAGGTGGGTTGGTAAGCGATTTGACCGGTTGAGATATCTGGGCCTGAGGAGTCTTCGATGATCCCTCAACCTCAATCTTAACCTTGACCTTGATCTGCCTATAGGAGCGCTACATGTTACTGTTCAAAATTCTCGGGGTCATCTTTGCCCTTTTCATCGTCCTCTTCATCGCCATCGTGCTGGAGGAATCCTTCTTCGGCGGCCGCCGCAGGCGGCGCCTGGAACAAAAGGCGCAGGCCGAGCAGAAGGCCCGCCTGGAGCTAAAGGCCAGGCTGGAAAAGGACCCGCGCTACTTGCAGCGCTAGCTTTGCCGTCTCCGGTGCCAGCAGGGGCACCGAAGGAACAGTGATGGGTGACCGGGTGAAAATAGCCGCCATTGTCGGCAGCTACCGCAAGGGCGGGGTGGTCGACCAGGTGGTGGACGAGATAATCGCTTCGGCAGAAGGTGAGGGGGCGGAGGTCAGCAAGCTGTACCTGCTCGACACGCAGATCGAGTTCTGCACCAACTGCCGGCTTTGCACCCAGGTGGCAGGGTCGGCGCGCGGCATCTGCCCGATCGCGGACCAGATGGCCCGGGTCCTCGACCTGATCGAGGGCTCCGATGCGGTGGTGCTTGGCGCGCCGGTGAATTTCGGTTCGGTGACCGCGCTGATGAAGCGGTTCGTCGAGCGTCTGGTCTGCTATGCCTACTGGCCCTGGGGGATGGCTGCGCCGAAGCCGCGCTGCCAGGAGAAGCCGAGGCGGGCCGTCCTGGTCGCCTCCAGCGCCGCTCCCGCAATCCTGGCGCGGTTCATGACCCCGATCACGAAGACGCTGAAGCAGACCGCAGGGCTTCTCGGGGCCAGGACCATCGGTGTGGTTTTCGTGGGACTTGCTGCGAGGGAACAGTGCCAGGACCCGGGGCAGAGGGTCAGGGAGAGGGCGCGCCTGCTCGGAAAAAAGCTGGCGACGGGGGGTAAAGCAGGTTAGCGGTAGGGATTTATGCCCTGCTGCCGGACATGGTGAAGCCGTCTTCCCGGCCCCAGAGCCGGCGCGAACGCGGCATTTGGCGGCTAGCGGGGAGCGTCGCAGCCGCACCCGGCGCGACTGGCGCCGTTGCTGTGAGAAGCCGGCGCCCTTGGGCGGACAATGCTGTTTCAATCGGTTCTTGCTGTTTCACGTATCCCTCCCGCCGGCCGCTGGCCGGCACAGACCGTGAAAAATAAGCAAAAAGCATTCCTTCTGGTTAACTGGCTGAAATGCCAGTAAAACTGCCGGGCCGGGGCGTGAGAACGGTCGTAATTTTGACTTTTTTGCGGCTGTCGGATGACGGTATTTTGACGCGCGGCGCGGCGGACCCGGTGTCGGGGCTTTCACCCGGAGCGGTGCCTGCGGTCAGATGAGGACCTTGCGCCAGACGTCGACCACCGTGCCGATGGTGCGGGTGTCGCTGTCGGGGCGAAACGGGGCGTAGGCAGGGTTGTCTGGGGCGAGGTAGACCTCGTCGTCCTTCAGCCGGTACCTTCTCAGGATCGGCTCGCCCCAGCGGTTGTTGACCAGGATGATGTCGCCGCTTTTTTTCTGCTCGCTGTCCGGCTTGAAGATCACCAGGTCGCCATCGCGGATGGTGGGGGCCATGAAGTCGCCGTAGCAGACGATGGCGAAGCAGCCGTCGGGCATTTCGGGAACGGAGACGTAGCGGCGGATGGTGCCGGCATCCTCCGGGAACTGTTCGGGGATCACGTCGAGAAGCGGCGCCCGGTACGCGGTCGGCGCGTCGGCCGCGGTCGAATTTTTGAAGCTCTCGCCGCTGCCGTCCTTGAGCCAGTCCGGGTTTATGCCGTGGGTGTGGGACAGGGCGATCAGCAGCGTGTCCGAGGGGCGCTTCCTGCCGGTCTCTATGCCGCTCAGAAAACCCTGCACGATCCCTAGCGAGGCGGCAAATTCCTTCTGGGTCAGGCCAAGCGCCAGCCTCGCCTTTTTGATGCGCGCTCCGGTTTCGGCCTGGTACGTGTTGGACGGCATATTATCTCCCAGCGATGAAGAGTATCACTGCGCAGCGAAGCTACGGCAGGAGTCTCCTGGCGCCGTCGAACGGTTTTTGGCGCTGTCTCCGTATTTTATGCAGGCGAGATTATCAGTTCCGGGCGGCTTGATCAATAATATAATTTCTGTGAGATACCCGCGCCTCGGCAGCGATCACGAAGAAAGCCGTGCCCTTCCGAATCAGGGAGCCGCTTTGGGGGTCTCGCCCAGGACCCCGGTGGCCCAGGCGAGGTCGGTCAGGGAGACCTGGTAGTCGCGGCGGGCCCGGGCCAGGTTGCTTTTAGCCTGCACCAGGTTCAGCTCGGCATCCTCCACTTCCAGCCTGATCTTCACCCCGAGCTGATACCCCTGTTCCGCCATGGCGAGCAGCCGCTCCGCCTGTTTCACGGTCCCGGTGAGCGCCTTCAGTATCTGCTCGGCCTCGGCGACGGCAAAACCGGCATTCCGCACCTCCAGCGACACCGAGTCGAGCTGCTGTGCCTCTTCCAGCTCCCGGGTCCTCAGATCGCTTCTTGCCTGCTGCACCTTTCCCGCCGTCTTGAAACCGTCGAAGAACGGGAAGCTCAGCTGGATGCCGATGTCGTAGGCGGCGCCGTCCCAGCTCCGCCCAGCCGCCTCCAGCCGGTGCCAGCCCACTCCCCCCGCCAGCTCGACTTTCGGCTTGTTCTGCGCCGAGGCGATCTCCATCAGCTCGCGGTAGATGCCGACCCGGTGCCGCGCCTCGGCGAGTTCCGGACGCATCCGGCGCGCGATGGCCAGCGACGCCTCGAAAGGGGGGAGCGCCGCCGGCGCGCCCCCCAGGGAGCCCGCCACATCGATCTCGCCCCCGGGGAGCGCCAGCACCAGGCGCAGGCGCTCCTTGGCGGTCCGGATCCTGTTTTCGCTGCGGATCAGCTCGGGCCTCGCGTTCTCGGTGGCGACCTGCGCGGCGAGCAGGTCGTAGTCGGTGGCGACGCCGGCGGCGAGCCGCTTCTGCGCCTCCGCCAGGTGCCGCTCCTTTTGCTGCAGGTTGGAGAGCGCCAGCGCCCGCAGCTCCTTGGCCAGGAGCAGGTCGCAGAAGGCGACCGTCACCTCCCGGCGCGCTCCCTGCTGGAACAGGCGCAGCTCGTCCTCGGCGGTCTTCAGCCCCTCCTTGGCGCCGCGGATCGCCGCCCCGATCTTCCCCCAGCTGTAAAGGGTCTGGGTCAGCCGGAGATCCGCCACCTTGGTCCTGGTCGAGGCGTCCCCGCCGAGGAATGCGCTCTGGCTGTTGTCCCGGGAGTAGGCTCCCGAGGCGTTCAGCGAGAGGGCGGGGAGGGCGGCGGCCCGCTCCTCAAGGTATCTCCCCTGGACCAGTTCCCCGTAGGCGCGCGCCTTCAGGATGTCCCTGTTCTGCTCCATGGCGATCTGAAGCGCCTCGTCCAGGGTGAGCAGCCGCGCCACGTCCCCTTGGGCGGCGTCAACCGAGGATGCCAGCATTGCGAGACAAAGGGAGCAGAGTGCGGCGCCCCTGAGCGCCGCTTGCACCATTGCACCGGCCGGCTTTGGGCTCGATTGCCGGGCCGGTACCGTTTTAGCTTTTAACGTG
>Ga0209212_1008256_pt1 | contig 11220 bp, 9 predicted proteins | sample RifGroC2_FD_183996 | JGI IMG/M metagenome (GOLD analysis project Ga0209212, IMG submission 183996) | Groundwater microbial communities from Rifle, Colorado, USA - Groundwater C2 (SPAdes) (version 2) | ecosystem: Environmental > Aquatic > Deep subsurface > Groundwater | place: Rifle, Colorado...
CTTGGGCCTATGAGAAACGGCTTAAAGAGCTGCTTTCTCTGTATTAAAGGGAATTTCTCCGGCAATGACGGTCTCTTCTTCTTTTATGCATGAAATTTGAGAAGTGAGATCGCACAATATCTCTTCAGATAGCGTATCGAGTATTGTTGCATATTTTTGGTAGTCCGGCCATAGAACTAGATCCATAAAAGGCGCTGCTACCCGAACCATTGTGGTGGTATATTTCTGCCTAGCATAGCGATAGGTTCGAAGCCCATGTTTGTTGCAAATAGCAACGAAAAGTCTTTTTTTCCAAAAGCTGTTTACCCTGACGGTATACTCAATCGGCTGTGCAGTAATTTTTTCCTGAAGGCGTTGTTTGGCAAACTCTGCAGCTTGACGTTCTCCATCACTCTTGGCGCCTACGATGAGGGCCTCAATTTTAAGAATTTTACCGGCAATGTCCATAGACAAACAGGGGGTTAAAGAGAACAAGTCTACACAGTTGGAAAATTTAATTCACGCAGTTTCACCGCAAGGACACGATGGAGATGAACGAACCTTGCTTTCCTTCTAACTGAAAAAGGACTTCTCCTTCTTTTTCAGAATTACGTTGTGAGCGGATATGACGACTACCCAACGACCTTGCTTGTTCCCTATACCAAACTCTCTCCTATTGTAAATCCTGACGGTCTTCTGTCCGTGGACCATTTATGGACCACTGGCATGCAAAAAAATGCGATAAGTGACAATAGTTCGCAGTAGCTCGAAAGACCGACTTTCCGCTATGATTTTGGAAAGTTAGCTGCTGGGAAGTGGCTTAGGGTGCTGCGGACTCATAACCCGCCTGTCGCTTATTTCAAGTCCAGCTTGCCACAATTTTTACAGTTTGATTCCCTCCCGTAAATAGGAATCAAGAGTGATGATTTCTCCATCAATATTGAGTTCTTTCATTCCCGCTTTAAGGGCTCTTTCCTCTCGTTCAATTGTATTTGCATCCTGCATATCCCAGACAACTTGGAAAAATTTTTTATATCCACGCGGAGTTTGTGCTAAAAAATCAATTTCATAACGCTTTGAGGTAATGCAATAGTTTATCTTGCATCCGAGACGCTTCAATTCCAAATAGATAATATTTTCAAATAACCTTCCTAGGTCGCTTTCATAATTCAAAGTTAATGCTCTGATCATGCCAGAATCAATTGCGTATAATTTCTTGGGATTTGAGGTTGTCTTTCGAATAGATTTATCATAAATAGCTGTAGGAAAAATCAAGTAAGCATCCTCGATATGTTCCGCATATTCATAGAGAATATCCTTTCCAACTTGGTATCCTTGACTCTTTAAATCATTATAAAATTTATTGATAGCAAACGGCTTGCCCACATTATAAATCATTGACAAAATCATGTACTTGATCAGAGTCGGATTCTTAACGTTGTGCCGTTCGATAATATCTCTGTAGATCACAACATCAAGATACTCTTGGAGAGTCTTTTGTTTAACATCCGGATCAAATGAGATAATTTCAGGAAATCCCCCAATGGACAAATACTGATGAAATACTTGTGTGAGCTTGTCCTGAGTTTTTTTATCATATAGACTTTTATCGATTGAGATTTTTTTTGCTCTGATAAATTCATCAAAACTATAGGGCCAGATTTCGACAGGCAGAGATCTTCCGCGCAGACTTGTTGCAATCTCTTTGCTGAGTAGTTTGGCTGATGAACCGGTCAGGAAAATTTCTGCATTTTTAGTGTCATGTAACCGTCTAATAACAATGGGCCAATTATTAACATTTTGAATTTCATCGAAAAATAAATAACATTTCCGATCATGATTTTCAGGATAAAGCGAATAAAACGCATCGACTAGTTTTGCCAGCTTCTGCTCATTCAATGGAAGAAGCCTATCATCTTCAAAATTAATATATAAAATGGCTGTTTTGCTCACACCATCACGGATCATTTTCAGAATCTGCTGATATAGAAAGTAAGTTTTACCAGAGCGACGCATCCCTATAGCGACCTTAATTTTGCCTTGAGCGTTCGGAAATTGCGCATCTCTAACCACAATATCCTTAAGAAGATTCAACTTATCATAAAATTCCCCTAGCAAGACTTGAAGCATCGACATTTCACTCACAATCCCTCCTATCATTTTTAGAAGGACAACATAAGCTAAATCTATCCTTCATTTAATGATAAAATAGCACATTTCAAACGTCTTTACAAGGAAACACTGAAAAACGAGCTCTTAATCAACAGGCAACACCCTTATAATAAATGTGATACACCAAATTTTACTTTCTACAGGAAAATACTCACATTCGATGAAGCTTCGAGCCATCTAAGATCAAAAGAAACTCCGTGCTCCAACCCAATTGCCGATGCGGCATCGAACCATTGCCCCATCAGAGGAATTTGAGCCAATAAAGGAAGAAACAAAAACACCGAATTAACAAACAAAAGTTCTAAAATATTGATAGTTTTTTACAGAGACTTCCAGGATATTATTGATCCTTGTTTTCGAATTTGATCTTCTTCATAGGCGTTCTTTGCATTCGTAAAACGCTCCAATTTGGTAGAAGCTCCGGTTTCTTCTCAGGACTTGGAACCGCTTGCACACATTGCTTGAAAGGAATGCAAAGTTGATTCTATACCCTTCAAATAAAAATTAGAGGATTAAGTGCTAGAAGAGCTGCTCTCAAGGTCTGAAAGCAAAACGCTTGAATTCAAAGAAAATGCCCATGCCCTTTCCAAAATCGTTCAAACGGTCATTGCTTTTGCTAATACTGCTGGCGAAACACTCGTTATTGGCATCCAAGATAAGACCAAAAACATCATCGGAATTCAAAATATCCTGCAAGACGAAGAACGCATTGCAAACGCTATTGCTGATTCTGTAACTCCGACGCTTCTGCCCAACCTCCAGTTCATCTCTTGGCGGGAGAAAGATGTATTGATTCTTACCGTCCCCCACAGCCTAGGACCTTTTTATCTCAAAGACAAGGGGGAAACTGGTGGAGTTTACGTACGCCTTGGATCGACAAACCGTATTGCAGATTCGGCGATGATCGCAGAAATCAAGCGTTTGAAAGAACATATCTCGTTCGACCAACTTCCCGATTTGAGAGCCTCCCCTGATGATCTAGACTTACATTTAGCGAATCAGCTTTTGTCGTCTGTCGGGAAATCTTGCTCGAAATCTAATGCTAGATCACTCGAACTGGTTGCAGACTACCACGAACACACCTATCCAACCAAAGGCGGCTTATTGCTCTTCGGCAAAAGGCGCGATGAACTATTTCCCGATCCGTTCATTCGCTTAATCCGATTTGAAGGAGTAACGAAATCGAGTGCGATAGAGTTCTGTTTGACCCTGATAATGAACGGGATCTTCTGTTCGATCAGAAAGCGGAACCACTGCGTTCCTATGAACTCGCGATCCGCGAGGAGTACTTCTATTCTGCTGATCCCGAGGCGTTCCACGACCCGCTTTAGGAGACCAATCCTGTCCTCCACGCATGAGTTGCCTTCAAGATTCAGCACAACCCAGAATAGTGGGATGCCGATACCTCTGTAGGTGATCGAGAGCATCAAGATATTGATGGGAGTTTTTCCCCACTTCCAGTTTGTACGATCCAGGATTAGGGTGCATTTATCGCCGAGAGGAAACAGGCGAAAAACTAGAAGGACGATCCTACTCATGTCGAAGGTAAAACCGGTGAAGAATCGGCAGACTCTACGATATGATGACTCTTCCTTGACCTCTGACTTAAAGGCTGAAGCAACTTGGGTCAGATTTATGGTTCTGACGACGAATAGAGCCTGAATGATTTGCCCTAAACAGTCGAGACGGCACCTGTGCCAATCAAAAAAGTGGGATAGAATTGCTCGCAACTCGCTGATGTGTTTCATTGTACCTCGATGCTTGAATAACAACGAGATATGATCGCTCTTCAGCGAGTTCTTATCATCAACTTATTTTTTGTCCAGTACAGAGAGACCAGAGAGATATTTTAATCTTATGAATCTCTTTGATCTTCTCATAGGCAAGCGTGGGACCAAAATCAGAATAGTGTTCCTGAATTAAAGCTAGAACCAGCTCCCCTGTTCCAGCAGTCAACCGATGATTACCAGGAGCCCCTCGTTTCCTCGAAACCAGGGCAATGGCCCCGTGTTTTTCGTATTTCCTCATCAGCCGCCTGATTTGCCTAGGCGTAATAACCAGAATGTCAGCAGCTTGTATCTGTGTTAGAGACTTCTTTTCAAGCCGAATAAAAATCTCTGTCCGCTCTATTTCCTTGATACTCATTGGAATAATCTTCTCCATTTATTACCTCCTTGGTAATAAATATTTTACTACCAGGAGAGGACATTTCTATTCTTCGGAAAGCGGGTATTTCTAAAAAACGCTAACAAACACATTTTAATAATGTTGGAGCAAATTTACCAAGGCCATCGGACATTTGCAAAAAGTGCGGATACCGTTTTGATAAAACCTTGGCAAGAAGTGCCGTCCAAAACTTAGCTCCAGACCCTGTTCTTCCTATTGTCCTTACCGTCGGCAGAGAGTTATCTGTAGCTGAAAGCTGCCCAAACAAGAGCGTCTTTACTCCTTCAATACCGACAACACTCACAAGTAGCGCTCCTTTTCCTATCCTACCAGAAGCTGCATACTCCATGAGACTCCGCTCAAACTTAGCAAATGCAGAACTGACGCGCTCCTTTCTTGAACGCCTATCGAGAACCGCGCCTCTAATTCGATCAATCATATATGGGGAAACATTGAGTGCAGTAACACCTGAAGTATCGAGAAAATCAACTAAGCCCTCTAGTGGCTTTCCCACTTGCTCAGACATAGTCAATGGAAAGTCTGCCGCAGATCCAATCGTCTTAACCTGCCCCTTATCCGTCTCGACCTCAAGAGCATAGGAGCGTCCAGCATACTGAAATGTGATTTGAAAATGTGTTTGTGACATCTTTACTCTCTTCCCTTTTCAATAACACAGCGTCAAAAAACGTACAAAGTCGAGTTAAAAACGATTTGCTCTTGGCAAGTCGAAAAGAAGCTTAAAAAAATCCTCTATTGGTAAGATGAGAAGATGGACAATCACGACGTCGCTCGGGTCTTAAATGAGATCGGAACCCTTCTTGAGTTGAAGGGGGAAAACCCCTTTCGGATTCGCGCCTATCACAACGCTGCTAGAGCCTTAGAAAACCTCGAAGAGCGTCTCGAAGACGTTCTTCGAGAAGGGCGGTTGGAAGAGATCGAAGGGATCGGTCAAAGAATTGCCAAGAAGATCACCCGGCTCGTCGCAACCGGCCGCCTCCCCTATTACGAAAAGCTCAAAAAATCTCTTCCAGCCGGCCTGATCGATCTGCTTAAAGTCCCCTCTCTCGGGCCAAAAAAGGCCGCTCTTCTCTACAAAAAACTCAACATCAAAACGACTAAAGAGCTGATTGCTGCCTGTAGAGAAGGAAAGGTCGCAACCATACGGGGCTTTGGTGAAAAGACGCAAAAGACCCTTCTCAATGGCCTTTCAAAAATGAACATCTATGGCAAGCGCCGCCTCTGGTGGGATGCAAATGAGCTTGCCAAACCCATTTTGGAAGCGCTCAAAAAACTCAAAGGGGTCAAAAAAGCGGAGATTGCAGGCAGCCTCAGGCGCAAATTGGAGACCGTCGGAGACGTCGATTTTCTCGTTGCTTCGCCGACAAGCGCACCTATTATCGAATGGTTTACCTCTCAATCTTTTGTTGCAAAAGTGGTGGTAAAAGGAAAAAAAAAGGCAACCGTCCGTTTAAAGGAGGGGCTCCAGGCGGACCTGAGAATCATCCCTGAAAATCAATTTGCCTTCGCGCTTCTCTATTTTACCGGTTCAAAAGCGCACAACATCAAGCTGCGCCAACGCTCTCTTCAGATGGGATTTTCCTTAAGTGAATATGGCTTCGAACCCATCAAAAAAAGCAGAGCTCTTCTTCCAAAAAAGAGGATTGAAGAGAGCGCAATCTATAAAGCGCTCCGCTTATACCCGATCCCTCCCGAACTGCGCGAAGATAGGGGTGAGATTGAATTTGCCGAAAAGAGAAAGATTCCCCGCTTGATCGAGGAAAAGGATATCCGAGGTCTATTTCACTCTCATACGGCCGATTCAGACGGACACAACAGCTTAGAAGAGATGGTGCGGGCGGCAGAAGAGATGAGACTGGAGTATATCGGCATCTCAGACCATTCCAAGTCGAGTTTTCAAGCCAACGGAATGAATGAAAAGCGCCTGCTCGAACAAATTCAAAGGATCCATCAACTTAATCGCGGAAAAAAATACTCCACTTACATCTTCTCCGGACTGGAATGCGACATTTTAAAAAATGGAAAGCTCGACTTTCCGGACTCCCTTCTCAAAGAATTGGATTTTGTCATCATCGCCAGCCATCAATTTTTCAAATCCTCTGAAAAAGAGATGACCGCTCGTCTGGTGAAAGCCATTGAAAATCCCAGGACAACCATGGTTGCCCATCCTACGGGACGCCTCCTTTTGCAAAGGGAACCCTACTCGATCGATCTTCCCACAATCATCGACGCCTGCATCGCCAATGGAAAGATCATGGAACTCAACGCCCATCCCATGCGTCTGGATATGGATTGGCGCCTCTGGCATAAAGCTGCCGAAAAGGGACTGAAATGCAGCATCAATCCCGACGCCCATGCAACAGAGGATCTGAAGTACTTTCGAATGGGCGTCAGCATTGCGCGTAAAGGATGGCTCGAAAAGCGCCATGTGATCAATACTCAATCTCTTGCTGCCATCAAGCGCACGCTAAAACACACTGTTTGAACTCTTCTTTTAGAGGGTAACTCGACTTTGTACAAAGTCGCGGTCAAGGCAAACAAGCGTCTCGACATGGGCTGTCTGGGGGAACATGTCGAAGGGTTGAACAGTATCAATGGAAAAACCCCTCTCGTTTAAAAAAGCAAGATCGCGGGCAAGGGTGGCCGGATCACAGGAAATATAGAGAATGCGCCGGGGAGCAAGCTCGGAGAGTCTCTGTAAAAGAGAAGAGTCGCAACCCCTGCGAGGGGGGTTGAGAAGCGCCACATCCAGGGAACGAAGAGTCGGAATGAACTCCTCGGCAAGACCACATGCAAACTCTACGTTGCAGATCTGGTTGTTTTGGGCATTGTTTTTCGCATCTGCAATGGCCTGAGAAACACAGTCGATACCCAGAACCTTCCCGGCTCTTTGCGCCATGAGAAGAGAGAGGGCCCCGACGCCGCAATAGGCGTCCAAGAGAGTCTCATCCCCTTGCAGATCTGCAAGGGAGAGCGCCTGCTTGTAGAGCACTTCGGCTTGAAGAGGATTGACCTGAAAGAAAGAGGCCGGCGAGACTTTAAAAGAAAGGCCAAGCAGCCTCTCTTCAATGGCCCCTTCTCCAACAAGAAGTTGATAGGAGCTTCCTAAAACCGTATTATCCGCGCTTTCATTCTCATTTCGGACCACTCCTCGAACCTCTCCGCATGCCTCCTTAAGAGCGTGGGCAAAGGCGCAAAGCTCTCGAGACGGCGCCCCTTTTGTCACTAGGATGACCATCGCCTGATCCGTTGAGAGCGCCGACTTGATGAGGAGATAGCGAAGCTCTCCGCTTCCCGTTTTAGGATCGTAGGCGGTCACCGAAGAAGCTTTGAGAAGCGGCAAGAGGCGCTCCAATACCTTCTCCCCAAGGGGCGCATGGATGAAACACTTTTCCATTTCAACAAGATCGTGGCTGTTTCTTGCATAAAGTCCGATTTTTAGACCGTTCTCAGAAGGGACAACGGGCAGCTGAATCTTATTCCGATAGTGCAAGGAAGAGGGAGAAGGAAGGCAGGGGAGCACTTCGATCCCTTTTAACTTTCCAATCCGCTCGAGCGAATCGATGACACGCTGCCGTTTCAAGACAAGTTGCTCGTTGTAATCCAGATGCATGATCTGACACCCCCCGCACCGGCCGAAGAGCGGGCAAGAAGGCAAGACGCGATGAGGCGAAAGGCGGCTGCAGGAAAGAGTAGCGGCGCGTCCGTAAGCCTTCTTTCTCTCACAAAGACGCGCCTGGATCACTTCTCCGGGAAGGGCTCCCTCGACAAAGACCGTATAGCCATGCCAATAACCCACTCCCTCTCCGTAAATGCCGAGTCGTTGAATGGTGAGATTGATCTTTTGATTGAAGCGCGGTTTTGGTTTCACTGACAAAGAGTTTAAAGAAAATGAATCAGACTTGCAATGGCTCCGTCTTCAGAGGCGTTAAAGAGAGTTCTTGAGGACTCTCTTCCATCTGGCGGTTAAAGAGCTCGAGGACAGAAGCGACCGCTTTCTCATTGCCGGGGAGGGTATGATCCTGAAGCTCCGGCGGAACGTCCCTGCTCTCTTCTAATGAAGGGACGCAGAGGGAGGAGGCAAAGCCCGCCGCTTCAAAGGCCGGCCAATCATTTCCCTCCTTGCGCGGATCGTCTCCCAAATAGAAGAGTCGGACGGCGGGAGAGACGTCGTCTGGCAAGAGATACCGGCCATAGCGATAAGAGAGAACCTCTTTCAGCTCACCCAATGGATTTGCAAAAAGGTAGAGCAGATGGCCTCCGCAGGCGGCCAGGGCAATCTGGGAAAGAACGCCTCTTCTCTCCTCGGGGATTCCTTTAAGAATTTTAAAAGCGATGCGCTTGGGATCATTTCCTGTATTGATCACAAGAAAACCGCCGTGCTCCAAAAAGGAGAGCAAAGGCTCTCTTGCTGCCGACTGGGCCAATGAGGAGTGGGAATCTACAGGAGCTTCCAAAGGGTAGGGAAGAAGCGTGCCATCGGCATCGGCTACAAGACAACAGAGGCTTTTGCGCGCATCAAACAGGGCGCTTTGATAGCCGGATGCATCCAAAAGATGGAGAAAGTTTTCACTCCGCTGAAGATAGCGGATTACCGTCGCTTTGCTCACTCCCCTCCCTCCAATCTCCACAGTTCCTCTTCCTCCCTTTATGAAGGAGGTTTTTAAGGCAAGGGCTTGAGCCTCTCTTCTCCAAAAAACCATAAACTCCTCTTGCGCTTCAAGTGATTGTAAATCAAGCGCAAAGTGAACTACTTCTCCCTCTACTTTCCGCATCTCCAGACGAGGGAGCCCTACCTCGTCTCGACGAAGAAAGGAGGCCAGTTCCAAGCCGGCTTCCAATGCCGTCTTCCCTTCCTCCGGGTTTTTATGAAGAACGTACTCACCGATAAGCTCGAGGATGTGAAGGACGACAGAAGGCTCGAAGCCAATTTTAGGCGCTCTTGAAGGTTCCATTCCAGCACTTATGCTCTTTATTTTTCATTTTCTAATTAATAATTACATTATATCAAATATGCATAATTAAAGAAAAGGGATGAATGAGAACTGTTCTCGCTAAATCTTTAAGAGTAAAATAGTTAGACAGGAGTGGCGAGGACGGCATTTAGACTCTCCCCGGCCTTCTCGAGGCAGATCTCCTTAGCCTTAACGACCGCCAGGTCAATGTGACTAAAGACACGGTCCTCTCCCAGATGGCAAAGAAAACCGCTGCGCTCCAGGATCTTCCTCAGGGCCTGCGTGACTCCCGAAAGAAGAAGAACTGTTCTGTCCCGACGACTTTTATCCAAGATATCTTCCAAAGCGCGAATGCCTGAGGCGTCAATCGACGGAACGTGGCGCAGCCGGACGATCAGAACCTTTGGAGGGCGCTTGACAGTCGTCAAGGTGTTTTTAAAGGATTCAGCTGCAGCAAAAAAGAGAGGGCCGAGCACTTCAAAGATCTCAATCTCATCCGGGATGTTTTGCTCCTCGACATCTCGAAGGGAGTCATCCGATTCTTTGCAATAGAGAGGATCTTTTAGGAAATAGGTCTTAGAGGTTCTTGCCGCATGATCCACAAAGAGAAGGGTGGCTAAAATAATGCCTACCTCAATTGCAAAGATAAGATCTGTGAAGACCGTGAGAAAAAATGTTGTTAAGAGAACGGCAATATCTCTCCGAGGGCTGTAAAAGAGTTTTTTAAAGTGGCGCCATTCGCTCATATTATAGGCAACGACCGTCAAAATCCCCGCAAGCGTTGCCAGGGGAATGAGAACAACAAACTGACCCAGAATTAACAGGATCAGAACAAGAAAGAGGGCATTGACCAAAGCGGCGACGGGCGTATGGGCGCCATTTTTAATGTTGGTCGCAGTGCGAGCGATAGCGCCGGTAGCGGGGATGCCGGAAAAAAGGACTGAAAAAATGTTGGCAATGCCCTGGGCAATGAGTTCTCCGTTAGAATTGTGCCGCGTACCCGTCATCCCGTCTGCAACGACGGCAGAAAGAAGCGACTCTATGCCTGCAAGGAGGGCGATGGCAATTGCCGAAGGGATCACTTCCACAAAAAGATTCCATTCCAAAGCCGGAAAATGCACAGAAGGCAGGGCTGTGGAAATCTCTCCAAACCGGTCTTGAATGGTTTCAACGGGCAAATGAAAAAAAGAGACAAGCAGCACCGTGACGAAAATCGCAACTAAAGAACCCGGAAATTTTTTAATGAAGCGGGGCCAGACGATCATGATCAAAATAGTGAGCCCCGCAATCATCACCGAGTAGGGGCTGGTATGGACGGACTCCTTGGCAATCAAAAGGAATCTGGAGAAAAAATCTTTGGGAAGCGAGGTGCATTTCAGCCCTAAAAAATCGGGCAGCTGATTTAAAAATAAAAAGAGAGCAAGTCCGCTTGTAAAGCCGATGATGACGGGATAGGGGACAAATTTCATCAAGGCTCCAAAGCGAAAAAGCCCCATCACGATTAAAATGACTCCTGCAAGGAGCGTGGCGATGATGAGGCCCTCAAATCCAAATTTTTCAATGGTCGAAAAGATGAGCAAAACAAAGGCCCCGGTTGGTCCCGACACCTGGTAACGCGATCCTCCGAAAAGAGCGACGATCAACCCTGCAATGATCGCGGTATACAATCCCTGTTCCGGACGAGCTCCGGAAGCAATGGCAAAAGCGAGCGCCAAAGGAACGGAGACAATGCTCACGGTAATTCCGGCAAAGAGATCTTTTAAAACCAAGGAAAAGCTATAAGCGCCATTAAAGCAGAAAAAAAGAGCCGGTTTTAAATCTTTTCTCATATTAAGAAATCCTTAAAAAATAGAAAGAATGTGCAGAGTTATTATATCACCCTCCTTTTTTTTCTAAAAGATGAATGCAAAGTGTGCGTGAGCAAATCTCC
>Ga0209212_1008257_pt1 | contig 11219 bp, 12 predicted proteins | sample RifGroC2_FD_183996 | JGI IMG/M metagenome (GOLD analysis project Ga0209212, IMG submission 183996) | Groundwater microbial communities from Rifle, Colorado, USA - Groundwater C2 (SPAdes) (version 2) | ecosystem: Environmental > Aquatic > Deep subsurface > Groundwater | place: Rifle, Colorado...
CCCGCCACACCGTGAGCCAGGGCCGTCAGGTGGTGCGCGACATTCTCGACGGCAAGGACCATCGCTTGTTCGTGGTGATCGGCCCCTGCTCGATCCACGACATCAAGGCAGCCCACGAGTACGCCGAGCGCCTCAAGGGGCTGGCGGCCGAGCTGTCCGATACCCTGTACCTGATCATGCGCGTGTACTTCGAGAAGCCGCGCACCACCGTCGGCTGGAAGGGCCTGATCAACGATCCGTACCTCGACGACTCGTTCAAGATCCAGGACGGCCTGCACATCGGCCGCAAGTTGCTCTGCGACCTGGCCGAGATGGGCCTGCCGACCGCCACCGAAGCCCTCGACCCGATCTCCCCGCAGTACCTGCAGGACCTGATCAGCTGGTCGGCCATCGGCGCGCGCACCACCGAATCGCAGACCCACCGCGAAATGGCCTCCGGCCTGTCCTCCGCGGTCGGCTTCAAGAATGGCACCGACGGCGGCCTTACCGTGGCGATCAACGCCCTGCAGTCGGTTTCCAGCCCGCACCGCTTCCTCGGCCTCAACCAGCAGGGCCAGGTGTCGATCGTCACCACCAAGGGCAACAGCTATGGCCACGTGGTGCTGCGCGGCGGCAACGGCAAGCCGAACTACGATTCGGTCAGCGTCGCCCTGTGCGAACAGGAGCTGACCAAGGCCGGCATCCGCCCGAACATCATGGTCGACTGCAGCCATGCCAACTCCAACAAGGACCCGGCCCTGCAGCCGCTGGTGATGGAGAACGTCGCCAACCAGATCCTCGAAGGCAACAACTCGATCATCGGCCTGATGGTGGAGAGCAACCTGGGCTGGGGCAACCAGTCGATCCCGAAGGATCTCTGCAATCTCAAGTACGGCGTATCGGTTACCGATGCCTGCATCGACTGGGACAGCACGGAAAAGACCCTGCGCAGCATGCACGCCAAGCTGAAGGACGTACTCCCCAAGCGCAAGCGCGGCTGAGCCGATACGCACCAACAAAAAAGCCGGGCTGCTCAGCCCGGCTTTTTTGTTGGTGCCCCGCCTCACCCCTGGTGCGCGGCGGTGCGCTGGCGACGCTCCATGTAACGCTCCACATAGGAGCATGACGGAATCACCGTATAGCCCTTGCCTTCGGCGAAGCGCAGCGCCTGTTCGGTCAGCGCCGCCGCCACGCCACGTCCGCGCAGGGCATCGGGCACGAAGGTGCGGTAGATGTCGATGGTCTGCTTACCCAGATCCATGTAGGACAGGTAGGCACGATTGCCATCCACCGTCACCTCGAACTGCTTGCCAGCCTGATCATGCTGAATGGGCAGTGACTCACTCATCACGGTTCTCCCCTTGCGCTGCAAAACCGCCGGCCAGCGAACATGGCGGCGGCCATAACATAAACTGTCTGCCTGAATCAGTGACATTAGCAAAGGCCGTCCGGCTCTGTCCAAAGTGATTGCCCGCAAAGCCCCGAGCGCTGCCGCAAATTAGACAACCCCCGGCCGATTAAGTGCCGACGCCCCGCGGGCAACCGGTACATGACTATTTTTTAAGCAAATTCAATGCACTAAATGCAAAGCAAGGCAAAAAAAACCGCATGACTTGCCATCGACACGTTTACTTACTAAAAGTAATGCGTACTATATAACCCAGCAGATTTCCCGTGAGGGAAATTGCATCACGGAAAGTCCACCTAAAGGGGAACACGATGAACAACGTTCTGAAAATTTCCGCTCTGACCCTGGCTGCCATCCTGGCTACCGGTTGCAGCAGCATGTCCAAAGAAACCGAAGCTCGTCTGACCGCTACCGAAGACGCCGCTGCCCGCGCTCAGGCTCGTGCTGACGAAGCCTACCGCAAGGCCGACGAAGCTCTGGCTGCCGCTCAGAAGGCTCAGCAGACCGCTGACGAAGCCAACGAGCGCGCTCTGCGCATGCTGGAAAAAGCCAGCCGCAAGTAATAGGTTTCACGACCTAGCATTTGCTGAAAGCCGACCCGCAAGGGTCGGCTTTTTTATTGCCCGCCAGAAAGGGGCCGAGCAAGCGCGGCCACGGGCGATAGGCACATAAAAAAACCCGCCGAAGCGGGTTTTTTTATGTGGCCAGCAACGGCTCAGGGCCTTACCGCACTGGCCAGTTCCTCTCGCGAAGGGACGATCTCCACCGGAATGCCGTCCTCGGCCGCCACCACCTCGCGCACCACTTCCCAGTCCAGGCGCATATCGTCAGCCAGCTCCTCGCGCTTGAGCAGGGTGTTGATCACTTCGGTGTGCTTGTCTACCACCGACGGCTCGCCGTGATCGTCCAGCGGCGTGTGCGCCTCGAGATACACCTTGCCGCCGGCCACGCCGAACTTGTACGGCTCGTTGATGATGCGCAGCGGCGTCCCCACCGGCGCCAACTTGGCCAGCTGCAGGACGTTGTGGTTGAGCATGCGGAAGCAGCCATGGCTGACGCGCATGCCGATGCCGAACTTCTTGTTCGAACCATGGATCAGGTAGCCGGGCGTGCCCAGGGTGAACTTGAACGGTCCCAGCGGGTTGTTCGGCCCCGCCGGCACCACTGCCGGCAGGATGTCGCCTTCGGCGGCATGCTCCTTGCGGATCGACGCGGGCGGCGTCCAGGTCGGATTCGGCGTCTTCGCCGTGATGGTGGTGGTGGTGATCGGCGAACCCCAGCCCTCGCGGCCGATCCCCAGCGGGAAGGTATGCACCACGTTCTCGCCCTTGGGGTAGAAGTACATGCGGTACTCGGCCAGGTTGATCACGATGCCTTCGCGCGGCCCCGGCGGCAGGATGAAGCGGGTCGGCAGGATGATTTCGGTATCCACGCCCGGCAGCCAGGGATCGACTCCCGGGTTGGCGGCGACCATCTCCAGATAGCCCAGATCGTTGGCCGTGCCGATATCGGCGAAGGTGTCTTCGTACTTGGCCTTGATCACCTGCACCTGGCCAACGACATCCTCGCCGGGCGGCGGCAGGGGCAGCTCCAGAGCGCTGGCGGGTGCGGCCAGCAGCAGTGCGGCCAGGCTGGCCAGCATGGGGCGAACGGCAACAACACGCGAGAACATCGAAAGTACCTGAGCAGAGTGAACGATCAATTATTGTACACTGACACGAAATGCAGAGGAAAATTCAGCGCACCGGCCAGTCGCGCGGCAAGCCGCGGCGCTCGGCCCGCAGGCGTTGCAGACACGCCGAGCACAGCCGGCGATCCTTGAGCACGGCCTTGTCCAACGCCTGCCACAGCGGCTGCGCCGGCAGCAGGCTGCCGCACAGGGTATGGTCGCCCGGATCGTCCAGTTCCAGCTGCCGCGCAACCAGATGCATGCGCGCCTCCTGGCAGGCGAACAGGTCCAGCTGCTCGTCGGGAACGAGCAGCCGGTAGGCATACAGGGACCAGGATTGGCGCGACATCGAGGGCTCCGGGGTGGCGCGGCGCGCAACCTTAGCCGAAAGCCTCGGGCGGGGAAAGTCTCAAAGAAGCGGTTGCAGCGTCGGCCACAGGTTTTCCAGCAGGATCGGCTGCGCCGCGGCGGTCGGATGCAGACCGTCGGCCTGCATCAGCCCGCTGACACCGCCGACGCCATCGAGGAGAAACGGCACCAGCGGTACCGCCTCCCGCTGCGCCAGCTCGACATACACGCGCTCGAAGGCGCCGGTGTAGCGCGGCCCGTAGTTGGGCGGCAGCCGCATCCCCAGCAGCACCACCTGCGCGCCGACGGCACGGCTCTGGGCGATCATCGCGGCAAGATTCTGTTGCAGTTGCGCCGGCGGCTGGCCACGCAGGCCGTCGTTGGCGCCCAGCTCGATCAGCACCAGCTGTGGCGCATGCGCGGCGAGCAGCGTGGGCAGGCGCGACAGCCCGCCGGCACTGGTGTCGCCGCTCACCGAAGCCACTGCGGCGCCTCGTCCCGCAGCCGCTCGGCCAGCAGGCTGACCCAGCCGTCGCGGGTTTCCAGGCCGAAAGCCGCGCTGATACTATCGCCGACGACCAGCAAGGTCCCCGCCGTCGCATTCTGGGCCAGCAACAGCAGCCCCAGACAGCCGCGCAACCACCATGTACGCATCGGATTCCCCATGAGCGCCAGCATCCTCAATGCGCGAAACCTTAGCAAAGTGGTCGACAGCACGGAAGGCGCGCTGACCATCCTCGACGATCTGTCGCTGCAACTGGCGCGCGGCGACAGCCTGGCCATCGTCGGCCGCTCCGGCTCGGGCAAATCCACCCTGCTCGGCCTGCTCGCCGGCCTCGACCTGCCCAGCGCCGGCACGGTCGACCTGGCCGGCCACGCGCTGGCCCAGCTCGACGAGGACCAGCGCGCCCGCGTGCGCGCCGAGCACGTCGGCTTCGTGTTCCAGTCGTTCCAGTTGCTCGACAGCCTCACCGCCCTGGAAAACGTCATGCTGCCGCTGGAGCTGGCCGGCCGCGGCGATGCCCGCCAGCGCGCCCACGCCCTGCTCGAGCGGGTCGGCCTCGGCCAGCGCCTGAGCCACTACCCGCGCCAGCTCTCCGGCGGCGAGCAGCAGCGGGTGGCGGTGGCCCGCGCCTTCGTCGGCGAGCCGGATATCCTGTTCGCCGACGAGCCCACCGGCAACCTCGACAGCCAGACCGGCGAGCGCATCATCGAACTGCTGTTCGAGCTCAACCGCGAGCGCGGCACCACCCTGGTGCTGGTCACCCACGACGCCCGCCTGGCCGCCCGCTGCCAACGGCAAATCCGCCTCGAAGCCGGCCGCCGCGTCGCCGCGGAGGCCTGAACATGCGCCCCCTGACCCTGCCGCGACTGCTTCGGCTGAGCCTGCGCCAGCTGCTGCGCGAGGCCCGTAGCGGCGAACTGCGCGTGCTTTTCTGCGCCCTGCTGATCGCCGTGGCGGCCAGCAGCGCCATCGGCTATTTCAGCGCCCGGCTCAACGCCGCCATGCTCCTGCGCGCCGGCGAATTCCTCGCCGCCGACCTGGTGCTGCGCGGCAGCGCGCCGGCCGCGCCGGAGCAGATCGCCGCCGGCCGCCAGCGCGGCCTGCAACAGGCGCGCGCGGTCGAGTTCTCCAGCGTGGTCGCCACCGAGCAGGCCGTGCAGCTGGCCAGCGTCAAGGCGGTGGACGCCGCCTACCCGCTGCGCGGCCAGTTGAAGAGCGCCGCACAGCCGTTCGCCGCCGAGGACTCCGGCGGCCGCCCCGCCCCCGGCGAGGCGTGGGTCGAGCGGCGCCTGCTGGTGGCGCTCGACCTCGAGATCGGCGACGAGATCGAGATCGGCCGCCAACCGCTGCGCCTGACGCGGGTGCTGACCTACGAGCCGGATCGCGCCGGCGACTTCTACAGCCTGACCCCCAGGGTGCTGATGAACCTGGCCGACCTCGACGCCACCGGCGTGGTCCAGCCCGGCAGCCGGGTCAGCTATCGCGAACTGTGGCGCGGCGAGCCCGCCGCGCTGGCCGACTATCGACGCAACGTCGAGCCCACCCTGGCCGCCCACCAGCGTCTGCAGGATGCCCGCGACGGCAACCGCCAGATCGGCGGCGCCCTCGACCGCGCCGGGCGCTACCTGAGTCTGGCCAGCCTGGCCGCCGTGCTGCTCGCCGGGGTCGCCGTCGCCTTGTCGGCGGCGCGCTTCGCCAGCCGCCGCCTCGATCTCGGCGCCATGCTGCGCTGCTTCGGCCTGAGCCGCCGCGAGGCATTGCTGCTGTTCGGCCTGCAACTGCTGCTGCTCGGCCTGCTCGCCAGCCTGGCCGGCGCCGCGTGCGGCTGGCTGGCGCAGTTCGGCCTGTTCCACCTGCTCGCCGACCTGCTGCCGAGCGAGATTCCCGCCGCCGGCCTGCAGCCGGCGCTGGTCGGCATGGCCACCGGGCTGGTGGCGCTGGCCGGTTTCGCCTTGCCGCCGCTGGCGGCGCTGGGCCGGGTACCGCCGCTGCGGGTACTGCGCCGCGACCTGCTGCCGCCGCCGCTGGCCAGCTGGCTGGCCTATGCCTGCGCCCTGCTGGCGCTGGGCCTGATCATGTGGTGGCTGAGCCTCGACCTGAAACTGACCCTCGCCCTGCTCGGCGGCGGCCTGCTCGCCGCCCTGCTGTTCGGCGGCCTGTGGCTGCTGGCGCTGCGCGGCCTGCGCCGCCTGCTGGCCAATGCCGGGCTGAGCTGGCGCCTCGGGCTCGGCCAGTTGCTGCGCCATCCGCTGGCCGCCGCCGGACAGACGCTGGCCTTCGGCCTGATCCTGCTGTGCATGGGACTGGCGGCATTGCTGCGCAGCGAACTGCTGGACGACTGGCAGGCGCAGTTGCCGGAACAGGCGCCCAACCACTTCGCTCTGAATATCCTGCCGGGCGAGCGCGAAGCCTTCGCCGCGCGCATCGCCGCCCTCTCGCCACAGCCGGCCAACCTCTATCCGGTGGTGCCGGGGCGCCTGGTCAGCATCAACGGCGAGCCGGTGCGCCGGCTGGTGAGCAAGGAATCGCAGGGCGAACGCGCGGTGCAGCGCGACCTGAGCCTGACCTGGTCGGCCAGCCTGCCGCCGGACAACCCGCTGCTAGCCGGCCAGTGGTGGGACGCCCTGCCGGCCGGACACGGCCCGGCGGTGTCGGTGGAGGCCAAGCTGGCCGAGAGTCTCGGCGTACAGCTGGGCGACCGCCTCGGCTTCAGCATCGCCGGGCAGCCGGTGGAAGCGCAGGTCAGCAGCCTGCGCAGCGTCGACTGGGACAACTTCCAGCCGAACTTCTACATGATCTTCGAGCCGCAGACCCTCGCCGGGCTGCCGGCGACCTACCTGACCAGCTTCTACCTGCCGCCCGGCTCCGAGCGGGCGCTGGTCGAGCTGGCGCGCGCCTTCCCGGCCGTGACCCTGCTGCAGGTCGACGCCCTGCTCGCCCAGCTGCGCAGCATCCTCGCCCAGGTCACCCTGGCCGTCGAATACGTGCTGCTGTTCGTCCTCGCCGCCGGGCTGAGCGTGCTGTTCGCCGGCCTGCAATCGACGCTGGACGAGCGCATTCGCCAGGGCGCCCTGCTACGCGCCCTCGGCGCCGAACGCCGCCTGCTGGTGCGCGCCCGGCGCAACGAATTCGCCGTGCTCGGCGCCGGCAGCGGCCTGCTCGCCGCCCTCGGCTGCGAACTGGTCAGCGCCCTGCTCTACCGCCTGGTGTTCGACCTGCCCTGGCAGCCGCATCCGGCGCTGCTCCTGCTGCCGCTGCTCGGCGCCCTGCTGGTCGGCGGCGCCGGCCTGCTCGGCACGCGCCGGGCGCTGAATGCCAGCCCGCTCGCCGTGCTGCGCGAAGGCTGAGCCCCCCTTGCCACCTGTTCTGCTGGATGAATGACCGATGAGCCGTTACCGCCCGCCGCGCACCGCCGGCACCCCGCTGATCACCCCCGAGGGCGAAGCGCGCATGCGCGCCGAGTTGCACGAACTGTGGAACGTGCGCCGCCCGCAGGTCACCCAGGCGGTCAGCGAAGCCGCCGCCCAGGGCGATCGTTCGGAAAACGCCGAATACACCTACGGCAAGAAGATGTTGCGCGAGATCGACAGCCGCGTGCGTTTCCTGCGCAAGCGCCTGGAGAACCTCAAGGTGGTCGGCGAACGCCCGAGCGACCCGGGCAAGGTCTACTTCGGCGCCTGGGTCACCCTCGAGGACGAGGACGGCGAAACCGCCCGCTACCGCATCGTCGGCCCGGACGAATTCGACCTCAAGCACAACCTGATCAGCATCGACTCGCCGCTGGCCCGCGCCCTGGTGGGCAAGGCGCTGGACGCCGAGGTACGGGTGCACACGCCGGCCGGCGAGCGCACCTGGTACGTGGTCGAAATCGACTATCCCTGAATCAGTGGCGGCTGCCGCAGCTGCGGCTCAGCACCCCGTCCAGCGACAGCTTGCCGGCGCCGTCCAGCAGCAGCGCCACGCTCACGGCGAGCAGCGCCAGGGCGTACTCGTAGCCGTTGTTGGTGATGAAGAAGCCGTTGACCCAGTGCACGCTGAACATCGCCACCAGCGCGACCACCGCCAGCACCACCGCGGCCGGGCGCACCAGCAGGCCGAGCAGCAGCGCCAGGCCGCCGAAGAACTCGCCGCTGCCGGCCAGCAGCGCCATCAGGTAGCCGGGCGCCAGGCCGATCGATTCCAGCCACTGGCCGACGCCGGCCAGGCCAGAGCCGCCGAACCAGCCGAACAGTTTCTGCGCGCCGTGGGCCATGAAGGTCAGGCCGATCACCACGCGCAGTACGGCCAGGCCGTAACCGCCGCGGGTGGCCAGCAGGTAGGTACAGAAGGCGTTCATCGCAGATCCTCGCGCAATGGGTGATGCTGAGAATCTAGCCGAGAAATCCGGAGCGGATGGCGCAAAAAAACCCGAGTTCAAATCGAACGATTCGATCAGTCAGGGCTCCAGGCGATAGCGCTCGCGACTGAAGGCCAGCTGGTACTTGTTGACGCTGCCGACGTAGCTGACCACGCCCATGCCCAGGCGCTCGGCGGCCACCCGCTCGACCTGGAAGAACCAGCGATTGGGGTCGAGTCCGCGCCGCCGCGCCTCGGCGCGCAGGCTCTGCACCCGCTGCGGCCCCAGGTTGTAGGCGGCGAGGACGAAGGCCATGCGCTCGCGTTCGTTGAACTGGGCGCTGGCGAAGTAGCGCTTGCGCAGCAGCGCCAGATACCGGGCGCCGGCCTGCACGTTGCCCTCGAGCGCCCGGGAGTTGCCCACGCCGACGCTGCGCGCCGCCGCCGGGGTGATCTGCAGCAGGCCGCTGGCACCGCCGGCGCCGCGGGCATTGGGATTGAGGGTCGACTCCTTGAACGCCAGCGCCGCCAGCCACAGCCAGTCCAGCGACTGCGCCCGGGCGTGGCGCATCAGCGTGGGGCTGACCCGCGCCAGACGCTGGCGCTCCAGGCGGCCGAGCGGATAGTGGACCTTGTACGATCGCCGATAGACCCGCAGGAAGGCCGCATCCTGGTCGGCTGGCGCGCGGTAGTCGTGCAGGAAGCGGTCGATGCTGGCGCGCAGGTTGGGCGCCGCGCGGTGCACGTACCAGCCCAGGTCGCCCTTGCGCGCCAGCACCAGATGGCGGTCGATGCGCAGCCTGGGCAGGACCTTGGCCCAGCGCTCGGCGATCGGCAGCTCGACCGCGGTCATCGGCAGGATGCCGGCATGCACCAGCTCCAGCACGTCCTCCACCGCCAGGCTCGGGCTCTGCCAGTCGGCGACGATCGGCGTTTTCAGCCCGGCATTGAGCCGCTGCAGCGCGGCGCGGGCGGCACTGCCGGCCGGCAGTGCCAGGCTGCGCCCGGCCAGTTGGTCGAGTCGCTGGTAGCGCCGGTTGCCCTGGCGCGACACCACCACCAGCGGCACATCGCGCTGGATCGGCGCACTGGCGCGCACCGCCATGCCGCGGCGCAGCGGCAGCAGCTCGCCCGGGGCGATCAGGTCGCCCTCGCCGCGCAGCAGCGCCGGCAACAGCTGCTCCTTGGGCAGCGGGATCAGCTTCAGGCGCACCTCGCGCCCGTCGCGGGCGTTGCGGTTGAGGTACTGCTCGAAGGCGCGCAGGCGCCGGTACTCGACGCCGATCGGCTCGCCGCGCGCCTCGCCGGAACTGTTGCGGCTCTGGTTGACCAGCACGCGCAGCTGGCCGCTGGCGCGCACGGCGGCCAGGTCGCGGGCGCTCTCGCCCGGCGCCAAGCCCGCCGGCGGGCCGGCCAGCCGCGCGCTGGCGGTCTGCGGCACGCCGGCCAACAGGCCCAGCAGCAGCGCCAACAGCGGCAGCACGCCGGCCGCACGCGCGGCGAAACGGCTGCATGCTTCGGCAATTTTGCGGTTAAATAAGCTCTTTTTCGTCAATCTCGAATTCCCTACGGGGGCATTCGGCCTGAATACGGGTGCAGCACCATGCAACTGATCGACATCGGCGTCAATCTGACCCATGGCTCATTCGCCAGGGAACGCGAGGCTTTTCTGCAGCGTGCCTATGCCGCCGGCGTGTGCCAGCTGGTGCTCACCGGCACCTCGCTGGAGGACAGCGAGGCCGCCCTGGAGCTGTGCCGGCAGTTCGACCCCGAAGGCCGCCGACTGTTCGCCACCGCCGGCCTGCACCCGCACGAAGCCAGCCACTGGAGCGGCGACAGCGCCCGCCAGCTGCGCGCCCTGCTGGCCGAGCCGCAGGTGCGCGCGGTGGGTGAATGCGGGCTGGATTTCAACCGCGATTTTTCGCCGCGGCCGCAGCAGGAGCGCGCCCTCGAGGAACAGCTGGCGCTGGCCTGCGAGCTGCAACGGCCGGTGTTTCTCCACGAGCGCGATGCCAGCGAGCGCCTGCTGGCGATCCTGCGCGAGTTCCGCGACCGTCTGCCGGCCGCGGTGGTGCACTGCTTCACCGGCGAGAAGCGCGCGCTCTACGCCTATCTCGACCTCGACCTGCACATCGGCATCACCGGCTGGATCTGCGACGAGCGCCGCGGCAGCCACCTGCACCCGCTGGTGCGGGAAATTCCCGCCGGCCGATTGATGCTGGAAAGCGACGCCCCCTACCTGCTGCCGCGTACCCTGCGCCCCAGGCCCAGGAGCGGGCACAACGAGCCGGCCTTCCTGCCCGAGGTGTTGCGCGAAGTGGCCCGCCATCGCGGCGAATCCGAAGAGGCGCTGGCCGGACACAGCACCGCCTGCGCCCGGCGCTTCTTCACCCTGCCCGAGATTCCTGCACGCTGATACCCGGAAACTTCCCCTTGGCAAAGCCGGCGGCCGCCGATGCCGCAACAGGCGACGACCGACTCAGACAGCCGCCTCGGTCCAGGGACCGAAGGGGTCCGACAAGGCCCGCCAGGCTTCGGGGCCGCCGGCCATCTCCGCGTCATCGAGCAGACAGGCGTCGAGTTCGCGGCTGAGACGGGAAAAGTCGATGTGCTGGCCGATGAACACCAGCTCCTGGCGGCAATCACCGACCTCGGGCGTCCAGTGCTTCATGATCGCCGCCACCCCCTCCTCGTCCTGCGGCCAGTGTTCCCTGGGCACGAAGCGCCACCAGCGCCCGGCATGGCCGTGGCGCATCAGGCCGCCGGCCTGGGACCAGCTGCCGGCCTCCTCCGGCTTGCTCGCCAGCCAGAACCAGCCCTTGGAGCGCAGCAGTCGCCCGTTGTCCCATTCGCGGCTCAGAAAATCGAAGAAACGCTGCGGGTGAAAGGGGCGGCGGGCCTGGTAGGCAGTCGAGGCGATGCCGTACTCCTCGGTTTCCGGCACGTGCTCGCCGCGCATTTCCCGGAGCCAGCCG
>Ga0209212_1008258_pt1 | contig 11219 bp, 8 predicted proteins | sample RifGroC2_FD_183996 | JGI IMG/M metagenome (GOLD analysis project Ga0209212, IMG submission 183996) | Groundwater microbial communities from Rifle, Colorado, USA - Groundwater C2 (SPAdes) (version 2) | ecosystem: Environmental > Aquatic > Deep subsurface > Groundwater | place: Rifle, Colorado...
GTTTTTAACAAGAAAACCATGCAATAAAAAGCTGTTTTTTAATATCCCAAGCAACTCGCGCGCTACTTCATAACTTTCAAGCCGACTGGGCCACGCCGACATCAAGACCACGCTGAACATCTACGCTCACGTTTTCGATTTTAAGAAAGTCGAGGCCGCCGAAAAGATGGCGGACCTGATAAAATTATCTTAACTGAGCGGGCGTGAAATAACGCGCCAAAAGGCCGTTTTCGGAACATCCTCAAAACCGTTGAAAATCAATCGTTTTCAGAAAGTGTGCCCAATTTGTGCCCAATTCACAAAAATTATTAAAAACCGTGACTTTAATAAAAACCAAAAACCCCGGCAATCGCGGGGGCTTTCGTAAGAGCCAACCGCGGGATTTGAACCCGCGACCTGCGGTTTACGAATTCGATTTTTGGAGTTGGGTTAAGTTGGGTATTCTCTGAAAGCCTTTGTTTTTCAACGGCTATAGAAAAAATATTTAAAGATAACTTTAAAACCTGGAATCTGGCCCATACTATAACCGTCCTTAAATTTATAAACTATTTAAAGGAAAACGGCAAACTTCGTGAGTTGACGTTTAAGTTTCCCATACAAAAAATCGTCAGATACGTCTGGGGCGACAAACCCTCCTTATATCAAATCGCTTCGACGTTTTATCCCGACTCTTACTTCACCCATTATACGGCCGTTTATTTAAATGAACTCACGGACCGGGTCCCCCGGTCTGTCTATATCAACTTTGAACAGCCCTCCAAAGCCTTCCGCGACGGTGAATTAGCCCAGGAACGAATCGACCACGCATTCGCCAACAAACAGCGAGTGACCAATAATTTCGCCACTTATGAAGATTTTAAAATCTATATATTGAATGGAATGTATACGAAAAAGGCTGGTGTTGTTGAAACGACCGGCCCTGACGGCGAAAAAATAATGGTCACCAGCCTCGAACGGACGCTAATCGACATAACCGTCAGGCCAGCCTATGCCGGCGGGGTATTTGAAGTATTAAGGGCGTATAAAGCCGCCCGTGAGCGCGTATCAATAAACAAACTCGCGGCTATGCTTAAAAAGCTGAACTATGTTTATCCCTATCATCAGGCCGTTGGTTTTTATCTCGAAAAAGCCGGCTACAAAGAATCGCAAATCAACCTTCTAAAAAAAATCGCAATAGAATTCGATTTTTACCTGACGCACCAGATGAAAGAAAAAGAGTATTCGAAAAAGTGGCGGTTATATTATCCCAAAAGATTCTAACTTCATAAAAACTTATTTTAACATTGATATTGCACGATAACATTAAATATGTTATAATCTAATTATGATGTTAAAAAGGAACCAAAACTATGACAAATACGCTTAATAGTCTTAAAGAATACGTTAACGATACTCTCGGGATTACCCTTGCGATTCACAGTTGGAAGTCTGAAAATAAACTTCCGCTGATGATACGCGAGACTTATCGCTTATATGAGTCAGACCTATTAAAAAATAGACTTTTATTGATGCTGGCCGATTTCGAAGAAGAAAAAACTCCTGCCGCGATAAAAAAGCATATGGAAATGGTCAACGAGGCGTGGAATGGCGAAATTGTTTTAGTTTTCAAAGAAATCACTTCTTATAACCGGAAGCGACTCATCGAACATAAAGTGCCGTTTATCGTTCCCGGAAATCAGATGTATCTTCCAACTCTCGGCGTCGATTTACGCGAATACTTCAGGAAAATGAGGAAAAATACTGTCAAGATAAGCCCGTCGACACAAGTAGTAATTCTGTATGCGCTCAATGAAAAAAAATATGGCCCCCATACGCCTTCGAGTATGGCTGAAGAATTGAAGTATTCTATTATGACCATGACGAGGGTTTTTGATGAAATTGAAAGTGCCGGATTAGGTGAAATAACCACTGAAGGCCGCGAACGAGTCCTTCTATTTAATGCAAAAGGAAAAGACCTCTGGGATAAAGCCCGTGATTTTATGGTTTCTCCTGTTAAAAAGCGTATATATGTAAAATCTGATATTCAATCATTACGCAATTACCCTATGGCTGGTCTAACGGGTTTATCCAGATATTCCCTGTTATCCGAACCTTCCACATCCGTTTATGCTTTAAGTTCCGAAGAGTGGAAAACTACAAAACTGAAAGAAACACCGATGGCATATGAAAGTTCAGCCATGTTTGAAATATGGCGATACTCTCCGGCGCGTTTTTCCAGAGAAGGTATAGTAGATAAGTTATCATTATATTTAAGCCTTTCTGGCGATAAGGATAGTAGAGTTGAAATGGCCCTCGAAGAAATGTTGGAGAAAATAAAATGGTAAAAGGACTTGAATACTTCAGAGATTATTTTAAGGAACATTCAGATAAGTACGTACTTATCGGCGGTATTGCAAACCATCTCGCATTGAATAATGTTGGAATAGAACCCCGAGTCACGAAAGACCTCGATATAGTTTTGGTAGCGGAAGCAATAGACGAAGCTTTAGTTAAACTCTTCTGGGAGTTCATCAAGGAAGGTCAATATGAAATCAAGCAAATCGGAAATCGAAAAATTAAAATTTGATTTAACGCAATTTGGATACAGAAAAAATACAACGATAGCCGATATAACTTCAATACTTAAAGGAATATATATTCTTCAAAAATAATCGATTAAGTACGTATTTCAAGCAATTCGGACATAGTGCCAACTTGGTTCCAAATTAATACTTTTGACTTTTTCTATCAAAGAAAATATCATCTAAAACAAATACCGGCGTCTTATAGTTCAGCTGCTTCCATGCGCTGAAAATCTTAAGCATTCCGCTGCCGGCGGTTTCAGCAAAGCCTGCCATGCGAAATAGCTTCGCAATAAGCGGATTGCGTGGAGCAGTGGCCTCATTGCTTATAATTTCTTCGACAGTTTTGGGGGCTGCACCGGCGTTATAGGTCTCGATTCTATCGTTAAAAATTCTCGATCTGGCCTGAGTATTGTCGAAGTAATCACGATGTATTAAAACATTGACCAGGGCCTCGCGCATAGCAACCACGATAGGCACATTCTCGGTTCTGGTCATATTATCGGGCTCCATCATGAAAGGAATCTCGACCTTGCTCTTTATGTAGTTCATAGCCTCATAGAAGGTTTGGAATAGATTGACCTCATATATCTTCCGGTCGTCCCAGCGAATATCAGGAAACCCTTTTTCACGGGAGCGTATCAGGTAAATGTCGAACTCATAGGCTGGAAACCGGCTGCGGATACTATCTTCCTTACCGAAGACAAGAAGCCCGGCCATGGTAAGTTCTTCCTTATCGGAAACCGGATTGACTTTCAGACATCCGAGCTTCATAAGCAGTTCAGCCGTTTTTAACTTATGGAAGAGGCTCTCGGGTAATCTTAATTCAAGCAGATTTTTATATTCCGATACTGTTTTCGAATCGATATCCTTGACGCCGTATCCTTCAAGTATCATAGAATCGGAAGAAAACTCTGACGCCTCACGCAGCATCCGGTTAACTTCCTCACGGCTGAATTTATAGTCGCCGCTGCCACGCCTTATGTATGTATTGCGGATATCGCCGCCGAAATAAATCGGTTTACATTTTCGCGGCATCGAGTTTATAAGGAAATATTTATTTATGAAGACCTTCTCGGGGAGTTATTAATCTAAACTTATTCGAGATATCGGATAATTTACATGTCAAATTTTTGTGATAATGTCCTATCGGATAGGGTGTGCGAAATAAAAGTAGGTCAAGCTGCTTGTGATCGGTGACGATTTTCCCAAAAATCATCAAATTTTTTCGAATGTAAGCCACAGCGGAGGGCGATTATGGCGTTCGCTCCTTTCCGTGACCATCGCATACCAGATTGTTTAAGGCGTTTTCCAATAATATTTTTACACCCGGCTTCGATGACGCCGCTGCCGACGAATAAATCTCTTTCTTTAAATTGCGAATATTGCATTCTGGAAGCGTTTTCCTTAAAATAATTGCTTTCTCTTTCAATTATTTTTAGCATGGAATTATTTGCTATATTTTCATGCGCGACTGCTTGAGTTAACTCAATAATTTCGCCGTTTTCAAGCAATTTTTCCCATTTTTCGGTAATTGAAACTTGCTTTTCTTTTTCCGTAAACATCAATTTTATCAAGCCATGCAAATGCTCTTTGGCGTGATACATATCAACAATTTGTGTTGCTCCGAAAAAATGTTCATCCGCTATGCTCCATATCCATTTTGCGCCATCACCGATTATTACGACTTCTTTGGCCTCGCTAAATCCTCTTGCCGCCGCTTCGGAATATAAGCGTTTCCCAAATTTTTCGCTGTTTTCTATTGCGCCAAAATATGTCGTGCTATTTTCATCCCTGACTGGAGCACCATCTTTATTTATGCCGGTTTGCGTAAAAATACATCCGAGTTTAGCTTCTCTTGTTTTGGCCGTTCCGTCTTCTTGTTTACCTTTTCTGCCTTTTAGTTCTTTTAAAGTAGACGGGACGCCGGTACCATCATATTCAATATACATTGTCGCTGTTTCTTTCAATTGTTTTTCGGTTGATTCAAAAATTGTTTTTCGCGAAAAAAGTTTCTTTTATTTTTTTATATCTGCTTTTTCCAGTTCAGCATCGATTTCCTCTGATATTCTTTCGATATCTTTAGCGGCGATTTTTAATCCGCAATACTCTTTTATATCCGAACTTGCCTTCTGAAATGATGAATCACTGGCCGTTTTTGCCATTACGCGGCGCACTCCGGGCGTAAATGAAGTGTTTTCAATGTTAAGCCTTATATCCTTGGGAAAGCTGTGATTTTTACATTCAGGATTTGTGCACTTAAAATATCTTCGCTTAATTTTTCCGTTTCCAAGCAAACTAATTAATTCTTTGCTTCTTTTCCCGATATTTTTCATTTCACTATTACATTTTTCGCAAAGAGTTTCACCGACGGAATCCGGTAAATCTGATAGTATTTTTAATAAAACTTTAGCTCCGTCTTTAAGTGCGGCGTTTCTCATTTCGACTTCTATTTCTTGCATTGAGGGCATATTACCACTTGATATATTGTACATTAGCATTTTGGAATATTTTAATATTTCCGAATTATATTCTTCCTTGAACATCATTTTTTTTTAGTATCGATATTTTCAAACCTGACAATATCCGTTATTTGTTCGGTTATTTCAACAAATTCATCCATTAATTTAACAAATGCTTTGTGCGCCGCTATGTCCTCTTTTAAAATTTGAACGTCCTTTATTTTTACCCGCCGGCCAGTTGTTTTTCCGTTCACACTCCGTGAAAAAACATAATAGGGACCTTTCAAAACTGGTTCTGAATTTTTATGAGCCACTTTAAGGTACTGTTCGTTAAGCGTGCCTCTCTTCATAGTATTAATCTTATCAATCTCAGAAATAATTCTTTTTCGTCTTGCAAGCAGTGATTCCAGTGACATATAAACCCCTCCGTATAATATTGTTGATTATAATCAACAATATTATACCATAACAGTACTGCTCATTTCAAGACTTTAAAAAAAATATATTTTTATTTCGTACACCCTATCGGATAATTTACATTGACTACCTGTACTATTAATGCTATAATATTTCGCCGACGAAATTTGTACACATTATGAAAAAGAACATAACTTAAACTTGATTTCTTGATTATCATTTCGTATAGTGCAAAAATTTAGTTGTTTGACTTGTCTATATTGATTTTAGTTACGGCTGAATTTTTACAATAATGCTTAAGATATAAAACCTCTTTTTGTCCTTGTTATAAACTTCAATTAACCCAAAAGATCCTAATTTAGAAATGGAAACGCTTCATTTTTTCATTTTTTTTGAATATAATTTTTTATATAAGTATGGAGGAATATTATGAAAACTAACTCTGGAAGACTCTATATTCTTACCCTGATAATTATGTTCGCTGCCTTCGGCGCGACGTTTTTCTCGTTCGGTTGCTTTATTAACGATGACGATACGGTTGTTATTGAAAGCAACGCAAATAACGGGGAAATAACTTCTTCTAAAATGTTTGAATTTTCCGGAAGCGTTTCCGATATCGCCGCCGCGTCAGTGTCTGCTCTTAAAACAGCCTCAAATCCATCAGTTTCAAGAGCGATAGAACTTGACGCGAACAAAAATTATATAGACGTTATAGACTGCTCGACGGGAATTTCTGTAGGAACAGGGGCATTAGGCCCGAACGGGACTTTTTCTGCGAACGTCGATATTTTAAAACACGCCGGAAAGAGCGTCATGATAGTGATAGGAAATAAAAACGCGGACGGCGGGAAAGGCCCGTCGCTGTATAAATGCTTTCTTGGCAGAATGCCTAATTTAAGCGAACTTCCGGACACTTCGCTTTTTGATTCGGTAAAAATAAAGAATATTAACCTCACTTATGAAACAACGGCGAAGGCGCTTTTCGCGGTTGAAAAAGAGCTTTACAAAATCTCTTCAAATTGCATGTTTTCGTTTACAACTTCCGAGATACAGGCTGACAAAAGCGTTTCAAAACAATATTCGTTCGACAGTATTTTTGACAAAAAGATCGAGTTGGAATCCGGCGGCGCCGGGAATATAGCGCAGGTCGCCATCGCCGTTAAAACGATATCCATCATCGCGTCGTCGAATTTGAGCGACGGCGACAAAAGCAATTTGATCCGGCAGAATATCGGAAGCGTTACAGATGCCCTTAACGCATACTCCCGCATAGTAGCCGGCAGTGTCAATAATACCGTCATTTCAAATATCATTACGCAAAATTCGATACCGACCGAGATAAAACTTGAAACAGACGGCGGCGTGATCACTATCGACAACAATACCATCATTAAGCCTGTAACCCCGGAAATAATCCAGAATATAACATCTATTAAGACCGTTGAAACTCCGGTTTTCAATATTAAAGACGGCGAATACGAACAGGCCCAGACCGTGATCATAAGTACGCCGACCGAAGGCGCCACGATAGTTTATACCCTTGACGGAACGGAGCCTCTTGAAGGCGCCGGAACAAAATACGATTCGCCGGTGATGGTTTTTACAAACACCACGATAAAAGCGGCGGCTTATAAACCCGGAATGGTAACATCATTGACGGCTTATTTAAAGATATCCATTACCGGTTCGACGACCGGCCCTGCCATAGCTTCGTTATCTGTAGAGACCCCGGAGACGCAGACGGCCGGAAAAGGATTTTCTTTCACGATAAAGGCGCTTGATAAGACCGGAGCGCTCGTCGTCAACGATAAAACCGCAGAAATAAAATTAAGTTCGGAAACGACAGGCATGGCATTTTACCCGGACGACCGTTTCGCGGAAATGGTAACGGCAGCGTTTCTTGCCGGCGGCACGGCGCAAATATACGCCAGGGGAACAAAAGCGGGCAAGACTGAGATAAAGTTATCCGCAAACGGCATTGAAGCGGTTGCGGCTTTTAAGATAATAGCCGGCGCGGCCGATAAACTCGCGGTCACAAAAGAGCCTTCAGCCGAGGCGACAACAGGCGTCATCCTCGAACGGCAGCCCTGTGTATCGCTTTTCGATGAATTCGGAAATACCGCCAGCGGCCCACAGACCGAAGTTGCCGCCAGCGCGAAAACTTATGGAACCGCAGGCGCGGTTGAACCGCTTTCGGGTACATTGAAAGCCAAATTCGCCAACGGTGTCGCAAACTTCAGCGATCTATTATTCAACGCCGATGGAACCTTTGAAATAACATTTACGGCAGGAGAGCTTACCGCGAAATCTATTCCGGTAAAAGTCGCTTCTGTCATTATAAATCCTCTTTCGGCCGATCATTTTGAAATATCGAATATCACCGGCGATATTCCCGCCGGTTCAACGGTGGAGATCACGATAACGGCAAAAGACAAGAATTCTAACACGGTCAGTGATTTTAATTCCGAAACGAAATTATCCGATCTGACCCGGACGATCTCGCCGGCCTCAGCCGTTAACTTTATAAACGGCGTGTGGAAGGGCGGCGTCGTAATGACAAAGCCGGTGCAAGCAAATATGATCAAGGCTGTTTCAGGCGACATCTCAGGAAGCGGAGCTTTATTTAACGTTGTTCCCGGCGCGCCGGCAGCGATTGTGATGCTCGTTCAGCCATCCGTGAATTCCTATTCAAATACAGCATTTTTGATCCAGCCTTCCGTAAAGATCCAGGACGCTTATGGAAATGATGTCAAAATCTCCAATATAGAGGTGACCGCGTCTTTAAAAAGCGGCATTACAGGAACGCTCGGCGGCACATTAACGGCAATGACCGATATCGACGGCATCGCGAAATTCTCGGGTTTAAGATATGCCGGCATCGGAAATATCTACCTTGAATTCAACGCTTCCGGCTTGACGAAAGCCGGTTCGGACAAGATATCAATTATCTACATTCCATTGCCGTCAGAAGCTTCATTGAAGTCGTCTTCGACGGTCAAAGGCGAGGTTATACAAACGCTCGGAACGCCGAATGCAACTCTTGGCAGCGAAACGGCCGGCGCGGTGACGATCACGAAGGCGAAAGCGGACGACACTTCGAACGCCACGACATTCGTCACGTTATTCGACAAAACAGATCCGGGCGCAGCCGCGAAAGTCGTTAAATACACGAGCGGCTCGTCCACGGCTAATTTCGGGACCGATACGGCGTATAACAACGAAACGATTTCCGCCGGAGATTTCTTTATTATCAGGGTGAGTGCACAGAACGGCACGATAAGATTTTACAGGATCATAGTAGCGGTGGTTTTGCCGATGCCTGAGGGTATATACACAATATCTGCGACAGCGGATAATGCGGCATTTAAAATTCACAACAACGGCACAGGAACGATAACGGTAGGGACGGGCGGCTCCCTGACGACGCACACTTCATCGAATACCTATTATTTCGATAAATTTGCAGCCTTGATAGGTCAGAACGGCGCAGGTGCCGGAAAACTCTGGACAAACGATAAGATCACCGTCACGGCCGGCGAGATCACGGCGGTTGAAGTTGTCGGTAAAAATATTGATGCGGACCGCACTTTAGTGCTTGGGACCAATATCGATCAGCAGACGGCCTTAACCATTTCGGGTGACATGAATTCAAGCCACAAAACTACTGTGAGCGGCACGGCAGCAGGCGACATTGAAATTAACGGCGGCTGGGTGGATGTTGCCGATAACAATCTGACAGGCGCGGTTAAATATCATACTGACTCGAACGCGAAGATCTTATCGGGCGCGAAAGCGGTAACTATCGGTCCAGCCGTCGCTTCAAGCACTGTCGATATAACAGCGGCGGGCGGAAGCGTATCGGTCGATGCGGCAGCGAACCTGGTGTCCATAAATGGAATTAAAGTCGATGCCGATGTGACGACCACCTTTACTGTGGCTGATGCTGACACATTATCGGCGGCGGGCGGCGCAACCAATTACATTCTCGACGCGGCCGGCATAACTGCACCCAAAACATTTAATTTCTCAGGCGCTGCAAAACAAACTGGTCAGGTTACGGCAAAAGCCGGCGCCGTAAACGGACTCGCTATAACTGCGGCGGCGGCGGCGAGCGATGGCAATATCATTATCACAGGCGGAAAGGTCGATGTGAGCAACACAAACCTTTCAGGCACGGTCACTTACAATACAAATACAACGGCCGCAATAACATCCGGCTCGAAAGCTGTTACGGTAGGTGCAACGGCCGCGGCGAACGCCGTTGGAATTAACGCGACGGGCGGCAGCGTGTCAGTCGATGCTTCCGCGACCGCGGTCACGGTATCGGTAGCCGCTAATAACGCGGTCACCGTTAACGGTATTTCAGTCAATCCGGGCGCGACGACGGCGATAACCGTTACCGGCGCTGACGCCATATCAGCGGCGGGCGGCGCAACCGCATACTCTCTCAATAATACTGCGGCTGCCGCCAAAACATTCAATTTTACTTCGGCTCAGTCAGGCGCGATCTCGGCGAAATCATCCAATGCCGAATACGGTCTCGTTTTAACGGCAGCCGCTGCAAGCAACGCCCCTGTTACGATAACGGGCGGCAAGGTCGATGCGACCGCCGCAAACCTTACAGGCGCGCTCGCAGCGACGATGGCGAATTCGACCATCGTTTCGGGCGCGAAAGCGGTCACGACAACCGGCGCGTTCACGTTCAATTTCGACGGCACCGGGCTGGTGACCGTTGGCACCGGCGGCACAGCTATTGTCAATGGGGTTACGCTCGTTTCGGCGGCCGACACCAATACGATCCAAAACACTTCGGGCAATGATGTTTTCACAAGAGGCGGCGCGGTCACCGTCGCAAGCGATGCCGCAGCCTCCAAGTTAACTATTATCGGCGCGGCGCCTTCGTCCATAACTAACGCGAAACCCGGCATGGAAATAGATCTTGCCGCATTCAGCGCGGTCCCGATAACCGCGGCGGCGAATACGGCCGTCAACGCCGGCGGTTTGGCCTCCGGCAATACGGCAGTGATAAACACTTCCGAAAACAAAAAGATAACATTTAAGATAGCCGAGGGAGTGACTCCGGCGATCAGCGGTAAATCCGCCGTTGCCGGCAACATTTCATACACGGCTTCAGCAGGAACAGTCGCAGACGCCGCTTCAGGTTCTTTCACGGTTGCTAATGATTCTTCATTCACATTGACCGTATCGGGATATGGCCCGATACCTGATGGCACATATACGGTATCGGCCTCCGCGGATAACGCCTCGGGAAAAATTTTTAACGACGGATCCGGAACGATCACCATCGGCACAGGCGGCTCTCAGACGACGAATAATTCAGCCAATACGAATAATTTCGCAAAATTTGCCAGCGTAATAGGCACGGGCGGCGCGATAAACGCAAAAAAACTCGGAACAGGCGACAAGATTACCGTTACGAGCGGCGAGATCACTTCAATTGAAGTGGCCGGCATAGATATAACCGAGGACCGGATTTTAGAGTTGGGAACCAATATTAAATCTGACGCCGCGCTCATTATCGCCGGCGATACCAATTCAGGCCACACGTTAACCGTAACCGGCACGACGAGCGGCGGCATCGATGTCAGGGGCGGTCTTGTGAATGTCACCGACAACAATCTTACTGGCACGGTCACTTACAATACGGCGGCAGCTGCAACGATAACATCTGGCGCTAAAACGCTTACAGTGGGCGCAACTGCCGGGGCTAACGCAGTTGGAATTACCGCGACGGGCGGCAGCGTGTCGGTCGATGCGG
>Ga0209212_1008263_pt1 | contig 11215 bp, 9 predicted proteins | sample RifGroC2_FD_183996 | JGI IMG/M metagenome (GOLD analysis project Ga0209212, IMG submission 183996) | Groundwater microbial communities from Rifle, Colorado, USA - Groundwater C2 (SPAdes) (version 2) | ecosystem: Environmental > Aquatic > Deep subsurface > Groundwater | place: Rifle, Colorado...
TTGTTCTTGATTGTCGGGCATGTTTTGCTTTGTCATTGCGAGCGACTGGAAGGAGCGAGGCAATCTCGTGATTTTATCACTGGAATTTTCGCTCTACGGGTGATATCCCGAAGGGATTGCTTCGTCTCCGCCAGCTGGCGGATCCTCGCAATGACGAGAAAAATTATTATTGATTTTGGGAAAGCTCTTCCTTGGCTTTTTCCATTTCTAATAATTGCCTTGGGTCAGAAGTAATGATTTGGTCTTCGGTGTAAGAGGCGATAACTTTAATTGCCACGTGCTTGGTTCCGGCAAAAAATATCCCTTCGCCAACGCTTCCTTCTAAAAGCATGTATTTTTCTTGGTCAGTAAGATTGAAAGTTCCTTTGACCGCTTCAATGGTGGCTGGCGATTGTTTCATTAAAAGCTGGATTGAAGAGTTGGTTATAATTGGTTTGCCATACGGGGAGTTGATAAAGTCGGCAACATCCTGGGTTATGGTTGTGAGCCCTAAATAATATTTGCGGCAGCGTTTGGCGATTCCGAACAAAAAAGAAGCGCCTTCTGGATGCTGCATCAGCCACCAGGCCTCGTCTATAACCAAAATCCTTTTTTTCATTTCAGAACGGATTAAGTTCCAGATATAATGGAGAATAATATACATTGCCATTGGCCTTAATTCTTCTTCCAGATCTCTTATGGAAAAAACAACTAATTTATTTTTTAAGGTTATATTGGTTGGCTGGTTAAAAAATCCAGCAAAGCTCCCACGGGTGAATTTTTCCAGGCGGATGGCTAAGTCCTTCCCTCCTTCCATATTTTCTAAAACTGTTTGGAGTTCGCTCATTAAAGGAGGGGTGACTTTTGAAAAATCAGAATCAGGAGTTATGTCGTGCAGGGCATAGGCCTCTCTAAGCGCGCGGTCAATAATCGCGTCTTCGCCCGGAGTTAATCCGCCAAGCATAATCCGAAGCAGGCCCACAAGATTAATAATATTATTGCGGAGAATATCTTCCGGCAGTTCATCTTCTCGGGGAAGAGGAAGATCAAACGGGTTTAAATGATTCGGGGAAGAAAGAGAAATATCAATGAACGAGCCGCCAACAGTTTCAGCCAGATATTTATATTCTTTTTCCGGATCAACAACAATTCCATTTTTCCATATTTCAAAATGAAGATGCGGACCCGTGGTAAGTTTTCCAGTGTTTCCGGACAGAGCTATTAATTCACCTTGTGTAACAAAATCCCGTGTTGATTTTAACAACTGATCACAATGTTTATAAACCGAAATATACTCATCAGAATGAGCAATAATTACCATGTAACCGTCATTAACAGTATAATCCGCAAAAACGATATATCCATTAGCGGCAGCATAAACCGGTGTTCCAACCTTAAGAGAAAAATCAGTTCCGAAATGTCCTTTCTTCGCTGAAAATTCTCTACTCACAAATCCATTAACCGGTTTACGAAAAATTAATGTTTGAGAAGTCTGTTCAAAGAGTAAATCTGAAAAAACCGCCCAGACACTTCCCCCGATTTTCTTTCCGCTTGCAGCCGGTTTTGATATTAAGGATGAATCACCAAGATAAATAGCATTCTTTAAATTTTGATTAGTCGTTTTAAGTTTATCAATTTCAACTACCAGCATATTTATTTTTTCATTCAACGACTGAAACTCCCCGTAACCCTTAACTCTTGCAATATCGCTTTCTTGAAGTAAAAGATATTTTGCCGGTGTGAAGGTATAGAACAGTGATATCAGCAAAAATAAAGCACCGGTATATGAGAGGATACCCCAAAACAGTAGTTGCCCTTTTACTGTTTTATTTTGGATTACAGATTGATTGGAATTGGGAATGAACACCACAGAAAATCCATATTTTGTTAATTTTAAGTTTTCAGGAACGTTTCCATCATCTATTAAATAATTATAATCTGCTCCGCAATCCCCATAGCTTCTACATAAGTTATTTGCTGCTTGTAAATAATCTTGACTGAAACATTCTGCTCCGTATACTAATTGCCATCCACCTTGAAATCCACTTTTTAATCCAGTTGCTAAAGCAGTAACAGCTACAGCAACACCAACAGGTAACCCTACAGTTCCTAAAGTTACTCCAGTAGCAATACCAGCACCTGCTCCAAAGACTCCTCCGATAGCAACTCCAGATCCTGCTTGTTCATCAGGAGAATTATCACATAGTCCTAAAACTCTATTCCATCCACCACATACAAACATTGCTGTACATTCTAAATTTGCTTTTCCACAAGTATCTGATCCTTCACCTTGCCAGAATTTTGCTCCTGGACTTACTGCTGGTGAACATTTGCTTCCTGTCCATTGACAATCTCTTTTTGTTCTATCTCCACAACATTCTTCATCTTTTTTTAATGCATCTTCATATGTTCCTTTGCTCATTGTAAATGAATCTGCTGTATTACAACTATCTATACATGATTGCCATTCATTTTTCAAACATCTTCCTTCAGTATATATTCCACCTAATATTTCATTTCCTTGTTCATCTTTTCTTGGTACATCTACATTAGCTGAATAACAGAATTCTTGTCTGTAATCTTTACAAGGTTCTACTAATTCTTTTCCATTGATACATAAACTTCTATAATATCTTGATCCTACTGGATCCTGTCCATATAATTTATTTGCATCTTGTTCTTTACTATCTGATTGGCACCAGCTCTCTCCATTTAAGATTTCATTTGTTTTCAATTCTGCTGGATCTGTTCCGTGATATCCTTCTAAGTTAACACTTAATTTCTTACTATTATCAGAGTTAGCATCTTGTCCTTCACATTTTAAACTTTCACAACTAAATACTCCATCTTTATCACTATCACCGCAAAGACTTCCTTTACTGTAATCGCATTTTTCTTTTATTCCTTCTGGATTTCCACAACTATCTTTCCAGTATACACTATCATCATCTGGTAAACACATTGTATTTCCTTTTCCATTTGTTGTATGATCAGCAGAAGCACAAGAACATAATCCCTGTAATGAAGCACAATATTTATCTTTATAAAACCCTGTTCCATTGACAGCAGAAGGTACATTGCATGTTGATTTTGCTCCGTAACTGCATCCACTATCAGTTACACAGCATCCTTTTTCTGTATTTTTAGCTAAATTTAAACATGAAGACTCATCTTGTACATCTGCTCTGAAATCTAATTCTAGATCTGGGAATCTGCTTGTCTCATTTAAACATCTTCCTTTTGTTAATATTGAAACTTGTGTTCCTATTACACAACATCCTACATTACACTCTTGCACATTGCATGATGGATCTGCACTATAACTTCCTCCATATTGTTTTTCACATAATGCTTTTGGATAATTATTATAACAATATCCACCTATTCCTGCACAACATCCTGATTTACAATAACTTGTCTGTTCACAGCTTGTTGGTGCAAAACTTGATCCTGAAGCACAATTATCCTGAGAAGCTGTCTGGCAGTACTCTCCTGATTTTGTTTTCTCGCAGCATCCTACAGTTGAATCTGCATTTACAATAGGAGAACTTAAACTAAAACTTATTGAGAATACTAGACTGATTACTAAGAACATTTCTATAAAACTTATCACTCTTTTATATTTATTCATGAACTCTCTCCCTCTACAGCAAACCATAGTTCATAATCGTTTCCATCTTTATTTATTTTATAGACTTTGTTAGGGAATGGTCTCTCAACATTTATTAAATATTTTCCTTTTTTGTTTAGCATATAGAATAATTGTTCAAAATTGCCGAATTTAGCTTCTGAATTTACTATATCATAGCTTACATCATATAATTCTTTTAATGGGATATCTAATACAACATTTACTGGTTTTAGGCTTGTTATATCCTCATCTTTTTTTAATTGTATATCATAATTTACAGTAACTAATATTCCTGATCCTACTGCTTCTGTTTTTGTTGTTAATGCTTTGCTTCCTCTTACTTCATATCCAAATTTTTGTGATTCTAATAGATCTTTATTTATGCAATTTTCTACCTCATTTCTTAATACATTATTCAGATTATCAGTCATTGTTTTTAATGGTGGTAAATAATTTAGACATCTATCATCACCTGGTATATTTTTGCAATAATATTTTACTTTCACGCTTTTATATAATAAATAATCTGTTGGATAATAATCTGCTCCCTGTTCTAAGAATGTTTTTACTGTTGTATCTTTTTGTTTGTTTACACACTCTTTCAAATTAGTTTCAATTGGTTTTAATTTATCCTGTAAGAACTGGAATGATGGTATTCCTATGCCTGTCTGTTTTCTTGCGAATAATACTAAAGCGACAACTAATATGAGAACTATTCCTAATATAACAAAAACACTTACCTGCCCTCTTTTATTCATAGTTAATATCCTCTTAAGTTTATATTTAAATGTTTTTATTTATTTTTCTAAATATTTCATTACAATATTGATTAAGATTTTTGTCTGCTTGATTAAAGCCTCTCCCTCTTTCAATGAGATAGTATTTCCATAATAATTGATTCCGTTTCTTATTTTTCTTAGCTCATCAAATATTTTTGCTGAATTCTCATCTTTTACTATTTCATTTAAGAATGAAGCATAACAATCATGATTATAGATTTTATAACCTTTATTTATTGCCAAAGCCTCTAAAAGTTCTCTCAAAGAGTCATATACTAATATAAATTTTGAAGCTGCAGTTCTAATATCTAATTCTAATAAATTGCTTGAATAGAGTTTATTATTACTTTGCATTATCAAAGATTTGACAAGTTCTGGATCTGTTTTTATTTCTTTTACTAATTTTTGTTTATTGCATTTTTCCCAATCCATACTCTGCTCCAGATAGATTATATCCTTTTAGTATATTATTTAATAATTCTTTATTCTTTATATCCTTGATTGAGTCAAATCTGAAAATTTGTATCTTCCTGCCTAGTTTCTTCTCAAATTTTTGGAAATTTATTTTTTTATCACTTACAGATATTATTGCCATATCAATATCAGAATTTTCTGTTACTTCTGCTTTAGATAATGAACCAAATAGTATTATATTAGCTATTTTATATTCATTTGATAAATATTCTATAAATCCAATTTTCTCTAACAGATTTTTCCAATACGTCTTGCATAAGTCAACAAACATCCAGCTGTCTCTATCAGCACTGAAAAATAGATATATTCTGTCTTCTTCTCTTTTTAATAGTCCTTCCTTAAAATAAAGATTAAGTAAAATAGAAGCAGTAGGAGGGCTTATATCTAATATTTTTGCATACTCTCTAACACTTATCTTTCTATAGCAGTCATTGAAAAATGGTTTTAGATGATTAAATATTTCTAACATATGTTAAAATTAATTAACAGTTGTTAATAAAAGTTTCTATTTATTTACATACACTTCAAATGGTCCCGCCTTGTTCTCATATCTGTCTGTGCATCCTATTTTAAAATATTTATTATCCTTGTCTATGTTTATAGAATGTATAATTCCATTATTGTCTTTTGATAATGTATTCTCAGTATTGAAATCAAATGTTTTATTGAATGAGTATTTGCAGACAGAATTTTCATTTGTATTTATCAATAATTGGTTTTCACTCTGATATATTTTTAATATCAATGGAGCACTTGTATCTTTTTCTGCTTTGAATTGTACATCTCCATTTAGTTTATTTCCTGCTTTATCCACACAAGTATATTCTATTTTATTTTCTCCTGATTTTAGATTTATTCCTGGTTGTTTATGTAAGTTAGTTCCCTCTCCCTCTAAAAACTCTACATATCCTGTTCCTGGATTCCATTTGCAGTTTGCATTTCCTTCAGTTCCTCCCTCTGTTGTTAACTGTAATGTTATCTGATTATCATATATTGTTCCTTCACATTTCTCATTGTTTTCAGATAGACATTTTATCTCTAAGAGTTTTAATTCAGTTGATTTTTTTATCCTGTATCCCTCTATTGGTATGCTCTGTGTATTATTATTGTATTCTAGATCCTGGCATCTGAACCATATCCTGTTCTCATTTTCAGTTCCTATTTGTGAATTGCATGTATATGGCTGTGTCGCATCTTCAGGTTCATTACAGACTAGTTCATTTGTCATATGTCCATAATCAACGTTCGTGCTTGAGTCTGTCCATCTGCATCCATTTACCTGTTCATCCAGCATTAATTGTAGATTTATTGAACTTCCATTGTGTATTACATAAGCACTATCTTTCTGCCCTTCATTTCTGTTCCAGTCTCCATATCCTGTTATTGTTTTTATCTGGAATATTGTTGGTGCTGTTTTATCAGGATATTTTCCTATATCAAACTTTACTAAGTATCTGTCTTCGTTCTCATTATTTGATACATCCTCGCATGCGAAATAAAGATTATTTTCTCCGATTTCCAATGAATTTAATTCTAGAGTATGCTCAAATGCTAATCCATCATCAAATGTTCTCATATCCTGATACTCTTGTGTAACATCTGTTGTATATCTGCATCTTGTTAGGTCTGCATCATTATTTGTTGGATTTCTTGTCTCTAGTGTTATTGTTATTTTATTTCCTGGTTTTATTTTTCCTGATACATATGTTGCTCCCTGTATTCCTGCAGAGTTTTCTTCTTTATTTATATTGCAGTTGTCTTGGCATTCATATTTTATTTCTTTGACATTTATTTTCGGGCTTATTACATCTCTATCTTGTTGTTCTATGCATCTTGCTCCTAGATTGCTATCTTGCCATAAACAGTCTTTTCCTAGGCTCGCGCACATCTGTCTTGTACATTCATATCCATCTAGTGCAAAGTTTTTATTTTTTGAGCTTGGTAATAATCCGCAATCTCCGCTTAGATAATCACATGTGCTTCCGCTTTTTGTCTCATTATTATATGTGTGGCATCTCCAGCATTCATTCTCTAATGGAGGTTCCCATGGATCACAATTATTGCTAGAGTGTCTTCTTTTTACATCATCTCCCCATATTAATGGTAGTTCAAAATAAGCTGCTATGCCTCCAATAATAAGGGTAACAGGATTAGCAACCAAAACTGCAAGTGCATATGTATAGATTATTTTTCCTTCTACAGCTAAGCCTGGATCTTTCCTGAAGGAGTCTATTCCCTCTAACTCAGCAACTATACCTCTCCCTGCATATTTGAATACTGTAAAATTAAATTCATTTGGTGCTGTATCTAGATAATATTTTTTTCTGCTGCACTCTTTTCCTTCATATTTGCTTTTTAGTCCTGTACTGCTTCCGCATTCAAAATAATATCCTTCAGAACCCCACTTCTCTAATATATTCCATTTTGCTCCACAATCTCCATAAGTTCCGCACAGGAAATTTTGGTTGTTTATGTATGCTGTGCTTCTTTCTGGATAAGTATTGCAGTTTTTTGTGCAGCTCCATTCATCTTCAAAGTCCTCTCTCTTCCACTGTGTTGCAATTCTAGAATCTCCTAATGCACATTCCTCTTCAGCTTTTGTTAAAAGAGCATTATTAGCTCCTATATTTTTTATTGCTATATTGCCTGGAGGTACAAATGGAAGACAATATCCATCCTGTTTTATTGTTGCTTCTATTTCTATCACAGTTAGAAATTCACTTTTTCCTTTTCGTGATATATTGATATCCATTATTTCTGTGACTGTTTTTTCAAGGTTTAGTTTTAATTCATATTTGTATAAGATCTTATCTCCTGTTTTTTGTTTTTCTGTTTGTACTGCTTCTGATAATGATTTTGTTAGTTCTGTTTTATCATTTTTATTTATGAATAGTATTTTGACATCATTTAGTCTTGATGTTATTTTTTTACCTGATAGTGTTATAACTCCTTCAGAGTTTATATTAGCATTTACTGGTAATAAAAAATTAAAACCTAATACTCTTTCAGAACCTGTTATACCGCTTTTTTCTCCTAGTCCTATCCATGAGCATAGACTTGCTTTTCCACAACAGTCTGCTTTTGTCTCTCCCTATTTTAGATTGTTCTCATCATTGCAGGATAGGCATTCTTGATAATCATTGTCTATGCACATCGCTCTTGAATCTTGTATATAATTTAATGCTGTTTGTTCAGAGTTATCATAGACGCATATTTTGTTTCTGTTTCCCTCACCGCACATCTGGACTTCTTCTTTTCCGTTAATACATGCATGTAAGTAATGTGATGTTCCTGGCAGATCTAATCCTAATCCTACTGCACTCTGGTATTCACACCATGACTCCCCATTTTTCCTTAAGTTACCATCGTTGTTTAATACTCCGTCACCATTTTCATCTACTAATGGATTGTCTTGTGTATTCTTGCAGTTCATATCCTCGCATGAATATTTTCCATCTCCATCTTTGTCTCCGCATATTGATCCTGCTCTTGCATCACACCTCTCTTTTAGTGTTGGATTTCCGCATGAATCATAACTGTAAAGATCATTACCTGAACATGCTGTTGTTGGATTATCATTATTACAAGTGCATCCTGATACTCTTGTGCATGCCTGGTTTGTAAAGAATTCTTCTCCGCAATTATCTCCTGATGCATATGAACATCCTTCCTCTGATTTGCAGCATCCTTTTGATCTGCTCTCACATACCTGATTACAGCTCCCTATATCTGCAGCATCATTTGTTGTTCCACCTAGTTCTTGGCATTTCTCCTCTCCCATTAGGCTGCATCCATTTCCTAGTACACAGCATTTTGGCTGGCATTGTCCTATATTGCACTCTGCATCATTATAATATTCTCCTGAACATGATCCTTGTAATACTCCTTTGACACAATTTCCATCTAATTTGCAGCACCCTCTGTTCTTGCATTCATTTAGATTGTCACAGCTTACAGGAGAGTATCCCTGCTCACATTGCTCTTGTGTTATTCCACCTACACAGCTCTGTCCGTTTTTTGCTTTTGCACAGCATGATGCTGTATCTTGTGTTGTAGTCTCAGCAGAAACATTTTGTGGATTTAATAATAGTGTAAATACTATGCTTAATGTTATTATTAAATAAATCTGGAATAATACTAAGCTTTTTTTCATGCTTCTCCCTCTATTCCTATATTGAATTTATATAGCCCATTATAGTCTATCATATAGAATTTATTTGGATAGCTTTTTCTCTCTCTTATCGTATATTCTCCTTTAGATAATAAGCTCATTGTCATGACATCAAAATTCCCTGTAATTGCTTCTTCGCTTAGTATTGTATTTGTTAATTGTATTGCTTTTCCTAATGGCATTTTCACATTGTTTATTATTTCTTCATTCTTTACCTCTGTATTGTCTAATTTTAGTGTTATTGGATAATTTAGTTGTGTTATGATTTCAGTTTCTTTTATACTGACATCAAGATTTAATTCTCCTGCTTCAAGTGTGTAATCTTTTTTTCTGTAAGGGTTTAAGTCTATACAGTTTTTTATCTCTGTTTGTAGATAATTTTTTAATACTTTATTTGTATTTTCTATGCTTAATGGTTTTGCATTGCATATTTTTTCTTGAGGTATGTTCTCACATAATTTTGCTATTTTTGTCCCATGATATGTTACATAATCTTCAGGATTGAAATATCCCCCGCTCTCCCCCAATAATTTCACTGCTTTATCTGTCTCTTTTACTAAACAAGTATTAATTGTTTTTTTTATCTGGTTCATTTGTGAGATAAGATATCCCTCTCTGTCTACTGTTCCTCTGAATTTTTCTCTTATTGAATCCCTTAGCATGAATACAAATATGAATACAAATAATACTAGAACTCCTATTATTACGAAAGTGCTAACTTGCCCCCTTTTTTTAAGCATAACCTTCTATAAAGTGCGATGTTTATAAGCTTTTTCAATAAATATTCCGGCAAGTATGAATAATAACGATAATATTATTGATGTTGTCATTATTTTTCTTAATATTGAGATGAAGAATTCCTGTGTGAATACATTTACAAGTATGTCTGTAGGATTTAGTATCCAGTAATCATTTGTAAATAATATTTGATGGAATTTTATGAAGAATTTTTCAAAGTTTATTAATGATATAATAAATATAATAAAATATATTATCAGATTTAGTATTCCTCCATATTTTAGTATTCTTGATAATATTTTATAATCTTTTTTCTGTATTAAGTAAGAGAATATTATTAATAATGCGATGAATATTATATAAAATAATTTTAATGCATTATTTATTAGTTTTTTTACATCTTCTAGATGTATTCTCTCCCTATAAGTATAATAATCTTTTAATTCTTCTTTATCTTTAAAATAATTTATTAGATTAGAACTTATATTGTTTACATAGCTCTCATTATATTTTGTATAGATATTATTTTCTCTGAATTGTTGCTTATAAGAATTTTCGTCATATACAAAAACTTTGAAACTTAATAACAGGATGAATATTGGTATTAATAAGATTGTAAAATATATTTTTTTCATCAGTCTGTTGGTGTTCTTGGAGCTAGTATGAATTGTAAGCTTAGTTTATCTACGACTCTGTATTCAGTTCTTAGTGGATAATCCTGCCCGAATTCCAATGTGACAACATTTGTTAATTTGCTTCCTTTTATTATCTTCTTCAGGTATTCTATTGAGTATCTTGAGCTTACCCCTTTGTCTCCTACCTGTATTGTTGTCTCATCATCGCTTGTTATCTCTACTTTTCCTTTGCTTATTGTTCCCTCTGATTCTATCACAAAATTATTTGTGCTTGCTGATAAGCTTAGACTGTCTCCTATTATATCCATGTCTTCTATTGCATCATTGAACATTAATGTGTTTGTCTCAATTTTCGCATTGAATTTTAGAGTTGGTATTTTCTGTTCCCTCTCATCTATATCTAATAAGCTTAATTCAAAATTTTTTGTTGTTGTTCCTTTTAGTATTACATGCATCCTGTTTCTCTCTTCATCTAATTCTAATGTTAATATCTCTGTTGGCTTTACTCTCTTTAATATCTGTGTTAGATTTACTAGATTTATTCCTATTGTTTTTTCAGCCTTTACATCATACTCAGCAAATGCACTGCTTAATAAGTTGAATATTACCATTGATACATTTGCAGGATCCATTGCTACTAATTCTATCCTATCTTTTAATATCTTTAGATTAGCCTCATTTACTAATTCAGAAATTATTAATATACTGTCTTTCAGGAATCTTGGTTCATTTAATGTTAATCTCATGTTGTAATTTGTCTATGTAGAGTATTTAAGCATTTATCTATTATGATTTATATAAAAGAAAA
>Ga0209212_1008265_pt1 | contig 11214 bp, 10 predicted proteins | sample RifGroC2_FD_183996 | JGI IMG/M metagenome (GOLD analysis project Ga0209212, IMG submission 183996) | Groundwater microbial communities from Rifle, Colorado, USA - Groundwater C2 (SPAdes) (version 2) | ecosystem: Environmental > Aquatic > Deep subsurface > Groundwater | place: Rifle, Colorado...
TTTTTGTAATCCTTCATCAGGGCATCGAGCAGGTCGTCGGGAATGGCCATCGGTTCCTCCAGTGGTTACGGGTTGTAACCGACGATGACCATTTACACAATCGTTTTTACACCCTCGAGTATGGGGAACCCTTAGCTCACACTATCGGACTCTCCCAAGTCACCAATCATTTAAGGAACCTGGTGGGTGCTTCCATTTTCGTCCTATTTTCCTTTACTGGCATGAGGCATTGGGAAATGAGGGCGATGAAGACCGGTGCCTTGATCATCGACGGCAAGCCCTTGGATGAGGCAGGGGACATTTTTGCTCTGGTTGATGCTGGGCGGACATTTGATCTGTGTCGCACCGTTTTCAAACTGAAGGCCTCGCCCATCGGCGAACAGCACATTACCCCTATTCCAAAGATCGCTGCCAAGGCTTATGCAATTTTATTGAGAGCCTTTAGCTACAGCCGCACGTTCCCCAGTACGGAGGCAAATGACGGCCAAGATGGTGCCGCCAACGACAGCTTGTTTCCCCCGAACGGGCTGAAATTTAAATGGCAGGTCAGCGGCTATGGGGTCAAATCAGCTAACCCCCACATGACCAGTCTCGATCGTTTCCTGAAAAATTTCTGCGAGGAAGCGGGAGTCGACTACTTCTTCCCACATCAGTGCCGTAAAACGTTAGCGACCCTGCTCATCAACGACGACCCAAAATGTCTGGAGGTCATTAAGTGGTTGCTCGGGCACAACTCGATCATGATGACCTACGAATACATCATGTCGCTCCCAGGCCTTCGTGAAGAGGTCTGGCAATACCTGAAGGAGCTAGGCACAGAAAATCTTGCCAAGTTCGTTGGTGACACCCTTGGTGGACATGTCGCAGGAGCTGCCGGTAATCGCGCCTTGGACGCTGTCATAGAAAATCTTGAGTCATGGAAGGGACGAAAGCTTGACCGAACCGTCGCGACGCTATTGAAGTCATACGATGAATCGAACTTCACGTTGGTCAGGACCCCGGCCGCATGGTGCGTTAGATTCCCGACACGAGTTCCGCAGTCTGCCCCCTGCCTGCCACCGGCGCTCAAGGAGGCGATTCAGAATGGTGAAGCTATCGACGTCGTCGTGCCTCGTTTTGAGCACTGCATCCCATGGGAGTGCGGTGATGCAGGACATACGCGGGATGACTTGTCAACCGCCCGCCGTAGCCAGAAATATGCCAGCAAGATGGCGGCACGCAGTAGCGGCCGCGCTCGCGCACAGTATCAGCAGCAGGCCGAATACTGGGCAGAGGTTGCTGATCAGCTAGAAAACGGCCGCCAGGATGTGACGGGAGAAGGTTTATTGACACGCTGGGCCACCGAAGGTTTTGAGGGGGGCGCCTGATGTATTTCACACAGCAAATGTTGGCAGTCATCCAGGCGATTTGGATCTTGCGGACCGCTTCGAGTGATAACGAGGTGCAAGACGGTAAAGGCTTTAACCAGTCGAGTGCTATCGGGCCGCAGGGGGTTAGAAAACTTAACCACTTGCAGGTTGAGGAGGTTGCTTGCGAAATCCTCAAGAGGCAAGCGGCCCCAAACACCACACCCTTGGTAGTTCGACGACAGAGTTGGTATGGGGCAAACGCAAAAGAAGAGTGGAAGGCCATTCGCCGATCCATAGATGGCGAAGAGCCTTTGAGCCATCACGTGGCGGTAGAGAATGAAATCGTCAAGTTCGATGGAGTTGATGGCGCCGGGGCCTTGAAGGCAGAAATCAACGAACTGCGTGCAAAGGTTGCAAGCCAAAGTCTCATTATTGTTGGGCATAGCGAAGAAATGGAACAGTTCAAGGCCAAAGCATATTTCAAACAGTACGTCGACAAGAGCGACGCCTATGACTACGAAGCTATCGAACGGCAACACAGGGAGGCGCAAACCAAGCTGACGCGTGAAGAAGCATTACGGCAAAAATATCAGCAGGAGAACCGTGGACTACGCGCAAAGGTTGCGGAGTTGGAAAAAATTGTTTCGGCGAAGGGTCGTGCGATCAGCGGAGATGCAAAGCCGATCTACAAGTTGTTCTCACCGGACCTTAGTAACATCAGCCCAAGTGACCCCAACACGATGATAGGGGACTACGCCAAACTCAAGAGCGAAGCGTGGGTGGCGATGAAAGAAGCTGCAAACAGGAAGCCTCCTGTCGACACTTACCTCGTTTTTCACAAATTTAATATCGACCCGTCCTCCTTCGTTAAGGAAAAACTTCCTCTTGTTGAGGGGGTCTTGAGCTACGTTTTTGTGGGCTACGAGCCAAGCGCTGATAAGCGCAAAAGGATGTATGAGGAAGCCGCGCAGCTCTCACAGACTCCGCCAGTTGTTTTTTTGGTTGAAGGTAGCCAGGCGCCTCAGGGCAACGTTGTCCAATTCTTAGACAGTCGACGCAGCATCATCGAACAGCTACATGGGCATGTAACTGCAAAGTTGCGAGGTGTTGATTATTACGACCCGATTGCCGAAGGCTTTACCCAGGTCTGGATAGAAAGGTTGCACTGATGGAAAATACAAGGGACGTCAAGGATCGCCGCGAGAAGATTTTGCGTAGATGGTTTGACGATTTGATAGCGACCGGTGAGTGGAAGAGGTTCACCAACCAATCAGGCAAGTTGATGGTCGCCGAGGCGCTCCGTCAGCTCTACACCATGGAGACTGGTCGCGACGATGGCAGTTGGGACGGCAACAGTTACTTCAAGTTGAAGCACTGGAGCCAAAAACTGAGGACGGATTTTGAAATTTCGGTCCTCAAGGAACGCAGCAAGCTGCCAGGATTCGACCTGCTCGGAGCACCTCTCAATGAAAATCTCAACCTGCCACCTTGGCTTGACGATATCCCTTTGCGCGACGATGTCCGAAAGCTGTTGGTCGAATTGGCTGAAGGGCGTAAACGCGACAAGGACAAGATCAATGAGCTAAAAGGGCGGCTTGATAGGCGGGAACAAAAAATATTGGAACTTGAAACCAGGGAACGAAGCCTCGACCAGCGCTACACCGCCATCGATGACCACTACATAGATAGCGTACGAACCATTCGATACAAAGCAGGGGAAGACATCGACTTGTCGCAAGGGGGGTTGTTTGAGGACGACGAACCGTCTTTACCGTAGAAGTTTGATTTGAGGTAATTGCTATGACCAATCAAAATATCAACCTCCTATCGGTCCTCGATTCTAAAGCATTTCCGGGGATAGGCCTTGCCTTGGCCCGGCGGCTGTTGGAGAGGTTTGGCGCCGAGGGTCTAGTAGAACAAGTTAGGAGCGCATCCGTTGAAGATCTCACCAGTGTCCAAGGTATAAGCCACGCAAAGGCCAGCACCTTAATCATTGGTACAAAGCTCAACACGGGGTTATTCGAACTGGCTCTTTATCTGGACAGTCTAGGCCTCGCCAAACCATACGCTGCTAAATTTCACGCCGTCTGGGGGAGCAAGGCCCTCAAAATCATCAAGAGCAATCCATACGTACTTCTCGCCATCATGGATTGGAAGGACGTTGATCCTCTAGGTCTGTCACTTGGTAATCCGTACCACCCATGCAGAGTGATAGCCGCCATTGAATGGTGTATGTACCAAGACTACGAGGAGGGCAAAAATACCTGCATTGACAAAATCACCCTGGCCTCCATGGTCAAGAATCTCATCAATTGCGACCAAGCAACCTTCCATCGCGGACTAAATCTTGCCCTTCGTACAAATGCGGTCGTTGCGCATGCAGGAATGTATCAGGTGCCAGCTACCCACTGGTACGAGCGGCTAGTCGAAAAATTTTTGGCCGACAACGACAGTACCAGTTTAACCGAACCTCAAGTTGATAACTGGCTCAATGGGAGCCGACACAATTTGGTGACGCATGAGCAGCGAGAAGCTATCAAAAATGCGTTGATGTACCGAATCAGTGCCTATCACGGTCGAGGCGGTCGCGGGAAAACCTGGACCTTGAAAGCAATTGCCGACGGTGCGAAGGACAACAGCCTTCTTGGTAAGAAGCGGGTCATTTTAGCAGCCGTAGCTGCGAAGGCCGTTAAGCGAATGCAGGCAGAAACGGGCTTCCCGTCAGCGAACTGTTGCACCATCGCCCGTCTTATTTACGTGGAACAACCAGAGGACCTGAGAGATGCGATGGTGATCATCGACGAAGCGTCGATGTTATCAATGGTCGATGCTTTCAGAATTGTCAGAAAGCTTCCGCAGAACACCCATATCGTCATGTTGGGGGACAAGAACCAGATCCCATCGATTCAAGCCGGTCGCCTCTTTTACGACATCATCCTCCATGACGCCGTACCTAACAAGGAGCTGACGATCAGTCAGCGCCATGACAATAAGACGGACGGCCAGCTACAACAGGTCCTGGACGGGCGTTTTCCGGTGTTTGATGACTACAAGTCTGAGAGCGGCTCTGGTCTTTTCCGCCATCTGGTTGTTCCTGCCAACAAGTTCGACGACCCAGTCAGGATCGCCGAGGACCGAGCTGTAGAGTTATATTGCAATTTCATTCAACGTGGAGAGACCGTCCAGATCATCTCCCCTCTTCGCAACATAAAATACGCCGGAAGTAGCGAATCGATCAATCGCAAGGCGCATCTTGCCGTTTTTGGGACTAGTGGTGCCAAGGGGTTATGCCCGGGGACACCTGTTGTTTGGACGAAGAACATGACCATAGAGGACGGTACATTACTCTCAAATGGAAGTTTTGGATTTGCCCATGAGGTCTTTCGCCCCGGCGGTGAATACAGTCTTTCCGTTGCCTTCGAGTACGAAGGATCGCGTTGCTTAAGTGGTTAGAGGTGAAAGAGTATCTCGGCTATGCTTACTGCTTGTCTGTTCACCAGGCGCAAGGTTCAGAGTGGGATAACGTCATTATTGTCCTACCCAACAGCGAACGCATGATTGATCGGAATATGGTGTACACGGCATTGAGCCGATGCAAGAAGCGATCGATCATCGTCTACTACGACCACGATTTCGTTGAAAGGAAGGTCACTGAGCCACCGGCGCATGAGCGCCGCAGAAGTACGTTCCTAAAAGACTTCAAAAAAGACACTTCACTTTAGAGAGGCATCAGTGTGATTAAGCTGATTACAATTGACGGCGAGTATAGAGGACATCGCCTATACCATCCTGGTCTCGTTTACGAGCCAACGGAACAGGTAATGTTCATGGCGACGCGTTATGCTGGAACCTTCGGAAATTCTGGCACGGCAAAAAGATATCTGAAGGTTCTGGCGGCCTTCTGTCGAAATTATTCTATGAGTATGTGGGAAGCTTCGGACATCCAAGAAATCATCGAAAATTTTGAGCGCTACATTCACCGCAATCACATCTTGGCATGGATGTCCGCCCGCGCCGATAAAAGAGACATTGATGGCGCTTCTTCGCCTACAGACAGGACGATAGAAACGGATGCAGTAATTGTCGGGAATTATCTACATTGGGCGAAAGGTGAGCTTGAAAAGAAGGGTGTCACTGTCCCCTACGACGGCGGCAAACTGTCAATGAGGCGGGTTCGTCTTGATAAAAAACGGAACTTTCTTGCAGGGGTGAGGGACAAAATCGAGGTCGAGAGGATCGACCACGGTCTGCACCTATCAAGGAAGCCGACTCCAGGGACTGATCCTCAAGTTATGGCGAAAAGGTCGCAAAAAAACGGGCACAGCTATTTCAAGCCAGATGAACTGCTCATCTTTCTTACATCCTTTTCGGACCCTGTTTGGTCTATCGCTGCCTTGACGGCTTATCACACAGGGCTTCGTCCTCACGAGCTGCTCGCTGTCCCGCGCTATGCCCAGTACGAAGGTGATAAATATTTCACTGCTGACCCCACCGACCTCCGGAGCCTTAAAGCTAAGGGCAAAGACCAGTTGATATACAGGTGCTATGGGAAGGGTGAAAAATTCAGGGAGGTCGTTTTTTGCATCGATGATTGGATTTCGACCATGGATCTCTACGAACCAATCTTCCGACAGAGGAGGGAATATTTTGAAAGAGTCACAGGGGACGAGTTGGCGCCACATCTCCTCTGGCTCACGAAGCCCTGCAAGAATACCCGTAAGATGCTGCAATACTGCCTCCCGGGCGACCAAATGAACTATGACAAATATCTCCAGTCGTTGCGTGGCGCAGTGAGTTATGCAACGGAAAAACACCGACTGACTGAGCGCTTCGGGCATCCGGTGGACTTCTATTCGCTCCGTCACACTTTCGCGACCGTGACGATCATTAATATGCTTAATGCTGACAAGGCCCTACGTGAGAAGGCTGAGCAAGCGCCGTTGTCTATCCTAGACGACATTAACGTGAGACTTCGGCTCACGAGCCAACTCGGGCACGATGACTTCGAAACTACTTTCAGACACTATATTGACAACGTGGTCGCCTCAAAGGCCATTTCCTTTCCTAGCGTCACCAACATTCGAGAAAAGCTCAATCAGCTAGATTCGCGATTTGTTCCTCCGGGGACTCCCGGAGGGAGAGCACACGGGACACTCAGAGTTTAACCAAATATAGTGGTTAAAACTGCGGATGTAGGTGCGGTGGGGGCAACCAGTCAGATGAATAGCCTCCCCCAGAGATCGGAAGTGACTCAGAAGCGGGAGAACGATTCACCTACCGGGCATTGCTTCTGGGTATTGGAGCACTCGGCGTATAATATTCTACTTGCAAATCAATTTACTCAGCGCATGGTAGGCTTCACGATCAAGATAAGGAAATTTTTTCGTAACATCGCGAACATTCGGCCACAGCCACTCCGATAATCGACGGTATTCCCCATTGACATACAGTTCTTTTTCCTTGAAACCCACCATTTGATCCGCCCCATACTCATCGTGAAAGACATCCACCAAGATAGCCGCAATCATGGCCTCCCCTGTTGACCAAGGCACTGAACGAATCATTTTGAAAATCGGAATCCATCTTTCCCCCACATCACCTACGAAAGGGTGATGTGGGTACCCCTTTTTGAATCCTCGTTGCAAACCGGTGTATGTCTGCAAAAGCTCATCAATCGTCTGATCAAGAAATTCATATTTTTCCATATATTTCCGTTTCACGCTTTTGTCTTGGTTATGATCGTTGCTGGCAGATTCATTCGACAATAAATGAAGCGTGTTAATGGGAGATGTGTATCTTCCAAGGATTGTTGACACAACGGACATCCTTTCTCCACTTCGTTTTTTTAATGAATTGTCAATCATAGCTAATTCCTCGCAATGGTCGAATGGGTTATGGCCAACGTTTTCAGGAAGCCTAGCATACAATTTTTGAGCTATCAACAAAATTTCCTACAATATCAGTAGCTTACATGATTGCTAACCCACTTATTCTCATGACATAGGTAGTGTGTTAGACAAGTTGATTTGCGTACTAAAACTAGGGGCGATTCACCGTTGCAATCGGGTTGACGGTCAATGAGAAGTCCGAAGAAGTCGAAGCCCGCTACGTCGAGGGGAAATTTGTCCGGAAGGAAAACTATATCTCTTCAAAAAGGGGGCACGGGCATACTTGGACAACAACCAACGCTCTACCCTCAGGCAGACTGCGGTTACAGGCCTATTCACCGTATGCGAGAGCGGATTGGACCAGCCGAGAGGAGGAAACTAAAAAAAGCAACGCCCCGACCGAGGGTGTGGTCAAGGCGTTGGAGCCTCAGGAGGGGGGGGCGAGGCTCGACAAAACATTATCAGAACCGACTAATGTCAGCAATCGAAAAAAACTAGTGTCGGCAAAGTGCCACATAGATGCTAGAGAGCCAAGAGCGATGGGCACAAACAAATCATCCCAGCTATCTTGAGTAAGTTGGGATGATAAACTGACTGACGCTATACAGCAGATCGCCGACTTCAAAACTTCTTTTTGTGGGAAAAGACGCCATTCCGTTCAATGCGAGCATTGTAGGCAGTTATCGCATCTTGATTTTCAGTGAGCCACCGCCTTTCAAGCATCTTACGCAATAAAGTTTTCTTGTCTTGCCAGCGGCGCTCCATCTCCTCGTGAGATGCACTAGTAGTCTCCGCACCGTCTGCCACTTCCAAAGCTTCTTCAATCTTGCGGCGATTCGATTCATCCAGTTTTTTCTTGTCGGGCATCAGGACCTCCTTCCTTTGCCTATCTTTACGGTGTTGCTCGCTCCGAACCGGATGTTGCACACCCTTCTTTCTTTCGAACCCACCGCGACGATCCCAGCGTTGACACTTTGGCTGGTATGCGCCCTGCCCCTACGCTGGTTATCGCATGGGTCATCGGTTCTGCGCTTTTGCCGCAAGATCCAAGAGAATGAGTCCTGCCAATTTTTCAATGCCCTCGGCGCGCACATGAATTATTCCCCCCTCTGTTTGCTTACCGGATTCGGGATGGTCAGCAACATAGCGATAGATCCGAGTGGGGCAGGTCTCCCGATCGCCCCACGGGGGTCCGCAATTGCAGCCACGAACCAACACGACCTCGCGTTTGTTGATCGTAATGCGGATCGCAAAAGGCATTAAGTGTCCTTCTCGTCTTCGCGCTGCATGCGCGCCCCCAGTTCCATATCTTCGATGATCATCGCCACCAGGTCGTCCATCGGTTGGAAGAGGCCGCTCTCGATCTCGGCCAATGACTGTAGCGTCTGCTGATCAAGAATCTCTTCCAGCCGCTCCGCTTCTGGTGTCAACCCTGTGTAATGCTCCGATTTTTGGAGGCACAAAGGGATCAACGGGGCGAGTTGCTGCGCTTTTCTCGATTTTTTCATGACGTCCATCTTGTTCAGAAAATGTCCAAACTGCTCACCGCATCATTATTCCGCCAGGCGATTTTTTTTGGACCACCGCCTCAGCGTCGCTGGAGAAATCCCGATCAGGTAGGCGGTTACGCAAACTGTTTCAAAATAGGGTCGTAGGGTCTGCCAGCTCCTTAGGTCTGCTTGTCCTCCTCGTCCAGCTCCCGGATGATATCATCCAGAGTGAAATCATCTGCACAGCCGCTCTCTTCCCCCTCGATCAGCGCTTGGCGCAAGGCGGCGAGCCTGCGTACATCGTGACACAGGTCAGCGAAATAGGAGTCGTCTTCAGTGACCGACTCGCCGAATCCAGCGGCGATCTCTGCCAGGCCTTGGCGCACGGAGTCAAGCTTCTCCACATAATCTTCCTGGGGAAGCGGGGCGTCGAGATTCGTCTCGACACCGGCGACCAGTTCCCGCATCGAGGCGACCAGAGCAGGATCAAGGGGGCGTAGCCGCTCAGGGTAGCGCTCGATGTCGTCCGCCAGCAGGTCGAGGAATGCTTCCACCGTCCGGCGGTCCTCCTCGATCATCAGCACGAGGTCATCAATGGGGGCCGACAGCCCCTTCCCTATCTCCTTGAACGACCAGACTACGGGTATCCGTTCGCCATCGCCAGTCAGAATCCTGTCCTTGTATTTTGCCCACGCTTGTCTGGCGATTTCCTTGGCCACCTCGGGGCCATCAAAAACCCAGGAAAGCTCCAGAAATAAGAGGTTTCGGCACTGGCCTGTCTGCGCATCGGCGTTTGGCGCTTCAAAAAAGCATAGCAAGGTATAGTTGGGATATGCCTTCCAAGAGCAGACGACTCTTTCATCGTCGAAGAAGCCTGCATAATGGCCTGGCAATCGGGCGAGTGGGGTGTATCGACTCATGTCTCGTCTTCACTTCCCAAGTGTCGAGCCAAGTCATTTCCTCCTTGCATGGGACGTTCTGGCCTGTCCACGGATGCTCTCTCGAACCAAAATTATACACTAACACCGCCCTCAAGCAATAGCTAACTTATTGTTTTTACTGCCACATTTACTGTGGCTTGATAACATAAATCAGTGCAAAAATTTTAAAAGCACAACCCAAAGGGGACCAACCACGATGGCTTGGCCCCCTTTGGGCTATTTAACCCCAGCTTTCATACGAAGGCTGGGATTAGGAGACTAGATTTAACGATCATTGAACCTACTTCTCCGAGACTTTGATAAAGTCCACTCCGGAAAATTTGGTGCCGTCAACGCTACCAGTGACTTACACAGGCACTTCCGTACCGGCAGCGAGAACCGCGCAGACGGCGCTGCGGCCGAAGCATCGTATACTTTGCCTGATCCAACCGTTCTATCTTGCAAATCTGCCAATCAATTCCTTTCGTTGCGGTGTTCCCCTCATTTTTCCTTGCGGTCATCATCTTTGTGGCCATCATCTTTGTGGCCATCATCTTTGTGGCCATCATCTTTGTGGCCATCATCTTTGTGGTCATCATCTCCATGGTCATCATCTCCATGGTCATCATCTCCATGGTCATCATCTCCATGGTCATCATCTCCATGATCGATCACTTTGATCATGTCCACCCCGGCAAAGGGAGTCAGACCGACCTTCCCGGTGACGTGAACCGGAACATCCCGCCCCACGGAGAGAACCGCCACGACCTCACTTCGGTTGAACCGTACCGTCAGTTCGTTCTCATGCTTCCCGCGTTTACTGCCGCTGCGACCGCTGGCGATTGGGACCACCCCTTCCAGCCGGATCGACGCCAGGTCGATGTCGGCAGCGCGATAGCCGGGCGGCAGCTCGATCTCGACCTTGACCCATTGTCCGTGATCATGTTTGTTGAGGGTCTCGGGGACGAAATCGATCTCCACTGCGAGCGTGGCTCGCGGGATATGGGTCGAGAACGTCGCCATGTTCATCCAGGCGCCGTAACGGTCGCCGTCATGGGCTCTGACCCGCCAGGTGTAGGTGTTGTCGTCGGAGAGGGCATTCTCCAGGGAGACCGAGGTTGTGCCCGCCCCTTCCGCCACACTGCTGAACGCAGCACAGAGGACGCCGTTGCTGTACACCTCGAAATCGTAGGTTAAGGTATCGCTGTCGGGATCGATCGCATTCACGACTTCCAGAACTGGATTCAGCGTCGCCACGGTCGTGCCATCCGCCGGAGCCGCAACTTGCGGCGCACCGGGAGCGTCGTTGGCGACATTAACCATGAAGGAAGCCGGAGCCATCCAGTCGCTCGCCAGCAAGCCGTCAAAGGCTCGGGCGCGCCACCAGTAGTGCTGGTTTTCCGTCAGCGCCAACGGTAAGTCCCAGGTGGTTGCTGGAATCATCTCCGGGATGGCGTCGGACTGGGTGACGACACTCGTCAACTCCGCGTCCGCGTAGACCTCGAAGGCGTAGGTCAGAGCATCGCCATCGAGATCCGTAGCATTGCGCACCGACAGGGTCGGGGTC
>Ga0209212_1008266_pt1 | contig 11212 bp, 10 predicted proteins | sample RifGroC2_FD_183996 | JGI IMG/M metagenome (GOLD analysis project Ga0209212, IMG submission 183996) | Groundwater microbial communities from Rifle, Colorado, USA - Groundwater C2 (SPAdes) (version 2) | ecosystem: Environmental > Aquatic > Deep subsurface > Groundwater | place: Rifle, Colorado...
CCGCGCCGGCTCGCCGGTCATGGGCCTCGACGGCCTGATCGTCTATAAAGCCGCCGAGGCGAAGATCTTCATCCGGCTCCTGGGGACCGCCCAGAAGCCCCGGGTCAAGTTCGAAAGCGACCCGCCGATGAGCCAGGCCGATATCACGGCCATGCTCCTCTTCGGCAAATCCCCCGGCAAGCTGGACTCCGACCAGCAGGCCAGCGCGGCCAATACGCAGACCGCCGTTTCCAACAGCGCTTTCGGCCTGGCCTCTCTTTACCTGCTGGCCTCCACGCCGGTGGATTATGTCGGCTATGACCCGGTCTCAAGGACCTATACGGTCAAGCTCAGGGTGCCCGGCGGGGCGACGCTCCAGCTGGGCTCCGACGGGCAGAACAGGGGCGTGCAGCTCCGCAAACGCATCGCCTCCAATTTGGCGATACAGACCGAGCTGACCAATACGCAGACCCAGGGGAACGTGGTGACGACCCTCCTGGAATGGTACGGGCGGCGCTAGCGCTGGACAGACTATGAAAAAGGACCTTAGAAGCCAGGCCGGCTATTATTGGACCCTGCTTGTCCGGGCCTTTAAAGCCTGGGACTCCGACCACGGCCCGCGGCTGGGTGCCGCGCTGGCTTATTACGCGCTGTTTTCGCTCGCGCCTCTCCTGATCATCGCCCTCACCGTCGCTGGCTCCTTTTTCGGGGACATGTCCGCGCAGGACGAGGTCTTCAAGCAGGTCAGGGCCCATGTCGGGACCCAGGGCGCCCAGGCTGTCAGGGACCTGATGGGGTCCATGGCCTCCTTCAAGAGCGGCTTTCTGGGCGCAGTCGCCAGCGCGGCTGTGCTGCTCTTCGCGGCTTCGGGGCTGGTAAGCGAGCTGCAGTCGGGCCTGAACGAGATCTGGAGGGTAGAGCCCCCGCCCCGCCCCTGGCTGGCCCTGCTCCGCCGGCGCGCCCTGGCGCTGGGCTTCGTGCTCGGCTCCGGCTTCCTGCTCCTGCTGGCGCTGGTACTGAGCGCCGCGGTTTCAGTGCTGGGCACATACGTGAGTTCGCTGCTGCCGGTGCCCGAGGCCGCGATGCATGCTATGGATTTCGCCCTGGTTTTCGGGGTGACCACGCTGCTGTTCGCCATAGTCTATAAATACCTGCCGGACGCCCGGATCGCCTGGCGGGACGTCTGGACCGGCGCGGGCTTCACTTCCATCCTGCTGACGCTGGGCAACCTGGTGATCGGAATTTACCTTGGCAAGAGCGACCTCACTACGGCTTTCGGCGCCGCCGGCTCGCTGATCCTGGTCCTCGTCTGGGCATTCTACTGCTCGCAGCTTCTGTACTTCGGCGCCGAGTTCACCCGGGTGCACGCCCAGGAGCGTGGGCTGGCGGCGGGCCAGCGGCCCTGAGGCGCTATGCGGGCGGAAAGTTGCAGCTGCAACTTCAAGGTTAATATATAATTAGGGTCTTATGTTCCTGAGGCTAAAGCCGGTCTTCGCCTGGCTCGCTTTCCTGGCGCTGTCCGGCTGGGGAATAATGGCGATCGTTTACTCGAATCTCCCGGCGGGGGCGCGCCTGGCCGGGGCGGCGGTATTCGGGCTCTCGGCCCTTGCCTGCGTTTTCCTCCCGCGGGAGGGCAGGCGGAAAATAATTTATTTTTCATCTCTGTTCCTGGTCCTGCTGGCCTGGTGGCTGCTCCTGCCCCCGAGCAATGACCGGGACTGGGAGCCCGATGTGGCCAAGCTTCCCTACGCGGAAGTCAGCGCCAGTTCCGTTACCCTGCGCAATATCCGCGACTGCGATTATAGAACAGAAAAAGATTATACCGTCCGGCATTATGACCGCACCTTCGACCTCGGCTCCCTGCGCAGCCTGGACCTTTTCTTCGTCGACTGGGGGCTGCCCCATATCGCGCATACCATGCTCAGCTTCGGTTTCGGCGGGGGGAAATACGTCTGCTTTTCTATCGAGACCCGGAAGAAAAAAGGGGAGGAATACTCTTCTGTCAGGGGGTTCTTCAAGCAGTATGAGCTGACCTACGTGGCCGCGGACGAGCGCGATATTATCCGCCTTCGCACCAATCACCGCAAAGGCGAGAACGTCTACCTCTACCGCCTGGACGCTACCCCGGAATTTATCCGGAACGTTTTCCTGGACTACCTGCGGAGCGTGAACAGGCTGAAGGACAGGCCCCAGTGGTATAACGCCCTGACGGCGAACTGCACTACCGATATCTGGAAGCACATGGTCCCCTTCTATCCTGAGGCGAAACTGGACTGGCGGATCTTCGCCAGCGGCCACGCGGATGAAATGGCCTACGAGCTCGGCGCGCTGGACCGGTCCCTGCCGTTCAGGGAACTTAAATCCCGCAGCCTGATAAACGAACGCAGCAAAGCCGCCGGGCCGGACCGGGACTATTCGGAAATAATACGGCGCGGCCTGCCCGGTTTCGATCAATAGGAAAAAGAGAAACCGGCGAAGCCCCGGTGCCCGAACTGGTCGAAGCGCAGGAGCGTTTCGCCGTAGCCGTACCAGTACTGCAGGTAGAGCGCGAAATTCATGCGCGGCAGCTGCTGCCGGAGCTGGAATTCATAAGACCTCTTGCCGCTGTCGCGGAAGACAGGCGTCCTTATATCCAGCTGGTGGTTCTTCAGGCTTCCCCCCCAGAGAAAGTTCCTGACGCTCAGCCCTATCTCGCCCCGCCCCATATAATCGAGGAATTTCGCCCCGCTGCCAAGGGACCGGAGGTAGTCGTCCTGCCCGGAATAGCCCGAGGGCTGCCAGAGCTTCACGTACAGCTGGGCCTTGTCCGACAGGAAGGAATTGGCTATCCCCAGTTTTTCCTTCGACTCGAGGCCTATCCTGATCATTAGATACTGCCTGTTCCAGCTTCGGGACCTGGCGGCGTCGAGGCCGTTGGATTCGTGCTCTACGGGGCAGATAATGATATTCCGCAGCCAGAGGCTGCCGGCCAGCCTGACCTTGACGGGATAATCCAGGAAAAATTCCGGGTTATAATTAGTTTCCTCGAAAGGCCTGGAGGACCGGCCTTCGTTCCAGAGGGACTTCTGGGTATAGCCGATATAGGCCGGGAACAAATTGTATTTAAGGACGTACAGGTTAGGTTCCAGCAGCCGGAACTTCATGCTGATCTGGAACTTGACCTGGGCGTGGTTATTGCCGGGCCACTGGTCTATGGAAAAATAATTCACCTTATGCGCGGAAACGGGCCTGTCCGTTTTCTTCCCGAAATAGGAGCTTTGCGGAGATTCCTGCTGCTCTCTGGTGGGCAGGGTGTTTTCGGAGTTATTCATGTCCTGCAGGACGGCCGTCGCGGAAGCGGCTTGTACGAGGGGCTCCCCCGCATTGCCGGTCGAGGCAAAGAACAAAGCGGAGATAAAAAAAATAGTCGTTTTTTTCATGGTCTTTTTCCGGGGCGCTCCCGGCTGTCTATATACGGTACTCTTTGCGATAGTTGAACGCTATGCGGACTTATACGCGCGGCGATAAGTAATATTCTCGGAGGCCCGCGGTTTCCCGGTCCGCCCTCCACCGGCTCCTTCCGTAATATTACCTATCAAGCATGGCATAACTCCGAATAGATATAAAATTTGCGGAGGGGTATACTTTAAGCATTATGAAAACCAATAATTACAGCGGGAAAGTGAAAGGATGCATAGCGGCGGCGGCTTTGCTGCTGGGGCTGCAGCCGGCCGTGTTCGCGGAAACGGCGGAGGCCAAAGGGAAGCTCTCCGTTGGGCCCCGGGCGACCTACTACACGGCGCAGGACGCGGATTCCGGACAGTGGGCCCCTGGAGTTCAAGCCAGGGTTCATTTAACCCCGGACCTTGGCCTGGAAGCGTCCATCGATTATCTGAATAACGATTTCGGTCCGCTCACCACTATCAAGACCTTACCCGTACAGGGGAGCATACTGGCTTTTATCAATCCCGGCGAGATAGTGAAGCCGTTCGTGCTCGGGGGAGTGGGCTGGTATTACACGATGGTGGACGGACCGTTCGGTTACGATGACAGCGCCTCCCGGTTCGGGCTGCACGCCGGAGTGGGCCTGGAAATCGCCCTGAACAAATCGCTGTACCTGAGCGGAACCTACCGGCATGTCTGGCTGAAAGAAGTATCCTCCAGGGACGCCAGCGCGCTGAGCAGGACCTACCGTGACAGCGGTTCCATGATCACATTCGCGCTGAATTTCGTGTTTTAACCGCCCGGACCGGGCAACTATACCAGGAGGACGAACTATGAACGGAAAGACTGTCATAACAGGCGGGAGAAGAGGTATCCTGGCTGCGCTGATACTAAGCACAACCATGACATGCATGTTATCGGGCAACGGCTGGGCCATGCTGGCTCCCGCGCAAAGCGCGCCCGCGGCCGAGGGCCAGGCCTACGACCGGGCTGGCGACGTGAAGGCGGTGCAGACGGCGCTGGAGTCGAAGATAGTTCGCGACCGGCTGCAGTCGCTTGGCCTGAACGAGAAGGAAATAGAATCCAGGCTCGGAAAGCTCTCGGACCACCAGGTGCACCAGTTGGCCAAGGACGTAAAGACGCTCAGCCCGGGCGGAAGTGTTTTGGAACTTGTGGTCCTGGTGCTGCTGATCATACTGCTCGTACGCGCGCTGTGACCTGCCGCGGAACATCTGCGAGCCGGGCGCCGAAGGGTCCGCACGGCGGCTTTAAGAAGGCCGCCCTGCCGGTTCTCGCGGCCTGCCTGCTTTCGGGCTGCTCGCTGCACAGAGTCTCGCTCGATCCGCAGAAAGCCGCCGGGGAGAAGCAGGTCTCGCTAAGCGTTCCGTTCTTCCCGGATAACACCGACCAGTGCGGGCCGTCCGCCCTGGCGAGCGTCCTGGAATACTGGGGCAAGCCTGAGGCGCCGGAGCGCCTGCGGGCCGAGATCTACCGGGCCGGGTTAAAAGGCTCGCTGACCGTCGACCTGCTGCTGGCGGCCGGGAGCCGGGGCCTCTCCGCCGAGATGGTGGAGGGCGGCCTCCCCCGGCTCAGGGCAGAACTGGACGCGGGGCGGCCCCTGATCGCCTTCGTCAACGCCGGCTTCAGTTTCTACCCTGTCGGCCATTACCTGGTCATCACCGGTTACGACGACAGGCGTCGGTGCATCTTGGCCCACTCGGGCATGAAGCGCGACCAGCGTATCCCTTACGGGAAGTTCGAAAAGCAATGGAAACAGAACGGACAATGGGCATTACTGATACTGCCTCCACAGCCTTAGCCGGAGGTTTCGCCGCGAGGGCGCTCGCGCTGGCGCTGGCCGGCCTGTTGGCCGGCTGCGCCGGGCTGCCGCGGCCGGCCGCCTACCGCGACGCCCTGTCTCCGGAAGAACATCTGCGCCTGGGAACCTCTTATGAGGCTCAAGGCCTGCGGCAGGAAGCCTTGAAACAGTATCAAGCGGCCGTACGCGGCGGCCCGAAGTGCGCCGAGTGCTGGGTGGTCCTGGGCAATTACGAATTCACGGACGGGCGCTTCGGGGAGGCCGGGGCCGCTTTCCGCAAGGCGCTGAAAGCCGCGCCCCAACATTCCGGCGCCGCCAACAACCTGGCCATGACGCTGCTGGCGGGCAAGGGCAGCCTGGCGGAAGCGGAGGCGCTCGCGCTGCAGGCGCTCCCGAACGCCGGCGCGCTGCGGCCGTACGTGCTGGATACTCTGGCCAACGTTTTTCTCCGGCAGGGCCGCTACGCCGAAGCCGCGGCGGCCATAGACGAGGCCGAAGCCGGGACACCCGCGGACAATGCCCCCGTGCGCAGCCAGCTCCTGGAAACGCGCAAGAATATCACCTCTGCCCGGGCCGAAGCATCGGATAATTCAGGCCGGGAAAGCGGAATGAAGGCGGCTCCGCTCGCAGGCGGCGAGCCTGCGACCGCGTCCCGGAAGAGCGAATGAGCGTTACCGCCCACTACACCGAGTGCTATGTCCTTGACCGCCACTTTTCTTCAGCCCTGAATTTCCGCTGGCTGGTAGTCGGTTCCGCTTTTCCGGACGCGTTCGTTTTCGACCGTGTTTTCATGTACGCCATTGATATGAGAATGACCGCGATTATTTTTTCGGCTGGTTCCACAGCCTGCCGGTCCCGCCGGCTCCCGCCGCGGTGAAATAAATAAACGCCGGAGCTCGCGGCAACGCCGGGGACCAGCCGGATTTCCGTAATACTACCGAGCGGACAGGGCAGAACTCCTAATAGAAGCCGGGGCGGCGGGGGGGTATACTTACCTTATGCCGGCTTCCTTGAAAAACATAATAAGATCAGCCCTCCGCATGAGCCTGTGGCTTGCGGCCGCGGCTTTGCTGACCGGTTCCCTGATATATGCGGAGGTGCTGATAAGCTCGCAGTATTCGCTTTCCGCTCCCGTGATGGCCGGCGGCGGCGCTAATACGGTCTCGCCGAACTATATGATCCGGACCGGGATACTCGGGCAGGCTGTGGCCGGCGCAGCGCAAAGCCAGAATTACAATAATTCAGGCGGCTTCGTGGTGCCGACCGTCGCCCTCCCCGCCGCCGACCTGAGCGACGCCTACGTGTTCCCGAATCCCTTCAAGCCTAACAGCCCGGGCAGGTTCCAGGCCGCGGAGATCACCTTCGGGCATCTGCCGGCCGTGGCTACCATCAATATCTTCGCTATAACCGGCAAACAGGTGGCGAAGCTTCACAAGACCGACACCACCGTTGATTTTTATAAATGGAACGTCACGAACAGCGACGGGCAGAAACTGGCCAGCGGCGTTTATATCTATTTCATGACCGCGCCCGGCGGCGGCAAGGCGAGGGGTAAATTCGCGGTGATAAGATAATGTCCAGAAAAAAACTACTGGCGGCGGCAGTGCTGGCGGCCCTGGCCGTTCCGCGCTTCGCCGGCCATGCTTTCGCCGGCGGCGGCCAGGGGACGAGCGCTTTCCAGTTCCTGCAGCTCGGGGTGGGCGCGCGGCCTTCGGCGATGGGCGAAACTTTCGCCGGCGTGGCCGACGACGTTAATTCTATTTACTGGAACCCGGCGGGGCTGGCCGGCCTGGAGCGCCGGGAAGCGACCTTGTCGCACGCCCAGTGGCTCGAAGGTATAAAATATTCGAACGGCGCGGCCGCCCTGCCCCTTAAGAAAGGGACCATTGGCGTGGCGTTCAATGTCCTTAATACCGGCGCGATCCAGAAAGTGGACAACACCGGTCTGCGGCTCTCCGAAAATTACAATTTGCTGGACGCGATGGGGCTTGTTTCTTATGCCCGCAGCTGGGGCGGGCTGGCCCTGGGCGCCAATCTGAAATACATCTCCTCGCGCATCGAAGAAGAAACCGCGCATTCCTATGCCGCCGACCTGGGCGCTTTCTACGGCGGTTTCCGGCCCTGGGGCCGGAAGCTGGGCCTGGGCCTCTCGATGCAGAATCTCGGCACGAAGGCCAAGTATGTCTCCGAAGAAAGCTCGCTGCCGGTGCTGATACGCGCCGGAGGCTCCCTCCAGCTGTTTAAAAGCCTGCTGATAGCCTCCGACCTTAACTATATAGAAAAAAATATTAATTTCCACTGCGGGGCCGAATATACGCGCGCTTTAGGAACAGTAGTGCTTGCGGCGCGGGCCGGGTATAAAGACGATACGGTGAAAGAGCTGGGCGGGCTTTCCGGGCTGACCGCCGGCATGGGCATTAAATGGAGCGGTTACCAGCTGGACTATGCCTGGAATTCATTTACGGACCTGGGTATCACCCACAGGGTCTCGCTGGGAATTAAATTCGGCGGCCTCAGAGCGGCCGGGGGTAGTCTATGAAAAATTATAAAAATCTTAAATCTCTCAACAGGGCCCTGTTGATACTGTTCATAACTCTAAAGGCCGCCGCGGCGCCCGCTCTGGGGGCCGTTCCGGAATTGATAAATTTCCAGGGTAAACTTACCAACTCGGCCGGGAACCCGGTTACAGCCGTGGTCCCTATGGTCTTCAGGCTGTATACCGCGGCGGACTCCGCTACGCCAGTCTGGACCGAAAGCCAGGATGTAAGCCCGGACGCTTACGGTATTTACAGCGTACTTTTGGGGTCGGCTACCCCTTTCAGCGCTTTCAGCATAAGCTTTTCTACCGCCTATTGGCTGGGAGTAGCGGTCGGGACGGACGGTGAAATGCTGCCCCGCTATAAGCTGGTTTCCTCGGCTTACTCTTTATATTCAATGAACAGCGCCACCGCCGCCTGGGCCGGCGGCGCGGACTGGCCTACGATAACCAATAAGCCTAACCTCACTATCCAGGGGAACAATTTTAACGATATTAACCAGCTGGTGCGCCTGGACGGCTCGCAAAGACTGCCCGCGGTCGACGGCTCGCTCTTGACCGGTATAGCGACGGCCTTCCTCGCCGACGGCTCCGTAACCACGGTGAAACTGGCCAATAACGCGGTGACCGACGCGAAGGTATCGCTCTCTACCGCGGCCATCAGCATGGGGAAATTCGACGACGGGCGCGTGGCTATAAGCACGCAGGCCGTTTCGGGCGGTATCCATAATATAGCCGGCAGGTTCGTGCAGCTCGGCTCCGACGGCTTTCTGCCGGCCTTGAACGGTTCCAACCTTTTGAGTATTACGAAGGCGCAGGTGGGGCTGGGCAGCGCGGACAATACCTCCGACGCCGCCAAGCCCGTGTCCACGGCGCAGCAGACTGCGCTGGACCAGAAAGCGAGCCTCGCCGGCGCTATCTTTACCGGCCCGGTCAGCGCTACGAACCTGTCCGGGACCAATACCGGCGACGAGACCGGCGCTACGATAAAGAACGCGCTGGGCCCGGCCACCTCGCTGTCAGATGGTTATCTGACTTCGGTCGGCTGGGTGGAGTTTAGCGGCAAACTGGCTCCCGGCGGGAACGGTTCAGGTCTCATCGGTCTTACAAAGGCGCAGGTGGGTCTTGGCAATGTAACCAACACCTCCGACGCCGCCAAGCCGGTCTCCACCGCGCAGCAGACGGCGCTGGATCAGAAGGCCGACCTTACCGGCGCGGCCTTCAGCGGCGTAATTTCCGCCTCGAACCTGTCCGGTACCAATACCGGGGACGAGAACGCCGCTTCGATAAAAACCAAGCTTGGCGCGGCCACCTCGCTGGCGGACGGCTACCTGAGTTCCATAGATTGGGCCGTGTTCAACGCCAAACTGGCGGTTAACGGGAACGGTTCAACGCTGACCGGCCTTACAAAGACGCAGGTAGGCCTGGGTAACGTTACCAACACTTCAGACGCGGCCAAGCCGGTCTCCACGGCGCAGCAGACGGCGCTGGACCTGAAAGCCGACCTAACCGGGGCCGCTTTCAGCGGAGCGATATCCGCCACTAACCTGTCCGGGACCAATACCGGGGACGAGAACGCCGCTTCGATCAAAACCAAGCTTGGCGTGGCCACCTCGCTTGCCGACGGCTATCTGACTTCCGTGGACTGGGCGGCTTTCAACGGCAAGCTGGCGGCCAACGGGAACGGCTCCAGCCTTACCGGCCTTACAAAGACGCAGGTGGGGCTGGGCAACGTAACCAACACCTCCGACGCGGCCAAGCCGGTCTCCACGGCGCAGCAGGCCGCTCTGGACCTGAAGGCCGACCTCACCGGGGCGACCTTCAGCGGCGCGATCTCCGCTACTAACTTTTCCGGGACCAATACCGGGGACGAAACCGGGGCTTCGATAAAGACAAAGCTGGGCGCGGCCACCTCGCTGGCCGACGGCTATCTGACTTCCGTGGACTGGGCGGCTTTTAACGGCAAGCTGGCGGCCAACGGGAACGGCTCCAGCCTCACCGGCCTTACGAAGGCGCAGGTGGGCCTGGGCAGCGCGGATAATACTTCCGACGCGGCCAAGCCGGTCTCCACGGCGCAGCAGACGGCGCTGGACCTGAAGGCCAACCTGGCTTCGCCGGCTTTCACCGGCACGGTTACCGGGATCACCAGCGCGATGGTGGGCCTGGGCAGCGTGAACAATACAGCTGACGCTCTAAAACCGGTATCTTCGGCCCAGCAGGCGGCGCTGGACCAGAAGGCTAACATTACCGGTGCGGCATTTACCGGCGCTATCAGCGCCCCCAACTTGTCCGGGAGCAATACCGGCGACCAGACCACAATAAGCGGCAATGCGGGGACCGTGACCAATGGCGTTTACACCACAGGTACTTATGCCGACCCGGCCTGGCTGACCAGCCTGTCCGCCAGCAAGATAGACCTGTCCACGGTGACCGCGGCGATAACGCCCCTGCAGCTCGCGCTTTCTACTGCGGTCTATACCGTCGGGGACCAGACCATAGGCGGGATAAAAACTTTCTCAAGCACTATAGCCGGCAATATCAGCGGTAACGCGGCCACCGTAACAACGAACGCGAATCTTACCGGCGTGGTGACGAGCGTGGGCAACGCGACGTCGATCGGGGCCGGCGCTATCCTTAATAGCATGCTGGCGAACACTGCGGTCACGAACCTGAGCGGCACGAACAGCGGCGATAACGCGGCGAACACGACTTACGCTGGCGATTACCGTGCGGCCAATTTTGTGGCCGGCACCGACTACCTGGCGCCCAACGGCTCAGCCGCCTCGTTGACCAGCTTCCCGACTTTCAACCAGAACACGACCGGCAGCGCGGCATCGTTCACCGGCTCTTTGGTCGGTGAAGTGACCGGGACGCAGGGCGCTACGGTCGTAGGCAACGGGGCTGTGACGGGCAAGGTCCTGACCGGTTATGTAAGCGGCGCCGGCGCGGTAGCCGCAACCGACACGATCCTGCAGGCCATCCAGAAATTAAACGGCAATGACGCGACCAACGCCAACCTTACCGGCGTGGTGACGAGCGTGGGCAACGCGACGTCGATCGGGGCCGGCGCTATCCTTAATAGCATGCTGGCGAACCTGAGCGGCACGAACAGCGGCGATAACGCGGCGAACACGACTTACGCTGGCGATTACCGTGCGGCCAATTTTGTGGCCGGTACCGACTACCTGGCGCCCAACGGCTCAGCCGCCTCGTTGACCAGCTTCCCGACTTTCAACCAGAATACCACCGGCAACGCCGCAACGGCCACTACGGCCACCAATATAGCCGGGGGGACAGGCGGAGAAATCCCATATCAGTCGGCCGCTAACACCACAGTCCTGCTTGCGGCCGGCGCGCCGGGACAGGTTCTGCAGAGCAATGGCGGCGCGGCGCCGACCTGGGTAAATCCCGGAGGCGGGGACGTTCTTAAAGCGTCCACGCAGACCTTCACCGGG
>Ga0209212_1008267_pt1 | contig 11212 bp, 6 predicted proteins | sample RifGroC2_FD_183996 | JGI IMG/M metagenome (GOLD analysis project Ga0209212, IMG submission 183996) | Groundwater microbial communities from Rifle, Colorado, USA - Groundwater C2 (SPAdes) (version 2) | ecosystem: Environmental > Aquatic > Deep subsurface > Groundwater | place: Rifle, Colorado...
CCGCGGTGATCGCCGCTTCGATTCAGGCGGCATGCCGCGATCTGGGTCTGGCAATTCCCGGCGATGAAACTGCGCGCCATGTGATCGGCCTCGGCCTGGTTCAGGCATTGCGCCATGCCGTGCCGGACGCGCCGGAGTCGATGTATGAGCCGCTGGTCGAACGTTATCGGCATCATTTTCTGGCGCAGGATCGGGAGATTCCGCTGTTTGGCGGCGCGCGCGAGACCATAGCGGAATTGCACGATGCCGGGTATCGGCTGGGCGTGGCGACCGGCAAAAGCCGCAAAGGGCTGGAGCGGGCGCTGGAATCCACCGGCCTGAAACAATACTTTCATGCCACGCGCACGGCGGATATGACTTTTTCCAAACCCGATCCGACCATGCTGCTTGAACTGATGGACGAATTGGCGGTCAATGCCGAACGTGCATTGATGATCGGCGACACGACCCATGATGTGCAGATGGCGCAGAATGCCGGGGTGGATGCGGTGGCAATCGGGCACGGCGCGCATCCGGCGGAGCAGCTGCTTGCGTTGGCACCGCTTGCGCTGGTGCGGGATTTTGCCGGATTGCGCATGTGGCTGAAGGCTAATGCCTAAGCCGGACAAGCCGGAACCAAAAAAGGCGGTCATTGCGAGAAGCGAAGCGACGCGGCAATCCAGATAATTTTCATTTAAAGGCATTTTTAAATGGCTGGATTGCCGCGCTTCGCTCGCAATGACAGCCACTGCAAGGTGACTCCCATTCTTGGGCAATACGTTGTTTTTCTTTGCGCCCTTCGTGTTTTTCGTGGTGCAAATGTGTAATTTGATTTATTCCAAGGAGTCGTAATGTCAGAGCAAAACAACAATTGGGAACGCGGCGTAATGGAGAAACTGGCAATGTCGGCCATCCAGGAGCAACGCCGCGCGCGGCACTGGGGCATCTTCTTCAAGACACTGACGTTCGGTTATCTGTTCATCATCCTGTTCGTTTTCATGGGCTGGTTCGACAGCAGGGAAGCTGCGCTGGGCGGCGGCAAACACACTGCGCTGGTCGATATGCAGGGCGTGATCGCGCCGGATAGCCAGGCGAATGCCGACAACCTGATTCCCAGTTTGCAGGATGCGTTCGAGGACAAGAACACGCAAGGCGTGATACTGCGCATCAACAGCCCCGGCGGCAGCCCGGTGCAGGCCGGGCAGATCAACGACGAAATCCGCCGTTTGCGCGCCAAGTACCCGGCCATTCCGCTGTATGCGGTGGTCGAGGATGTTTGCGCTTCCGGCGGCTACTACGTGGCAGTCGCGGCGGACAGGATTTTCGTGGACAAGGCCAGCCTGATCGGTTCGATCGGCGTGCTGATGGACGGTTTCGGCTTTACCGGCACCATGGAAAAGCTCGGCGTGGAACGACGCCTGATTACTGCCGGAGAAAACAAAGGTTTCCTTGATCCATTCTCGGCAGCCGATCCGGCGCAGCAGAAATTTGCCAAACAGATGCTCACCGAAATTCATCAGCAGTTCATCGACGTAGTAAGGCAGGGGCGCGGCCAGCGCCTGAAGGAAACACCGGACACCTTCAGCGGCCTGGTGTGGAACGGCCAGCGCGGCGTGGAAATGGGGCTGGCGGATGGCTACGGCAGCATTGAATCGGTGGCGCGCGATGTCATCAAGGTCGAAAAAATCGTGGACTTCACCATGAAAGAAAGTTTCGCGGATCGCCTGGCGAAACGCTTTGGTGCAGGCGTGGCGAGTGCGCTCGGATTCGCGATACAAGGCGGTGTTTCGTTGCGTTATTGATCCTGAAAACCGCAGCGGCGTGGTAGGTGCGAATTTATTCGCACGTTCAACGAGTTATGTGCGAATGAATTCGCACCTACAAAAGCGGCATAATTCGTTGAAATATCAAAATGTTCTTCGCCAACAGATGAGTATAGGATCATAATTGCAAATTGCCCGAATTGACTTCCAGCCACAAACTTACCGGCCTGTCATCTGCCGGCCACCGCACGGTAATTTCGACGGCCTGCATGATTTTCTCAAACCCCGCCTCTGATTGAGAGGCGGTGAAATACGGCGCGGCATGGATTGCTACTACCTGTGATGCGCCGAGGACCAGGTGGCCGCCCAGCACCCCGTCATCCAGGATAAGCCGCTCTGCCTCCATCTCCAGAAGCATGCCGAAGCCGCCGAGAATATTGTTATCGGAGCCGACATACCGCCCCGCATAGCCGTCGCAGCACGGCATGGCAAGCAGCAGCCTGACTGCCACGCTCCCGCCCGTGAGTTGCCTCGCAGCATATTGCGCTTCAATCCGGTTGCCGGACAGGTTGATGGTTTTTGTCATCGCGCCGTCCCCGATCACGGCCTGGAATTGCATCGAAGCGGGATCGGATTTGACCAGCGTATAGTTTTGAACCGTCAAATGTTCGTTCCCTTTTACCCATGAGTCGATAAACAGGCCGCACGGGAGATCATCGGCCAACAAATCAGACGGGGAAATCTCGTGCTTGAAAGCGACGCGATCATGCGCCGAGGCGATTCCTTCCCCGCCGTGCTCTCCGCCCTGTGTGTTGTTATGGATTTTCCCGAAGTAGTGTTCGGCCTGCCGGCGCAGGGTATCGCCAAAGTTCTGGTTCAGGCGATAGTCGTCAAACTCGCAAACTCCGGCATAACCATCGAGCTTGACTATTGCCTGCAGCTCTTTGCTGAATAGACAAGATTCATCAACCCCGTCTTTATCCAGGTCTTCCCGAAGCCCCGACTTGCGCGGGGCGATGCTGTCCAGCCTGGCTTCCAGCCGGACAATGGCGTTATACACGGCGCGGCGCAGATGCGGCAGGTAAAGCCCGCCAAACAGGCCGTGCCAATAGGCATCGTTGGATTGCGCTTCATAGAGGTCATCCAGCATATCTGTGGTGCGCCGATCACCTGGCAACTGCGCGATTCTCAGCGACAGGCCGAGCATGCGCTTGTGCATCCAGTTGGATTCCGGGTAGCGGCTGAAAAAATTTTTCCAGATGCCGCCACGGATATACGCCTTATGCTCTTCGTAGCGCCCGGCACCTTTTTCTCGGGCAACCAGATCGGCATACTTCGCGGCGGCAGCGGCAGGCAAGGTCCACTCGTTCATTTCGATATAGGAGGTGGTCGGCAGATAAATGATGCCGCGCGTCTTGACCCGATCGTGGTATTCCCTGTAGGTACGCGGCCTGATTTTTTCTGAAGCCAGCACGCCGCGAATGAAGTTTTCCAGCCAGCCTTTCTCATAGACCCACTCGTAGGTCTCCGGCCAGATGCCGAATTTTTCGATATCGTCGAAATAAACGGCGGCGGCATTTTCGCTCTGCCCGGCAAACCCTTCCAGATAGCCGACCACCTCATGCGCGAGCGCAAACGGGATGCGGTAACGCAGCCCTTCCGAAATCGGGAACAGGTCGAGCGGCTTGCCGCCCTCTTCGGTGGTGTAATAGCCGTCCAGTTGATGGGCTTCTTTACCGGCACACAGAAAATGGTAGTCATCCACCGTCACATAACGAATGCCAACATCGACCAGCGAGGGAACGACGGTTGCTTCCCACACCCGTTCGGTGAGCCACGCGCCTTGCGGGCGCTGCCCCAGTCTGGCTTCCAGCTTGTCGGAGAAACGCGTCAGTTGCCCAATGCGATCCTGCTCCGGAATGACCGCCAATACCGGCTCGGTATCCCCCGCTCCGAACAATTCAACCTGCCCGCGCGCGACCATTTCCCGCAGCAGCGCCATGTCCTCGGGAAATTTTTGCAGCAGATAATCCAGCAGCCAGCCGCTGAAATGGACAGTAAAGCGGAATTCCGGAAAGCGGTGCAGCGTTCGCAGGAACGGGCGGTAACAACGCAAATGCGCATCGTCAATGACTCCGGGGAAATTACCGACGGGCTGGTGCGCGTGGACACCGAATAGCAGAGAAACCGTTCTGGTCATAGTAATTTCAGTTTGCGATGGTCGGGTTTATTCTGAAGCACGGCGCATTGCGCCACCTGCCTCCGGTTGCCCCCCGCCCTTGCTGATGGGCTCGGAAAGGTTGGCTGGCGGCGGCAATTTCAGCAATTGGTACAACTCGGTCAGGTTGTGCCGGAACAGGCGATCGAAGCTGGCTACCGAGTTTGACGGGTTGTAATCGCCAAACCACCAGAACCAGTCCGAGCTTTCACAGGAACAAAGCTGTCTTTCAGCCGCCTCCTGTTCGGGCTGGCTGAGCCGCCCGCTGCTCATCACCATATCAAAACTTTGCTTGGCGGCGCACAGCAGGTCCCATGCGCGATTCTTGTCGGGCGAACCGATCCAGGTCGAAAAGTTGCCGTAGACCCAACTGCCCGCAACGACATAGGGAAGGCTGCGCACACGGGCGCTGTCGGCGCCGGGAAGCGTGGTCGGGCGCGTCACATAATCGCGGTAAGTGGTCGTCCGTATCCAGGGGCTGGACTCGATCATGGTGTAAAGCTCTTCCAGGAAATAATGCCCGTTGTAGGGGTAGTATTCCCAGGCGTTCTCGCCGTCCATGATGACACTGACGATGGGCGTTTCGTCACTCGGTGATTGCCGCGCGATGGCCTCGATCTGGTCGATAAAGTGGCGCGCGGCATCCCTGCCGTGCCAGCGTGAATACTCAAATCCGATCAGGTCGGACAAGCGGTCATCGCGGAAAAAACAGAGCAGATTCTCCGCGCCTTCCTCCAGGCGATACGGGCGGTAGAGGTATTGGGCGCGTTCGGGGACGCTCTGCTGGGACTGCCGCAAACTGTTGACCAGCACGCCCTCCCCGCTGGCTGTCCAGCGGCAATTTTCGGCGGCCAGCACGTCCAGCATTTCCGACGAAATCGAGCCCTCGGCCGGCCACATTCCCACCGGCTCTGAGCCGAAACGTTTGCGGTGGCTCTCCTTTGCCGACCGGATATGCGCGGTCACACGCTGGCGGCCCCTGGAGTAATGGGGAGAACTGGGTAATGGCGCATCCGGCATCGCCTCCCGGGCACTGGCAAAGTCAATCAGCAATGGCGCCAGCGGGTGATAATGCGGCGTGGTGGACAGTTCAATTTGCCCGGATTCCGCCAGCTTGCGGTAACGCGGGATGATGTCGCTGATTATCTCGCCGACGAAATCGAGCAACTGTTTCCGGTCATCACGGCTGAAGCCTTCGGCCTTGCTCATCAGGCGCACCACCAGCGCATGTTCGCGGCGCACACTCTCGCCGCACCACGCCAGGTGGTACCAGGTCAGCAAATCCGCCATATACTGGCCGGACAAGTAGGACAATGCAGCATCTCCGTCAGCCTGCAAACGGCTGAACAATTCCAGCAGGCGCTTGTATGCCGGATAGGGTGCTACCATTTTGGTGTGATTGCTGCGGAAACATGCATCGAGAATGGATTGCCGCTGTTCAGTCGACAGTTCGCCGATATTCTCCTGCGCCAGCATGCGCAGCAAAGGGTCACGCAACTGCCCGGTGGCGAACTGGTCGGCATAATCTTCCAGCTGGTCGAGCAATACCGGCACGAAGTTCACCACGGCGCGCACCTTGGGATGCCGCTCAAGGTGATAAGCCATGTCGGTATAATCCTTGATGGCATGCAGATAGGTCCATGGCAACACGAAATCGCCGCTGGAATAATCGCGATAATCCGGCTGATGCATGTGCCAGAGGAAAACCAGGTCGATGGATTTTTTCATGGATCAAGGAAATCCTGCCGTTAACCGGCAAAAAATTAACGGAAGCTATGCACCTTCTGCCCCAGCATCTCTGGAGTAACAAGCGTTACGCCATTCGGGCTGACATAAAAACGCTTGCGGTCTTCTTCCGGATTGATGCCGACTTCCAGCCCCTCCGGAATTTTGCAGCTCTTGTCCACAATGGTGCGTTTCAGCGTAACGCGGCGTCCAACCTGCACATTGGGCAACAGTACCGAGTCTTCGATATTGCAATGGCTATCGATGCGCACATCGGAAAATAGTAACGAGCGCCGCACTGCCGAGCCGCTGATGATGCATCCGCCGGAAACCAGCGAATCGATGGCCATGCCGCGCCGGTCATCATCGTCGAACACGAACTTGGCCGGAGGCAATTGCTCCTGGTGCGTCCAGATCGGCCACTCCTGATCGTACATATTCAAATCGGGAGTGACCTTGGTCAACTCCATGTTCGCCTCCCAGTAGGCATCAATGGTGCCCGCATCGCGCCAGTATGGAATGTGGTCATTCCCCATGCCCACGCAGCTTTGTTCGAAATTTTGCGCAAATACGCGATAGTTTGCGACGATATGCGGAACCAGATTCCTGCCGAAATCATGGCTGGAATGGGGGTCGTCGGCATCGCGCATCAACTGCTCAAACAGGAAGCGGGTATTGAACACGTAGATGCCCATGCTGGCCAGCGACTTGTCCGGCTTGCCCGGCATGTGAGGGGGATTGGCGAGTTTTTCATGAAACTCGATGACACGGGAATGTTCATCCACCTCCATTACGCCAAACGCAGTCGCATCGGCGACGGGTACTTCCAGGCATGCCACCGTCATGTCGGCCTTGTTTTCGACATGGAAGGCCAGCAGCTTGCCGTAGTCCATTTTGTAAACATGGTCGCCGGCCAGAATCAGCACAAAATCCGGATTTGCCTTGCGCAGGATGTCCATGTTCTGATACACCGCATCGGCGGTTCCCTGATACCAGCGCGTCTCATCGGTACGCTGTTGCGCGGGCAGCAGGTTAACGAATTCACCGAACTGCCCATTCAGAAATGACCAGCCGCACTGAATGTGTTTGATCAGGCTGTGCGATTTATATTGTGTCGCGACGCCAATGCGACGGATGCCGGAATTGACGCAATTGGACAGCACGAAATCGATGATGCGGAACTTGCCGCCAAACGGTACGGCCGGCTTGGCGCGCCAATCGGTGAGTTGATACAGGCGGCTGCCGCGTCCGCCGGCCAATACCATCGCATAAGTGTTTTTGGTGAGGCGGCTGACGAAACGCAGTGCGGGATCACCGGAGGCAAGATGGTATTTTTTCTGCAGGTAACCCGCTTCGGTTTTCATGATTGCCCTCTCTTTCACTTGCCTGTTTTGGCACGTCCATTATCGTTTACAATCGTGCCACTAGACAAGAACAATGGTGGCACAGGTGAGGAAAACGATCGAATCGCTATTGCAAGCACGCCTGCATGATCCATTCGGCTTGCTGGGCCTGCATCGCGAAGGCACGGAGTGGGTTATCAGGGTATGTGAGCCCTATGCCACCGATGTTGACCTGCTGAACAACGCCGGAGCCGCCGCATTCAAGCGCATTCACCCCGCCGGCGTATTCGAATGGCGCGGCAGCAGCGAACCCGCCCGGCCTTATCGGTTGCGTATGCATTATGGCAGCGTGAGTCACGATATTTTCGACCCCTACCAGTTTCCGCCGCATATTTCCCCGCAGGATCTGTATCTGTTCGGCGAAGGCAAGTTGCGCCAAGGCTACCGGATGCTCGGTTCGCACAGCATCGAGATCGATGGCATTAAAGGGGTGCGCTTCGCGGTGTGGGCGCCGAATGCCGAACGTGTCAGCGTGGTGGGCGAATTCAACAACTGGAATGGCCGCATTCATCCGATGCGCTCGCATGGCTCCAGCGGCGTGTGGGAACTGTTCCTTCCGGAAATATCGACGCATGCGCTGTACCGCTACGAAATTCGCAACCGCAACACCGGTCAGATATTGACCAAGACCGATCCCTATGCGCAAGGCTACGAGCATCGCCCCGGCACGGCAGCGCTGGTCACCCCATCCAACCTGCATCAATGGCAGGATGACGATTGGATGGCGCAACGCGCACAATGGGACTGGCTGCATGGTGCAATCAATATCTACGAAGTGCACGCAGGTTCCTGGAAACGCCACCCCGACGGGCGCTTCTACACCTGGCGTGAATTGGCCGCCGACCTCGTGCCCTATGTCAAGAGCATGGGCTACACGCACATCGAATTGTTGCCGATTTCCGAGCACCCGCTGGACGAATCCTGGGGCTACCAGGCCACCGGCTATTTCGCGCCGACCAGCCGCTTCGGCTCGCCGGACGAGTTGCGCCATTTCGTCGATTGCTGCCATCAGGCGGGCATCGGCGTGATCCTCGACTGGGTGCCGGCGCACTTCCCCAAGGACGACTGGTCGCTGTCACGTTTCGACGGCACCGCGCTGTACGAACATGAAGATCCCCGCCTCGGCTTCCATGAGGAATGGGGCACGCATGTGTTCAATTATGGACGCAACGAGGTAAAGAGCTTCCTGATGTCCAGTGCGCATTACTGGCTGGCAGAATTCCACCTCGACGGTCTGCGCGTGGATGCGGTCGCGTCGATGCTGTACCTCGATTATTCGCGCAAGCAAGGCGAATGGATACCGAACAAATACGGCGGCCGCGAGAACCTCGAAGCGGTGGACTTCCTGCGCGAGATGAACATCATGGTGCACGAGGAATTTCCGGGCGCACTGACCATGGCGGAGGAATCCACCGCCTGGCCCGGCGTGTCGCGCCCCGTCTATCTCGGCGGACTGGGTTTCTCGATCAAGTGGAACATGGGCTGGATGAACGACACGCTGAGCTATTTCCGCCACGACCCGGTGCATCGCCGCTATCACCATAACCAGCTCACCTTCGGCCAGCTCTATGCCTACACCGAAAACTTTGTGCTGCCGTTCTCGCATGATGAAGTGGTGCATGGCAAGGGCTCGCTGCTGTCCAAGATGCCCGGCGATGCCTGGCAGAAATTCGCCAACCTGCGTCTGCTGCTGACTTACCAGATGACCAGCCCGGGCAAGAAACTCAACTTCATGGGCAACGAAATCGCCCAGGGGCGCGAGTGGCAATCGAGATGGGAACTGGAATGGTGGCAGCTGGGCGAGGAAGCGCATCGCGGCATGCAGAACCTGGCGCATGACCTCAATCAGCTCTATCGCAGGCTGCCCGCGCTGCATGACCTGGACTTCCAGCATGAGGGCTTTGCCTGGATAGACTGCAACGATGCCGACCAGTCCGTACTGTCCTACCAGCGTCGTGCGCGCGACGGCTCCGGCGTTGTCGTCGCGCTGAACCTGACCCCGGTGCCGCGCAAGCGCTACCGCATCGGCCTGCCGATGCAGGCGCAATACCGCGAGATGCTGAACAGCGATTCGGAATATTACACGGGCAGCAACCTCGGCAATGGCGGCCTGGTCCAGGCGGAGGCGATCCCCTGGATGGGATTGCCCTGCTCTGCCGAAATCACGCTGCCGCCGCTGGCGGGAATCGTTCTGGTGCCGGAAGCCTAGCCGATCATGGAATTGAAATGGCAAACTTTGACGCCGTTCGTGGTGAGCCTGTCGAACCATGAACGGCTCACGGGGAAATGGTTCACCCTTCGACAAGCTCAGGGCGAACGGATGTTCATTCAATAGTGATCGCCATGTCAAAACTTACCCAATCTCCAGCCTGGCAAGCACTCAAGGCGCACCAGGCCAGCATCGAACCGCTGCACATGCGCAACATGTTCCGCGACGACCCGGCGCGCTTCGATAAATTTTCGTTGCAACTCGACGGCCTGCTGTTCGACTACTCCAAAAACCGCATCAACGAAGAAACTATCCGCCTGCTGATTGCGCTTGCCAAGCAGGCCGAACTTCCCGCATGGATAGCGCGCATGTTTGGCGGCGAAAAAGTCAACTCCACCGAGCGGCGCGCCGCATTGCATACCGCGCTGCGCAACCGCTCCGGGCGCCCGGTATTGCTGGACGGCAAGGATGTCATGCCGGATGTGCGCCGCGTACTGGTTCTGATGCGCCGTTTTTCCGATGCGGTGCGCAGCGGTGAACATCGCGGCCATACCGGCAAGCAGATCAGCGACATCGTCAACATCGGCATCGGCGGCTCCGACCTCGGCCCGCTGATGGTATGCGAAGCGCTCAAACCATACTCAAGCCCAAATCTGCGCGCGCATTTCGTGTCCAACGTCGACGCCACGCATCTCGCCGAAACGCTGAAAAAACTCGATGCCGGGACCACACTGTTCATTGTCAGCTCGAAGACCTTCACCACGCAGGAAACGCTGACCAATGCGCGCTCGGCGCGCGCCTGGCTGGTCGGAAAGCTGGGCGACGAACAAGCCGTGGCGAAGCACTTTGCCGCCGTTTCCACCAATCTTGAGGCCACTGCCCAATTCGGCATCAACCCGGAAAACGTGTTCGAATTCTGGGACTGGGTCGGCGGGCGTTACTCGTTATGGTCGGCCATCGGCCTGCCGATCGCGCTGTATCTCGGCATGGACAAATTCGAGGAATTACTGGATGGCGCCTACGCGATGGACGAGCACTTCCGCAGCGCGCCGCTGGAACAGAACATGCCGGTGCTGCTCGGGTTGCTCGGCGTCTGGTACGGCAACTTTTTTGGTGTAGCTTCAAACGCCGTGCTGCCCTATGACCAGTATCTGCACTGCTTTGCCGCCTATTTGCAACAACTGGAAATGGAAAGCAACGGCAAGCGCGTGGATCGCGACGGTAATGTGGTGGATTACGATACCGGCATGGTGCTGTGGGGCGAACCCGGCACCAACGGCCAGCACGCCTTCTACCAGCTCATCCACCAGGGTACGCGCCCGATTCCGGCGGATTTCCTCGCGCCGCTGCACAGCCACAATCCCGTCGGCGAGCACCACGCCATCCTGCTGGCCAACTGCTTCGCGCAGACCGAGGCGCTGATGCTCGGCAAGACCGCCGATGAGGCGCGCGCCGAACTGGAAGCGCAAGGCCTGCACGGCAAGGCGCTGGAAGCGTTGCTGCCGCACAAGGTGTTTCCCGGCAACAGGCCGACCAACACCCTGCTGTTCGACAAGCTTGACCCGCACACACTGGGCATGCTGATCGCGCTGTATGAGCACAAGGTGTTCGTGCAAAGCGTGGTGTGGAACATCAATCCGTTTGACCAGTGGGGCGTGGAACTGGGCAAACATCTGGCGGTGAGAATTCTGCCGGAGCTGCGCGATGCGGGAATCGCGTCGGCGCACGATGCCTCGACCAACGGCCTGATCAATTATTTCCGCCAGCGCCGCTGAGCGGTTGTCCTGTCAGGCCACTGCGGTCTTTATTTCCAGCTCTTCTGCATACGGCCGGCTTGGATACTGGAAGGCGACCGGTCCATCCGGCTCGGCATGGACAAACTGGCGGACAAACGGGTCTTTCGAGTTGAGCATTT
>Ga0209212_1008270_pt1 | contig 11210 bp, 7 predicted proteins | sample RifGroC2_FD_183996 | JGI IMG/M metagenome (GOLD analysis project Ga0209212, IMG submission 183996) | Groundwater microbial communities from Rifle, Colorado, USA - Groundwater C2 (SPAdes) (version 2) | ecosystem: Environmental > Aquatic > Deep subsurface > Groundwater | place: Rifle, Colorado...
TCAGGCTGCGCGCCAGGATGCTCGGTGTGGCGGACATGCGCTACTACGACATCTATCCGCCGCTGGTCGGCGGCGATTTCAAATACCCGATCGACGACAGCAAGCGCATCATGCTGGACGCAGTGAAGCCGCTGGGGGATGCCTACGTTGCCGCGGTCGGCAGAGGGCTCAAGGAGCGCTGGATGGACGTGTACCCGCGCCCGCGCAAACTGTCCGGCGCGCACATGGCCGGGGCCGCCTACGACGTGCACCCCTATCTGCTGCTCAACCACAACGACGATTACGAATCACTGTCCACCCTGCTGCACGAATGGGGCCACGCGATCCATACGGACCTGTCGAACCGGGCGCAGCCCTACCCCACTTCAGGCTACGCGACCTTCATCGCGGAAATCGCCTCGACGATGAACGAGGCGCTGCTGCTCGAGCACATGCTGAAGATCGCGAAGACGGACGACGAGCGCCTGCTGTTCCTGGGTTCCGCCCTGGAGACGCTGCGCGGGACTTTTTTCCGGCAGGCGATGTTCGCGGAGTTCGAGCAGGAGGTTCACTCCAGGGTCGACCGCGGCGAGTCCCTCACCGGGGAGGCGGTGACCAAAATCTACGGCGACATCCTGCGTCGCTATCACGGCGACAAGGAGGGCGTGGTCAGGATCGACGACCTCTATACCGTCGAATGGGCCTACATTCCGCATTTCTACAATTCCTTCTACGTTTTCCAGTACGCCACTTCGATCGCCGCGAGCTCGCTGTTCGCGGAGGCGATCCTCAAAGGCGAGCCGGGCGCGCGCGAGCGCTACCTCGACCTGCTGCGCGCGGGCAATTCGGATTATCCCCACGAGATGGTGAAGCGCGCAGGCGTCGACCTCGCATCGCCCGCGCCATACCGGGCGGTCGTGACGCGCATGAACAAGATCATGGACGATATGGAAACAATACTGGCGCGCGGCAAGCGCCAGGGGTTCCGTCGCGGCGCGCATGGCCAAGATCATGGGCGCTATGGAAAACGACCGGGAATCCAATCCTGCGCTTCGGACATTCCAGGGGACCGGCTTCGCATGCCTTGCGCATGAGCCGCGCCTGCCGCTGCGCGATCCCGAGCGTCATAACGCAGCTCCCTTGCGCGCGAGAGCGACCCCGGTGACCCCACGCGATATGAACACAAGGAACGCATGCGCCAGCTTGCCGAATGGCAGCCACAGGAACAGCAATTCGACGCTGAGCAGATGGATTGCGAGCGGCAGTGGATAGAGCGGCGCTCCGCTGAGTGTCGGCTGAGGGTACGCGCTGCCCAACGCAGCCATGCCGGTGAGTAGCGGCAGGAACACGACAAACCAGCTGAAGTAGTCGTCGAACCCGGAGAGCAGGCGCAACACCGGGTCGGTAAGGCGCTCGAGCAGCACCATGAGCAACCCGATGAAGGTGGGCCCGACCGCGAGATAGACCAGCGCCTCGGGCAGCGGCGGCCACGCGACGCCGGTCAGGCGCTCGATGAAAAGGATGTGCGGCAAATACCCGAACACGATCGCGGCGAGCCCGAGGTGATAGAAGTAGCCGCCGAAAACGCCGAGCTTGCCGCCTTGGCGGAACTCTTTTCGCGGAATCATTCGCGCGAAGATGCCGCGCAGCGCGGCGGCGAACCGCCGCGTGCTGCGCGGCTCGGAGAGGTCTGTCTTGGTCCCGAGCCGGAAAATCGCGATGACGCGCCATGCGCTGCCGGTGACGAGCACGAACAGGGAGAACCAGAGCGCCGGCCCGCGCGCGAATTCGAGCAGTTCCATGCTGGTCACCGTAAGGCTGGAGCCGGATCGGGCTCGAGGTACTGAGCGAGGAGTTCGGTCAGACCGAGCACCGGGAGCGTCATGTGGTAATTGTCAATCGCTTCCTCGAGGACGTTGCGGCAGTTCGCGCACGCCGTGACGAGCGCCTCGGCGCCGGCGGTCTCGACCTGCTGTTTCTTGCACGCGAACGCGGCGAAGCGTAATTTCTCGGCGCGACGGATCGCGCTCACGCCGCCGCCCCCGCCGCAGCAGAAGTTTGCTTCGCCCGGAGATGGCAGTTCGACCATGCGCTCGCTCACGCCGCCCATTACCCGGCGCGGTGCCTCGGTGATTCCGCCGCGGCGCACGAGCTGGCAGGGATCGTGGAAGGCGAAGCGGCGAGTGTCCTTGCCGCGCGTGCGCAGCCGACCCTCGCGCACCAGCTGATCGAGCAGCTCCATGATCTGCACCACCTTGAACGGATAGGGACGGCCGAGCAGGTTCGGCCCTTCCCAGCGCAGCGCCGAGTAGGCGTGGCCGCATTCCGGACTGATCACGTACTTCACCTTCAGGCGCTCCGCGGCCTCGACGACGCGCGATAACAGCGCCGCCGCCACGTCGCGCGAGCCGATCTGCACGCCGATATTGGTCGCTTCGAACCCGGCGCTGGGCACGGTCCATGACACCTTCGCCTGCTTGAAGATGCGCGCCAGCGCGCCGATAGTTTCGGGAAAGGACGCGATCTCGATCGACGACAGAATGACGAGATAGTCGGCGCCCTCGACATCGACCGGGACCTTGAGCCCGGTCTCCTTTTCCTGCTCCTCGATCTGGCGCTTGAGCGTCGGCCAGCCGATGCCGACCGGACTGCCGCTGTCGAGCGCCCGCTCCGCCACCTTGTAGAGGTCCGCCGGCGCGAAACCGGCTGCCGACATGCCTTCGCGCGCGCGGCGCACGAGCCCGGCGATGTCGATGCCCATGGGGCAGGCCAGGGTGCACCGCCCGCACAGGTTGCAGGCGTCGTAGAGAAGTTCTGACCACTCGCTGAGCTCCGCCGCCGTGACTTCCGGTGGCGCCAGGCCCAGCCGTCTCTTCACTGCGGCGAACGGAGCGCGTTCGCGCTGGTATGCCCGGAGCATCGGGCGCAGTTTGTAGACCGGCGTGTAGCGCGAATCGCGCGTGACGAGATAGAAGTGACAGGCATCGGCGCACTGGCCGCAGCGCACGCAGGTCTCGAGCTGAAACGCGGCGTCGCGGTTGACCTGGTCTACGAATTCGCGCACCGCCATGCGCGCATCGGGCGCGGCCGCGGACGCGAGCACCGCGCGGGCGCGTTTCTCAAGCGCGTTCGACGTCGTGGCAGTGGTACTCATTGAATCATTGTCGCGACGCCATGCTGGAGTGGCTTGACAAAAATCAACGCGTCGTCAATTAGCTGGTTGTTTTCTGTAACAGCCCGGACAGAAGCAGGGCGGCCGAATGTTTCCCCAATGGCAGTGACTCGATTTCGCTCTTGCCCGGCCGGCGTCTTTCCGCTGTTGCGGTTCAGTTCTGGCCAAGCACTGCGAGCATCGCCTCGACATCGACGATCTTGTCGCGCGGGGCGCCGCGCCGCGCGCCGCGCACTACCTCCACGTCATCGAGCTGCTTCCAGTCGCTGAACGAGACAGGCTGCACGCCGCGCTCACGCAGCAAGGAGACGATCGCATCGCGATCGGGCAGCGCCCGCGTCTCGAGCCCGGCGCCATCGGCGATCATGTGTCCGACGACGTGGGCAGACGCGCGTTTGTGCTCCCCGATCAGCCCCTGCGCTCCGCTGCGCGCCCAGCCGACGACGTATTCGTTGGCGATCACGGCGCGGCCGGCTGGATCGACGACCCGCCCGTCTTCGTTGGCGATGACCCGCGCTTTCCCGTCATAGGGGACGCCGGCAATGCGCTCGGCGGCATAACCGATCGCCGGCAACACCATCCCGACCTCGAGAACTTCAATTTCGCCGGTGCCGCGCGCGGCGACCGTGCCGTCCGGCCGCGTCTCGAGGCGGTTCTTCTCCAGTGCGAGGCCGGCCACGTTGCCTGCGGCGTCGGCGATGATCTCGACCGGCGAGACGAGGAAGCGCAGGTGGAGCTTTTTCGCGTCCGCATGCGGCTGTCGCGCGGCGAAGGACCGGAGAATTGTCAGGTTCCTGTCCTTTTCCTTGTTGCCCGTGGAGTCCGAACCGGCGCAGCGCGCAAGCTCGCCGGGGGCGATGACCGGGTCCACGCCTTGCATCTTGCCGAGTTCCTTGAGTTCAGCCGGCGCAAACGCGGCTTCGCCCGGCCCGCGCCGGCCAAGAATGAAAACCTCGCGCACCTGGCTGTTGCGCAGAGCTTCCAGCGCGTGTGCGGCGATGTCCGTCTGTTCCAGCTCGGCGCTCGTGCGCAGCAGAATTCGCGCGGCGTCGACCGCAACATTGCCGTTGCCCACTACGGCGACGCGGTGCACCGACAAGTCGATCTTCGCCTGGCGGTAGTCGGGATGTCCGTTGTACCAGCCGACGAAGACCGTCGCCGGTGTGCAGCGTGGCATGCCTTCGCCCGGAATGCCGAGACGGCGGTCGGCCTCGTTGCCGGTGGCGTAGACAATCTGATGGTAATGCCGGCGCAACTCCTCCACCGTCACGTCAGGCCCGAGGCGCACGTTTCCCAGGAACCTGAATGTCGGCCGCGCGGCCGTAGTTGCGAAAACGCGGATGACCGTCTTGATTTTCTGGTGGTCGGGCGCGACACCTCCGCGCACCAGCCCGTAGGGGGTCGGGAGACGGTCGAACATGTCGACGTCGATTAGCGCGTCGGGCCGCTTGAGCAGTGCCTCTGCGGCGTAGAAGCCGGCAGGGCCCGAACCGATGATTGCGACACGCATGAACCAGCACCACCACGAACAGGAACAGGTGCCTCGCATATTACACTTGCGGCAGCCATGATCGAATCTTGTGCATAAGCTGTTGTTCCGGCGGCGGCCTGCTGAATTTCCTTCGCTTGCCGGCCAGGCCATCCGGCCCATGCCCGCAAGCCGGTGCGATTGACTGCGGCTGGCCGACTCGGAGATACTCCGGATGCAAGGCGTTGGGGGCGGCGTATGAGCATATCGGTAGCAGCCCGGGATCTCATTCTCGAAATGGAGGGCTTCAGTTCCAAGCCGGAATGGCCCGGGGGGCAGTCGGGCGTCACCATCGGTTTTGGTTACGACCTGGGCTACGTGACGGCGGACCAGTTCGAATCCGATTGGGGCGAGCGCATCAGGCGGGACGCGGGCCAGCGCCTCAAGGCCGCGGTCGGCCTGCGCGCGCTGCGCGCGCGCAACCGCGTCGGCGAACTCTCCAACATACGCGTTTCGCGCAAGGCGGCCGGGGAGGTATTCGACACCCGTAGCCTGCCGCTCTACGAGCTGCGCACTGCACAGGCATTTCCGGGCGCGGAGGCGCTGCCCGAGGACGCGCGCGGTGCGCTGGTGTCGCTGGTCTACAACCGCGGCACCTCGATGGTGGACAACTCCCCCGAGGACCGGCGGCGCGAAATGCGCGCCATACGCGCTGCGGCCGCTGCGGGCGATCTCGCCGAAATCGCGGCGCAGCTGCGCGCCATGAAGCGGTTGTGGGAAGGAAAAGGCCTCGGCGGGCTGATCACGCGCCGCGAGGAAGAAGCGCAGCTGGTCGAATCGGCGATGGCGTGAATGTCGACAAACCCTGGGTTTCTTCATCAGTCTGGGCATTAATTCACGTTGCGGAAGTGCCGGCAGGGCCGATAATCGTTTGATGCTTAACTTTCCGGCTATCCATTTTTGGCATTTGGGCGCATGCAGGCGGGATTCGCCGATCGGGCCCCGCTTCGACGCAACACGGCGCGCGGCGCATGCCCGAGGATGGAAGCGATCCCGATGACGATTAATCAGTGGAAAAATGCAGACAGACGGGAGAGTGCGCGCGTTTGTCTGGAACTCAAGCTGGCCGTCGTCTATCCTCAGCACGCAGGCCGTCCGGCCCGGCCAATGTTCCATGGAAAAACCCACGACATAGGCATGTCCGGCCTGTCGATGGTCGTTGACTACAACGTCTTTGAAGAGGGCGAAGTCGCGCTTGTCCTGGCTCTGCCACCGGCGTATTCCGCGGGGTCGCAGAAGGCGGTGACGTGCACAGCCGAGATGACCTACGCCATACACTCGTCCAAGCTCGATGCGTTCAAGATTGGCCTGACGTTCCGCGAATTCAGGGGAAGCGGAAAGGAACTGCTCGAGGCCGCCCTTCGCCAGGCGCTGAATGAGGTCGGCGGCGTCGGCATGCAGGACCCAAGCGCCGGCTCCAGGGCGAATCGGTCTAGTGACAGCCAGCCGCCGGGCTGGTGAGCCGGCCGGGGGATCGCCGCTCCCTCAAGCGCCGGCGGCACCTGCCCCGAATTCTGCGCTAGCATTTGCGCTATCGTCTGATTTTGCAATGAGCCCAAAGGGGGTCACCATGACCGATCTGACCGATCTCGGCTCCTCCGCGTTCTGGCGCGTCAATCCCAGGGATGCCGATCCGCTCGAGACGCGCGAATGGCTGGAGGCGTTTGACGCCATGATCGAGGCCGAAGGCCGCGAGCGCGCGACTTATCTGCTGCGCCGGCTGCTCGATCATGCGCGCAAGCGCCGCGTGCAGCTGCCACCGGTACTCAACACGCCTTACCGCAACAGCGTCGGCCTCGCGGACCAACCGCAGTTTCCCGGCAATCTCGAGCTCGAGCAGCGCCTGTCCTCGATCGTGCGCTGGAATGCGCTGGCGATGGTGGTGCGCGCCAACCGCGCTTATCCCGAGCTGGGCGGCCACATAGCCAGCTACGCCTCGGCAGCCGACCTGTTCGAGGTCGGCTTCAACCATTTCTTCCGCGCCGGGCCGGCCGGGGAGAAAATCGGCGCAGCCGGCGGGGATCTCGTCTATTTCCAGCCGCACTCGGCGACCGGCGTCTACTCGCGCGCGTTTCTGGAAGGGCGCCTGAGCGAAGCACAGCTCGCGCATTATCGGCGCGAGACCGGCAGCGCCGCCGGCGAAGGACCGCCGGCGAGCGCCAACGGCCCGGCGCACCAGGGCCAGGGCCTGTCGTCCTATCCCCACCCCTGGCTGATGCCCGATTTCTGGCAGTTCCCCACCGGCTCGATGGGCCTGGGGCCGATCCAGGCGATCTATCAGGCGCGCTTCATGAAATACCTGGCCGGTCGCGGCATGCTCGACACCGCCGGGCGCAAGGTGTGGGCCTTCGTCGGCGACGGCGAAATGGACGAACCCGAGTCGCTTGCCGGGCTGTCGCTGGCCGCGCGCGATGGACTGGACAATCTGATCCTCGTGGTCAACTGCAATTTGCAACGGCTGGACGGTCCGGTGCGCGGCAATGGCTCGGTGATTCAGGAGCTCGAGGGTCTGTATGCGGGCGCCGGCTGGAACGTGGTGAAGCTCCTGTGGGGCTCGGACTGGGATTCCCTGTTCGCGCGCGACGACGACGGGGTGCTGCTGCAGCGCCTGCACGAAACGGTGGACGGCGAGTTCCAGACCTACGCCGCCACCGATGGCCGCTTTAACCGCGAGCATTTTTTCAACAAGTATCCGGAATTGCAGGCGCTGGTCGCGCACATGTCCGACGACGACATCGACCGCCTGCGCCGCGGCGGCCACGACCCGGTGAAAATCTACGCCGCGTATCACACGGCCATGCACCACCGCGGCCAGCCCACGGTGATCCTCGCCCAGACCAAGAAGGGCTACGGCATGGGCCACTGGGGCCAGGGCAAGATGAGCACGCACCAGCAGAAAAAACTCGACCTCGAGGCGCTGCGCGCATTTCGCGACCGCTTCTCGCTGCCTCTTTCCGATGAAGACATCGAGCAGGTGCGCTTTTTCAAGCCGGCGGCCGAAGCGCCGGAGATGAAGTACCTGCACGCGCGCCGCCAGGCGCTGGGCGGCTATCTGCCAGCGCGCTCGGCTGTAGCGCCGAAACTCGAGGTGCCGGCGCTGTCGCAGTTCGCCAGGATGCTCGAGGGCTCGAGCGGGCGCGAGCAGTCCACCACCATGGTGTTCGTGCAGATGCTGGCGCAACTGCTGAAGGATGCGGTGCTCGGCAAGCGCATCGTGCCCATCGTCGCCGACGAGGCGCGCACCTTCGGCATGCAGACCCTGTTCCGCCTGGTCGGCATCTATTCCGCGTTCGGCCAGTTGTACGAGCCCGAGGACCACGACGAGCTGCTCTATTACAAGGAGGCGAAGGACGGTCAGATTCTGGAAGAAGGCATCAACGAGGCCGGCGCGGTGTCCTCGTGGATCGCCGCCGCGACCAGTTACAGCGCGCACGGCACGCCGATGCTGCCGTTCTACGCTTTCTATTCGATGTTCGGCTTTCAGCGCATCGGCGACCTGATCTGGGCGGCGGCCGATTCGCGCTCGCGCGGATTCCTGATCGGCGCCACCGCCGGTCGCACCACGCTCGCCGGCGAAGGCCTGCAGCACCAGGACGGCGTGAGCCACCTCATCGCCTCCACCATCGAGAACTGCGTCGCCTACGATCCGTGTTTCGGCTATGAGGTCGCGGTGATCCTGCAGGACGGCATGCGGCGCATGCTGCGTGAGCAGGAGGACGTGTTCTACTACGTCACGGTAATGAACGAGAACTACGTGCAGCCGCCGCTGCCGGCGGGCGCGGAGGAAGGGATCAGGCGCGGCATGTACCTGTTGCGCCGATCGCCGCTGGCCGCTGGCGCCAAGGCCGGGGGAGCGAAGAACATGCCCCGCGTTCAGCTCCTAGGCGCAGGCACCATTTTGCGCGAAGCGCTCGCGGCGGCCGAGATCCTGGAGCAGGAGTACGACATCGCCGCGGATGTCTGGAGCGTCACCAGCTTTACCGAGCTGCGCCGCGACGGCCTCGAATGCGAACACTGGAATGGCGAACATCCCGCTGACCCGCGCGCGAGCTGGGTGGAGCAATGCCTGGCCGGCGCGCGCGGCCCGGTGGTCGCGGCGAGCGATTATGTACGCGCCGTCCCCGATCTGATCCGCGCCTGGGTGCCGGGCACCTACCTGACCCTGGGCACCGATGGCTTCGGCCGCAGCGACACGCGCGCCGCGCTAAGGCGCTTTTTCGGCGTCGATGCGCAGGGCATCGCGCGGGTGGCTGCGCGCGCCGCAACCCGTCGAGGTTGAGACGCGGATTCGAGACGGGCCTGGACCCGGCCGCCACGGGGGCGACCCAAGGGGCCGCTTGATCCAGATCAAACGCGGGCTAAGACTAAGCCCTTGACTTGGCTTATAATTATACAATTCGGAATTGGAGGCGACGCCGCTACGCCGGCGCCCCTCAATTCCGTTACTTGGACTTGCGGAAACCAGATGCAGCTCTACGCCCTCGGCCTGAACCACAACACCGCTCCGCTCGCGATCCGCGAGCAGATGGTGTTTCACGCCGAAAAACTGCAGGGGGCGCTGCGCGAGTTGACCCAGTCCAAGCGGGTGGGCGAGGCGGCCATCCTCTCCACCTGCAACCGCACCGAGCTGTATTGTTCCTCGACCGAGCCGCACGAGGCGCTCTACTGGATGGCGGAGTATCAGCGCGTGAAGCCGCAGGAGTTGAAGCCCTACCTCTATACCTTGCCCAAGGAACAGGCGGTGCGCCACGCGTTTCGCGTCGCCTCGGGCCTGGAGTCCATGGTGCTGGGCGAGCCGCAGATCCTGGGTCAGATGAAGGAGGCGGCGCGCGTGGCCGAATCCGCGGGAACGCTGGGGACGCTGTTGCACAAATTGTTCCAGCGCTCGTTCGCGGTGGCGAAGGAGGTGCGCACCAACACCCAGATCGGCGCCAACGTGGTGTCGATGGCGGCGGCGTCGGTGAAGCTTGCCGCGCGCATTTTCCCCAGCCTGAAGGAGCAGAAAATCCTGTTCATCGGCGCGGGCGAGATGATCGAGCTGTGCGCCACCCATTTCGCCGCGCAGCAGCCGCGCGCCCTCACCGTGGCGAGCCGCACGCTGGAACGGGCGCGCGCGCTCGCGCACCGCTTCAACGGCCACGCGATCGAGCTGCGCGACCTGCCCGAGCAGCTGCACGAATACGACATCGTCGTGTCCTGCACCGCCAGTTCGCTTCCCATCCTCGGCAAGGGCACGGTGGAGCGCGCGATCAAGGCGCGCCGGCACCGGCCCATGTTCATGGTGGACCTGGCCGTGCCGCGCGACATCGAGCCCGAAGTCGCGGCCATGGACGACGTGTTCCTCTACACCGTGGACGACCTGGGCGAGATGGTGAAAACCGGCGTCGATGCGCGCCAGTCGGCGGTGGCGCAGGCCGAGGCCATCATCGAGACCAGTGTCGGCAGTTTTCTGCACTGGCTGTCCTCGCGCGAGCTGGTGCCGACGATACGCGCGCTCCGCAGCCAGGCGGAGGAAGCGCGCGGCGAGGAAGTGCAGCGCGCGCTGAAACTGCTCGCCCGCGGCGACGACCCGAGGCAGGTGCTGGAGGCGCTGTCGCACGGTCTTACCAACAAGCTCATGCATGCGCCTACCCAGGCGCTCAACGAAGCTTCCCCCGAAGAGCGCGCTCGGCTCGCCGAGCTGGTGTCCCGCCTGTACCAGATCCGCAGCCCGCGTTAGCTGGCCGCGTTCTTGCGTTCTCCGTCATGAAGTCCTCTATTGCCCTGAAACTGGAGCAGCTTGCGCGCCGCCTGGACGAGCTCACGCGTCTGTTGTCCAGCGAAGACGTGGTGCGCGACATGGACGGCTATCGCAAGCTCACGCGCGAGCACGCCGAGATCACGCCGTTGGTGGCGCTGTATCAGTCGTTCAAGCAGGCCGAAGCCGACGCGCACACGGCGCAGGGCATGCTCGTCGATGCGCAGATGAAGTCCTTTGCCGAAACCGAGCTGCGCGAGGCGCGCGAGCGCATGGCGGCGATCGAGATCGAGCTGCAGAAGCTGCTGCTGCCCAAGGATCCCAACGACGAGCGCAACACCTTCCTCGAGATTCGCGCCGGTACCGGCGGCGACGAGTCGGGGCTGTTTGCGGGCGACCTGTTGCGCATGTACATGCGCTTTGCCGAGCGCAACCGCTGGCAGGTGGAACTGATCTCGGAGAGCCCGTCGGAGATCGGCGGCTTCAAGGAGGTGATCGCCAAGATCATCGGCCAGGGCGTTTTTTCCAAGCTCAAATTCGAATCCGGCGGCCACCGGGTGCAGCGCGTGCCCGCGACCGAGACGCAGGGGCGCATCCATACCTCGGCTTGCACTGTCGCGGTGATGCCTGAAGTCGAGCAGATCGACGACGTGGTCATCAATCCGGCGGAGATCCGCATCGACACCTTCCGCGCCTCCGGCGCCGGCGGGCAGCACATCAACAAGACCGATTCCGCCGTGCGCGTGACGCATCTGCCCACCGGCATCGTGGTCGAATGCCAGGACGGGCGCTCG
>Ga0209212_1008273_pt1 | contig 11208 bp, 16 predicted proteins | sample RifGroC2_FD_183996 | JGI IMG/M metagenome (GOLD analysis project Ga0209212, IMG submission 183996) | Groundwater microbial communities from Rifle, Colorado, USA - Groundwater C2 (SPAdes) (version 2) | ecosystem: Environmental > Aquatic > Deep subsurface > Groundwater | place: Rifle, Colorado...
TCGCCGCTTCCTTGGCATCCAATATCATCTGCTTCACTTCAAGCTCAAGAGAGCCTTTTTTGCTTAGCGAAATTATAAGCCTTAGGTAATAACCTATGGCGGCACCCACAATGGACGCGAACCCGACTATTAGAAACACTATTTTTAATGACATAAAGCGAAAGTATTTTCGCTCTTTAAACTCTAGATTATATAAAAAGCAAATTTAGTCCTATCTTTAGGCGTTATCTTGTGGTATATGAACAATAAAGATGGGAAACAATTGAACAATCATATATTTTCTTTAAATTTTCTTGCCCGGTCATTTTTATCACGGCGGAAATAATAACGGGAAAACCAAGTATCGCCAGCAACAAGAAATAATAAGTATCTAAAAGTGTAAAAAACAAAAACATTAAATTAAAATTATTAACGCTTTTATACTATAATATTTTTGTACCGATGTCCAATTTTTTCCAGAAGGTTGTAGGTGGTAGGTTGTAGGAAAATCAAGATGGAAATTTTTTAAAGCAAAAGAAAAATTTCTCCTCCCAACACCTAAAACCTAGAAACTAATTAGAGAATTTTGTCTATAATTCCGTATTTCTTGGCTTCTTCGGCGGACATAAAGTAGTCTCGGTCGGCGTCTTTTTCTATTTGAGAGAGTGACCTGCCTGTGTTTTGAGAGAGAATTTTGTTGAGTTTCTCGCGAGTTTTAAGTATGTGTTTGGCGGTGATTTCAATATCAGAAGCTTGACCTTGCGTTCCGCCCCAAGGCTGGTGGATCATGACTTCCGAGTTGGGCAAGGCGAACCTTTTTCCTTTTTTACCTGCCGAGAGGATTACAGCGCCGGCGGAAGCGGCGATTCCCACGCAGACAGTTGAAACATCGTTTTTAAGATAATTCATCGTGTCCAGTATAGCGAGCGCGGCGGTGACAGATCCACCGGGTGAATTCACATACAAGCTTATGTCTTTCTTTGGATCCTCTGATTGAAGGAAAAGAAGCTGAGCGATGACTATATTGGCGACATAATCATCAATCTCTCCGCCAAGAAAGATAATATTGTCTTTAAGCAGGCGAGAGTATATATCATAAGCCCTCTCCCCAAACTGCGATTTTTCTATAACTGTTGGTATTAACATAATGCTTGAGATTATATTTACAGAGAGGTCGGTTGTCAAATTTGACAATTATTTAATAGTATGCTATCCTTTTAATGGAGTATTTTACCTCTTAATCTTTAGAAACAAGGAGAATTGAAAATGCTTATATTATATTGTTCTTTATATTATTCTTTCGTAGGATTGTTAATTTATTCAGTCATAATAATACCTTTGTTGGTTGGATTTGCTTCGGCTTATGCGGGCGATTATCCTCCCAAATGGAAGACTTTCTGGGCGAGATATGCTGATGCATGGACTGGTTTTTTCAAACTTCTGTCGCCTCGTTTTCGGAGGTCGCTCGGTTGTTCTATGCATCCAATGACAGAGGAGGATAGAAAAGAAGAATAATAAAAATGTTCTAAATGCCCGCTTGCGAGTTTCGCAGGTGGGCATTTTATCAATCTATTTTTTTATTATTGAACTTTGAATTACGAAACTCCGTTATGAACGGAAACTTGCGCAGCGCGGCGGCGCGACCTGCCCACCAATGCCTGAGCGATTACAGTGGTAATTTTAATAAAGTTCCACATTTGTATTATAATCTTTTTGCAATACATAGCGCATTGGGGCGAAGGCAGGCGGGGCAGAGCAAATTTTCATCAGAAAATTATGCGTGTTCCGCGAATAATGGAGTTTCGTAATTCACGATATTGAATTAATCTCAGACATCATTCATAATCATATTATGAGAATGCACAGATTTTTTATAGAACGGGAAATACCGGATAGCGGGGAAGTTAGAGTCGCTGACAAAGATTTAATTCATCAGTGGCAGAAAGTTTTTCGGCTTAAAGCGGGCGATAGGGTGATAATTTTTGACGGATCGGAATTTGATTATGTTTCAGAATTTGTTTCGTTGGACAGAAATAACAGTGTTTTGAAGATTGTTGAAAAAAAGTTGAATCAAAACATTCCGAAAAAAGAAATCCATCTTTTCCAGCCAATAATCAAGAAAGACAAATTTGAATGGGTGCTTGAAAAGGGGACGGAGCTCGGTGTTTCTTATTTTCACCCGATTATTTCGGAAAGAAGTGAAAAGAAAAATATCAATTTTGAGAGGGCTCACAAAATCATAAAAGAAGCGAGCGAGCAGTCGGGAAGGGTGAATTTACCGAAAATAAGCGAATTGACCGAGCTTAAAAACACACTGAATAATAATTTTATTTCAATCGTTTTTCATCCGACCGGCGATAAATTTAATAAAAAGGATTTTGAAAAAGAGAAAATTTTGGGAATTTTCATCGGTCCTGAAGGGGGTTGGAGTGAAAGAGAATTGTGGTTATTTAAAGAAAAACAAGTGAAAATTCTTTCTCTCGGACAGCAAATTTTGAGAGCGGAAACCGCTACGGTCGCCGTCTCTTCTTTAATGCTTTTGTAAACCGCATTTGTTTAATTAACACAGGCGCGTTTAAAATAAACGCGCCTGTTTCGCTAACTTTTTATTAATCTTTTAAATAATATTTACCCGGGTCGTAGAGTTCTATTATTTTTTCACTTGTCGGGTTTTTCGCTTCTGACATATCAGGTTCAATTTTCTTTTTCTGCGATTCATCTTTTTCCGCATCGGTTTTAGGTGATTTATCTATTTCTGAATTGTCCACAATTTCTGAATTGTCCACAATCAGACTCCTTTCCAAATAAAATTTAAAGAAATAATTACAAGTACTTTCTAAACAACAATTATACCTTTTATTATTCCATCTTATCAATCCTCCTTTTGTATTTTTCTCCATTGGAGAATGGGGTGGTGAGCCAGACATCAATAATTTTTTTAGCCAGTTCAAAATTAACTTCATCGGCAGGCAAAGACAGAACATTGGTATCATCGTGTTCTCGGGATTGTTTAGCGGTTGCGGCATCGTCGGCGAGGGCGGAACGGACACCTTTAAATTTGTTGGCGGTAATGTCCACGCCGACGCCGGAACCACAGATTAAAATGCCTTTGTCCGTTCCCAGATTTTGAGAAACTTTTTCGGCTACAAGCTTGGCGAAGTCGGTGTAATCATCGTTTGGGTCGTACTTGAAATTCCCCATATCCTCAAAATCGTAGGCGTTTTCGGCCATAAATTTTTTAATCTCCTCTTTTAAATTGTAGCCACGGTGGTCAGCGCCTAGATAAATCATGTCAGAATTGTATCATACTAAAATAATTTTTTAGAATTCGTCTTGAAATGCTATTATAGAGTTTTAATAAGCTAAAAAAATGAAAAAATACTTAACCATCATCAATGTATATTGGCAAAGAGCGCTGACTTATCGCTCCGCAATATTTGCTTATAGAGTCGGAGAAATGGCGGAAGTCCTCATATTGATTTTAATGTGGAGCTCCATTTATGATAAGCAGGACATCATCAAAGGCTTTACTTTGCCGGAAATGATCACTTATGTTCTCATAGGAAATCTATTTCACGCTATAACGCGGAATTTTTTAACCGGTATTGTTGCCGGCGACATAAAAGATGGCAGGCTTTCTGTTTTCCTGCTTCAACCCATAAGCTATTTCAATTTTATTGTTTCAAGAGAATTGGGAAGATTGTCCGTAGCTTTTCTTATGTCGGTAAGCACTCAAATAATCGTCATATTATTTTTTCTTAGCAAGTTTATTATAAATTCAGACCTAATTTATATTTCGGTGATTCTACTTATGATAATTCTCGCTTTCATCTCCGAACTGCTTATTTCTTATCTTATCGGACTTATCGCCTTTTGGGCGGATGAAGTGGATGGAATTTACGAGACTGTTAACAGACTAAGAAAATTCTTTTCTGGAGGTTATTTTCCTCTGAATTTTTTGCCGCCCGTTTTCGTGACAGCGAGTTTTTCTCTGCCCTTCGCTTATTCGTTTCGTTCGTTCCGGCGCAGCTTTATCTCAAAAAGATAGACATATCGGCTGGGATAAAAGGGGTTTTCGTTCAGCTTGTCTGGATTGCTTTGCTTTACGGAATAATACGGCTTCTTTGGAAAAGAGGGTTGAAAAAATATGAAGGAGTCGGAATTTAAGTAAAAATTCCTGAATTACGAAATGTAAAAATTTATGGTCTGGTTGAGCACAAACATTAAAAAATAAACAGCTTTTGCGACCCGAGGACCTAAATTTTTACATTTCGTAATTCGAGGTAAAAATATATGAGCATTATTGAAGTTAAAAATATATCCAAAAAATTTGAATTTTACAGAAAACAGCAGGGTTTGCTGGAGTCCTTTAAAGGTTTATTTTTTCGAGAAAAACTTTATTCGGACGCGCTAAAAGACATTAGTTTTAAGATTGAAGAGGGGGAGCTTGTCGGCTTTCTCGGTCCCAATGGCGCCGGAAAAACAACCACATTGAAAATTCTTTCGGGCATACTTCATCCCACATCGGGGGAGGCGAAAGTCCTCGGCTTTACCCCCGCCAAGAGGGAAAAAGAATATCAGAAACAATTCGCTCTTGTGATGGGACAGAAGAATAATCTGCTCAAAGATCTTCCGGCTATAGAAAGTTTTGTGATGTATAGAGACATCTATGAAGTCCCTGAAGAAGATTTCAGTAAAAATTTGGAGGAATTAGCCGGCTTGTTGGACATTAAAGATTTCTTGGATGTTCCCGTGAGGAAATTGTCGCTGGGGCAGAGGATGAAGTGCGAACTTATCGCCGCTCTTATCCATAGGCCGAAGGTTTTGTTTTTAGACGAACCGACTATCGGTCTTGATGTGGTGGCGCAAAAAAATATCAGAAATTTTATCAAAAAATACAACAAAGAAAGCAAAACGAGCATTATCCTCACCTCTCATTATATGGAAGACATAAAGGAATTATGCGAAAGAGTGATAATAATAAATTTTGGGAAAATAATTTATGACGGCAGACTGGATGACCTTATCAAAAAGTACGCCTCATACAAACTTCTAAAGGTTACTTTTAATGAAAATGGAATCAGGAGAGAAGATGTGGAAAAATACGGCGAGCTTGATGGGTTCACTCCATACAGCTGTGTGATTAAGACAAAAAGAGAAGAGGCTAAAAACATAGCGGCCTCGATTCTTTCTTCCAATCTGCCGGTGGATGATATTTTAATAGACGAGATTGATGTGGACGATGTCATAAGGGAGATTTTCGGAAGATGATTTTCACGGTTTGACTGTCGTGCAAAACAAAAGCGCATACCGGATTTAGTGTTGGGGTGTTGTTGCCACGTGGCAATAAACACACTAAAAACCGATACGCGCTATTATGCTATGAGACGATAAAGCGAGCGAAGCGTTTTATATTTTCATCACTGCAATCATCTTCCTCCTCTTCTTGTGAAATTATCTTCATTGGCAATAAATGATCTGGTAAGTTTTTCACAACTTGAATGACTGTGTGGCGGGCATTATCCTCAGACATTCCCTTACTCATACAATAAGATATTTTTTCGGATATTGTGTTATTGATTATTTCAATAAAGCTCTGTTGAACTCCATCCTTTATTTTATGCTTGTCTTTTTCGTCCATTTTCTCTTCCTCCTTTCTATTAGAAAATTAAAATCAATCTAGGTCGCTTACATCTAAATCTTTTCGCGGCCACTCTTTGGGCTCGTTAAGAACAGGTGTTTTACTGCCAGTGGATAATTCATCGCCGAAAACTTCTTCCCTTGTTGTTGTTTTTGTCAGCGAAAAGACATTCACTCTGGGATCGCCAAACACCACATTCAAAAGGGCTTTGTCATCATCATGAAGAGATGAATTTCTGATTAACTCAAGGATCATTTCGCGCGATACATCTTTTAATGACTTGAAAATAAGCCACAATGTGTCGCATTCATTCAGTTTTATGCCTTTTTGTTCCTTTATTAAAATTCGAGCCTCGTTGGAAAAATTTCTTAGCCTTTCCATCAGCATATATTGAACTCGTCCCTCCAACGAAGATTTAATAGCAGATGCAATATCATTTGCGTCCATTTTCCATCCCTTCAAAAAATTGTTTGTTTCAAGATAAGTTACAAAAAACTGTTTCTTGCATATTCATACACCAAAAGGATGATTTGCGCAATAAACTAAAGTTATTAAAGTTACTTTGAATTACGAAACCGTATATATTCTCACATCGTCTTTGCGAGGTATTCCGAAGCAATCCAGGATTACGCGCGGTAAACTCTGGATTGCCACGTCGGAGTACCGGCTCGCAAAGACGGAAAACGAGGGTTCCGTAATTCAAAGTAAAGTTATAAAGTTCATCAAGTTTATAAAGTAGGGAGCAAAAAGAAATTAAAATTGTCAGACCTACTGTTTTTGATACTTTATCCGATACTTTACAAACTTTATAACTAGCGCGCTTTCATTGAACAGAGATATTAAAATTGCTAATATACATAATATGTGCGGAATAGTTGGCTATATCGGGAAAGAAGAAGCGTTGCCTATTTTAATCAGTGGGCTGAAAGCGCTTGAATATCGCGGATACGACTCCGCGGGAGTTGCGGTGTTTTCAAAAAATGGAATCAGAGAAAAGAAAAGTGTCGGGCAAGTTGAGGTTTTAGAAAAAGTTGTAAGCAATACCGATGATTTCAAGGGGAACTTAGGCATAGCCCACACGCGCTGGGCTACGCATGGAGCGCCGAGCGAGGTGAACGCTCATCCTCATAATGATTGCTCGCGGCGCGTTTTTCTCGTTCATAATGGTATTATTGAAAATTATAAAGAATTAAAAAATTATCTTTTGGAACAGGGGCACATTTTTAAATCCGAAACAGATACTGAATCTGTCGCCCATCTCATAGAGAATTTTTTGAAAGAGGGCAAGGATTTCAAAACCGCGCTTATTGATACTTTAAAAATGACTAAAGGCGCTTATGCTCTCGCTGTCGTTGACGCGAATAATCCTGAAATATTGTATGCCGCCAAGCTATCAAGCCCGCTTGTCATTGGAGTCGGAAAAGGTGAAAATTTTTTAGCGTCGGACCCGTCCGCCGTCATCGGCAATACGAGAGATTTCATTTATCTTAAAGATGGCGAGCTTGCGGAAATTACGCGGGATAAAATAAATATTTCCAATTTGGAAAAACAGCCCACTCCAATTGAGATTGTTCGGCTGGAATGGAATTTAGAGCAAGCTCAAAAAGGCGACTTCCCTCACTTTATGCTCAAAGAGATTTTTGAAGGACCGGAAGTAGTCCGTTCCGCTTTTATGGGAAGAATTAAAATTGAGGAAAATTTGGTTAAGCTCGGCGGGCTGGAGCAAGTTGGAGATAAAATTAAGAAAATAAAAAGGTTAGTCATATTGGCTTGCGGAACATCTTACTATGCCGGTCTTGTCGGGGAATATCTTTTTGAGGAAATTGCCAAATTGCCGACGGAAGTGCATTTTGCTTCCGAATTCAGATATCGTGAAGAACCTTTTGACGAAGGAACTGCGGTTTTGGCGATTTCTCAATCCGAAGAAACCGCGGACACTCTCGCTGCGCTTCGCAAATCGAAGGAGAAGGGCTTGCTCACATTGGGAATTGTTAACACTGTCGGCTCCACTATCGCCCGAGAAACTGATGCTGGAGTTTATAATCATGCCGGCCCTGAAATCGGCGTGGCCTCAACAAAAGCTTTTCTTTCTCAAATAACAGTTCTCGTTCTTATGGCGATATATTTATCCAAATCCAATGATAAAAATTCACTGACTGAAAGCTTGCTGAAAGAATTGGAAAAAATTCCCGAAAAAATTGAAAAAATTTTGCTTCAAGCACCAGTGATTAAAAAACTGGCTCTAAAATATAAAGACTGCGGCAACTTCCTTTTTATCGGCCGCCGTTACAATTATCCGACCGCGCTGGAAGGGGCGTTAAAATTAAAAGAGGTCTCTTACATACACGCCGAAGGTTATGGCGCGGGTGAAATGAAGCACGGACCTCTGGCAATGATCAGTCCCGATTTCCCGACTATGGCGATAATCCCCCAAAATGGTGTCTCGGAAAAGCTTTATTCAAATCTTGAAGAAATAAAAGCGAGAAAGGGTCCGATATTGGCAATCGCGACTGAAGGCGACAAGAAAATTTCGTCGTCGGCGGACGATGTGATTTATGTGCCCCAAACCATAGAACCTCTGGAACCGCTTTTGACTGTCGTCCCCCTTCAACTCTTCGCCTATTACGCCGGCGTAAATCGCGGATTCAATGTGGACAAGCCCAGAAATCTAGCCAAGTCCGTGACAGTGGAATAAATTATCCGGCATAATGCGCAACGAGAAATTGTTTCAAATGCTGGAAAAATCGGAAAAATAAAAAAGGCAGGTTTTATTTCCCTGCCTTTGGTGGAGCATCGTTCCCCTCATAACCATAACTAACTACATAACTAACTCCGCATGAGCATGCGTAACGACGCCTCTCATTTGGATAAAAAAAAGAATGACAATTCACCCTGTACATTTCCTTTCCGCAATCGCAAAATTTTTTCTCTACTTCCACATAACGCACCCCTTTTTTCTGTAAAATTTTAAAAGGACAAAGAACTAAAGCTCAAAACTGGGCATTTACAGTTAAGCATAAAAAGTATTTCCTGTCAAATTTGACGGCGAATGACATTTGATATATTTTTAAGATATGACCACAATAACCTTTGAAAGGGATATTAAAATTAGCAAGAGCAATTTTAAGGACATTAATGACTTCAGAAATTATGTTGAAGATAATTTTTATTTTACCGAGCTTAAAAAAGTTCCGAAATCAAAAATATCTCACAAAATAAAGGGTAAAATGAAGGAAACAAAGAAGTTAAAAAAGTCCTGTTTTGTGAACATTTAAAATGCCGATAAAAAACATTTTTGAGAGAAACGATATTTTACTTGAGCTGAAACAAAAAAATCTGCTTGCAAAATACAAAAAAGCCAAAAATTTTATTTTAGCAAATCACTACGAACTTGTTGATCTCAAAAAAAGAAAGCCTCAAAAAGATGAAGTATGGCAATTTAGAATAGATAAACAATTCAGAGCGTATTGTTATTTTAAACAAGACATGCTAATTGTGTTCCATATAGATAATCATCAAAATTAAACAATGGCATAGAAATTTTGGCAGTTTCACCGCCAAGTGATATTTTATTTGAGACTTTCCAAAAATTCAAAGACTTTTTGGTTGGTCATTACTATCTCAATATATTCTTTAGCTTTTGCGGGGTTGGCGTCTTTGTGGTGCTCAAGCAGGTGAGAGGTTTCTTTTTCCACTTCATTTTTATCGACTTCAATTTTTTTAGAGACGGCGATGCGATTTAAGACAATCTGAAGTTTCGCTCGTTTCTCCGCGTCGGGCTTCCATTCTTTTCTCATATCCTCAAAACTTTTCTTCAAATGTTTTAGGTAGTCTTCAACTTTCATCCCCATCTTTTCGATGTCGTCTTTAAATTGAGCCTCCATTTTATTCAGCTCATTTTCAATCAACACATTAGGCAGAGACATTTTTGATTCGGAAATTATTTTCTCAACAATTTCAAGCCGTTTCTTTTCTCTTGTCTTATTTTCTTTTTCTTTCACAAGAATATCTTTGAGTTTCACTTTAAAATCGGAAACATCTTTGAAATCGCCGAGTTTTTTGACCAACTCGTCATTGAGTTCCGGCACTGTCGGACTTTTTTCGTCTCCGCTTCTGTCCGCGACGGTTTTGAGAATATTTCCAATCGCCTCTTCAACTTCCTTCTCGCCGACTTCCGCTTTCGGCGCTTCTTTTGAATTCGCGTCTTTCGCGATTTTCGCGTAGTCAGCCAATTTCATCTCCGGCATTACGGCGATTTTAATTTTAAAGCCAAGCGGTTCTCCGTGGGCAATCTTGGTTATTGTTACTTCCGGAGCGCCGATAAAGTCATATTCATGTTCGGAGAGCAGGTGAGGGAGCGCGTCTCTCACGGCGTCATAAGCGCCCTCTTCAAGAATAGACAGTTCGCCGACTTTTCCGACGAGCATTGATTCCGGCACATGGCCTTTTCTGAAGCCCGGCAACTCGGCTTCTTTCCTCATCTTTTCAAGAGCTTTGTCCCTGTAACTTTTCAGATGCTCGCTTCCAATCTCGCTCTCAAATTCAATTTCGGAATTTTCAAGTCTGTTGACCTTTTTTGTCTGATATATTTTTTGCCTGTTTGTCTTTGTCATATTTTCTTTGAATTATGAAACGCAAAAATTTAGATCCTCGGGTCGCAAAAACTGTTTGTCTTTTGAATGTTTTTGCTCAACCAGACCGTAAATTTTTGCGTTTCGTAATTCAAGAATATTTTGAAAAATATTTTCACAAACTATAAATTATCAATATCTTTATCCAAATTGTTCAGTTCTTCGTCCGGAATATTCAATTCACCGGTATCAATTTCGTTTTCATTGAAACCAACATCGGCAGATGCGCTCATCGCTTGATTCTCTATTTCCGCCGATTGTTTATTTTTGGCAATTTTGCTTCCCCAAAAATAAAAACCCCCGGCAATAACTACCACGATCACTATTATTGAGCCTATTACCGGGCCTATACCGTTTTGCGCAGATGGTTTTTGCGGAATATTATTCATGTTATTTTCCATAATATTTTTTTAATTTGCAATTAGTTATTTTGAATTACGAAACGCAAAAAATTCAAGTCTTCGGGTCGCAAAAACTGTTTGTCTTTTGAATGTTTTTGCTCAACAAGACCATATTTTTTGCATTTCGCAATTCAAAGTTAGTTAGTAATTTTATCAATAATAAAAGTATACATAACTGGCGCGAGCGCCGCAATGACATGTAATTAAATTCTGTGGTTCTGTGGGTATCAGATACCCACAGACGCAAATAAAATCGTTAATAATATCGTTAGCTCACAACATTCTGTGGGTATCTGATACCCACAGAATGTTGTGAGAGAATGCTGGTTATTTTATATTGGGGCAACAGAGGCGGAAATCGATACCAGCTCCTCCCCTGATAAGAGAGGTTGGGGGGTGTCTTTTCAGAAACTTGGCGGTAAAACCGCCAAGTGAATAGAAATGAGAAAGAATAAAACCAAAAATACTTTTGCGCGACGTCGCGCAAAAGTATTTTTGGAAATATTGGAAATAATAGCGCTGAAAACTAATTTTTTTTGGGAAACTTGTCTTTGTA
>Ga0209212_1008274_pt1 | contig 11208 bp, 8 predicted proteins | sample RifGroC2_FD_183996 | JGI IMG/M metagenome (GOLD analysis project Ga0209212, IMG submission 183996) | Groundwater microbial communities from Rifle, Colorado, USA - Groundwater C2 (SPAdes) (version 2) | ecosystem: Environmental > Aquatic > Deep subsurface > Groundwater | place: Rifle, Colorado...
CCTGTCGCTGGGAAACGGCCTGGGTATTCTCAAGGATCGGGTTTTCCGGATCGGCCATCTGGGGGATTTCAACGATCTGATGCTGATCGGGACCCTGGGCGGCGTGGAAATGGGCTTCGCCCTGATAGGCGTGCCCTATACACCGGGCGGGGTCGGCGAGGCGATGGCGTATCTGGCGAGCACTTAGAACCGCCGCCGCGAGCGGTTTAGTGCGTGATTCCCGCTTTATATCCGGTATGAAACATGATAGGAAGAGACGAAAAGGAAAAGCCGGCTCTCACAAGGCACCGGGGTTGTTTGATGGATGTATCGGCACGGCAGACCCTCATCAAACAAAGGGACGGTCTGTGTATTTTTGGTTTCAACAGAGACTACACAAATGAAAGGAGAGTTATTATGAAAAAGAATCGGATGCTTATCGTTTCATTAACGGCGGTTTTGTTCCTGGTTTTCGCCGCTTCCGGATGGACGGCGGCGCCGCCCAAGCCCAAAGGGTATCCGGCGCGGCCCATCGAGGTCGTCGTGCAGTACGGCGCCGGCGGCGGCAGCGACATCTTTGTCCGGAGTCTTTTCAACGCGGCCCGTAAGGACATCGGTGTAGCGGTCAACGTGACGAACATGACCGGCGCCGCAGGCGTGAAGGCCTCCAACTACGTCATTTCCCAGCCTGCCGACGGGTATACGATCTACAACTTCAGCCCCGAGCAGCTAATCAACACGATTATGGGGAGGGAGGATTACAAGTTGTTCGCCCCTCTGGCCAACGTCCAGATGGATGAGAGCGTCTTCTACGTCCGTGGGGAGAGCCAGTTCAAGACGATCCAGGACGTGATCAAGTACGCCAAGGCAAACCCCGGCAAGCTCCAGATCACGGGAACGACGCCGCAGAGCCCGGACGAGATCATCATCATGCTCTTCGCCAAGATGGCGGGGATCAAGATCAAGTATGTCCCCTTCGACAAGGCGCCCGAGACCCATGCGGCTGTCCTGGGCGGCCATATCGACTTACTGCATGAGGAACCGGGGGTGATCATGTCGCTCATCGAGGCGAAGAAACTCCGTCCCCTGATCGTCTTCACGGAGAAGCGCCTCCCCAACTGGCCGGATGTTCCCACCGCGAGGGAACTCGGCTACGATATCACCATGGGCCGTTGGCGCGGTCTCGCTGTGAAGAAGGGCACTTCCCAGGGGATCATCGACTGGCTTGCCTTCATCCTGGAGAAGGCGACAAAAGATCCGGCGTATAGTGACATCGCAAAGAAGTCGCTCCTGGACCTGCGTCCGGGCTGGCAGGGTCCCGCCGAGTACGGCAAGTTCTGGGGGTCTGAGTTCAAGGTTTACAAGGAAATCCTGGATGACCTGGGCTACACGAAGAAGAAATAGTCTCGGAAATTGCTGATCATCCGAAACGGGACGTGGACGGATCACTCTCCGTCCACGTCCCGGATGTCAACCCTTTGTTGCAAACATTCCGCTGCGTGCAATGGAGGTGAAGCCAAAGGAGCAAAGCCGTAGTGAAAGGTGAATTGATATTCAGTCTCCTGATCTTTGTGGGGTCCCTGCTGCTCTACTGGGTGACGGGGAGCTTCGGAGAGCGAACCACCCTGCAGGGCGCCCAGATGGGTCCCGCCTTCTGGCCGAGGTTTCTCCTGGGCTGCCTTATCATCCTGACCGGGATCGTTTCCGTGGGGACGATCAGAAAGATCATAAAGGAAAAGACCTGGGGCGAATCGCTTCTGACGATGGACCGGGGGAAGGTCCGGTTTTTTGCCGCCATCGGCCTGGGCATCGCGTATCTTTTACTTTTGCCGATTGTAGGTTTCATCGCGATCACCCCGATCTTCATGATCGCTTTCATGCTGCTTCTCGGTGAAAAGAGCAAGGGATGGATCATCGGCGTCGCGATCGCGATGACGGCGGTCATCGTCGTTCTGTTCACGAAGGCCATGTATGTTCCCCTCCCCAGGGGCGAATGGCTGTTCCGCGAATTCAGCCTGCTGTTCTATTGACGGGAGGGATGGGAAAATGGATATCTGGTTAAGCGCACTGCAGACGGTCTTCTCGCCGACGACGCTCTTTTTTATCGCCTTCGGCGTTCTTCTTGGAACGGTCCTCGGGGCGATTCCGGGGCTCAATTCCACGATGGGGACGGCCCTCCTGATCCCCTTCACATTCGCGATGGCGCCGGCCAACGGTCTGGCGCTCCTGGCCGCTGTGTACTGCGGCGGGACATTCGGGGGGTCCATCTCTGCGATTTTATTCAACGTCCCCGGGGCACCGGAGGCGGCAGCGACGGGATTCGACGGCTACCCCATGTCCCAGAAGGGGCAGGCGGGCGAGGCCCTCGGCTACGCGATCATGTCCTCCGTCCTCGGCGGGCTCTTCAGCGTCTTCGTCCTGAACCTCGTCTCCCCCCAACTCGCCGATGTGGGGCTCACCTTTTCCCAGCCGGAGTACTTCGCCCTGGCGGTGGCGGCCCTCACGCTCATCGCCTCGCTGGGCGGTGCGGGGATGGCCAAGGCGTTCATCGCGGGACTCATCGGCTTGCTGCTTGCCACGATCGGGATCGACGAGCTGACCGCCGATGAGCGGTTCACCTTTGGGACCAAGGCCCTCATGGGCGGGGTCAACTTCATCCCCGCGATTATCGGCGCCTTTGCCGTGGGGGAAATCCTGGCCAAGGCGGAAGAAGGAAAGGGATTGAGCGGTGAACACCTCACCATCAAGGTTTCCACAAAGCTCCCGAAGATCAAGGAGCTCCTGCGACTGAAATGGACGATAATCCGTTCCGCCCTCATCGGGACCGCGATCGGGATCCTTCCCGGCGTCGGCGCGACGACGGCGGCATTCATCGGCTACTCCGAGGCGGTCCGCTGGTCGAAACACCCGGAGAAGTTCGGGACGGGCGTCCCCGAGGGGATCGCCGGCCCCGAGACGGCCAACAATGCCGCTACCGGCGGGGCGATGGTTCCCCTGCTGACCCTGGGGATTCCCGGCAGCGCGACGACGGCGGTCATGATCGGCGGCTTCCTGGTCCACGGTCTCCAGCCCGGGCCGATGCTATTCATGAACCAGCCGAAGCTCATGTACTCGATCTTCATCGCGATGTACGTGGCCAACATCTTCATGCTCTTCGCGGGGCTTCTGGTGGCCAAGGTGTTTGCCAATTTTCGGAAGGTGCGCTACTCCATCCTCGGACCCGTCATCTTCATCTTCGCGGCGATCGGTTCCTTCGGGATCCGGAACGACATGACGGACCTCTGGATCATGTTCGCCTGCGGGGTGCTGGGATACTTCTTCAAGAAGTTCAAATACCCGATAGCGCCGATGATCATCGGCCTCGTCCTGGGGCCCCTGACGGAGGTTTCGCTGCGGAAAGGGATGTACATGACGGACTACGAGCTTATCCCCTTTCTGATGAGGCCGATCGCTGGGACGATCCTGGTGATCGCCCTCGGCTCGGTTCTGTGGAACCTCTACAGTGTCTTTATCAAGAAGGGGAAGGCGTCGCTGGAGGAGATCGAGTAGCTTTTCCGTTCGCGTCGGGGGCGCTTCCCCCGGCAAGATGCCCGGAAGACATTAAGGCTCCCCGCCTGTGGGCGGGGAGCCTTTTTTTATTTCGGCCGGCTCGCTGTCGAGGACGATGACATGGGTTAATTCGTTCCCGATCAAAACGGGAATGACTGCTTTGTTGTGCGCCCGACGCGGTCGGAGATCAGATCCGAAATTCGATCAGGAAAGGGCCGCGTCGGGTGCAGGCCGCTTTGAATACGTCGGCGAATCCCTCGAGCGTTTCCACCCGCGTCGCTTCCAAGCCCATGCCGCCGGCGAGCTTTATCCAGTCGAGCTCGGGGCGCGAGAGATCGAACAGTTCGTTCGAGGCTCGGCCGGGCTTCGCACCCACGGCAAGCAGTTCTCCGTGCAGTATCTTGTAGCTGCGGTTGGCAAAGACCACATTGATCACGTCGAGCCGCTCGCGCGCCTGTGTCCACAAGGCCTGCAGCGAGTACATGCCCGCGCCGTCGGCCTCCAGGCATACAACCTTGCGGTCGCGGCAGGCGACCGCCGCGCCGGTGGCGCAGGGAAAGCCGTGGCCGATGGCGCCGCCGGTAATCTGCAGCCAGTCGTGCGCAGCGGCATTGTATGTATAAGCGAACAGCGGGCGGCCGGACGTGACCGCATCCTCTGCGATAATACAGTTTTCCGGCAGCACCGCGGCGAGCGTTCCGGCAAAGGCCTCGGGGGTGAATTTCCCGCGACCCGGCTGCGGCTTCGCTTCGCCTTCTGCGATCGGCGCCGTTTTCGGGGCGCCGAGCTCGTCGGCCAGTTGTTCGAGAGCGTCAACCTCATCCTGCTCCGGTTGTGCGAGCACGTATACGATCGCATCCTGCGGCGCCATGAGGCCGGGTTTGCCCGGATAGGCGAAGAAGGCGGTCGGCGGTTTCGCGCCGACGAGGATCAGGTGCTTTGTCCCGGCAAGCATCCTGAGCGCGCTGTCCACGACATAGGGCACCCGGTCCACCGGCACGCGCCCTCGACCCCGCGCCATATGCGCCACCGGGTTGGAGGCGCGCAGGGTCGCGCCGCTGACATGGGCGACGCGGTTGGCCGCGATAAGACCCGCCTCCGACAACGCCCGGCCCGACAGAATCAGCACTGCCGGCTCCCCGGTGCGGAGCGCCTGCGCGATTGCGCGCACGCTCTGCGGGTCGACCGTGCCGGGCGGCGATACCGGCAACGGCGGCGCAACCACCCCGCCCTCATTCCACGATGCATCCGCCGGCAGGATGAGGGTGGCGATCTGCCCGGGTGCGGTCTTTGCCGCCTGCACCGTGGCTGCGCCGTCCGCCCCGACGATCGCGGACGAGGCGCTGGTGCGGACCCAGTGCGATACCGTGCGCGCCATTCCCTCGGTGTCGGCGGTGAGCGGCGCGTCGAACGGCCGGTGGTAGGTGGCGTGGTCGCCGACGATGTTGACCATTGGAGAGCGCGCGCGGCGTGCATTGTGCATATTGGCCAGGCCATTGGCGAGACCCGGTCCGCAGTGCAGCAGGGTCGCTGCGGGTTTGCCGGCCATTCGCGCGTAGCCGTCGGCGCAGCCGGTGACCACGGTCTCGGCCATCCCCAGAATGCAACGGATGCCTTCGATCTTGTCGAGCGCCGCGACGAAATGCATTTCGGATGTGCCCGGATTGGCAAAGCAGGTATCGATGCCGCCGGCGATCAGCGTTCGGACGAGGCTTTCAGCGCCGTTCATGATAAGGAGTTCTCCTCATTACGTTTTTATGAAAATGCCCCCCTCCCTGGATCCCTTCCCTCGACGGGGGAGGAAGGGGTGGGGAAGGTTTTCATCTGTTGTGCCCGGCTCGGGCATGGCGGTTATTCAGAAGGGCATGAAGGTTTACGGCTTTCCTCTCCAGGGCGGGAAGGAAAATAGCCTTTCGCACCAATGGGCCGCGGACAACACCTGGTGGTCTTTTCCTTGCGCCCCTGCGATCTGCAATCCCAGAGGCAACCCCCGGGGACCAAACTCCACCGGGATCGTGATCGCCGGGACGCCGCAGAGGCTCCAGATGGAGCAGAAGGCGGGGTTTCCCGTCTGTTCCAGCGTCGCCGGCGCCTCTCCCGTCGTGGGAGGCGTGATGAGGGCGTCGTACTCGGCCAGGAAACGCTCCAACTCCCCTTGCAGGGCGGTGCGCAGTTTCAGGGCCTGCAGGTAGAGCGGCGCCTTTGTCTCTTTCCCTTCGGCGATGAAATCCCTCAGGGTTGCGCTTAGGAGGGGGGGGTGGCTGACGGAGAGTCCCTCAAGGTTGAAAGCGGCTTCGGCAGACATGAGGGTTCGGATCGCCTGGTGGGCGTGGCCGAAGAGTTCTGGCAATTCGCATTCTTGAACATCTGCACCGCCTTTGCGCAGCGTTTGGAGATTCTCCTGGAAATTTCGCTTGGCGTCATCTCCGGCCTGGTCCCAGACGGGGGTTTTCACCGCCGCCAGGCGGGGAGGCGAGGAGCGTTCGGAAATTGTTGGTGCGAGTGTTGTGTCCTCGCTGGACAGAGCGGCCGCGAGCCATGCGGCATCCTCGACGCGACGGGTGAAGAGGCCCGGCTGGTCCAGAGTATGGCTGAAGGTCAGGGCCCCTTCGATGGGAATGAGACCCTGGGTTGGTTTAAAGCCCACGACCCCGCAAAAAGCGGCGGGCCTGATGACCGAACCGTTGGTTTGCGTCCCCAGGGCGGCGGGGACAAACCCCGCCGCGACCGCGGCGGCGGAGCCGCTGGATGATCCGCCCGGCGTATGGGCAGGATTCCAGGGATTGCGGGTCTTTCCGGGGTGGAGAAAGGCGCATTCGGTGGTGACGGTCTTCCCCATCACAAAGCCGCCTTGGGCCTCAAGCCGCTCGACCACCCGGGCCGATCGCTCCGGGATGTGACCGGCAAACGCGGGAGAACCCATTTCCGTGGGAACGCCGGCGGTCGCGAAGATGTCTTTTACTCCAAGGGGTACCCCCTGGAGAGGGCCTGGTGTGCCGCCGGATTGGAGATGACGGTCGGAAAGGCGGGCGGCCTTTATCGCCTCTTCCGGCTTGAGCCAGGCCCAGGCCAGGATGTTTTCATCGAGCGAGGCGATCCTCGCCAGAAGGGCCTGTGTGTATTCTTCGGAGGTGAATCGCCGGCTTTCGATCCCCTTCACGGTTTCAATAAGGCTCAAGGCATGCAGCGGCTTATCCATGGCTTTTAATTATGACCTCCTGTTGCGTGAGCATCTTGATTGAAGGTGTTTACCTTTTTTTCGCCTCCGGATTGAGAAGGTTGGGGGGATTTCCGGAAGAGAGGGCGGCGACAAGATTCTCTGCGGCCATCATGGCCATCTTGAAGCGGGTTTTTTCGGAAGAACTGGCGATGTGCGGCGACAGGACCACATTCTTGAGCTCCCTGAATCCCGGATGAATGGCGGGCTCCCCTTCGAAGACATCCAGACCGGCGCCGGCGATGGCGCCGGTCTGGAGCGCCCCGACCAGCGCCGCATCGTCGAGCACACCGCCCCGGGCGGCATGGATGAGGATCGCCGATTTTTTCATGAGGGCAATCTCCGGGGCGCCGATGGCATGGTGGGTCTCCCGGCTGTAAGGGATATGGATCGTCACGATATCCGCCCTGCGGAAGAGCTCCTCTTTTGGGACATACGCGGCCCGGCAGGCGGCCTCGATCTCCGGGGCGGCCCGTCGGACATCATGGTAGAGCACTTCCATTTCGAAACCCATAGCCCGGCGCGCCACGACCTGGCCGATCCGTCCCAGACCGATAATTCCCAGTGTCGCATGGTGCACATCAAGGCCGAGAAACTGTTTCAGCTTCCATTTGTCCCATTGCCCCACCCGGACATAGGCTTCGGCCTCGTTCAGCCGGCGGGCGGTAGCGAGGATCAGCGCCCAGGCAAAATCGGCGGTGGTGTCGTCCAGGACGCCGGGGGTGTTGGTGGCCATCACGCCGTGGGCGTTGCAGGCGGTCAGATCGATATTGTTGTAACCTACGGCGATGTTGCAGACCGCCCGCAGCCGAGGACAGCGGCTCAGGAGACTCTCATCGATCCTTTCGGTAAGGGTGGTCATGGCGCCCTCTTTATCGGCGAGAACCATAGCCAGCTCCTCGCCGGTCAGGACCTTGTCCTCCTGATTGGCTTGAACCTCAAAATGGGGCGCCAAAAAATCTAAAACCTCTCCAAAAACCTCCCGGGCAACAAAAATTTGCTTTTTCATCATTCTCCTTCCTCGAATTGTCTTGAATCCACCCGCGAGCTCATTTACCGCGGCTTGCTGAGGGGTAAGCGAGCAAAAACAGAATAGTATGTCCCGCTTATGGATTGAAGATCTCCGCAACTTGCTGCGGAGATCTTCAATGAAGCAGGGAGATTGCCGAGCAACTCCGCGGTAGCTTATACCAGCTTTTTCGTGAAGAGAAAATAAAAAACTGGATGTTTTGCTTTTTCTACCACTTCCCCGTTGCAGATCCTTATTTTAATGATTTGGAGCGGGACAAATAGCGATCTTTCATCATTTTCCTGCAGAAATAGTTCTTGACAACGGACTTTCATAATTGATAGCGTAACGCCGTAGTTTGCTGAAAAGGGTGCTGGGATGTGCAAAACAGGATACTTAAATCCCGTTTCTTTTTTATCTTTTCGTTTTCATACATTGATTCCTAAGTTCAGGGGGTTAGTGGAACTTCTCTCCAATAATCCGAGTCGGAAAGGACTTCGGTATAGGTTTCGTCAATGTCGGTTGAAAGGTTTTTGATTCAGACGGTCAGTTTTTATCAATCACACTTAGGAGGAGGATAATTATGACGAAAAAAGAATCGAGCAAAGACACAGAGAAGAAGGGTGTATCGCGCCGCAATTTCCTCACCGCCGCCGCCGCGGTGACGGCCGGGGCCGCAACACTGGGTTTCCCGTCGGTCCTCAAGGCGCAGGGGCCGATCAAAATGAGATGGCAGAGCACCTGGCCGACCAAGGACATCTTCCACGAGTACGCCCTCGACTTCGCCAAGAAGATCAACGACATGACCGGCGGGGATTTGGTGATCGAGGTGCTGCCGGCGGGCGCCGTCGTGCCGGCCTTCGGCCTGCTCGATGCAGTCTCCAAGGGCACGCTTGACGGCGGCCACGGCGTGCTTGTCTACCACTACGGCAAGCAGAAAACCCTGGCGCTGTGGGGGTCGAGCCCCGCTTTCGGCATGGACGCCGACATGCTGCTCTCCTGGCACAAATACGGCGGAGGAAAGGCGCTGCTGCAAAAAGTTTACGCCTCCATCGGCGCAAACGTCGTCTCTTTCCCCTACGGGCCGATGGCGACGCAACCGCTCGGCTGGTTCAAGAAGCCGATCACCAAGGTCGATGACTTCAAAGGCTTAAAATTCCGCACGGTGGGCATTTCGATCGATCTGTTCACCGGCCTGGGTGCGGCGGTCAACGCGCTGCCCGGCGGCGAGATCGTCCCGGCCATGGACCGCGGCTTGCTGGATGCGGCCGAATTCAACAATGCCTCCTCAGACCGCCTGCTCGGCTTTGCCGACGTCTCCAAGGTTTACATGCTCCAGAGCTACCACCAGAATGCCGAGCAGTTCGAGATCACGTTCAACAAGACCAAGTTCGACGCCCTGCCGGCTAAGATGAAGGCCATCATCGAGAACGGCGTGGAAGCGGCCTCTTCAGACATGTGGTGGAAGTCGTGCGACCGTTACTCGAAGGACTACATCGAACTGCAGACCAAGGACAAGGTCAAGGTGTACAAGACGCCGGACTCGGTGCTGCGAAAGCAACTTGAAATCTTCGACGAGGTCATGAAGAAGTATTCGGTGGGGAACCCCCTTTTCGTGGAGGTCCTTGAATCGCAGAGGGCATACGCAAAGCGCGTCGTCAGTTGGGACATGGATACCAACGTCAGCCGGCGCATGGCCTATAACTATTACTTCGGCGCCAAGAAGGCGGCACCCGCGAAGGCGGCACCCGCGAAGGCTGAACCGAAGAAAAAGTAAGGGGTTTTAAAGCGCTATCGATAGGCCATCCGGACGCGGCAGCGCCGGATGGCCTTTTTTGAGATAGGATTAATATATGCAGAAACTATTACTGACCATCGACAAGATCAGCACGTACGCGGGGCAGGCGTTCTCCTGGCTGATCGTGTCGCTCACCTTTCTGATCACCTACGAGGTGTTCACCCGCTACGCCATGGACGCGCCTCACGCCTGGGCCTTCGATATCATGCTGCAGATGTACGGGACCCTATTCATGATGGCGGGCGCCTACACCCTCTCGAAGAACGGCATGGTCCGCGGCGACGTCCTCTACGGTTTCTTCCCGCAGCGTGTGCAGGCCGCCCTCGACCTGACGCTCTACATCCTCTTCTTCCTCCCCGGCGTGGCTGCCCTCTGCTGGGCCGGCTACACCTATGCAGGCGAGTCCTGGTCGATCCTGGAGCATTCGGGGATCACCGCCGAAGGCCCGCCCATCTTCCACTTCAAGACGATCATCCCCATCGCCGGGGTGTTCATCCTCGTGCAGGGCTTCGTCGAGATCGTCCGCTGCATCCTGTGCCTCAAAGAGGGCAAGTGGCCCTCGCGCATCCAGGACGTCGAGGAGGTCGACGTCGAGAAACTGAAGGCGACGGTGCACGTGACCGACGAGGATATCGCGAAGCTCGATGAGATTGTGACGCACGGAAAAGGGGGCGATAGATGAGAAAAGAAGCCTGGTTCGGAATATCGATTATGGCGCTGGTGATCATCGGCGTGTTCTGGGTAATGCCCCCGCCGTCGCAGATGACGAATGGCCACCTGGGCCTCCTGATGCTCGCGATGATCGTCATCGCGATCATGCTCGGCTTTCCCACCGCCTTCACCCTCATGGGTATGGGATCGATGTTCGCCTTTTTCGCCTATTACAGCGATAACCCGAATATGGCGGTGGGTCACACGTTCGATCTGGTGGCGCAGCGGGCCTATGCCGTCATGAACAACGATGTTTTGATCTCGATTCCCCTTTTCGTCTTCATGGGATACCTCGTCGAACGGGCCAACCTGATCGGCAGGCTCTTCAAGAGCCTCCACCTGGCGACCTCCCGGATCCCCGGGTCGCTCGCCGTAGCGACGGTCATCACCTGCGCGATCTTTGCCACCGCGACCGGCATCATCGGGGCGTGCGTGACGCTCATGGGTCTTCTCGCCTTTCCGGCGATGCTCAAGGCCGGATACAGCATCCGGCTCTCGGCGGGGGTCGTGACCGCGGGGGGAACCCTCGGCATCCTGATTCCGCCTTCGGTCCTTTTGATCCTCTACGGCGCGACCGCGGGCGTATCGGTCGTCCAGCTCTACGCCGGGGCGTTCTTGCCCGGCTTAATGCTTACCGGTCTCTATCTCGGCTACATCATCATCTCCGCGAAGCTCAACCCGAAAACCGCCCCGCCGCTCTCCGAGGAGGAGCAGCGCGTCGATCTGCCCAGGTTCGCGGAGGTGATCTCAAAGAAATCCAGCAACGTCATGGTCGGGCTGATCGGCGCGATCAAGGGGAAGCGGAACGCCGACGTCCCGATGAAGACATTGGTCAATCACCTGATCATCGCCATCCTCCCGGCGCTTGCGGCCGCGCTCCTCGTTCTGGTGATCTACCTCTGGACGACGGCGCCGACGTTGATCGACACGGCGGGCGTCCAGGCG
>Ga0209212_1008277_pt1 | contig 11206 bp, 7 predicted proteins | sample RifGroC2_FD_183996 | JGI IMG/M metagenome (GOLD analysis project Ga0209212, IMG submission 183996) | Groundwater microbial communities from Rifle, Colorado, USA - Groundwater C2 (SPAdes) (version 2) | ecosystem: Environmental > Aquatic > Deep subsurface > Groundwater | place: Rifle, Colorado...
TGAGGGGTTCTGTAAATAACTCTCCATCCATTAAAACCTCTGCATGTCTAAACCTAATTTCCTGCCCAGATTTCGCATTGACTTTGATTGAAATAACACCAGCGAAATTTTGTCCAAAGTCATAGATGAGGGTTCCATTTTTCGTTATATGATGTCTAACGGGTTTTAATTCTTCCATTTTTTGAGTGAGAGCACCATAGGTTGCTGTCATTATGGGATGAATCTTGACATTAGCTAAACTTGCCTTATGATATTCGATATTACTCGAATTTATAGTTGCATCATATATTTCACCATTATAAAATTCTGTTTCAACATAGTTTCCATCTAAAGTAACGTCCCAAGATGGATCCGTACCTATTGTTTCAACATTTCCATTGGTATATTCAATACGAATTTCGCATAAAAATGCTTGTTTTTTTGCAAATACTCGAGTTCTTCTTGCGTAAGTGAAAGGTCCAACTGCCCATCCACCACCTACGATAACGTCAACTTGATTTAAATTTTGTATATCGCTTGTTACATCATAAACCTGATATTGCAAGTTGTTTTTATAGGATGTGAACCCTGGTGCAAAGTAATCATTACCAACTTTTTTGCCGTTGAGATTCATTTCATAAATTCCTAAAGCAGTCGCATATATTTTTGCACTTTTAATTGGCTTGCTTTCATTAAATATTTTGCGAAAAGTCATCGTTTTGGGAGAGACTTTTTTCCCCTTATATCGATATTTTCCGTCTGTTATCCATTGTGCAGTCCATCCACTATCCAACTTTCCAGTTTCAAAAGATACGTTCGCAGTTGCAACTTCACCCTGATCATCTTTGACTTCAACATAAACAATATATGTTGTATAAGGAGATAATTTAGGGCCATCATAAATGACGGCTAAATGATCTACCGTTTTAATGCTCCATGAGCCTAGAGAAATTTTACCTTCTACCACTTTTGTATTTGGCCTATCACTTTCAAAATAATACGAAATCCTCGGATTTCTACTATCTGTTACGTGACCTGACACCTGATTTTCTACTTTTAATCCTTTGATTATCATCAAAATGACACCTCGCTAATTGGATTCTATTCATTTCAAAAATTGTGTTTATGATTTCTCAATCAAAAATCTATATAAATCAATGTAACCGCTTTTATTCATTTTAACATCAGTAATAATAAAACAAGCTTCGCTATCGCAAGTTGTTCATCAAGTTACGTGAAATGCAAATAAACTCTTAGCAAAAGAAAAAAGCTGAATATTAGCTTTCTTTTTTAACAAATATGTCTGTATTCTAATTTTTGATTGGGATCATGATACGAATTTCAAACCACTGTTGATCTGCATTGATAGTCAATGATCCATCATATTTCTTGACGGTATTTTGAACACTCTTGAGTCCATAACCATGATTGAACTCATCTGTTTTTGTAGTGATTGGAAACCCATTCTTGTATTTAATGGTTCCACTATAGGGATTTTCTAAGCGAATCAATATAAACTGTTTTTGTCTTGAAATATTAAGATGAATTAATCTTTTTTCCTTTTCAGGAATTAATTTAACACTTTCTATAGCGTTATCCAATAGATTCCCGAACATCGTGCTTATATCCATGGTTTCAAACTTATTCAGTAAGCTACCATCAGCAATAACACTTAACTGAGCATCAAATGATTGACATATAATACTTTTGGTGGTTAATATCGTGTCTAATACGTGATTTCCTGTTTTATTTTGAGCTTCATAAATCTTAATTTCAGTTTCAATTTTATTTAGATATTCTATGGATCCACTTTCTAGTTCGGCACTTTTCATAATCGATATATAATGCTTTAAATCATGATACTTTTGATTAACCATGTCAATACTTTTTTTTGAAATCTCGTAATTTTCAACTTGAAGTTTTAATAGATTTTGTAATTTAGATACTTCGAATTTCGTATTGAACTCTGTAATTTGTATGTAATACGCATATAAAAGGGCAACTCCACCAAAATCAATCAAAGTTCTAACGTTAAATATATCTTCTGCAGCCTGTCCGCTGAATGGAGTATTGCCCGACAAATAACTTAGATTGCTGAATAAAAAGATAAAACTAACAATAACCACAGTAGTTATAAAATCTCTTCTACTCATCGTGAAATCTCTCTCATCGGCTTTAAACCGTTGTTCTAAAAGTAACATAATCATTGTGAAAACTGATTGCGCTATGATTGCAAAAACTATTAAAATCCACACTTTATTCGAAAAATAATCACTTGCTGTAGAAAAGTAAAATAACTGCCAACTCAATGAACCAATAAACTCTCCCACAAGAAATGCTCTCGCGGTATAAAATCCAATGTTCATAATAGGCAGTTTTATAGATACATACAAAAACAAACCTATAATGAATACATACAACAAAACACTTGGAACAAACCAAAATTTTGAAACGGGATGATTAAGTTCCATTGCTCCAACGAGAATAATTAAGAAGACGATCGATGTGATGACCAATTTCCACTTATTCATTTTTTTCTTGTTGACTGAAATAAATAATACAGCCGCCAACCAATATGCAAGGGCGTATACACCACCGGGTGTTTCAATCAAGTTGACTGCGCTGTTCATTTGCTCACCTCATTAAAGTAATTATTCAAAGCATCAACGAATTCTTTCTTCCTTCCCCTGCTCACTTGGACAATTTGATTATTTATATTTATATCATTGTTTTGAATTGAATCTACGTAAGCTAAATTCACGATAAAACTCTTGTGACAACGGAAAAAGGATTCATTCTCAAGTCTTTTTTCTAGAACTCTTAGAGATAACTTCGTTGTATATATCCCATTTATGGTATGAAAAATCACATCATGGTTTTGTACTTCGATATAATAAATTTTGCTTATATCGATTTTTTGTACCCCATTTGATATCATGACCGATATATAGGATATCGATCGGTTTTTCATTCGACCAATGGCACGCACAATACGCTGAGATAAAGCAAAATAACTTAATGGTTTTAGCACATAATCAAGTGCATCTACTTTGTAACCTTCCATGACATATTGTGGCATATTCGTAATAAAAATAAGAACTACTTCACTGTCTTTTTCCCTGATTTTAGTTGCAGCCGTCATGCCGTCCATAAAATGCATTTCAATATCCATGAGAATGATGTCATAATCAGCTTTATAGTTAGTTACAATGTCTTCACCATCTTCAAAAACAGTGATTATCAATTTTTGATTACTTTCCTGTTCATATTTTGACAACAGATTCTTTAACTCAATTATGTAATTTTTGTCATCTTCAACTATTGCAATTCTGATCATAGATATACACTCCCAATTTAAGATATGGTTCATTTATTATATTTTACCATACCTCATATGCTGTTATTGACAAATATAAAGATTAGAAAATCTGAAGTGAAAAATAAAGCAATGCACACACTAGTTACCTAATGATGCATTGCATTTGTTTATTATTTTTTTAGTGCTTCTTCATTCAGTGTAACATGAAATGCTATGGCTAAATCTTGAAAATTTTCCGTAGTAATTGTCTGTCTTTTTTGAGGTGTAACGGATAAAACTTTCACTAGTATTTCTGCTGCTTTTTCAACCGTATCCATTAAACCAAAGGTACTATCGAAATCATCGCCACTGCAAAATGTTCCATGATGCGCCCAAATTGCAACATTATATTTTTCCATAAGTTTTGAGGTTTCAACACCAATTGCTTCCCCACCTGGCACCATCCATGGTACAACACCGACACCATCTGGAAATACAACTGGACATTCAGTTGCCATTTCCCATAATTCTCTTGTGAAAATATCGTTGTCTAGAGGTAACACAAATGTCAAAGCGATGATATTGGTTGTATGTGCATGATATATGACTCTATGGGTGTCATGTGTAACTCTTTTTTTAATTGCATGATTTAGAAGATGTGTTGGTAATTCGCTGGTTGGTTTATTACCACCTATTAAGCCCCAAAGTATTCGATAATTTTCACCTAAATCATCAATTTCAATAATACCGATTGTTTCTTCTGTTTTTATCTTTGCGTTTCGCATGAATTTTCCAGTCCCCGTTACAAGAAAATACTCATTTCTTAAACTTTCAACAACTGTATTGATTGGTCTCCATGCATCGCCATATTTAAAATGTGACTTAATTTCCTGTACATCTTCATCTCTCATTCGATATGATAAATTCCCACCGTTTCTTTCATGCCATCCCTTACGTGATCCATCATCCATCAATCTAACAAATCCTTTTATAAATTCTATGTCAAGTGCTTTCATTTTTACCTTCTTTTTGATAATATGCTTTTTTCGTAAATCTTAATTTCTTCGTACCACTGAAAATCTGATATGATATTTTGTTGTTCACAGTACGCTTCCCATACACTAGAAAATGGCATTGTTTTCATTTCCTCTTGTAAAACTAATAAAGCTGTAAAATCTGCATTATCCTGCAAGGATTTCATCTGATCAAAGGGCATGAGTGCAGCATAAAGTAGTGCTTTTTGAAAATTTCTTGTTCCAATTATCCATGAAGCGACCCTATTGATGGTTGCATCAAAATAATCAAGCCCAATTAAAAACCTTTCTGGTTTTCCAGTAGCCATGATTTCTCTAGCAATCTCTTTCGTTGTATCATCGAATAAGACAACATGATCGCTATCCCATCTTACTGCTCTGGTAATGTGAAATGCGATAAATTTATTAAAAGGTATCAAGCTTGAAATTTTATCTGCTACATTCTCAGTTGGATGAAAATGTCCGCTATCTATCAAACAGTTGATATTTTTCTCTTTCGCATAATTCATATAGAACTCATGAGATCCTACCGTATAGCTTTCAAGTCCGATACCGAAAACTTTACTTTCTACTGAATCAATAATATGTGCACTATCAAAATGATCACTAAATATTTCATCTAAGGACTCTTTTAATCGCAATCTAGGTCCTAAACGATCCGCAGGAACGTCTTTCATACCGTCTGGTATCCAAACGTTGAATAAACAAGGAGATTGTTGCTTTTTTCCTATGTAAGTAGCAATGTTTCTACATGCTTTAGCGTGTCTAATCCAGAAACTTCTAACCTCTGAATCAGGTGATGATAGTGTCAGATTGTTTTTGACCATTTGATGTGAGAAAAATGTTGGATTGAAATCAATTTTCAAATTATTTTCTAAAGCAAAATCAATCCACTTGTCAAAATGTTCAGGTTTCAACTCATCTCTTTCGATGAATCCTTCTGTCACAGCATATATAGCATGGAGGTTTATTCTCTTTTTTCCAGGTATATATTTAATTGCTTGACGTATATCATTTTTTAACTCATCAAAATTCCTAGCTTTTCCAGGATAATCGCCAGTGACTTGAATGCCTCCTGATAAAGATGTGTGATGATGTTCAAATCCCGTAATGTCATCACCTTGCCAACAATGGATTGAGATTGGTATATCTTTTACGATTTCAATTGCTTTATTGACATCAATTCCAAACTTTTGATAGGATAATATAGCATCCTTAAAATTCATTTTAACACTTCCTTCTGTATCTTAATGTTCCCGATTGCAGTTGCTTCCGTTGGTAGAACTATGACTAACTTATTTGTATATTTTTCTATTAACTCATTGAAGTATACGTTTTTTGTGCCCCCGCCAAAAATGTAGAATTCCCTATACAACGAATGCGTTAATTGTTCCAACTCTTCAATCGCATCTTTGTACGATTTTGCTAAGCTGTGATAAACAGAATTTATCAAGTCAGAATTGTTGATGTCAATGATGTCAAACTTTTCGTTAATGAGATTTTTCACACATTCCAACATTGAACATGGAGCAAACAATCTTTCATCATTGACATTGAAAATATATATATTTTGAGCGCTCTTTGCCATTTCAACCATTTTCTCATATGCGTCAATTTTCAAATCACGCATTAATTCTTCAATGATCCATAACCCCATGATGTTTTTTTGAAATCTCAAGTAACCAACTCCACCTTCATGCGAGTAATTCAGATTTCTTGAAAAGTTAGTCAAAATTGGTGTATCAATCTTAACACCTAATAAAGACCACGTTCCGCTTGACAAGTATATATTATTCTTGCCAATATCAATGCCCTCAACTGCGCTTGCAGTATCATGTGTTGCTACCAAAACAATATTTCCATCAAAGTTGAGTTCATTCTTTATTTTTTCTAAAGGCTTCATTATATATCCAGGTTGATGTAATTTTGAAAAATGCGACTTGTCAATACCCAGCAATTTAAGTATTTCAGGGTGATACTCTTTTTTATTTATATCTACAAATCCGGTCGATGTCGCGTTTGTATACTCATTAACCATTTGCCCCGTTAATTTATAGTAGAAGTATTCTGGAAGCATTAATATTTTCTTATTTTTCGTTAATCTCCCGAATTTCCTATCCCAATAGAGTTGATAAATTGTATTAAACGGTTGAAACTGAATTCCTGTATGTTTATATAAGTCTTCAAAAGGAATGATTTTATGTACTTCATCGATAACATCTTTTGTCCTAGGATCGCGGTAAGCAAATGCATCATCAACACTTCCATCCTCATCAATTAGAACGTAGTCGACTGCCCATGTATCAATGCCTAATGAAACAACATGAAATCTCTCACATGCGATTGCGATTCCTTTTTTGATTTCATCCCAAATTTTTGGGAGATTCCAATATTTATGTTGATTTTTTTCAATCACTTGATGTTTAAATCGATACACTTCAATTAATTCGGAACTATTTTTCTCACAAACAATATGTCTACCACTGCTAGCACCTAAATCAATTGCTAAAAAATACTCTTTGCTCATTTCGACCTCTTAATCACATTCGTTTTTTGAATTATATAAATCGTCATTATAATTTTGTAGTTATGTAGAATTTTTTAAATATGAAACTCCATTAATAAATGATATAAAGTTTAACGAAAACTATCGATTGACTAAGATTTCCAAGTGAGCCATACCATATTCACTAATAGCATTAATCTCAACATTCTGGTTGTATGTCATAGGCTTAATGATTGCTAAAGCTTCTCCAAAATATGTACTTGTTTTACCTGTAAAATAAAGTGTTTCATTATATGGGCAAGCATTCCCTAATGCCAGCAACTCGCCATTTTTAACTTGAACTTCTATGTCGCCTATTATTAACGGCTTAACGATGTTATGATTATCCGTGAATTGCAATCTGACATAGATTAAATCGTTTATTGAATTCACAGTAGTATTTTCAGCTTGCATCGTCAATTTTGTTTCTTTTTTTGCACTGATTAATATGGTGTGCCCAATTTCGTGATTATCAATATCATATGCAACAGCCTTGAGTATGCCCGGTTGATATTTTACTTTGATCATTACCCTTGCTTTGTTTCTCATTTTCTTTTGCTTAATCAATTGGTCATTGATAAACAATCGAATATGATGTGCTGTTGAATAAACTTCTACGGTAGTTTTCTTCCCGATATTTTCATCCCATGCCCAGTTCTCCCTGGCATTTGTTAACTTCCAAGCGGATGGAGAATGTTTCTTTCCAAAATTGTTCACTGGTATGACGGCCATCCTAATAGGATCCAATCCAAAAGCTACTCGGGTAAATAACATTTCACCAAGGTGTTTTCCAGTGAGATCAATTCTCCCCGACCCTGAACTAATCCATCCTACCTCTTTTGAAAATGACTTAGCATAATCCTTATACTCCCAAGCGCCAATCCCTACTTCTCCCAAATAATCCATGCCAGCCCAAACAAAATCACCAATCAATCTAGGATTTGACTTTGCAAATTTAATGAATTTATAAGCATCACTACAAAAAGTTTCAGATCCAACAATAATTCTACGCTTATATTTTCTTAAATCACGTTTATAACGCATAATGCCGTAATTATAACCAGAAATGTCAAGTTTTGAAAATGCATCTTTGGTTTTTGCATCACATCCAGGTAAAGTTGCACCGAATTTCATGGTAGTATCACCAAATATGCCTGCTAATTGATTGAAAAACTCACTACCTACACTCTGCTGTTTTTCAGCTTTATTATCTGAATATACTCCAAAACCTAACGAGTATAAAAGATTAAAAAAGATATTTATCCCACAAGTCACATATCTTGTATGATCAATTGCATGTATAAAATTGGTCATGTCCTCGACTAATTTAATACCCCTTTTTTCTGATGTTTCAGCAACTTCATTACCTAATGAATACATAATCACACTTGGGTGATTGAAATCTTTTTCAATCATGTCAAGAAGATCTTGTTTCCACCAATTAGAAAAATCTTTTACATAATCGTATTTTATTTTTTGTATGTACCACATATCCACATATTCATCCATTACATAAATACCCAATTCGTCACAAGCATTGAGCAATGCTTTCGAACATGGATTATGTGCCGACCGTATTGCATTGTATCCTGCTTCTTTAATAATCCTCACTTTTCTTTTTTCTGCATAAGAATACGCAGCTGCACCTAATAATCCATTATCGTGGTGAATACATGCTCCTTTTAGCAAAACATTCACACCATTTACTGTTAACCCTGTATCAACATTAATGCTTACAGTTCTGATACCGAATCGATGCATTTGAATATCTCCCTCAAATGTAATCCGACAATCATATAAATAAGGATTAAATTCATCCCATAAAATAGCCTGATCTAAATTGAACTCAAAAATTGCAGTATGATCACAATATGAAGTCTGCGAGAAAATAACTTCATCCTTATCAATAATCTCTAATTTTATTTCTCCCTTGTGTGAAGTTGAAGCCTCAACCTTGATTCTTCTCAGTAAATAATCGACAGTTGTTATCTTCACACTGTTCAATACGATATGCTTTTGTGGAAATACAATTAAGTTTACTTCTCGATAGATGCCAGCACCTGTATACCATCTACTACTGGGTTGTTCAGCATTTCTAGCAATAACCTTAATCAAATTGGGTTGATTATATTGAATGAATTTATCGATGTTTATATAAAAATTCGTATAACCATAAGGCCGATAGTAAATTTTCTCATCATTAAAGTAAATTTCAGCATTACGATAAACACCTTCAAATTCTAGATAGACGTTTTTTCCTTGAAAAGATCCATCAAAATCAAAACTTTTTTCATATACATAGTCATATGCATCAAAGAAACCCGTGTTTGCCCCACCTTTGTTTAAAAACGATCTATTTTCATGAATCATCGCATCATGGGGTAAATCAACTTTTTTTCTTAAGTCTTTTTCACCTAAGCGATATGTATACCAGTCATTGTTAAACTTAATTATCTCCATTGTTTTTCTCCAGTTTTTAAGTATTTTTATGATGCATAGTTCAGGAGTATCGTTACACTTAGTATAATCGGAAACTTCCAAAATTCAATGTTCCCTTACCAACATACTTAAAATAAAGTGGGTATTTACCTGATATTGGTTTTATATTTGAAATAAAAGTATTTTGGTTGTTTTCTAATAAAATCGGAATACTACCTATTTGGGGTTCATCAAGTGAAGTGTAAATTTGAAATTCTCCTTTGGCTTTACCCCATACTTGAACACTTATTTTATTGAGATGATCAAATAAGAAATATTTGTAACCAATTACAGTTCCATTTTTAACATTAGCAATATATTGATCCGGATTATCTTCGCGGTCTACGCCTGTTTGTGTGAAATATGGATGCTTGCGATATGATTTATAAAATAATAGTGGACTGTAACTGCCTGCTCCACGTTTGCTGAACAAATTACATGCAATATGTGATGAATATATACCTTTACCCTTTAGAGGTCCTTGATTAAATCCACAACTAGTCATTTCTACTTGATCAATGGATCCGTCTTGGTTTATGCGGATTTCCTCAGCACAAGTCTGCCTGGAGTAAGAGTGTCCATTGGTGTGGCGATGATAGAGAATATACCATCTATCCTTGATTTGGATCATTCCACCGTGATTATTTCCATGATAGTTCAATGCGTCTTTTTCTCTTCGATTATTAAATCCAATATCCGCATTGCTTATCAAAACACCACCATAGGTAAATGGTCCTGTAGCATGTCGAGATGTTGCATAACATAATTCATGATTATGATCGGATGAATAAACAAAATAAAACATATCCTTATATTTTCTTATTGATGATGCCTCAAAAAATTCATGATGTTCAAAGCCGGTCCCTTTCGATCTTTTTATACTGGGAATAACTAATTTCGGTGATGTTTTAACGGTAACCATGTCTTTTTCTAGTTCAATCACATAACTACCATCAAGTTTACATTTGTTTCTTATTGCCAAACTCGTTATAAATCTAGGTGAAAAACCAACATACAGGTAAACTCTTCCCTCATCAATCAAGATTCCCGGATCAAATATGAGTGGATCACCAGATTCATGTCCAAGAAATGTCCCATTTGGATACTTAACATATCCATAAAAATGATATTCACCAGATGGAGTATCACAAACTGCAACCGACAAAATACTATTAAACCCAAAAAAATAGTATAAATAATATCGTCCATCAAGGCCAAGTTGAACATCAGGAGCATAAACAAACTGATCTTTTTCCGTAATCATAGGATCTTTAAACCGATTGTAAATGACACCTTCAAATTTCCAATCAGACAAATGATTAACATCTGCAGACCATGTTACATAATCATTCATACAGAATTTTTTCCCGTTAAATTGATCATGTGAACCAAAAATATACACACGATGATTAAATACATATGCTTCGCCATCGGGTATATATTCATAACTAGGTAAAAACGGATTCACTGCTTGGTTTTCCATAAATAGCCACCTTCTAAAGGCATTAATATTCTTACGAGAAGTAATCAATTTTTCCTTTTATAAATGATTATACCACCTAAAATAACTATTATATAACTGATATTTGAAAGATAGATTTCTCAGATATGTACGCGAAAAGCGGATGTACGCTTCACACTTCGCACTATATATTTATATATAAGAAACCATAAATCACCCTAATATATCAAACAGTATCAATGATGATTTTAATATATTCCCGCCTTAAATAAAAAAAACTACGCAATCCGCGTAGTTTATTTTTTTACATGTGAATCGGTTTATCCACTGCACCATGTGCAGCTTCCATCACGATTTCTGATAATGTTGGATGTGGATGAATCGTACGTGCGATTTCATGTGCAGTTCCT
>Ga0209212_1008278_pt1 | contig 11206 bp, 11 predicted proteins | sample RifGroC2_FD_183996 | JGI IMG/M metagenome (GOLD analysis project Ga0209212, IMG submission 183996) | Groundwater microbial communities from Rifle, Colorado, USA - Groundwater C2 (SPAdes) (version 2) | ecosystem: Environmental > Aquatic > Deep subsurface > Groundwater | place: Rifle, Colorado...
GTTCTTTTCATGACGATCTGAAAGATCGGGAACCAGGGACCTGAAAAGAACACCTTTGCGCCGATCAACCACCAATAAGTCCCAACCATTATACCCCCAGACAAGCAAAACCATTTTTGCCACGAAGGCACTAAGGCACTAAGAGAACCTTAGACTAAATGTTTAATAAAAACCAGGATCATGATCCGGCATTTCTTCGTGCCTTCGTGCCTTCGTGGCAAAGCTATTGTTTCCATTTTGCTTCTAAAAACAAAAAGGGCTGAGAAAAACTCTCAACCCTTATAAAGACCATCCCTGTCCTTCTACATTTTCATCTTCAGATACATACCAAGCGCCCGGTCGGAATACTTGATATGGTTGACCAGCCAGTCGACGCAGAGGTCCTTGATCTCCTGAGCAAGAGGGGCATTGATGCCCTCCATCATAAGCCGGTCCTTGAGCTTCATGAAGGTCCTCACGAACTGTTCGTGCTGGGCCTTGTGCGCCGTGGCGCTGGAGTAGTTGTATTTCGCCATATACTTCTCTTCGTTCCCGAAATGGAACACCACGTAGTCGGTCAGATACTGAACGATCTTTGAGATCTCTTCCCTGGCCGTGGTCCCCTTGTCAACGGCAAGAAGCAGGCTGTTCACGCGTACGATCAGTTCCTTGTGCTGGGTGTCGATGTCCGACGAGCCCGATGCAAGATTTTCACTCCACTGTAATGACATACCAACTGTTCTCCTTAGATCGATGTTTTTTCCACGGCATACTATAGCATAGCCTGGCCTCCGGCCACAACCAGAGAATATACCCTTTGACAGGGACAATCCCGCCCTACCCCTGTTTCCTGCGGTTGGCATAACCGGGATACAAACGGGTTATGCAGTCGGGGCAGAGGCCGTGGGTGAACTCGGCGTCGGTATGCTCGCTGATATAGGATTCGATGGTGTTCCAGTATCCCTTGTCATCGCGGATCTTTTTGCAGCCGGCGCAGATCGGCAGCAGCCCTTGCAGCGTCTTGACGTCATCGACGGCCTTTTGCAGGTCCTTGATCAGTTTTTCCCGCTCCGCCGTCGCCTGCTTCCGCTCGGAAATATCGATGCAATACTCGATGACCTGCACGAGCGTTCCCCGGTCGTCAAAGATGGGGAAGCAATGTACCTCCATGTCGCGGCATTTTCCGTCAGCGCCGCAATGCGTATGCTCCACGGTAACGGGCTGGCCCGTTTCCTTGACCTTTTCAAAGGGGCAGGGATGATCGCTGCCGCTGCAGGGGGCATCGCTGAGGTGAGAAAGCTCATGACAGGCCATATTCTCCGGCAGTTTGCCCGGGTAGGCGGCGTAGTTCGCCAGTTTGAGATGGTGGGTTTCGGCGTCAATGACCGTGAAGGGGTGCGGCAGCGCATCGATCACCGCGGTCAGAAAGACATTCTGCTTCCGGATCTTTTCCTCGGCGACCTTGAGGTCCGTAACGTCCTTGATGATCAGCACTGCGCCGACACATTCTTCTTTTTCATAAAAAGGCGAGATCGAGATCTGCGTCTGGCGCACCTCTCCGGACTTGGTCCTCGTCTCCGCGTCCTTGTGCAGGACCGGCGTCTGTTCCTGCATGACGCGCCTCGGCGGACAGATGCCGCTGCAGAGCGCCGACCGCTCGCAGAAGATATCGTGGCAAACCTGCCCCACGGATTCCTGCGGAGAAAAGCCGGTCAACCGCTCAGCCGCCGGGTTTGAATAAAGGATGTCCATGTCCCGGTCGACAACATACACCGCTTCGCTCATGCTGTTCAGGATCGCTTTATGGAGATTGATGAATTTCATATGCTGGTACCCCTGTGTTGTCCACTTTTCGGGAACGTGCAGCCCTTCCTGAAGGACTTTAGTATCATACAACTTCGAGGGGTGGTTCCGCACTAGTTTTTTCAGGGGTTATGCTGAATGACAAGCAGGAATTGACGGAATGAAGAATGCGTGAGACGTTGTTTTATTTTGGCTTTGGTTCCAGTTGTCCCGGCTAAGTGGTTTTCCTGAGGATCGCCGACCTGCTGATACTCACCGGGGGGGCCTCTCCAACCGTAAACCCGGCGTCGCGGGCAAGCGCAACGATCCTTTGAAATTCCCGCTCCGTGACATGAATGCGCGGCTCGACCAGGAGCACGCTTCCAGACGGCTTCAGCGTCGAAAAAATCTGGTCTAATAATTTTTGTACATCAGCGACCTCGTGCGCCATCCAGAAGGCAAGGGCGAAATCAGCCGGACCGGTCGCGTGAATATCGTCCCGGGTTGCCCGCTGGAGAATGATGCGTTCCGAAAGCCCGGCGCGCTCAGCGCGTTTCCGAAGGGCATCGAGCATTTCCTGCTGAAGATCGACGCAGATGACTTTCCCCTGCGCTCCCACGAGCCCAGCCATTGCCAGGGAGAAGAACCCCATACCGCTGCCGAGGTCAAGCACGGTCATTCCGTCTCGAACAAAGGGAGCAAGGATCTTTTCAGGTTCATGCATGATGCGTCGGAACGGATTGGCAAGGGCATAGCCCAGCCACCAGGGACAGGTATGGTGCTGCATGGTCTCTCCTTTATTCTTTTCTACTTCACACTTCTCACTTCTCACTTCACATTTCAAACCTCTCACTTCACACTTCCCACTTCACCCTTCTCACTTCTAACTTCTCACTCCACCACCCAGACAGCGCAGTTCTTTGCTTCGTGGATGAGGCGATTCGAGGTGCTGCCGAAGAGGAACTCCTCGGTCTTGGTCTTGTGGTGGCGGCCCACGACCACCGTGCAGCACGTAAGGTCGCAGCGGATCGCAAGAATGGCGTCGGACAGCGACTTTGCATCTCCCACGCAAACGTGAACGCGTACTTTGTCCTCGGGGAATCCGGATTGGATCAGGATCGTCCGGTAATGCTCCAGCAGTTTATTCGCTGTACCGGTTTTTTCCTCGATCCAGGCCTTCAGCTCCGCTTCGGTCTCGTAAAAATCCTGTTCCGGTTCTGGGATAACGCTCAGGAGGGTGAGCGTGAAACCGGGGAAACCGCCGAGAAAATCGGCAACGTACAGCACGGCACGGCGCGAACTGTCCGATTCGTCCACCGCAATCAGAAGGTGTTTGTCTTTTACGGGATTCTCAGGCTGGGTATCCATACAAATACTCCTTTCAAAGACCCTCGGTCTTCAATCCGCATTCCGAAATCCGCAATCCGCAATCGATTACAGCTCTCCCAGATCATCGAGCAGCTCCTGCGTCGTTTCATAGTACACCGGTGCGCTGACGGCAAAGTGCATCAATACCCGGTTCAGCTTTTCCGGGACATAGGGATATACCTTTTTAAGATTGTTCACCCGGTTATGAAAGACGATGTTCACATCGTCCTCCGTAAGGCGGTCGAACACGTCGGGGCGCTCCCGCAGGAGCCGATAGGTAGTAACATCGCCCCGTCCCGCAAGGAACAGGAGCACGTTCCCGAGGCCGAACAGGTCGTAGCCGAACCGGCTCTCACCGTGGCGGTAGTTGAAATCGAAGTCGATCCACCGGTAATGCCCGGTAGCATCGTCTTTGATGATGTGGTCGCGCCTGATGTCGCCGTGCTTCTCATTATGGTCGTGCAGAAAACGGATCGCCTCGGTGAGCCCCATGAACTCAGCAAGCAGCGCGGGAAAGTGATTATGGAAGTAATCCTCATGGTCCGATCCCAGTTCCAGCGCCACCTGGCCCAGGGTCTTGCCCCTGATATAGTCCAGGATGCGAAGCTGATTGCCTGCCGTATCGAGCACGGTCTTTCCCTGCATGAATGCCGGCTTGCCGCTCACCAGTTCGAGGATCCGCGCCTCTTTCTGCGGGCTGCGCACGCAGTCGAATACCAGGTTCCCGATCCGTGCCTCGAACCGCTCCCGGAAGACCCATTTCAGGATCTTGACGTCGCCGGTCAGGAGGTTCCTGGCGCGCTTGACCCAGAACTTCTGCTCGTCATCGATCCCGAACCTGCCTTCGCGCTCGTTGTTCCTGACGAAGTAGGGCACCTTGTCGAGCACGACCACGTCATCGTAGTCCACGCGAAAAAAGTCCGCCGTGTCCTTGATCCGCACCCGCTTCGGCACGCGTTCCCGCGGCACCCACTTGCGGATCATGCGAAGGAGCTCCTTTTCTGAATAGCCGTCCGATTCTCCCATGAATGTTCTCCAGCTGGAAATAGTATACCATTTTCGTACACGTTACGATGATTAAGTGGAGTGCGGGAGTTTTTTAAAACGGAAAGGAACGCTGACAAGTGAAGGGGAAACAGCTGCGGAAAGAACGACGGCAAGAGGCAGATTGCACGGGCTTTTCCCGTTCAGGGATCAGGGCTTTTCCTGAAAAAGCAGGGCGGCCGGGTCCGGAGCATCCTCACCTGTCCAGGACTTTCCGTATGTCCCTTGCAAGACTCGCTTCGGTAAAGGGCTTGGACATCAGATCGATGTCCTCGTCCAGCACGCCGTGGCGCGCGATCATGCCGTCCTCATAGCCCGACATATAGAGCACCCTCGTCTCCGGATGGATCTCCCGCACCCGTGCGGCAAGCTCCCGTCCCCCCAGCTTCGGCATGATCACATCGGTGAGGAGAACATGCACCTTGCCGCGGTAGCGCCTGCAGAGATCCAGGGCAACCATGCCGTCCTTTGCCTCCATCACCGTATACCCCAGGTCGGAAAGGAGGTCCACCGCAAGCTCACGCACCACCTCCTGGTCCTCCACAACAAGCACGGTTTCCAGACCGCGCAGCAGGTCCTTGTCCTCCCGGTCCTTTTTCTCCTGTTCCACCGCATCCATGACGCGCGGCAGGTAGATCCGGAAGGTGGTCCCCTCGCCTACCACGCTGTGCACGGTTATGTGCCCCCCGTTCTGCTTCACGATGCCGTGGACCATGGCCAGCCCCAATCCCGTGCCCTTTCCCTGCTCCTTGGTCGTGAAGAAGGGTTCGAAGAGATGCGTCTTGACCTCGGCGGTCATGCCCTGCCCCGTATCCGACGCCGAGATCAGGACGTATTCCCCCGGCAGGACGTCGAGCGCACTTTGCGCGTAGGTTCTGTCAATGCAGACGTTGGAAGTCTGGATCGTCAGCTTTCCGCCCGCGGGCATGGCGTCTTTGGCATTGACGACAAGGTTCATGAGCGCCTGCTCGAGCTGACCCGGGTCCGCCTTCGCATTGCCGAGGTCCGGAGCGAGCAGCACTTCCAGCTCGATGTCCTCCTGGATGATGTGTTTGAGCATGCGCACGCTCTCTTCGATGACCATGTTGATGTTCATGACCTTGGGCCGGATCACCTGTTTGCGGCTGAACGCCAGCAGTTGCCTCGTGAGATTGGCGGCCATCTTGGCCGCCTTGATCATGGTTTCCATGCCCTTGAGGGCGCGGGCATCCTTGAGGTTCTTCATCACCACGCCGCTGTAGCCGAGGATGGCGGTCATGAAGTTGTTAAAATCGTGGGCAATGCCGCCGGCAAGCCGTCCGATAAGCTCCATCTTCTGCGCCTGGGCAAGCTGTTCCTCGAGGCGCCGTTCCTTCGTCATGTCCCTCCGGCTGGCCACGAACTGCATGACCTCTCCCCGTTCGTTGCGAACGGGGACCACGGTCATATGCTCCTGATATTTCGATCCGTCTTTTCTCCTGTTGTTCAAGACCCCTGACCACAGAGCGCCCTGAAGAATGGTCGCCACCGTCTGCGGCAGGAGCTCGCCGGGCAGTATCTGGGCGTCCATGGCCGTACCGATCAGCTCCTGCCGGGAGTAGCCCGTCAGCCGTTCCAGGGCGGGATTGATGTAGCTGATGATGCCGCTGCGGTCCGCGATCATGATGCCTTCCCCGGATTCCTCAATGGCCCGGGTGATCAGGTGCTCACGCTCCGCGTGCTTTTTAATGACCAGGGACTTCGTGACCAGGAGCGAGACGGCATCGATAAAACTTCGCTCCATGTCCCCCAGCGCGTTTTCTTCCTCAAAATAGAGCGAGATGATCCCCAGGACGGTCTGCTCGTGTTTGATGGGCAGACAATAGTGGCCATGCGGGGAGTCGTTCCCGTGGGTATGCTGATGATCGTCCCTGGAAAAATAGCCGTACACCAGTTCCCCGCTTCGGGCCGCCTGTCCGCAGATGCACGTACCCAGGGCGACCCGTGCGCAGGCGCTTTTCTGGGATGGTGAGAAGTTCTTCTCCGCCCTGAGGACGAGGGTGTTCGGATCGATATCATCCACCAGGAACACGCTGCCTTTTCCCATGATATTGAGCCATTTGAGGGAGAGGATCGTGTCGAGGACTTTCGCGAGGAACCGGTCGACGTCCTCAGCCTCCTGCGACGCCTTCAGGATATCGGAAAAAGCATTCTGCATCTCCAAGCGCTTGGAAAGGGCCTCGTTGCTCTGGTAAAGTTCCCTGAGCGTCTGATTGGTGAATTCCGAAAGCCTGCCGATCTCGTCCTCGACGGGATAGATACTGATGGTCTTCTTTTTTCCGTCCCGAACGTCCTTGATCTCCGCGCTCAGGGTCAGGATCGGACCGATGAAGTACCGGTAGAGGCCCATCAGCACGAAGAGGATGCCGGTGCCCCCGGTCAGGTAGAGGAAGAGCACAATGTTCTTCTTTACCCTCCGCTCCTGCTCCGATCTGCGGCCAAAGGCCTCCCGGAATGCGGCTGTGGAGGTCTCGATCTTCGACAGTTCGTTCCGGACCTGCTGCAGTTCCGGCGCGGACAGGTCCTGCACGCCGGACAGGTCCTGCAACAGCCTCTTGATGCGGACAAAGGACAGCTTGACCGTAACGAGACTGTGCAGTTCATCGCCGGTAAGCCCCGTTACCTCGAGCGGCCTGATGATCCCCGGGATGGTTTCGACCACCTGCTTCGCGGCTTCGAGGTCCGGCGTGTCGTTGGTGAAGTATTTATGGATCTTATCCTCGGCGCCCAGGATCTTCTCGGTAACGATCAGGTTCGTTATGATGGAGTCATTCTGATTGTTGTAATCGTTGAACAGCGCCATGGAAAGAGCAATGACGGCAAGCGTCGTAGCGGAAATGCTGAGGGATTTCGTTTTGAGCGTCATTTCCCGGCCTCGACCACGTAGCCGTGCGTTGAAAAAACGTGAAGACCTTCGCGCTTGAAATGATCGTAGAACCGTTTTGCCGTTCCGGGGTCCCGGGACGTGGTGAGCAGGGCAAGGATGAGCGGGTCCTTTACCGCATGTTCCGCCTCAAAGGGAATGGCGATCAGGCCCTTTCCTTCGGGAACATGGACCATGACGTCCCATTCGATCATCGCATCGGCCCTGCCTTGCGCGTACAGTTCCCGGAAAAGCCTGAGATCGTCCTCGGTGGACGATCCGTACGCGACGACGTTTGCCAGGATCGCTTTGCCGTTCGGATGCCGCAGCAGCACCTCCCGGACCAGCGCGCCGAGGCTTGCCTGGCGAGGATTGGACATGACCAGCCGCACGCCCTTTTTTGCCATATCGTCCAGTCCGCGTATATTTTTCACGTTTCCCGCCGGCACCAATATGGCGGCGACATGCCAGGCCACAAACATCTTTTCCCTGACCAGGCCCTTTTTCTCGAGCAGCTCGATGTTCTCCCGGTCTCCCGACAGAAAGAGATCGGCATCACCATAGGTCTCGATGTATTGTCGTATGGTTGCCGACCCGTCGAAATGAACATCGATGGGAATGCCTGTGGAATCCGTGAAGTTCTCGTTGATCTCCGACACAGGGACCTTCATTCCCGCGCCGCTGAACAACAGAAGAAAACGCCTGTTTTTCCCGACATGAGCTGCATAGAAGAATATCGCTGCCGCGGCAACCAGCACAGCGCTCAGGACAATAACATATTTCTTTCTCGGGGTCATAGGGTTTCCGTCCTGGTTTTCATGAGCCGCGACCAAAGAGCGCAGGTGATTTTCCTGCCTTCCCTTCAGCCTTCAGCCGAAACACCTGACTCGTTGCCTCAATTGTTCGCGAACGCATTTAAACAGAATACGGTACTTGAGTCAAAGTCTAATTCTAATTTGAGAAAATGCATTTATGGATGGTGTTCCAACAAGTTGCAGAGTGTTTCAGTTACCAGGAGAGGACCATCGTGTTGAGGCGCCATCGCGGGGAGAAGGATGTTTATTATGAGGAAGGTTCTTGAGAGATGAGGGAAAGCGGTGTATCACCCGTCACGCAGGGTCTTCCGGAATACGTCAAGGGACTGCGCCCCGACAATGGATCTTTTGTCATTGATGATGAACGTGGGAACGCCGGTCACGCCCAGACGTGCGGCGTCTTCTTTTGTCTTTTCGAGCAGCGGCAGGTACTTGCCGCTTTTAACCGCGCCTGCAAGCGCACCGGCGTCGATCCCCACATCGCCTGCGATCTGACCGAGCGCATCGAGATCGCCGATATCGATGCCGTGTGAGAAATAGGCGGCAAACACTGCTTCGTGAAACGACTGGAACTTGCCTTGTTCCCTGGCGAATTCCGCTGCCAGGAGGGCGGGACGGGAGTTGGAAAGAATAGGGCGGTCCACAAAAGCGATCCCGAAGGGCGTACCCATGAGCCGAAGGTGCCCCATCATGCGCTTGATGTCCTCCTCCCGGAACCTCGCGGTCATAAGGGTCCCTTCCGGAGGCGTCTCGGGATGGATCTCCATGCCCCGCCACTCGACCTCAAGGTCGAATTCCTGTCTCAGCTTTTCGACGATGCCCTCGCCGATGTAGCAGAAGGGTCAGATATAATCGGAAAAAACCTGCATGCGGATGGACATGAATGACCTCCTTTTGGACAATTGAAACGTTATTAACAGTAGCCAGTCAGGAACCGTACACCCGAATCACCCCACCTCACCTCCCCTTATCAAGGGGAGGAATTGCAATTAGCCCCTCCTTGACAAGGAGGGGTTGGGGTGGTGGTTCTCGACCCTGTCGTTTTTATTTTAAGACGTAATAACTCCATAGTAGCACAGTTGTCTTAGATTTTTGTTCTTCCGGGATCACACCTTTTCCAGGAGAGCGCGGGAGGCTTTCACGAAGCAGACGCCTTCAGGCAGTTTGCAGTTGCCTGCCTTCTTCTGGCCCGCGGGCTCCGCAGCATTGGCAAGGCCCGCCAGGCGGCTGCGGGTCGCGGTCAGGAGCGCCGCCGCCTCCGGGGAAAGGTCGCAAAGTTCGGCCGCATGGTCTGCTTCGAACTGCTTCAACGCTTCGCGGGCATTGTTCAGCGTGTTGTTCCATGCGCTGCATCGGCCGCAGAAGAGGTCGTACTGCTGGTTCGCCAGTACACCGGCTAAATAATGAACTGCGCGGAGATGATTAAGGAGTTCCATGGATAACCTCGATGAGCCGGGAGTTGGTTAAATGGCTGGTCCTACAGGTACCTCTCGGTCCTGGGTTTCGCGAAGGACCACCACAGCAACAGTGCCGACACGACGGTAAGGGTCCAGTAATCAAGAGGCATATGCAGGAACCATTGTTTATGCCAGGGGACCTTATGGGGGGAAAAATTATGGATCCCGAAGGCCGGGTTGAGAACGAACCAGAGAAAGTCCTCGATGATCCAGAAGAGCATGAGCGATGCGATGATCCTGGCCTCCGTCCTGAACGACCACGTGAGATCGATGAACACGCCGAGATGGAATACGAGGAACATGAAGCTGAACACCCATGCATGATACCCGGTCATCGGCCTGCCGCCCCAGAACAGGTCAAGCAGCCAATGCTTCTCCACGCGCCAGGTCGGGAGGCTCGAAGCCCAGCCCGCGGGGCCTTCGATCTGGATCTCCACATTTGCGAAGAAGAATGCCGTCAGCGCGGTCCAGATCACCAGAAGCGCCAGCTCGATCCGCCATGATCGTTGTTTCTTTTCCATTGTTGTCCTACTTCGTGACCCGGGCAATGACCTCATCAAGCTTCTTGAACGTTTCCTTGTTGCCGTCCTGTTGATAGTGACTGACAGTATCCTGGAACGCAGCAATATCAAAAAGGAAGGCTTTTATCCCGTCAGCCGTAAAATCAGGGAGATGTCTTCCATACCCGCATTGCTCGATGTACGCGGCATTCACATACTGCTCGAATTGACCCTTGATCGGCACGCTGCAGACGGGTTTTTTCAGATAGACCGCCTCGCTCAGAAGGGAAAAGCCTCCATTGGAGATCACGCCTTTTGCCGATGCGAGGTCCCCAATGAATCCGTCCTCGCTGAATTTCTTTAACGTCACATTGTCGTGACTTTCGCTTTTATTGAATCCATACACAATGAACGGTATCTTCGGGACCTTGTTCAGCGCCGGGATGAGACTGTTCTGGCTCGACGAGGTCTGATAGACAAGGAGGTGCTCCCCTGCCCTTCCGGTCGCATCGAGTATCTTCTCCCGGAGAATGGGGGGGACGAGGGAGGTGTTCTTTTTCCTTGTCTGAGCTTCAAAGAACGAGGTGATCAGATAATAGTCGGCATTGGCCACTTTCGCCTTGACGATATTTTTCGCGATCTCATAACTGTTCCTCTCTGAGGTCGGGATCGGGAAATCGAGCTTGCAGCGGTTCATTGCCTGGATATTATCTACGCTGATCAGGGGCAGCTTGTTGAACTTGGCATAAAAAAACGTGAAGGAGTCAAAATCGGAGATCACCAGGTCCGGCTGGAACTCTTTATGGACCAGCCGGTACTTGTGGATATTGGCAAGGAGGTCCTTCGGTCCGTTTTTCAGCAGCAGCGATGCGGTGCTGGACTTTGAAACGCGGCCGTCCTTGTAGGCAAGATGAAATCCTTTTATCTCATAGACCCTGCCGGGAAAACGCTCCTGCATGAACGAGAATGCCCGGTCGCTCGTTGCTACCCGCACATCGTGGCTCTTGAGCAGGTGCGCTATTATCACATTGCTGCGGGTCGCATGCCCCATGCCTTCGCTCGGCAACCCATAGAGGATCTTCATTGGGCTCACTCCTTTTTTTAAGGGTCTTCTGACTTTCGTGGGTATGTGGAAGACTTCACCCTTCAAACTTCACCCTTCAAACTTTATCCTCCCCTACTGCTCCGCCTTCGGGAAGAGCCTGGCGATCACGATCACCAGGACCAGGGTCACCGCGCCGAGCACCGCGTAGAGCCCCCAGCTCTTGTCCTCGAACACTCCCAGGGCCGCGTTCTTGAAACCGGCGGAACCTGCTGATTCTACCTTCCCCATCTCCACGGTCTTCGGCAGGACATCGGCCAGGTGGGCCTGCACCAGCG
>Ga0209212_1008279_pt1 | contig 11206 bp, 12 predicted proteins | sample RifGroC2_FD_183996 | JGI IMG/M metagenome (GOLD analysis project Ga0209212, IMG submission 183996) | Groundwater microbial communities from Rifle, Colorado, USA - Groundwater C2 (SPAdes) (version 2) | ecosystem: Environmental > Aquatic > Deep subsurface > Groundwater | place: Rifle, Colorado...
AGGGGCGAAACAGATTCACCTTTCTCTCTTTACCCCGGCGTCCCGGAGCAAACTGTAACAGCAATAGAACCAAACTGGCTACTCGTTCAATATACAAGGGGCGATTCATGAATCGCCCCTACACCCGAACCATATTCGTCCCAGGAGATCCACATGAAAGCAGTTCTGGCCCTCGCCGACGGGCGCATCTTTACCGGTAAATCCTTTGGCGCCAGTGGCGAAGCAACCGGCGAGGTGGTTTTCAACACCGCCATGACCGGTTATCAGGAAGTCCTGACCGACCCCTCCTACAAGGGGCAGATGGTAACCATGACCTACACCCAGATCGGCAACACCGGCATCAACCGAGAAGATATCGAGAGCCGCGGCCTTTTCCTCTCCGGTTTCATCGTCAAGGAATATCAGGACTGTTACTCCAACTGGCGCGCCACCATGAGCCTTGACGCCTACCTCAGGGAGCATAAGGTCGTCGGCATCCACGGCCTCGATACCCGCGCCCTGGCTCGTCGTCTGCGCGATCACGGCGCCCAGAACGGCATCATCTCGACCACCGATTTTGATCCCGAGAGTCTGCACAAAAAGCTGCACAAGGTGCCGGTCATGTCCGGCCTCGATCTCGCCAGCGGCGTCTCCTGCAGCGCTCCTTATCCATGGACCGAGGGGAGTTGGCAGCTCGGCAGCGGCTACCCGCAGGTCGACCCCAAGAGCGCCCAATACAAGGTGGTGGCTTACGATTTCGGCATCAAGTACAACATTTTGCGTTGCCTGGTCGACGCTGGCTGCGCCGTCACCGTCGTCCCGGCCACCTTTCCGGCCGCCGAAGCGTTGGCGCTGAATCCCGACGGCATCTTCCTCAGCAACGGGCCCGGCGATCCCGAGCCCCTCGTCGCCGTCCAGGAGATTATCCGCCAGTTCATCGGCAAGAAGCCGATCTTCGGTATCTGTCTCGGCCACCAGCTCCTCGGCCTGGCCCTCGGCGGCCGGACCATGAAGCTCCCCTTCGGCAACCATGGCTCCAACCTGCCGGTCCTCGATGTCGCCAGCCACAAAGTCGAAATCACCGCCCAGAACCACGGCTTCTGTGTCGACCTCAATTCCGTCGCCGAAGTCTGTCAACTCGGGCATGAGAACCTCAACGACCAGACCGTCGAGGGGATTCGGCACAAGTCGCTGCCGATCTTCTCGGTCCAGCACCACCCCGAGGCCTCACCCGGCCCGCACGATTCGCAGTACCTCTTCGGGCGTTTCGTCGAGATGATGGCCAAGGCACGCAGCGCGGCATGAGGACCGTCGTCCTGCTGGTCATATCGAACATCTTTATGACCTTCGCCTGGTACGCGCACCTGAAGAACCTGCACAGCCGCCACTGGTTCATTGCCGTCATCGTTTCGTGGGGGATCGCATTTTTTGAATACCTGGTCCAGGTCCCGGCTAATCGCATCGGCTACGCCGGCAACTTCAGTCTGGCCCAGCTCAAGATCACCCAGGAGGTGATCACCCTCTGCGTCTTCGTCCCTTTTGCCGTCTGGTACATGGGGGTGCCGCTCAAGTGGGATTATCTCTGGGCCGGCTGTTGTCTGGCTGGCGCGGTTTACTTTATTTTTCGGTGAAGCATGATTAAACGCCAACGACTGCCTGTCGATATTGCTTGCCGACTGACCCGCCTTGCGCCGGAACTGGCGCGACAGGAGAGTGTCGCCTTCGCCTACCTCTTCGGAGGGCTGGCGCGGGGGGAGCAACGGCCGCTTTCGGATGTCGACATCGCCGTTTATCTGCATAGCGGAGTCGCTGCGGCGGAGAGCAAGATGGAGTTGCTCGGGCTGATTTCCGACATCCTTGGCAGCGATGAAGTCGATCTGGTTATTCTGAATACGGCACCGGTGAGTCTGGTCGGTCGGATACTCCGGCAGCGCCAGGTACTCGTGGACAACGAACCGGCCGTGCGCCATCTCTTCGAATCACGCCTGTCGCGTGAATTCTTCGATTTCAGCCGCAAGGAAGAGGCCATCCTGATCCGGAGGTTCGTCTAATGGTCGACAAGATGCTGGTGCTGAAAAAACTCGCCTCTTTGGCTGAATATTGCAAGCAACTCGACGAGTTCTCCACATTGACAGTAGCTGGATATCGTGCCGACTGGAAGGTGCAGCGCATCGTCGAGCGCACCCTGCAGATGATGATCGAGCTGTGTGCCGACGTGGCCGGCCATCTGATCTCGGATCAGGGGTTACGGACGCCAGAGACTTATGCCGATACTTTCCGCGTGCTGGGGGAGAATGAAATACTCTCCGCCGAGCAGACGGCCGTCATGGAGAAGATGGCCAAGTTCCGGAACATCGTTGTCCATCAGTACGAAACAGTCGATGCCGAAATCGTCATTCTGGTGTTGCAGCAGCATCTTGAGGATTTTGATCGTTTCAGTGCGGCGGTGGTGAAGCAGTTACGTCTGAAAGATTAGTGGAATTTGCAGGTTGGGTCCCTTCGTGGACCGGAGCCCGCTCCTACAATAATCTAATCGCATAAACAGGCAATTTGCAGACGTTCGACATAAAACCAAGGAGTATCAAGTAAATGCCCAAAAGAACCGACATCCACAAGATTCTCATCATCGGCGCCGGCCCCATCGTCATCGGCCAGGCGTGCGAGTTCGACTACTCCGGCACCCAGGCGTGCAAGGCGCTGAAAGAAGAGGGGTACGCCGTCATCCTCCTCAACAGCAACCCCGCCACGATCATGACCGATCCCGACTTTGCCGACCGCACCTACGTCGAGCCGGTAACCCCGGAAATCCTCGCCAAGATCATCGAGAAGGAGCGTCCTGACGCCATCCTGCCGACCCTCGGCGGCCAGACCGCGCTCAACACCGCGGTGGCGGTGGCGGAAATGGGGATTCTCGAGAAGTACGGGGTCGAGCTCATCGGCGCCAAGCTGCCGGCGATCAAGAAGGCCGAGGATCGCACCCTGTTCAAGGCGGCGATGGAGAAGATCGGCCTGGCGGTGCCGAAGTCGGGCCTGGCCCACAATCGTGCCGAAGCCCTGGAGGTCGTCAAGACCATCGGTTTCCCGGCCATCATCCGTCCCTCCTTTACTTTGGGCGGCACCGGCGGCGGCATCGCCTACACCATGGAAGAGTACGAGCGCATGGCGCTTCTCGGCATCGACGCCTCGCCGACCGACGAGATCCTGGTCGAGGAATCGGTCATCGGCTGGAAGGAGTACGAGCTCGAAGTGATGCGCGACACCGCCGACAACGTCGTCATCATCTGCTCCATCGAGAATCTCGACCCGATGGGAGTCCATACCGGTGACTCCATCACTGTCGCCCCGGCCCAGACCCTGACCGACAAGGAATACCAGATTCTGCGCGATGCTTCCCTCGCCATCATCCGCGAGATCGGCGTCGATACCGGCGGCTCCAACATCCAGTTCGGCATCAATCCCCGTGACGGCCGTCTCGTCGTCATCGAGATGAATCCGCGGGTGTCGCGCTCCTCGGCCCTCGCTTCCAAGGCGACCGGCTTCCCCATCGCCAAGATCGCCGCCAAACTCGCCGTCGGCTATCGTCTCGACGAGATCCGCAATGACATTACCCGCGAGACCCCGGCCTGTTTCGAGCCGACCATCGACTATGTCGTCACCAAGGTGCCGCGCTTCACCTTCGAGAAGTTTCCGGCCGCCAATGCCACCCTGACCACCCAGATGAAATCGGTCGGCGAGGTCATGGCCATCGGCCGCACCTTCAAGGAGTCGCTGCAGAAGGCGCTGCGGTCCCTGGAAATCGGCGTCTGCGGCTTCGACTCCAAGTTCTTCGACCTCGCCCAGGGCGGCCGCCGCGCCCTCTCGGCCAAGGAACAGGAGACGTTGTTGGAGAAGTTGCGCGTCCCCAACGCCGACCGCCTCTGGTACGTCGGCGATGCCCTGCGCAGCGGCATGAAGGTCGAGGAGATCTGTCGGCACACCGCCATCGATCCCTGGTTTCTCAATAACATCCGCCAGATTCTTGAGAAAGAGGATGAACTGCGCCGCCTCGGTATGCCCTCCGTAACGGCTGAATCCCTGCTCGAAGCCAAACAGTACGGCTTCTCCGACAAGATGCTCGCTATCCTCTGGTCGGCCCGGGAAGGGGAGGTGCGCGCCCTGCGTCATCGGCTGAAGATCCGCCCGGTTTACAAACGGGTCGATACCTGCGCCGCCGAATTCGTCGCCTATACCCCTTATCTCTATTCGACCTACGAAGAGGAGTGCGAGGCCGAGCCGACCGATCGCCAGAAGATCATGATCCTCGGCGGCGGCCCGAACCGCATCGGCCAGGGGATCGAGTTCGACTACTGCTGCGTCCACGGCGTCTTCGCCCTGGCCGAGGATCACTTTGAAACGATCATGGTCAACTGCAACCCGGAGACGGTCTCGACCGACTACGATACCTCCGACCGTCTCTATTTTGAGCCGCTGACCCTGGAAGACGTCCTCGAAATCGTCGCCAAGGAGAAACCGGTCGGGGTGATCGTCCAGTTCGGTGGCCAGACCCCCCTGAAACTGGCGGTCGCCCTGGAGGAAGCTGGTGTGCCGATCATCGGCACCTCGCCCGATGCCATCGACCGCGCCGAGGATCGTGAGCGTTTCCAGGAGATGCTGCATAAACTCGGCCTGCGCCAGCCCGAGAACGGCACTGCTCGTTCCTTTGCCGAAGCGGAAGCGGTGGCCAATCGTATCGGTTACCCGGTGGTGGTGCGGCCTTCCTACGTCCTTGGCGGACGCGCCATGGAGATCGTCTACGACGTGGAGAACCTGCGCCGTTATATGACCACCGCGGTGCAGGCCTCACCCGAGCATCCGATTCTGGTCGACAAATTCCTCTCCGATGCCATCGAGGTTGATGTCGATGCTCTCTGCGACGGGACCGAGGTCGTCATCGGCGGGATCATGGAGCATATCGAGGAAGCTGGTATCCATTCCGGCGATTCGGCCTGCTCCTTGCCGCCGTACTCCCTTTCCCCGACCCTCATCGCCGAGGTTCGTCGCCAGACCGAGGTCATGGCGCTGGAACTGGGGGTCAAGGGACTGATGAACGTACAATACGCCATCAAGGACGGCACTATCTTCGTTCTTGAAGTCAATCCCCGCGCCTCGCGCACCGCCCCCTTCGTCTCCAAGGCGACCGGTCGTCCCCTGGCCAAGATCGCCGCCCGGGTCATGGCCGGCAAAAGCTTGAAGGAGCTTGGCGTGCATGGCGACATCGTCCCAGCTTATTATTCGGTCAAGGAGGCGGTCTTTCCTTTCGTCAAGTTCCCCGGGGTCGATACCCTTCTCGGCCCGGAGATGAAGTCGACGGGCGAGGTCATGGGGATCGCCGATACCTTCGCCGAGGCCTTCGCCAAGAGCCAGCTCGGCGCCAACGTCAAGCTGCCATTGAAAGGTAACGCTTTCATCAGCGTGCGCGATGCCGACAAACAACACCTTGTCGCTGCCGCCCGCAAACTGGTGGCCAACGGCTTCGGGCTCATCGCCACCGGCGGCACCGCCAGCTATCTGCAGGCGCAGGGTTTGCAGGTCCGCCGTATCAACAAGGTTCTGGAAGGGCAGCCGCACATCGTCGACGCCATCAAAAACGGCGAGGTGCAACTGGTCATCAACACCACCCAGGGAGCCCAGGCGGTGGCTGACTCCTACTCAATTCGTCGGGAGACGTTGATGAACAGCATCGCCTACTACACCACTGTCGCCGGGGCGGTCGCCGTCGTCGATGCCATCGCCGACCTGAAGAATCATGAACTCCGGGTCAAGCCCTTGCAGGACTATCTTGGTGGCGACAAGCAAAATTCTTCCGGCGGTGCGTGAAATTCTTGACCTCGGACTTCACCGGGGTTATTATCCCGAAAGTCGCAGACATTTTTTAATATCAACACAGCGGGCGGGTCTTAACCCCGCCCGCTGATTTTCGATGCGAAGAGGTAGTTTTTATAATGTCACAAACCATCCCCATGACCCGTGAAGGGTATCAGCGCCTTCAGGAAGAACTTAAACGCCTTATCCGGGTCGAACGACCCAAGGTTGTCCTCGATATTGCCGAGGCACGCGGGCATGGCGATCTCTCCGAGAATGCCGAATATGACGCCGCCAAAAACCGTCAAGGTTTCATCGAGGGGCGTATCAAGGAACTGAATGACAAGATTGCTCGCGCCCAGGTCATCAACCCGGCCGATCTCGATGCCGACAAGGTCGTCTTTGGGGCCACGGTCACTCTGGTCGATGTCGATACCGGCACCGATGTAACCTACCAGATTGTCGGGGAAGACGAGGCCGACATCAAAGACGGTAAAATTTCCATCTCCTCTCCTGTGGGCAAGGCTTTGATCGGCCACCGCCTCGACGATGAGGTCCGGATCAAGGTTCCATCGGGGCTGAAGATCTATGAGATAATCTGCATCAAGTACGAGTAGGGGGGCACATGCCGGCAAAATTCACCAAAGACATGACATTTCATCAAGCCCTGCAAACCAGTCCTGAAGTCGCCCGGGTGCTTGGCAGATATCACCTCGGTTGCATCGGTTGCATGGGCGCCATGAATGAGACCATCGAGCAGGGAGCCATCGCCCACGGTCTCGATGTCAACGACATCCTCCGCGACCTCAACGCAATTTCCCCCGGCTGACGGTTTGGGGACTACGATGCCCCTCGCACCTTCCGCCATCTCCCCGCACCGCCGGCGCCTTCTCGCCTCACTGAATCAAGTCAGAGGGGTCGGTCCGGCCCTCGAAAAAAGACTCGCCAAAGTCGGCATCATCACCATTGAGGATGCTCTCTACACCCTCCCTCTCCGCTACGAAGACCGTCGCGAAATCCGCAAGATTGCCCAGCTCAGGGATGGTTGCCGGGAGATCTTTCACGCCACCATCCTGGCGGCCGGCGAAGTCGCCTCGCCCCGTTCGCGCCGGCGGCTCTTTGAGGTGATTGTCGGCGACGGCAGCGGCAAAATCGTCCTCAAATGGTTTCATTATCGTAAGGAGTGGATGCTGCGCCGTTTTCCGATCGGACGCACTCTGGCTGTCTCCGGGGAGGTCAAACGCTTCGGGGCCATTCGCGAAATCCACCACCCCGATATTGAATTTCTCGGCGGGGCCGGAGGGGACGATGCCCTCCTGGCGCAAAACCCCATCGTCCCGATTTACCCCCTCACCGAAGGGGTGCATCAAAAAATGATGCGCAAGATCTGGGCGACCCTGGTTGACAGCTATGCCGACCTGTGCCACTCAAACATCCCGGCAGAGTTTTCCCGACAGCGCGGTTTGCTCCCCCTGCACCAAGCCCTGCGTCAACTGCATCTGCCTGATCCCGGACCGAACTGGGCGGGGGTCGAGGCCGCCCTGGCTCTCGCCCGCCGCAGTCTCGTTTATGACGAGTTTTTTTTTCTTGAACTAGGACTGGCCTTGCGGCGTAGCGGGATCGTCATGGAACAGGGGTTAGAATTCACCGTCACCCATCGCTTCACCAAACCCCTGGCCCACCTGCTGCCGTTCCGTCTCACCGCCGCTCAGCGTCGGGTTCTCGGTGAAATCAAGAATGACCTGATGTCGTCCCAGCCAATGCACCGTCTGATCCAGGGCGATGTCGGCAGCGGCAAAACCATCGTCGCCCTCATGGCCGCTCTCGTTGCCATTGAGAACGATACCCAGGTCGCCGTTGTCGCCCCGACGGAAATCCTTGCCGAACAACATTACCTCCAGTTTCATCGCTGGATGGAGGCCCTTGGCCTGACGGTCGTCTACCTGACCGGCACATTGAGCCAGCGAGAAAGACGCGATATCCTCCAAAGACTCCGCAGCGGCGAGGCGCAAATGGTGGTCGGGACCCACGCCATTTTGCAGGAGGATGTGGAATTTCGGCGTCTCGGCCTCGGCATCATCGATGAGCAACACCGCTTCGGCGTCAGGCAGCGTGGGGTTTTGCGGAAAAAGGGGGAGCATCCCCACATGCTGGTCATGACGGCAACGCCGATCCCGCGCACGCTGGCCATGACCGTTTACGGCGATCTGGCACTGTCGGTTATCGACGAGTTACCCCCAGGGCGCATGCCGATCAAGACCCGGGTTGTGGCGGAAAATAGTCGCAACCGGGTCTATGATTTTATCCGCCGCGAGGTGGCCAGCGGGCGTCAAGCCTATGTCATTTATCCGTTGGTCGAAGAATCGGACAAGTCCGAACTGGCCGATGCCACCGCTGGAGCCCGGGCGCTGAAAGAGGAGATTTTTCCTGACCTCCGGGTCGGCTTGCTGCACGGGCGGTTGCATCCTGAAGAAAAAGAGCTGGTCATGGCCAGCTTCAAGGCTCATGCCCTCGATATTCTCGTTGCCACCACCGTTGTTGAAGTCGGGGTCGATGTGCCCAACGCCACGGTTATTGTTATCGAACACGCCGAACGTTTCGGACTGTCGCAACTCCACCAGATGCGCGGCCGGGTCGGGCGGGGCGAACATCCGAGTCACTGCTTCCTAATGCGCTCCTTCACATGTAGCGAGGATGCCCAGAAGCGTCTTGCCGTTATGGAAGGGACAACAGACGGTTTCCGCATCGCTGAGGCTGACTTGGAAATCCGCGGTCCTGGTGAATTTCTCGGCACCAAACAGTCCGGACTGGCCGAGTTCCGGGTGGCGAATCTTCTGCGTGATGGGCGGATCCTGGAAGAGGCGCGAGAGGATGCCTTTCGCCTCGCTGCCGATCCGGATTTTTTGCAGCACGAAAAATTCCCGGCCTTGCGCCAGACACTCCTTGAACGTTGGGGGAGTCGCCTCGAACTTGCGCATATCGCCTGACTACTCGACCCACCGCGAACTGATAATATAAGTTTACATAATATATCGTGTCTGAGGTGTGATTTTGGCGAGAGTAGAGAAAGGGAGCGAGGAAGGGGTACAGAGGTATTGCAGTAATTTCCGTAACGGAATATACTCACGTAGAAATCCCCTGAGACTTTAGACGGTTGCGGGTGGATTTGTTACTGAAAGCCAGGGGTGCCAGCCCTTGGCTTTCGTCTTTTAAATTTTAGTGAGACTGTAAAAAGTGAGCTGCCAGACTCAACTTTTTACGGATTATTTTTCAGGTCGAAATCATACCTTTTTTTCAGTGAGACTAGAAGAGGGCTCGGTGATCTGCCGGGACTTCTGAGCCATCCATTCGGCAATATCACGAACAGTGATCGCCGCACGTACAATCCCGAACTTTTCAAAGGTCTCAGTTTCCTCGATGTCGATCATGACGATGTTTCGAAGATACTGAGAGCGGGTTATTCCAAACCGGCTAGCCAGTCGATCAAGACGGGCGATTTCGGCAGGGGTTAATCGGAAATTGACTATCTGCAAATTTTCTTGAGCCTTATCAGTCATAGTGTCACCTCGAAAGACAATATGTAATCTGAGAGAATACATGTCAAGTGAATTGTGGAGAGCCCACAGGGAGACGCCCCCAGATCGACGTTGACCAGGACAACGAGCGCGCCAGTCTGGCGCATTGTCCTGGTCAACGTCTGGGGTCTACTGGCCGAGGGCCAGCGCTCCCTGTGGACTTGGACCGTAGGAATCACGAGAAGTAGCATAAACACGGTGAGCAGTTTCAGCATTAAGAGAGTGACAGACGGTATTGCCATTAATCATAAATTCTACGTTTGTTGCTTCTAAAGGTTTAATTCCCTCATCAAGCAGCGAAAGATAAAATACTCTTACCATCGCTTTAGGTGTGAGAGGGAAGGAACAGTTAAAATTAAATGTAATCTCAGTTCCTCGGTAATTGTACATGATGCAGTGAAATACTCCCTTGTTCATGGCTTTTCCCTTTCTTGTTGTTTGTTAAAGTATCTTTCTATCTGCCGATAACCTGCCGCACCCTGTAAAATCGTGTATGAGCCATGCGGAGCCCTTGACCTGAAACGAGAAAATCCGCCTGTTTGCTTCTCCGCCAATCGTCCGAGCCATCGAATCACGACACTTTGACCGCCCGTTATCTCTCCGGTTTCCTGATCGACAGACGCGCACCGGTCCAGATCTTCGAGAGGGACGGCGACCGGTTCAGCCTCAAGACCGCGAGAATTACCCCAAAAACGCCCGAAGCGGCGATAGCCGAGGGGGACGGCTTTCTGTGCTTCCTTGTCCAGGTACTTGCAGAGATAGGAGCCGCTGCCCATGTCCCACGCTATCCAGTTGCGGCGATCCTGATGGAAGCGCAGAGCGGTAGCGTCCCCGGGTGAGGTAATCCGGCACCATGCATCTGCCAGCTTGAGCCGGGTTTCCTCGTCAGGTGGAACGGTCAGAAACACGTGATAATGCGGGGCGTTGCGCTTCTGAAACTCCAGCAGCCAGAGATAACCGACACCGGGAATAAGGCGGCGAAGGGCCTTGAGCCATGCATCAAGGTGGCGTTTCGATTCTCGGCCATCGGTCGGCCACTGATCGTGATAGGTCAGCCCAAATTGTGAGATAAGCGCTGGAAAGGAATTAAGAGCCCGGAAGCGCAGGCGGCGCCGGGAGTGTGCCGAAAAGGAATCAATCTCGGTTTTTGTCGGCGGTTCTTGGTTCTGGTTTCCACGACCGGGACGCCTGACCCGAAGAGAAACAGGGAAGAGTTCAAGGCGTTCGCGGTGAGATATGCAACTAGAAACAAGCGGCCCACCGACAGCGGCAGGGGCCACGCCTTCGGCGGAGGCACCCGCCGTTGTCGTCTGGTCCCGGTGGCCGATCATGGCACCACCTGACGAGGGCGACCGGAACGACCGCCACGACCTGCGGCCACCAGCTCAGAGCGGACGAGATCGACGCAGCACCACGGGTGAGACTCGGACCGGAGTTGAGCGGCGACGCGCTTGACCGCTTCCTTACGCTCGCAGCCTTGCGCCGTGAGGGTATCGAAGAGAACGACCAGCCGGGAACGATAGACGGCGTTGATGTTGTCCAGGTCAGCCTGAAGGGTGAGAGACTCGGCCCGGGCCTGTGCAAGTTGAAAGGATGACTTGCGATCTACGTTGTGAAAGAATGAGGCGAGGGATTCGAGGAAGCGGCAGTAATCGGTGACGAGATCGGGAGGAAGAAGGACAGTGACAGCAACTCGGCCATCTTCAACCGCCTTGACGGTGAGGGCTTCGCTCAGGAAGGAAAGCGGCGCGGTCATCTCGACCCGCCACAACTAATAAATATAAGTTTACATAATATATCTTATCCGACGT
>Ga0209212_1008280_pt1 | contig 11206 bp, 13 predicted proteins | sample RifGroC2_FD_183996 | JGI IMG/M metagenome (GOLD analysis project Ga0209212, IMG submission 183996) | Groundwater microbial communities from Rifle, Colorado, USA - Groundwater C2 (SPAdes) (version 2) | ecosystem: Environmental > Aquatic > Deep subsurface > Groundwater | place: Rifle, Colorado...
GGAGTTTACATCATGTATTTCGGAACAGTTCTAAAGATTGATATTCTATTTATCGCTCCTATCCTTATGAATGCTTTGTTTCTTTTCATCAGCATACCGATGATGGAAAGAAAGATCTTACGTACAAGACCTGAATATAAAGACTATCAAAATCGAGTCTCCATGCTTGTTCCTCTACCAAGAAAGCATGAAGCATCCAATGTTATTCAAGAAGACCTTGACAAAAATCATTAACATTGTATAATAAGCACTAGGGAATGAACGTCTCCCATAGTATTGACTAAAACCGCGAAAGCTGATGACTTCTACAACAATTTTTGTTGTAGAGTTTTTTTTTGGAGGAAGAACATATGCTTTTCAGTATATCAATCATTACACTAACCGCTTTATTGATGTCACAACTCTTTATCAAACTGAAATTGCCTGGAATCATCGGCATGCTTCTTTCAGGAATTATTCTTGGACCGTTTGTTTTGGACTTGATTGATCCAAGCATTTTATCGTTATCTGCAGATTTAAGGCAAATCGCCTTAATCGTGATTTTGATCAGAGCAGGCTTATCTTTGGATTTAGAGGATTTGAAAAAGGTCGGGAGACCTGCTTTATTGTTATCCTTCATTCCAGCAACCATCGAAATGGTTGCAGTCATTATCTTCGCACCGCTTTTCTTTGGCATTTCCTATTTGGATGCAGCCATCATGGGAGCAATCATCGCAGCTGTTTCACCTGCGGTTGTCGTGCCTCGTATGATCAAACTGATGGAGTCCGGGTATGGAAAAGAAAAGAAGATTCCTCAGCTTATCATGGCAGGAGCATCTATTGATGATGTCTATGTCATTGTCATTTTTACATCGCTCATTCAGGTTTATCAAGGTTCAACTGTTTCATTATTAACATTCTTGTTCATCCCTGTTTCAATCATCTTAGGTGTTTTTTTAGGTATTGTTTCAGGACTCGTTCTATCTTGGTTCTTTAAGAAGTTTCATTTGAGAGATACGATCAAGGTCTTAATCATCTTCAGCATTGGTTTTTTGTTCATCGTTCTTGAAAAGACAATATCTGGTTTTCTACCCATTTCAGGGCTTGTCGGCATCATGGCCTTGGGGGGAACCATTTTAAAAAAACATATGGTTTTAGCGAAACGTCTTGTTGGAAAGTTCGAAAAGATCTGGGTAATTGCTGAAATCATGCTGTTTGTCTTGGTTGGAGCAGCAGTAGACATCTCTGTGATTGCCAATGTTGGTTTATTTGCGCTCCTATTGATCGTGATTTCTATGATTTTCAGAATGTTTGGGGTCTTTATTTCCTTAATCAAAACAAGATTGAACGCGAAAGAAAAGCTATTTGTCGGTATTTCATACTCCCCTAAAGCGACAGTGCAGGCGGCAATCGGAGCGATTCCATTATCATTGGGAATATCATCTGGAAATTTAATCCTCACAGTCGCCGTATTGGCCATCATCATTACAGCTCCCTTCGGTGCTATCCTTATGGATAAAACCTACAAGAAATTGCTGGAACGTTCGATTTAGTGCTGAATTTTGAGTGAAAAAGAGTAGAATATAGTCGAATACTCTTTTTTTTTAAAACAATTTCGAAAAAAATGATAAAATAATTTAGGTGTTCAAATTATTATTACAAATATTCTTATCAATGTTCATCAAGGATTGTTGCACAAGGAGAAATCAATATGAAAAGAAACAAGTTCATCGTGATTGGTTCAGGTCGTTTGGGAGCGAATATCGCTGCTAAAATGTCTGAATCGGGAGAAGATGTCATCATTATCGATGCGACTGAGGATTCATTCAGAAAACTTGCAGAATCATTTTCAGGTTATCAGGTTGTCGGAGATGCGACAGATTTATCCGTATTGGAAAATTCTTATATCAAGCATGCGAAGACGGTTGTGATTACCACGGATAGTGATAATGTCAATATTTTCCTTTCGCATATTTGTTACTATGTTTATAATGTACCTAACATATTTGTCCGTTTGGCGGATACTGACAAAGGCAGACTACTAGAAGGAACCTATATCAAAGCGATTTATCCGTTCACACTTTCTCTCAATGAATTTTTAACGCTTAATGATGAGGAGGAAGAAAAATGAAAATAGTCATCACAGGCGGAAAGCATGAAGCTGACTTTATTGTCAAAATGCTGAAGCAAGAACATCATCAACTCATCGTCATCAACTCCGATCGGGAGTTTGCAGACTATATCTCAAGCAACAATGATATCGCTGTATTTCCAGGAGATCCTACCAAGGCTTATGTTTTATCCGATGCGGAAGCGCATAATGCGGATGTATTGATCGCACTCGCAGACAATGATACCGATAATTACATCACTTGCATCACTGCGAAGCGTTTATTCAATATCAAGAAAACAGTATCTAAAGTCAGAAACCCTAAAAATGTTGAACTCTTTAAAAAACTTGGTGTCGACAGCGTTATTTCTTCAACCTATTTGCTCGCACAAACCATCGTCAATGAATCCTCAATCGAAAATATCATCAAGACACTTTCGATCGAAGATGAAAAGATTGTCATGCTTGAACTTGGCGTAGAAGATGATTTCGCACTGGTCAACAAGCAAATTATGGATATTCAATTCCCTAAAAATATCAACATCAGCTGCATTTTCCGAGATCCTCATGTCATTATTCCAAAAGGTAGCACGGTCATCAAACCAGATGACAAGCTGATCATCATCACCACTCCAACAGAACAGGAAGAAATCATCGATTTCATTCAGAAGAAAAAATGACCTCCAAAGCGAACAAGATCACATCAGGATATCCGCTTATTCTTAACTATTTGGGTATCTTTGCCATCTTAATCGGCATTATTAATCTTTTCCCGTTAATCGTGCTCGCATTCTATCCAGAAGAAGGATATCCGCTTATTCTCAACTATTTGGGTATCTTTGCCATCTTAATCGGCATTATTAATCTTTTCCCGTTAATCGTGCTCGCATTCTATCCAGAAGAGCTTGACCAAGCTCTGTTTTTTGTTGTTCCTGGAATCATCACGATTTTAATCGGATTACTGATCAATTTCTTTTTCAGAGGTGCTGTAAAGGGCAGATTCGAAAGGCACCAAGATGCGATACTGGTTGTGCTCATTTGGATTTTAGCGATATTCGCATCCGCAATGCCATTCATCTTGACAGGTGATTATAACCTGACTCAGGCAGTCTTTGAAACCTCAAGCGGATATTCGACAACCGGTTTGACCGTTGTCGATGTAACAGTAACACCCAAAATATTCCTATTCTTCAGAAGCTGGCTTCAATTTGTCGGTGGTATCGGGTTAGTTCTCGTGTTAACAGCAGCAATTTCAGATAAGTTCGGAATGCGTTTATACAATACAGAAGGTCATACAGATAAATTAGTTCCCAATCTCATTCGCTCCGGACGCATCATCATTTTGATTTATGTAGGATATATATTCGCTGGGTTTATTCTTTATATGATTTTTGGGATGTCACCCTTTGATGCCATCAATCATGCGATATGTGCTGTTGTCACCCTTTGATGCTATCAATCATGCGATATGTGCTGTTGCAACTGGTGGATTTTCTACGCAGGCGGGAAGTATCGCAGCCTATAACAGTTTAGCAATTGAAATTGTTACCATGGTATTAATGATTTTGGGCGGAACAAACTTCCTTGCACATTTGATGCTCTTATCAGGTAAATTCAAAAATTTCTTTTCACATATCGAAATCAAGTCTATTGCAATCATTATTTTAATCGCTACAGTGTTCAGCATTCTGATCCTTACCCCATTTTATGGTGGTAGTTTCTCCCTCGCATTGCGATATGGCAGTTTTCAATTCATATCAGCGATTACTGGTACCGGATATCAAAGCATACCTTCATTTTTAGGTCTACCTGCTGCGTTTTACGGCATTCTTGTGATTGGTATGATTATGGGTGCTGGTGTGGGTTCAACATGCGGAGGTATGAAACAATACCGTGTAGCATTAGCTTTTAAGTCACTCTTTTGGAGTGTTAAAGATCAATTATTCCATAAAAACATCATTAGAAAACACTATATTAATAAACTGGGAAATAAGATGGTTGTTGATAAGGATGACATCAGTCAGAATTATGCATTCCTTCAATTTTATATCATGGTTTTAATCGTTGGTACGCTAATCTTCTCAGCCTTTGGTTATTCGCTTGAAGATTCATTATTTGAATTCGCCTCTGCATTAGGTACAGTCGGCTTAAGTGTCGGTATCACCGGGTATAACGCCCATCCATTGATTTTATGGACATCAACACTTGGAATGTTCTTAGGCAGACTTGAATTCTATGTCATTTTCATTGCAATCTCCAAGATGTTCATCGATTTGACCCGCAAAAAAGTAAACAGGTATCAAAATATCTAAAAATATACTTCATGAAGTCGATCTTGAAACCGGGATTGACTTTTTTATTTTATCAATGGTAGTGGTTATAATCAGGTGAAACATGTTAAAATAGAGTCAAATCATGCAACATACCGGTTGATTTTGCATCTTGTCCTTTATCTCTTTTTTATTGAAATCTGTTGTACTATACTGTGAATAGGAGGAACCCCTCTATGCTTAAAATCATTTGGAACAAGGAAGACGTCGAGAAAATCAAATCGAGACTGTCATCCGATTACAATCTTGTGTTGACAGATGATCCAAATGAAGTACCTGATCATAAAGTTGGAATTATCTTGGATGATTCAGATTTGGAAAAAATCAAGCCGATTTTAGAAATGTTGGCCTATGAGCAATCTCAAATCATGTTTCAAACACCAAGCGGTTGGATTCAGCTTCCGGTTACAGAAATCACTTACCTGGAAGCATTCGGTGATGATATTTATGCGCACACCCTAAATATGTCCAGCCAGATGATCAAACAGCCTTTATATCAGCTTGAGGAAATTCTAAGACCCTATCACTTTGTGCGTATCGGCAAGTCCTTCATTGTCAGTATCTCTAAAATCAGATACATCAGGACTTCCTTCAACGCCAAGCTGGACTTAGAACTCGTCACAGGTACTCACCTTGAGGTTTCACGTTCCTTCGTTAAAGATTTCAAGAATGCATTGGGCATTCAAAAAAAGGAGGATTAGTCTATGACCTTAACAGGATGGATCATCGTATCAGTTTTATCAGTTGTTGTTGTTATTTTTGGAGCTCGTTTTATTTCAGATATTCTATGGAATAATAAATTAGGTAAATTTCATAAAACAAATCATGTCGTGGTACCAAAGGTATCAGGTCTTTATTGGCTTAAAAGATCCTATGGATTCGTTTTAAGCTCACTTTTGGTGGTTGCTACCGTTTCAACTGGAGCGTTCAGCATTCCCATCACGATGGGAGAACGCGTATTAGTGAATGCGGCACCGGTTCAATCGTTATCCAATCTGATGCAAATCATCGATGAAGCGAATACATCTCCCTGGTGGAATGACTTCTTCAGAGGCGATATCGCAGTGGATGAATTGGCACCCAACATGGAAGGCGCCGAAGATTATGCTGGTGGTGAAGAAAGAGACTATATCGGAACCAATACCCAAATAGAAGGTGTTGATGAAGCAGATATCGTCAAGACAGACGGGTATACGATTTATTATGCTTCAAGATTTCAAAATAAGATCAGAGTCATCGATATCCTGGATGACCACACAGCAGAGCTTCAAGCGGATTTGGATTTAGGCGATCTTTATACAGATGCTTTATATCTGACTGAAACGCAATTGATTGTCATCGGTTATATCTACACGGTTGTTCCTTATACTTATGTTGAAGGTTCAGATTATTTTGGATGGGCTTATGTATCTTACAGCGGTGCAGTCCAGGTTTATAACAGAGAAACCATGGAATTGGAATATCAATTGGAAACAGATTCAAATTTCTATGAACACAGATTGATTGGAAGTTCACTCTTCTTGATTTCTTCAAAATCGATCCATACCGATGAATTAAGACCGGTATTCAAAGAAACTGAAGGCGAAGAAGACACAGTTACAAGCTATCTGCCTTATGAAGATATCTATTATTTTGATGATATGCCGATTTATTCCATGACTGTCGTCACAGGAATCCAGCTTGAAACCTATGAAGTCACTTCACAAGCATTCTTAGGCGCAGTGAGTGAAATATTCGCTTCTGAAGATTCAATTTACACAGTCAACAGCTATTACACCTATACATTACTCAATGAATATAGAAATTATTCTCAAATTGTCAAATATGATTTAGATACTGAACATGCGACCATCACTTATGTAGGTGAAGCTAGAATTGAAGGTTATGTCGGCGATCAATACTGGATGGATGAATTTGAAGGATACTTTAGAGTTGTCACTTCAACGTGGTGGCCAACGCATAATGCGCTCTACATCCTTGAAGAAGATGAAGAAACTGACGCATTGAATATTGTCGGTTCGATCACTGAAGGCTTAGGCAAGGAAAATGAACAGGTTAAATCTGTCAGATTCGTTGGCAATACCGGTTATGTCGTCACTTTCGAACAAACCGATCCGCTTTACAGAATCGATCTAAGTGATCCTACAGCACCTGTTATTGTCTCAGCGATTGAAGAACCAGGCTATAGTACCTATATGCATGTTTGGGATGAAGAAGCAGGTTATGTCATCGGCTTTGGATTCTCAGCTGATAATTCTGGAAGAGTGAACGGACTGAAAATTTCAGCATATGACACTTCAGATCCTTTAATCACTGAGCCGCTTGAAAGCTATCAGTTGAATGGTGAAGATGAAGAAGGTATTTATTCGTACTCGTACTCAGAAGCAAGCTACAATCCTAAAGCATTGATGGTTTCTCCCGACCATGGCATCATTGCGTTTCCAGTCATGAGTTATAGATATTACTATGACAGTGAAAAGGGTTATTATGATTATAGTTATGTAAGCCAATTCATGGTATTTTATATCAACTTTACAGCTGAACAAATCATTTCAGATCCAATCATCATCAGTCATGAAGAAACCTATTATTATGCAGGCATCGACAGAGGCGTTTACATCGATGGATTTATTTATACGCTATCCTATACGGAAATGCAAATCTTTGATTTGGTCAATCAAGTTGTTTTGGCAGATGATGCCATCCAGTTTAATGTCGACCAGGAACTCTATTACGGCGTTGCCTATATTGACTGATTCATAAATCCAATCTTACTGAAAAAGCCGATTTGGCTTTTTCTTTTTGTTATATGCTATAATTTTAGGTGAGGTGATTTACATGAAGTATGAAATTCAACTAGAAATAAATGAGAAGGTAGAACGCGTGGCAGCCCTTTATATCGATAAGGACCTGATGCATCTTTGGGAACAAGGATTGATCCGGGTCGATTCCCATCAAGGAAACCTATTTGAAACCGGAAGCAAAGGCGCGCTTGTCTTCATGTTCAATCAAACAGAGATGCAGATGAAGGTTACTGTTGAAAAAAACAGATTGCCGCAATCGCTTTCCGTGATTTACGAGGTTCCTGGAGCATGGAACAGGTTTGATGTTCAGTTCATCGATATTGGTGGACGAACGAAGTGTATCTGTGAAAGTGAATTTATTTTTGACAAACCGAATAACATCCCAGTTGAGGCATTCATCGACAAGACAACTGAAGGGATGAACCATTTCAAACGCTTCGTAGAAGGGAAAAACGCATGAACTTGACTGAAAGCTTCTGGCAACGATTTTTAAAATCTAAGGAGTTACCTAAAGAGACCAAATACTTTGAAGCATTTCATTTTGAACTGACTAAAAAAGTTGCAAATGATCTGCTTAAACTTGTTCTTGAAGGCAAAAAGAAAGCGACTGCATCCAGCCTTGAAGCTTACCGCAAAGAAAATGAAAAATTACCGATTCCAGGTGATTACTCGATTGTTACCGATTTTGACGGGACTCCTTATGGAGTCATTCGAACGACTGCTGTCACCATTCTCCCTTACCGGTTCATGACCTATGACATTTGCAAGAGGGAAGGGGAGGACGACTCCTTGGAATCCTGGCAGAATAACCACAAAAAGTTTTTTACGGAAGAGGGAAAAGAGATCGGCTATAAATTCACTGAAAACATGCTGGTCGTTTTTGAAGATTTCGAACTGCTCTTTCAGGAGGAATATCATGAAGAAAATTAATCTCATCATTTTGGTTTTTAGCTTGCTTGTTTTTCTTTCTTCCTGTTCGCTTTTAAAACCAGATAAAATTGATTATAATATTGAAAGCTTTGACCGCCTTTTTGACGATACCATTCAAAAATCGCTCACGGTAAAAATAACAGAAGCAGAATGGGACAACCTGGATATCGTCATGCTCGATTACTTTGCGCAATATGGGAATTTCAGGACTGATTTTTATGCGAAAGCTGATTTTGTCTATCAAGATCCGACAGGTACGTTTACCGTTGAAAATATTGGTTTCAGGACGAGAGGCAATATGTCCAGAGTCCGCATACAAGAAGATGATGGATCCTTGAATTTATCCAATTTCAAGATTTCGTTTCATCATGACTTCGATCTTGAGGAAAATGCCGAACTCAAAAATAGAACTGTTTTCAATTTAGAAGAACTCGATATGAAAGCGAATAGAAATTACGAAGGAACCTACATCACTGAAAAGTTCTCTTTGGACTTATTCAACGCATTTGATGTCTTCGCGGCTCAAACAACACTCGCGAATCTTTATATTGAAATCGGAGGGATCTCCAATTATTACGGTGTCTATACGCTTTTTGAACCGATTGACGAGCAATTTTTAAAAAGAAGATTGGATAAAGATGAAAACGATGGAAATCTGTATAAGTCCTTATGGCAGAACTTCGGACCTGCAGCGCTAAGGACGATTACCGATAACAATGCGATTGGCATCAAGGATGAATCTGTGAACTATCGTCCCGCATATGATTTGAAAACAAATAAAAAAGTGCCTGATCATACAGAACTGAAGGATTTCATCAACAACATCAACAGTTTGAACGGCGATGCTTTTGAAGCATATATCGAAGATAATTTCGAGGTGGATATGATGCTTAGATTGCTTGCTATCGGTGTTTTATTGGGTAATCCAGATGACTACAGAGCCATGGGAAACAATTATTATTTCTATCAAAACAGCTTATCCGGAAAATGGATGATGATTCCTTATGATTATGATCACGGTTTGGGGCAGGGTTGGGATGGAACTCCGGTATTCAACAATTGGACGGTTGGGTATGACATTTACGAATGGGGAAACCTAAATGAGGCTTTCACCGGACAAATCGGCTTTTCTCACCCTCTTTCCGATAAATTATTGAATATAGAATCTTATCAGCTCCTATACGAATCTTATCTGGATGAATTGATTGATCCAGCATCTGATTTATTTGATTATGACGTATTTTATCAGAAGTATCTTGAACAAAAAAATCTCTATGATTCTGTATTGGTCAACGCGATGATGCATCTACCGTTTGATTTAAGAAACACAGAGGCATACTTTACAGATAAAATATCGGATATCCAAGCACAATTATTACACTACCAGACATATCCGGATTTAAGAGGATTTTAATAGAACGCATGTTGTTTTTTCATCAGTTATAGTATAATCAAGACATAGAAAGAAGGAGGAACCCTTATGAATATTAAAGCGTTAGGCGGATGCTGTGCGAAATCAACTCAAAATTTTTATAACATCAAGGAAGCTGTTCAAAGAATGGGACTTGATGTTGAAGTTGAACAAGTTTCTGATACCAATGAAATATTGAACTATGGTGTGATGTCAACACCCGGACTTGTGATTAACGACAGGGCTGTCTCAGTTGGAAAGCTCCTTTCTGTAGAAGATGCGATGGCATTGATCAAGAGATATCAAGGTCAATCAGTAGAAAAATAATGAATAAGTGAATCAATCAGTTAAAAAGCGGGAGATGAAAACACTTTCGCTTTTTTTGAACTTCAAAGTATAGTGACTTTTTAATCGTGATATGCTATACTTTTATCATCTTACAAAGTAAGCATAAGGAGTAATGACATGTACGATCTCATTATCATCGGCGCAGGACCTGCAGGATTATATGCAGCAACCTGTGCAGCGATGAATAAAATAAATGCAGTTTTGATTGAATCTTCCTTAGAGATTGGTGGTCAGCTCACATTGGTGGTCAGCTCACCCTCTATAAAGAAAAAGCGGTCTATGATATGCCAGCATTTTATAAAATCAATGCAGGCGAGCTTTTGGAAAAGCTTTATGAACAGCAAGCAGAGTACCAAGACCTTGTTCCACTTCAATTGAATACACAAGCGATTGACTTAAAGGAAGATCTAAATGGGTTCACCCTTCTGACCAATCATGGAGAGTTAAAAGCTAAAACGATTCTTTTAGCCAACGGCGGAGGCATGTTTCAAGCGAAAAGGCTAGAACTTCCTGAAACCAGCCATTTGAAAAATATCTATTATCATGTTAAAAGTCCAGATCTGTTCAAAGATAAGGAAGTTGTCATCCTGGGCGGAGGAGATTCAGCGGTCGATTGGGCACTGTCTTTGAATGATATTGCAAAAAAAGTCACGCTTGTGCATCGAAGAAACGATTTCAGAGCACATCAACTGAATGTCGATCAAATCAAGGAAACCGGGAATGTCATGACACCCTTCGTTCCTGCAGCAATAGAGGGTACAGATCACGTTGAAGCCATTGTTTTAAAAAATACAGAAACCAATGAACTGGTAACAATCAAAGCTGACGCGCTCCTTGTTTTTTATGGGGTGAGCCCTGTCAAGGGCAAGGTCGATCAATGGCAGGTTGAAATCAGGGAAAATGCGATTTCCGTTGGACCATCGATGGAAACCAGCAGAAAAGGCGTATTTGCTGTTGGAAACAGCGTATTTTACGATGGGAAGCTCAGAATGATTGTCACTGCGCTTGGTGAGGCAGCAACAGCGATTGGCTCCATTACGACGCTTTTATACCCAGAACGTACGAAATCCTATAAACACTAAACAAAAAAATGCTTCCAACAAAAAGTCTGTTGGCAAGCATTTTTATTTTGATTAAACTATGAATTAATCGTCTTCGTATTCATCATGATCATCATCGTCGTGATCATCATCATGGTCATCGTCGTCATCATCTTCATATTCATCATGATCGTCATCTTCGTATTCATCATGATCATCATCATAATCATCATCATAATCATCGTCATCATATG
>Ga0209212_1008282_pt1 | contig 11204 bp, 11 predicted proteins | sample RifGroC2_FD_183996 | JGI IMG/M metagenome (GOLD analysis project Ga0209212, IMG submission 183996) | Groundwater microbial communities from Rifle, Colorado, USA - Groundwater C2 (SPAdes) (version 2) | ecosystem: Environmental > Aquatic > Deep subsurface > Groundwater | place: Rifle, Colorado...
ACCGCAATCCTGCCAAGCAAGACAAATTCCTTCCGGGTTGCCGAATTCCGGTAGTTGATGAGGCGCGACTCAAATTAACCAGGCCTGATTACGTTCTCATCCTGCCGTGGAATTTGCGCGCAGAAGTGACGCATCAACTCGACTACATTCGTGCATGGGGAGGCCAGTTTGTGACGGCAATCCCTTCTATCGAAGTGACGTAATCAGAATGAAAATTGCCGTTACAGGAGCAAGCGGTTTTGTGGGGCGGCATGTTCTTGCCGCTTTGCGCACTCATGGGGTTGATGTCGTTGCCGTTACACGCGATGCGGCTCATCTGAATGGGGTTGTTGCATCGGCTCGCATTGTGGAAATGGATATTGCCAGTCCGCCCGAAAATTGCTTCAAGCATTTGGGTAGCCCGGATGCATTGATACATTTGGCCTGGGATGGCCTGCCGAATTATAGATCCCTGCACCATTTCGAGACCGAACTACCGAGACAATACCAGTTTCTGAAGTCGATGGTTGAGGGCGGGTTATCTTCAATGCTGGTAACCGGCACTTGTTTTGAATACGGGATGCAGTCCGGTGCACTTTCGGAGGAGATGCCGCCGCAACCGAACAATCCTTATGGATATGCCAAAAATGCATTGTGCCAGCAGTTGCAGTATTTGAAATCGGAGCGACCGTTCAATCTTGTCTGGGCGAGACTCTTTTATATGTACGGCGAGGGACAGGCTGCCACATCGCTTTATCCAATGTTGAGAGAAGCAGTGTTGCGTGGTGACAGGGTATTCAATATGTCGGGTGGCGAACAGTTGCGAGACTATCTTCCGGTTGAGGAGGTGGCTTGTCATATTGTCCGGCTTGCCATGGCTCAACAGGATATTGGCGCTGTCAATATTTGTTCCGGGAAGCCCGTTTCAGTGCGCAGGCTGGCAGAGCAGTGGCTGCTCGAAAACAACTGGAAAATCGAACTTAACCTCGGCTGCTACCCATACCCGGATTATGAGCCGATGGCGTTCTGGGGCGACCGGCATAAATTGGATGAAAGTTTGGGTAATGACGGGGCAACGTAAATTATTTCATGTAACTGGCTTGCCGGCTTTCCAGAACAAAATGTTCCAGGATCAGGAAGCGGCGATTGCCTGCCCCAAGGGCGACATGGCACTGGTGCAGGATACGGGTACCGGCCTGATTTATAACGCATCGTTTGATGCGGGCCTGCTGAAATACGATACTGACTATCAAAATGAGCAAGCCTGCTCTGAGGTGTTCAAACGGCACCTTGACGATGTCAGGATGATCATTCAGCGGCATTTCGCTAAAAAATCTCTGCTTGAGGTGGGCTGCGGCAAAGGATTTTTTCTGGAATATTTGCGCCAGTCCGGTTATGAAATTACCGGCATAGACCCTGCCTATGAAGGAGACAGCCCTCACGTAGTTAAGGCCGGATTTGAGGAAGGCCTGGGCATAACAGGGGATGGAATCATTCTGCGGCATGTCTTGGAACACATCCCCGAGCCGATGAAATTTCTTGCTTCAATCCTTGAGGCGAATGGCGGGAAAGGGAAAATCTACATCGAGGTTCCCTGCTTTGACTGGATTTGCCAACGTCGCGCATGGTTCGATGTTTTTTATGAACATGTCAATTATTTTCGGCTTGCTGATTTTCACAGGATGTTCGGGGTTGTCCATGAGAGTGGCCGTGTTTTTGGAGGGCAATATTTGTACGTTGTTGCAGATATGGCCACCTTGAGAACGCCGGTTATCGGTCCGGGCGATACGTTCGCGTTTCCGGCTGATTTTCTGTCGGGTATCGACAGCATGGCAGTCATCGCCAGGCACAAGCGAAACGCTGTCTGGGGCGGCGCATCCAAAGGAGTGATTTTTTCTCTCTATATGCAGCGTGCCGGTGTGGATATCGACTGCATAATCGACATTAACCCGGCCAAGCAGAATAAATTCGCGGCAGCAACAGGGTTGAAAATCTCTTCGCCGGAGGAAGGATTGGCAATGCTGCAAAGCGGAGACAACATCTTTGTGATGAACTCCAACTATTTGCATGAAATCACCACTCTATCAAACAACCAATTTAACTATATACAGGTGGATCACCATGAGTTTTGAGAAGGAAGTAAACGAGCGAATCGACGCAATCGGCCAGAACGAATTATTGAAGTCCGCCGGGCATGAGTTCATGAAGGCATCTCTGGCGCCGAAATACTCCTACAACTTTTCCTGGTTGGGCAGGCCGATTATCCAGTATCCGCAAGACATTATCGCCATGCAGGAAATCATCTGGGAGGTGAAACCCGACTTGATTATCGAAACAGGTATTGCGCACGGCGGGTCTTTGATTTTTTCAGCCGCGATGCTGGAGCTGGTTGCAGCATGCACCGGCATTGAAGGCGAGGTGATCGGTATCGATATCGATATTCGCCCGCACAACCGCAAAGCCATCGAAGAGCACCCGATGAGCAAACGCATCAGCATGATTGAGGGGTCGAGCGTCGCGCCGGAAATCATTGCGCAAGTTGTCGAAAAAGCCAAAAGCAAAAAGAGGGTTCTCGTCTGCCTGGATTCCAACCACACGCATGAGCATGTTCTGGCTGAATTGAATGCCTACGCGCCGCTTACCACGATGGGCAGTTACTGTGTTGTGTTCGATACAGTTGTGGAAGATGTTCCCAAAGAGTTGGCCGGTGATCGTCCGTGGGGGCCTGGCAATAACCCGAAGACAGCAGTTTTCCAGTATCTGAAAGATCATCCTGAATTTGAGATTAACAAGCGCATCGACTACAAGCTGCTTATCAGCGTCGCGCCGGATGGTTATTTGAAGCGGGTGCGCTAATCAACCCTCCACCGCGAACTGAACATGCACGCAGGCATTGACCAACTCATTCTCAGCGGCGAATCCCAGACGCTGGAATTTAAAGTCTCTTTTGACAAGGCTACGGTTGAGTCATTGGTGGCCTTTGCCAATGCGCAGGGCGGTACAGTATTGGTCGGTGTGACTGACAAGGGTGCAGTCTGCGGTGTGACGTTGGGCAAAGAAACGCTGAATGAATGGTTGGGTCAAATTAAATCTGCGACCAGCCCCGCGTTGATTCCAGACATGACAGCTTTCATCGAGCAACAGAAAATTGTGGTGGCTATTCGAATTGGCGAATTCCCCGTCAAACCGGTTAATACTCGGGGGCGATATTTTAAGCGCGTCGCCAGCTCCAATCACCAGTTAACACTGAGTGAAATTGCCGACCTGTATATGCAATCGTTGCAACTCTCATGGGACGCGCACCAAGCCGGCAAGCACACACTGGATGCTTTATCCATGCCCAAGATCAAGCATTTTATCCAACAGGTGAACGATAACGGACGCTTCGCCTTGGAAAGCGCCGACCTGGCTGCACTCGAAAAACTCAACTACATCTTCAACAGCCACCCCACATGGGCGGCCATGCTGCTATTTGCCAAAGAACCGATCCGTCACCACGTCCACATTGGACGATTCAAAACACCCAGCCTGATCATCGACGACCGCCAATTCACCGACACGCTTTTTGAGGTGGTCGAACAGTCAATGAAATTCATCGTCTCGCACATTAGTGTCGCGTTTGAATTTGACGGCAGCCTGCAGCGCAAAGAGCGATTTGCCTACCCGCTGCCTGCGCTTAGAGAGGCACTGCTCAACGCAGTCGTCCACCGCAGTTATACCGACCCAAGCGACATTCAGATTAAAATCTTTGACGACAAGATTACAATTTTCAGCCCTGGTACCTTTTACGGCGGCCTCAGTGTGGCGGATGTCCAGGCTGATAACTATCGCTCCAGTCTGCGCAACAAACTTGTTGCCGAAGCGTTTTACCTCACCGGCAACATCGAGAAATATGGCAGCGGCTTTATTCGTATCCGCAAAGCCCTGCAGGATTACCCCGAAATTGAATTCGAAATCAAAGAATTTGCCGGTGGCGTAATGGCTACGTTTGCGCGGCGTGGCGGTGTAAATGGCGGTGTAAATGGCGGTGTAAATGGCGGTGTAAATGGCCTGCTTTCATATATCCAGTCGCACCCCGGTCAGCGGTCAAGTGAAATGGTTGATGCGTTAAATATCCCTCGACGGACCATAGAACGTGGGCTCAAGCAGCTCAAGGCAAATGGCAGGGTTGAATTTAGAGGCGCAACCAAAACAGGCGGTTATTATTGTTTGGAGTCTGACGAATGAAGCGCCTCTCCTCACGCTGCCTGACGGGCATGGCAAGCTGCTGCCCCTGATGATGAAACAAGCCATGCCCGTTTTCTTCACATCACCCCTGATGGAGCTGGCGGCCATTCGACTAAGCACGCACCCGCAAGGCTCCCGCTGCTGCGCAGCGACCATGGCGAGACAAGCGGGCAAGCTGTTGCTTATCTACCGCAAGTGGGCGTGGTGCAAGCGAATCGCTGCTCATCGCCGTGCGATGCCCCAAGAATGTCGCTGAAAAAGAATACCATCGCCAACTACCTCGGCCAGGGCTGGACCGCCCTGATGGGGCTGGCTTTCATACCCGTATATATTCACTATCTGGGCATGGAGGCATGGGGGCTGGTGGGCTTCATGAGCATGTTGCAGGCGTGGTTCACTCTGCTCGATATGGGGCTCACCCCGACGTTGAGCCGCGAAATGGCGCGCTTTCAAGCGGGCGCGCACAGCGCGCAATCGATTCGCGACCTGTTGCGCTCGCTGGAAATGATTTACGGCGGCGTGGCCGCATCCGTGGCGGGCATCGTATGGCTCGGCGCGCCGTGGGTGGCAGGGCATTGGCTCAATGCCGCAGAATTGTCCGCCGCATCCGTGGCGCAGGCAATAGGCATGATGGGCCTGGTGCTGGCCGCGCGCATGGTGGAGCAGGTGTATCGCGGTGCTATCCAGGGTTTGCAGCGGCAAGTCTGGCTCAATGGCGCGCAAAGTGTGCTGGCTACGTTGCGCTGGGGAGGGGCGGTCGGCGTATTGGCCTGGGTGGATTCCAGCATCGAGGCGTTTTTCTGGTGGCAGGGATTCATCTCGTTGCTGGGCGTGGCCGTCCTCGCACGGCAAACCTACCATTGGCTGCCGCCGGGAGAGCGCCGCTCACGTTTCGAACTGGCTGCCCTTGTGCGCATCCGCCGTTTCGCCGGCGGCATGGCAGCCACCACATTTCTGGCTTTGCTGCTGACGCAGGTGGACAAGTTATTGTTGAGCAAACTCGTGTCTCTCGAAGAATTCGGTTATTACGTCCTCGCCGCCTCCGTGGCGGGCGCGCTGTATTTTCTGGTGACGCCGGTCTCGTCCGCCGTTGCGCCGCGTTTGACCGAGCTGGTCGCCAGATCCGAACAGCAGGCGCTCATCGACACCTACCATCGCGCCAGCCAATGGCTGGCCGCAGTGCTGGTTCCGGCCGCGCTGATGATGGCCGCCTTTGCCGAGCCGCTGCTTTATGCCTGGACAGGCAATGTCGATCTGGCGAACCGGACTGCCCCCCTGCTGGTTTTGCTTGCCCTGGGTACGCTGTGCAACGGCCTCATGTACGTGCCCTACATGGCTCAACTGGCACATGGCTGGACGGGCTTCGCCGTGCGCATGAACCTCGTGGCGGTGGGTTTCATTGTTCCCGCCATCCTGTGGGCGGTGCCCCGTTTCGGCGCTATCGGCGCGGCCTGGGCATGGCTGGCGCTGAATGCGGGCTATGTGCTTGTCGGCATGCATTTCATGCACCGCAGACTCTTGCCCGGCGAGAAATGGCGCTGGTACCGGGATGCTGTTTTCAAGCCGCTCGCCATCGGATCGATCGCGCTGCTGATGGTGCGCCACTGGGTCACCTTGCCGCAAAATCGCGTGGCGCTGGCCGGAATCCTGGCGGGCATCGCCCTGGCGGCGGCGGCGCTGGTTCTGTGTGCCGTGCCGGCCTCGCGGATATTTTTACGGCGCCAATTCAAAACGCTCCGAGGTCACGCACTGAATGGATGAGGCGCAAACCACGGCCGGACACCCTGAAGAGTCGGCGCATAACCGGATCCCGGCCGTCAGCATCGGTCTGCCCATATATAACGGCGAACTATCTATACGCGCGGCTCTGGAATCGCTTCTGGCGCAGACTTTCACGGATTTTGAGCTGATCATTTCGGACAACGCTTCCACGGATGCCACGGAGTCGATTTGCCGCGAATATGCCGCAACAGATCCGCGCATTAACTACTTTCAGCATGAAAAAAATCAGGGCGCAACCGCCAATTTCCAGTTTGTGCTGGATCAGGCCAGGGGCGAGTTCTTTATATGGGCTGCCTGCGACGATGTAAGATCGCCCGATTTTATCTCGGTAAACCTTGATTTTCTGCGCAACAACCCGGACTTTGTCGCATCGACTTCTCCGGTGCGGTTTGATGGCGGCGAATTTGACGAAATAAAAATGGGCGATGCGAGCCTTGCCGGAGAAAGGCCGCAACGAATTATTAGTTTCTTTACCGGATGGCACGCCAACGGCCGCTTTTATTCGCTGATGCGCAAAGATGCCCTCAAGGATTGCCGCGCCGTTGGCGCGCATTTTTTTGGAGCAGACTGGGCGGTGGTGTTACATTTGGCCTGTAAAGGAAAACTCAACCGGGCGCCCGACGGATGGGTTACGCTGGGCAAGGTGGGGGTTAGCCAAAGCAGAAATATTTTTCGGATCTACAGAAAAAGTTACCTGGATTTCTTTTGCCCATTTGCCAGGCTATCCAAATTTACCTGGGCATTGTCCGGAAGTTTTTCGGTATCCGACCGGAAAAAAATAGCACTGGCCTTGTTGAAAATGAACATCAAGGCGTTTTTTGTCCAATTTTTCGTGCTGTTGCAGCGCGCTTTTTGAGAGAGATTTGACAGCATGCCGATCGCACTGCAAGCATGAACCTTGTTCTGGACAACATCATCTTTGCGCTTCAGCGCGCCGGAGGGATATCCGTCTATTGGTATGAGCTTCTCAGGCGGATGCAAAGAGATAAATGCACATTCCAAATGATCGAGCACCAGCGTGCCACGTCAAATATTTTCCGGAAGCAGCTCGATTTTGACCGGGCAATGTTGCTCGATGACAGGCCGCTGCCCCCATGGCTGTCGCGTTATCTTGCCTATCCTGCGGCCAAGGGCGGGCGAATTCTTTATCATTCGAGCTACTACCGGCGGCCGCAGCTTGCCGGCGCAACCAACGTCGTGACGGTATATGACTTTACCTACGAGCGATTCCGCCGGGGCGTGCCGGGATGGGTGCATTCCATGCAGAAGAAAGCCGCAGTAAGCGCGGCGAACGGCATTATTTGCATATCCGAAAGCACCAGGCGCGACCTGCTGCGGTTTTACCCGGAGATCCCCGAAAGCAGGATCCGGGTCATTTACCTGGGCGCTTCGGAACTCTACAAACCACTGACATCGGCAGACCGGCGGCTTTTGCCATCCGGTTTATTGGATGCCCCTTTTGTGCTTTTCGTGGGTGGCCGCGATTCCTACAAGAACTTTCGTCTCGCGCTGGAGTCAGTGGCCGCGCTGCCGGATTATTGGCTGGTGAGCGTCGGCGGCGGCGAGCTTAAACCGGGTGAAGCCGAGTTGTCGCAGAAGCTTCTTCCGGGCAGGCACATACACTGCCCGACGGTAGAGAACGAGCGCCTCAATTTGTTTTATAACTGCGCGCATGCCCTGCTTTATTCATCCGGCTACGAGGGATTCGGCATTCCGATAATCGAAGCGATGGCGGCGGGGTGTCCGGTGATAGCGGCGAAGGTATCCGCCATTCCTGAGGCCTGTGGCGATGCCGGCGCGCTGGTGGACGAGATTCGGCAGGATGCGTTTGCGGAGCAAATCCTGAAGCTGGAGAATGCCGAATTCAGGAACGGCGTGATCGACAGGGGCTATGCGCAGGCCAGGCGCTTTTCGTGGGAAACCTGCTATCTGGAAACCCTGTCTTTCTATGAAAAAATCTGGCAGGAAGTTAAAGCGGAAAGCAAACCTTGAACCCGGATAAACCCACTGAGCCATGTTGCCTGGACATGCGTTATGCAACGACGCGGCTGGTGTTCGACACGCCGCCCGCGCCAGATCATGAGCTGGATTGCGGATTTCATCTCCAACCCCAATCACCCGCCGAAATGGGGTGCAAGGGCGGGCTGCGCAGCAAAGGGATTTATAAAAACTCCCTGCCCAACAAGCCGCTCATTACGGTCATTACGGTCGTGTATAACGGCGCGTCAACTGTTGAGGGCACGATTCAAAGCGTTATCAATCAAACCTACAGCAACATCGAATACATCATCGTCGATGGCGGCTCCAATGATGGGACGGCAGAAATTTTGAAGAAATATGAGCATGCCATCGATTATTGGGTCAGCGAAAAGGATGGCGGGATATATGACGCGATGAATAAGGGGATCGCACTTGCATCAGGCGCATATGTGGGTATGTTGAATGCGGATGATATGTTTGCCGGGCAGGAAGTCATGCAGGATTATGCGGACAGGTTTTGTGCGGCGAATGTGGATGCAATTTTCTCCGTCCTGAATATCGTCAAGCAGGGAGATATGAAGAAAATCCTGCGCAAATACCGGGTTGACCGGCTCAGCGCGTGGCTGTTGCGTATCGGAGTCATGCCCGCGCACCCGACTTTTTACTGCAAAAGATCATGCCTTGAAAGCGCCGGCCCCTACAATACCGGCTATCGCATTGCGGCCGATTTTGAAATGCTGGTCAGGTTGTGCATCAAGCAAAAAATATCCTGGGAATTTCTCGACAAGGTCAGCGTTATCATGCGCTCCGGAGGAATAAGCAACAGCGGATCCCTGGCGCGGCTCAGGCTCAACCGGGAAATTATCAGGGCGTGCCGGGAGAATGGCCTGTATACCAATGCCCTATTGCTGGCGTTGAAGCTGCCCATCAGATTGTTTGAATTGATCAGATGAACCGGCCTGCGGAAAAATAGCGCTGCGGGTTTCACGTCAAACGCGAACATGACTCACAATTTGAGGTAGAATGAACCAGACTTAGCTAACTATGAGGATGACATGCATACAGTCAATATGCTGGAAGCCAAATCCACTCTTTCCAAGCTTGTGGAAGCTGTTCAAAGCGGCAGAGAAGAAGGGATAATCATCGCGCGCAATGGTCGTCCTGCCGCCAAGCTTGTTCCGATGGATGACATAGTGCCCGGCCAGCGCATCGGCGTTGCCAAGGGTCGCTTCGTATCACCGGAAAGCATTGATGGCTCGAACGCGGAAATTGCCGCGCTGTTTGCAGGGCAAGCGTCGCCATGAAGCTGTTGCTGGATACGCACATCGCACTGTGGGCCGTGAGTGACGATCCGAGGCTGTCGCCCAGGGCGCGCGAATTGATTGCCGCGCCGCGCAATCTTGTCTGGGTGAGCGCGGTCAGCATCTGGGAAATTGCTATCAAGCATAGTTTGGGACGTGGCGATATGCCGATTTCAGGCGCGGAGGCATTGGAATATTTCAGGCAATCGGGTTATCGCATGTTGCCGGTTGCGCCAGAACACGCAGCGGCGGTAGAAACATTGCCGGCGCATCACCAGGATCCGTTTGACCGTCTGCTGGTGGCGCAATCCCTGACCGAGCCGTTACGCCTGCTGACTCATGATACGGCTGTCGCATGTTATAGCGACACAGTAATTCTTATCTAGCAGCCTGTCGGACTTAAAGGAAATCGGCTGCAAATCCGCCTGGCCGGTGCATATTTCACCGCTTTTTTGGTCAATAGAATGACTATTAACCTGCAAAACCGGCAAGTGGGGTAAGCAGGCATTTCGCCGTAAGGCGAAAGCTCGCAAAATCTGCCCTCGCCCAGCCGAATTTTGCGAGCAGCCGCTGCGCGGCTTGCCTGCTTGAAGCACTTCGCTTCGATTCTTCAAGTCCGACAGGCTGCTAGGGAAATCGCAATAGCGTTTGGTATTATCGTATTTCATCCTATCGACATTAACCGGCCAATATTCACACCATGACTCTGTTCAAACTCATCCATTTGTTTGCCGTGCTGATCTGGGTCGGCGGCATGTTCTTCGCCCACACCGTGTTGCGTCCGGCAGCCGTGGAAACGCTCCAGCCACCTGAACGCATGAGGTTGTGGAATGCGGTGCTGCGCCGCTTCTTTAACTGGGTGTGGGCTGCCATCGGCGCAATATTGGTTACGGGCTTTTATCTGATCTACCAGTACGGCGGCATTGCCCATACCGCACGCCACGTGCATATTATGCTGGCGCTGGGGCTGGTGATGGCGGCGATCTATGGTTATGTTTTTTTTGCCTGCTATGTGCCGCTCAGTTTGCATGTCGCCAAGCAGCGCTGGAAAGAGGCGGGCGAACAGTTGAGCAGAATCCGCAAGCTGGTCGCGCTTAACCTGGCGCTGGGCCTGCTGACCATATTTGTAGTGGAGATTGGGCTGGCTATTTAAGCACCGGTTTGGCGCCCCAAATCTTTTCCGCGTATTCGTTTATGGTGCGGTCGCTGGAAAATTTTCCCATGCCGGCCACGTTGAGGATGGCGCGGCGAGCCCATTGCTGCTGGTCGCGGTACAGCGTTTCAACACGCTCCTGTGCGGCAATGTAGGCTTCATAATCGGCCAGCAGCAGGTAATGGTCTCCGCCACGGGTGAGATTGTCGACGATGGGGCGGAAGCGGTCGGCCTGCTCGGGCGAGAAGTAACCCGAGGCGATCATGTCCAGCGCCCATTTCAGCTCGGTATTGGCATGGTAGTAATTCCACGGGTTATAGCCGGTATTTTTCAGCGCGGCCACTTCCTGCGCGTTAAGTCCGAAGATGAAGAAATTGTCTTCGCCCACTTCCTCCATGATTTCAATATTGGCGCCGTCGAGCGTGCCGATGGTCAGCGCGCCGTTGAGGGCGAGTTTCATGTTGCCGGTGCCTGAGGCTTCGGTGCCCGCCGTGGAGATTTGTTGCGACAGGTCCGCCGCCGGAATGATGATGCTGGCGGTGGATACGTCGTAATTGGGGATGAAGGCCAGCTTCAGCAGGCCGCGCACAGAGGGATCGTTATTGACGATGTCGGCGATGCTGTTGGCGAGTTTGATGATGAGCTTGGCGGTGGTGTAGCCGGGCGCCGCCTTGCCGGCAATGATTACGGTGCGCGGCACGGCATCCAGCGATGGATTGGAGCGGATGCGGTTGTACAGTGTGACGACATGCAGCAGGTTGAGAAGCTGGCGCTTGTATTCG
>Ga0209212_1008285_pt1 | contig 11204 bp, 10 predicted proteins | sample RifGroC2_FD_183996 | JGI IMG/M metagenome (GOLD analysis project Ga0209212, IMG submission 183996) | Groundwater microbial communities from Rifle, Colorado, USA - Groundwater C2 (SPAdes) (version 2) | ecosystem: Environmental > Aquatic > Deep subsurface > Groundwater | place: Rifle, Colorado...
CATTGCTCACCGAAGATTTTAAAATAAATCTTCGGTGGGCTCTCTTTTAAAGCCATAAGCATAATTTATGGTTTTGGAAGGGAATGGTTCCCGATAGTACATTAAAAATAAAAAAGAAAGGAGAAGGAATATGAAGCGGTTAAAACCACGGCTTCCGCGCGAAGCATGGATGCAACTTCGCAAGGGTGGAGTTCAGACAACTAAAAAGGGCAAAAGGGGATATAACAGAAAATCAAACAAAAAGGAGGAACGCAATGGATAAGAGAATAGTATTACTTGTGGAAGACGACGCGCAGGAGGCGGTCAAGGCGACAAAAATCCTGCGCGGGCATGGGTTCAAGGTGATGATCGCAACCAACCTGACCGAAGCACTGGAATATTCCAGAATGCTGGAAGGCAAGTTGTCGGGAATTGTGACGGACTTAGATAGTGACAAACAACGAAGCCAAGCCGATTGCCGGCGCGCTTCAGAAAGTTCTTGAGCTTGTGAATGTGGACGCGGCCATCTGCGACCACGGCAATGCTCTCAATGAGTTCCTGGAAACCGAACCGGACGCCTGTATCATCCTGAATTATGAGGATAAGGCGGAAGAAGTCGGATTTCCTGGAAAGAAAACCTACAAAATCATCAAGGCCGCGGCGGAGCCAAGTCAGAAAATCATAAGGATTGGCTTCGGTTCACGCGATTATGACGATTATTTGCAGGCCCCGTTCCTGCTCACAAAGTTATACCAGTTGTTAGACCTCAAAAAAGAGGAATAACAGCTGGTAAGCTCTATATAATATGCCCCTTGCCACGCAACCCAACTTGTGGCAAGGGGCTTTTTCTTTATCATCAATTTTTGGTATAATGCAAAAAGAAGTCGAGAATCAATAAATCAATTCAAATATTATGAAAAAAGAATTTAATCCTATGGAATATAAATCCTACGAAGACTTGCCGGATGAGCGCAAGGTTGATTTTGATGCGGTCGAGGGAGGGAAAGATTTTGCGTTGAAAAGCGTTGAGAAAAATCCTGAGACGGCTCATAAGCTGGCCATGATTTACGATCAAACTATAAATGCTTTACGCCAAGAAATCGAAGCGAACGATTTGCCTTTGGACGCTTTGTTGGAGCGGTATAGCGCCGCCGCGGAGGAATATGATTATAAAGAAAAAAGACAGACGGCGGAATTTCTCAAGCAGATCTCCGATTATGAGATTTTGCGCGGAGGCGATTATAATGAACAGCTTAAAGAAGAATTCAAAAAGCGATATGAATCTTTAACTTATTCGGAAAAGACGCAGAATATTTTTATAGCAGACATTGGAGAGTTGGATTTGGATGTGGCGGCAAAACTACTAAAAGATGAAAAATTTTCAAATAAAAAAGATTTGCTTGATAAAGCAGGCACTGATAGTGATGCGTTAAAACAGCTTTATGAATTGGCCAAAGATGATTTAAGTGTTGTGAAGCTGATAGTAGAGCATTGCGAAGATACTGATATGAAGGTGGATATGCTTAAAGATATTGTCAAGACTGGCGACAAGCTTCGGGAAAATTATTATTTTGAATCAATTCAACGGCATATTGGTGAAGCTTTGGTCCGCGAGAATAAGCGCGATCTGATTATTCAGCTAATTGATGATGGATATTTGGAAACAAGCAGTTTGAAAAATTCGTTTCATGAAATAAATTCCGATCAGCTGTTATATGATATTGCCGTCAGAAGCAAGAATAAGAAAGAGTTGGCGTATTTGTTTAAATTTATCGCGGACGAGAATGTTTTTAGCCGGATTATTGGAAACAACGGGCAGTCTTTGACCGGGTTGCCGGACTCAGAGCGGGCGGAAATGGCTGTTTTGGCGAAGAAATTTTTAAACGCGATTACCCAGGATTTGGAAATCCATCAAGCGAGCGATTTGGGCGAGGAGGGTAATAAATTCGTCGTCGGTATTCCTTCCGAGAGCGATAAATTGTTTCTCGCCTGGGGCAACATCGACGCTCATGAATACCACAAAGATATCTTTCAAAACGCTGAACAGCATTTTGGCATGGATTTTCCGAAAGATCTGAGAAGCGGCGGGTGGGTTGAAATACGGCGCAAGGACATAGACCGGCTTTATGTGAAATTTTCGCGCAGCAGCGGAGATTTTGGAAACTATAGCTACCGTGTTTTGAGCCTGTTTAAAGAAAATATTCTCAAATCTTTACGCGAAAAACTAAATAACAATAATATCGAGCTGGAAATAGAGGTGTCCAGTTGATTTTTGCATCAAACTTGATTTATGCAATACGATTATTTTATCGCTTGTCGATGGAGAAATAAAGACTATGTCAAAAGAATTTAACGAAAAATTTTATGAGGTTTCTGAGGCTTCCGAAATTCCCGCGGTAGAAAGTGAAGGCGCAGAAGAGGAGTTGTTCGGTATAACCAATGAGAGTGAAAATGATGATGAGAAAAATGAAGCCGATCTTTTAGTTGAATGGAGAGACGCGCTTAAAGAGGAGGTGGCTGGATATATCATTAGCGGTCGTTTCTTCAGCGATTCAAAGGTGATGGAGGAGTGTGATGAATCAGATATTTTGCCGCGATTCCAAGAAATGATAGAGAGGGTATTTGATGAAACTCCGGCACTGAAAGAGCTTGATGATACAATTGGGAAAGATAATATTTTGCGTTCTTTCGCCGACGCTGAATTTCCGACGAGTGTGCGGTTTGGCAGTGAAGATGAGCTGAAGCAGGAAGAAGCTCGTTTGCGCGGCGGCAAAACCCAAGGCGCTATTTTAGGCGACTATAACAATGAGACGGAGCAGATTAGGATTAAAGATGAAATTCCGAATCCAAAAAATGTTTGGTCCGAATTATCTTGGGCCGAAATGCCGACAGCTATGAAAACACTGGATCACGAACTCGTGCATCATTGGTACAACAAAAAACGAAAACAAGAATTGGCAGATGACATAGTGATCCAGACATTGCGAGTATTTGAAAGTATGGCGCAGGAGAAACTATATACCAGCGCCCTTAGTTTAGCGCGATATGCATATTCTCTTGCGAAGAAATTGCCGCCGGGACTAATATCTTGGGAAATGCGTAAATTAATATTGAATTATAACGCAAAATTACGCACTCAACTTCAAGAGTTATATCTCAAAAGTCATGAAAAAAGACTTTTCAGCGAAGTGGTGGCCCAAAAAGCGGGGCGCATACATGACAAATCGGCGGATACAACGACATCGCTTTTGAATACTCTTATCAGTACATATGGATACAGAGATTCTCGCGACATTGATCGTATTATTGTGGCTTCGCAAAGTATTGACAGACTACGCGCGCTTGGATTATCCGATCGGGAAATAGCCGAAATATTTGCCGGTGCGGAATATGATTCAAAGACCGTTTCTATTCCTGTTGTTGAAAAGCGGATTGAAGAGCTGGCGGCGCAAAATGGCATGACGGCTGAAGATCTTGATATGGGGGTTGATTTAGGGCGCGTCAGGAGAGAAGGCAATATGTATCAGGCGGCTCGCATCGCTCAAGAAGAATTAGCTAAGTTCGCCGATACCAAAAGATATGATATTGCTTAACGAGTCATATTCAATTGCGGATGAATTTATAAACAATATCAAATAAATATGTCCGAAGAAATAAAACAAAATTTTGAACAGGCGGAATCGGTAAAACCGATTACAAAAGCGGAAAAAGAATATACTGATGAAGAAATAGCCGAGATAGAGGAAGAACGCGCCAAAACCGATTCGGAATTATTGGGAAGCGGAGCGTATTCGGAAGTAAACGAAGAAACCGGAGAAGAGAAGCTCTTTGCTTCTCAAGAGCAGATTCGGAAAATTCACAAAGATGCGAAAGAAATTCCTGCACAGGGATCATCTAAGAAGCCCGCGGTAGAAACAGAACAAACTAAAAAGAAAGGTATAAAAGTTATAGCAGAAGATGTTAAACCAGACGAAATAGTGGCGCACTCATGGGGCGGCTTTAGAGTAATTCCTAAGTCAGCTTCCGAAAGAGGAGAAGTATTCAGAAAAGGAAAGACACGAAGGGATAAAAATCATGATACTCGATCAGAAAAAAATATCATAGAAGATTTTTTATGGAAAAAGGCCGAATCATTACAACAAGCAAGAACTGATCTTGAGAAAAAAATTAGTATTCTTGAAACAGAAATCGCAAATATGAGAAGTCGGCGTTTGAATTTACATGAACAAGATATTTTGGGTAAAAAAGAAGATGAGTATCAGATATTAATTCCCCAATTGAATCAGAAAAAACAGGAGGAGGAAGAGATACAGAAAAAATTGGTAGATTTGGAATATGGCATAATGAGCGCGGAAATTAAAAATGAGATTATCCATGCAGTAGAAGGAGATGAGATCGTATCAAAAAGAAGACAGAAAATTGAAGAAGAGCAAAGCAGAATTCAAAAAGAGCTGAATATAACTGACGAGAGATATGCGGCGCAGATTGCTCGTAAAGGAGGCCAACAAGGCACGCACCTGACAACAGGCAGGCACGCCACTGATATAAAGGGCAATATTGATTCCGCGAACGCGGCAGAAGAATTTCACCATAGAACCGCTGATACGCATGGCGGCAAAGTCAGCTACGGCAAACGCCCGAAGAAAAGCGCGAGCGGTAGAACTATAAGAAAAAGCTAAAAAATTATGATAAACAATCTTAAAATGGATGAAAGATAAAAAGCATTTTGGATTACCGGAAAAAATGAAAAAACAGAAACCAAATAAGAGTAATAAATATCGTAAGATAATCGCAGAGATCAGGCACGATTTAAAGTATCTAGCTACTCAATTAGCGCGGAAATCTCCATCTTATTCTATAGAATTCGAAGAACAATTAGATGATGTCGCTCAACATTCAGTAAAATGGCATCAGTTTGGTATTTTAACGCACACACGACTTACCTTTGATTATCTTAGAAAAAATAAATTATACCGTGAGTTAAATTTTCCTCATCAAGTGTTGGCGCGTATTCAAAGACATTTAAACAAAAAAATTGGAGATTTGACAAAAACTGAATTATTAAAAATAGCAAGCTTGCTGCATGATATCGGGAAATTCAAAGTGCGGTTTTGGGATGACATAAAACAGCAATTCAAATTCAAAGGCCATGAGGCAGAAAGCGCTAAAATCGCGAAACAATATTTGAAAAATAAATTAACTCCGACACAGGTGGTTTATATTTATAAAATCATATTATTACATGATGAGCCGCTTGAGTTGAAAAAAAATCTAAAACAGATGCCGTCGCATACCATAGACCAAGAACAGCGATTATTTCAAAACATGATTAAAAAACTTGGGAAAGAGGCCATTGATATTTTAGTATTTTTTTGGTCTGATAAAGTCGCGAAAGGCGTAACAAAAGCACAGCAAGAAGACGAGCAGCTTATGAAGAAAGTTTTAATTACAGGACTTAACACTATTTTAACTATTCATGGAAAAAATTGAATTTTACAATAATAATACCGAAGTTGAATCATCCGACGATGTTTTTGCAAATGAATTGTCCGCTTATAAAAAATCTTTGGAAGAAATATCATCATCCATTGAAAAGCATCGATCAATTGAAGAAATTAGAGCGCTTGATATGCAAAGAAAGGATTTGAAAGCGGATATGGCGGATAAAATTTTAAACGCATTTGAAAAACAAGATCCACATGACCCGGTTTATCAATACCTTATAAGATTTTATGAAAAAATTTTTAATAAACCATTTGACGAAAACACCTCCCTTTGTGATGCCACCATTCAAATCTATCAATATATTAAAAACATATTTAATAGAATAACGCTTTCTCGGCATCCTTTGTACGAAGAGCATGAAGATTGCGAGGCTGCAGATGAAGAATTTATTGAAGCGCGAGATGAATATAAACGACTAAAACCAATCATAGAAGCATATTTGGAGCCGCAAAGTATTGTCGGTTATAGACAAAAACGTGAACCATCTTTACTTGAAGCCACAGTAGCGTCGGCTTACTTAATGAAAATCAGAGAGAAAATAATAACGAATCTCTCTGATAAAACTGATGCCATTATTATCGCCGGGTCGCTTAACTGGGGTATGTTTTACGAGACAAGAGGCCCAGGCCTATCGCGCCGATTCACAGAAGGCGAATGGGAAGAAGGTAATTTTCATGAGCAATATACTGTCCAAACAGACGAGAATAATGAAAAAAATATAGCGCGAGAAAAAGTAATTGATGATCTTTCCGATGTCGATATAGTGATAGTTGCTTCGCCAGGAGAAAATATTGAAGAAATATATGATACAGTTTTTGAAGACATGAAAGATAATCGTAAGGCAGTGAATGAAAAGGTGATTAAAAAGTTCGTAGAGTTGATTAAAGATATAAATATTCCGGAAGAGCAGAAACCAGTTTCTATCAACATAGATTTTGCCACGACCGAAGGATTTCGCGGGCAAATGATTATTTTCAATAATAATGGGTTTAAGAATTTGTACCGGTTTAATATTAATGATTTGGAAAAAATTTATCTTGAAGGAAAAGAACCATCTCCGCTTTTTCACGAAGAACAAGTCGCAACCGTGTTGGATATGAATAATGGGGAAGAAGATAAAGTCAGAGCGCATGTCTTTTTTCATCCAAATCTTGATTATAAGGAAGGAAAGCTGGAGGACATACAAAAAACATCTGTTAAAGAGTTCCAACAGGCGCTTATTGGCGGGAAACGAATCATTGGACAGTATTATAATAAACCGGTAGGCGATGCGGAATTAGTCGATGGCGAGAAAAATAAATATGGTCAATTTATTATGAAGTATTATCCATTTGGCGGTTTCTTGCTTGAGCAGCAAAAACAATTTGGTTCTTATTTTTTAGGCATCAATCCCGATAATATGGTCCTTGGGAAGAATTTTAACTCTAAAAGTACAGAGGTAAGCGATATTGCAAAGACAGTAAAGACAAACTACTTTGAGAGAATTGCAAAAGAGCATCAGGAGAAAAATGGATTTTCCAAGGAAGATATTAAAAAACAAAATCCCGACATTATTTTTGGACCATACATATCTCGCTGGACGCGGCTCCCGAAGCACTCCAGAGAAAAATTATTTTTAGAATTTAAACAATATATTGAGAAAACAGAAGCTGTTGAGATTGTGAAAAATATGGATGTTAAAACTGATTATTATTTTGCGATGTTGCCAAATGAAATAAATAAAAAAATAATCCGACAGATCCAACAACAATTTATACGACAACCGAACTTTCTTAATAAAGTTGATCCTACGCCAGAAACATATTGGCATGTTACGGAGTTTTATTTTCCTTCCGTCGATAAATTAAATACTGCTTTTATTGAATTGGGTATTCCCAATCAGATAGAGCCCAATCAATTTCAACATTTTTTTCAAGAGATAATCGAAAATTATCATCATCGAATTGAACATTATATAATCACAGGGATTAAACTGATGGGCGATAAAGCCATCTCTTTATTACTTGAAAAAGATGGCCGAGAAGAAATCTTTAATGAAAAAATATACTCTGTATTCAGGCACTTTTTACAGAATCAAAATATTGCTGACAAAGATATTGAGCGGTTATTAAATTATGAAAATTTTTCTTTCAAATACCATCGACAAGAAAAATTTGTTCCTCATATGACTATAGGTAAAATCAAAGATTTTGATAATATTGAAAATATAGAATATGATTTACAACTTATGCTCAAACCATATATCGGTTCTGAAATTTATCTTGAAAATATGAAATTAAAAGCCAATCGGTAATAAATAATAAATGGAAAACATACTTTATCACGGGTCAAATAAGAGATTTGAAGAGATTCGCAAAAGCCAAGCGGAGGCCGGTCCAGGAATATCGGTGCCTGATGGCGAACTCTTGAATGCCATTTACCTGACGCCCGACTTTGGTTCTGCCGTGGCAATCGCCGCGAAAACCGGAGGGCTGACGGTAATAGACGACGAGAAACATACTATTGTATTTGAGCGCCCGGAGGATTTTGACCCGGATAGAGAAATATATATTTACGAAATTGATGCTTCGCAAATCCCGAAGGAAAATATAAAATATGTGGATGAAAGGCAAGTCGCTGTTACGGAAATGGAGAAAATAACACCGCTCAATGTGCAAGAGCTCAAAGCGCGCGAAATTTTGAAATATTACACCATTTTGGATCGCGACGGCAATGAGCTTTTTTCGGAATTTCGCGATAACGATCTACATCAAGAGAACGCAAAATTTCGTTAAAAAACTTTTAGTTTTCTTGTGCTTCTAACTTCTTCTGTCTATTTCCGCTTGCATTATTTCTTCCCAATGATCGTCGTCTATGTCTGTGATTGGATGCCATTTGCGTTCTGCGCCTACATCCAAAGCTTCCGGCTTACTTAAGTTAGAAATTGGTTCCCACTGTTGTTGTAAAATCGCGGCTCGATCCGCTTTTCCAATTCTTCCAGAGTTAACTTCTAAAGGACTTTCAAAATCAAAAAAATATGTAGCATTCCCTACCACATTATTTTCAAGTAATAAAAAATTTTTAAAAACATAACCATAATAGCCACTAAATCCGCTGTCTATGCCTTGTATCCCGAATAGAACATTTGACTGATTCTCCATAAAACGAAGTCGTCTTGAGTCAATTGGGTGTTTTACCTCTTGCTTAATTTTTGAATTTTTTTCTTTTTCTTTCGAAGGCGGCCAATTACCAGATGGTAAAATTTTGTCATCAACATTTTCATAAAAATCCAAATTGGCAATTTCAGCTATACTTAACACTTCATCGTATAACTCTTCTTTTGTGAAGCTTAAATCATTGGGAAGACGACCATTTTGTGTTCCTATATAAAGCAAGCCATCTTTATAAATCGTGCATGTTATCTTGACTTCCGTGTCATTTCTATGCCAATACGGGTAAACCTCCAAGCTTTCAATTTTACCATTTTCTGGATTAACTGGTCCCTTGAATATTACTATGTAATCAAGCCCTGGAAGCGTAGTTTCAAAATGATCCCCCTTAAAATCACTAAATTTATCTTTAAGAAATTCATTAAATTTATTTTTCCTTTCGTTCTCTTTTTCTTTTTGTTCTATCTCATCACGAGTTTGTTTGATTTGTTGAAGTTTTTTCTCATACAGAGCAACCTTTTCTTCATAAACCTCTCTGGCCGCATCGCTTCTTGCCTCTCTCGCTTTTCTTTTGTTATTGATAATTTCAATTATTAACTCATCGGTTTCTTTATTTTCCGCTCGCATCTCAACCACTTTTTCGGCTATACTAAGATCATCTCTACTAATCCTCCCGTTAAACGGTTTTTTAATTTCTTTAGCCGTTTCCATGATTTCCCACGCTTCTTTTTCAGATGATTCTAAATTTTTAAACCCCCGTTGATCATTAGATTTACTGGAATCAAATTGTTTGTCCATAAATTTAAATTAATAATTAATTGACGCTTAAATTATATCAGAAAGTGTTTTATATGAAAACCTTGACAATACGGACATAGGGTTGTATTATCTCGGATAAGAAAATGGACATTAAAAATCTTATATAAAAGGGGGTGATTGATATGTCGTGGTTGAAAATACTGCCAATGGAATTGGTCAATATTAATGCAAATGAGTTTTCCGAACCGGATGATGAAGTTGATCCAAGATTTGATGTTGTGGTCGGTGAGGCAAGTGATGATTTAAGGCGGATTTATACGCTTGCTGAAAGATTGCTGGAGGCGGGAGCGCGTTATTCTGTTGACGCGCAATTTTCAAAAGATAATCGCTTGCGCTCGGATGCGGGAAAGAAAGCATACGAGTTAGCGAAAAAAATTGAAGTATTGAAGGAGATTTTTTGGATCACGCTCAAAGACGATTTTGATCTTTGGAATAAAGACAGCGTGGGGATTCGTAAAGGATGGAAGGTGACTTATAGAAAAGACGGATTGTCGACCACTTTTCTGGACTTTCTGAAAAATCTATAAATAGCAGTTAGCTTGCAAAGAAAGGAGGTGATTGGCATGGAATGGAAAGAGCTTCAACCATATTTGCGCAAGCTTAACGGTCAAGCGACGATTATTGTGAATCGCGAGAGAATAGAATCGTTAAGGAAAAAGATGTTCAGTACCGCCAAGTCGCAGTTACAGGATCTTGTGATAAATTGCGCAGGAGTCAAAGAGGCGCGATTCTTGGGCGTCTTGGGTTATATGTATCGGGTGGCGTCAGGAAGAAATATACCATTGGTAAAGTCCCTACTCTCTGGCTGGAGGGAAAAATAATATATTCGGAAGACGACACAGCCAGTCGCGCCACAAGTGAAATTAACATACCAATTGACGCGATAACATCAATTCAGTTGGGATAACGCAATGCCCGTTATAATTTTCTATTTTAGAGAATTATAACGGGCTTTTTATTTTTAAGATGTTATGATTTTTTATGTAAGCAAAAAACGGTTTTCCGATGAATCGGAGAACCGTTTTTAGTTTAGTTCTTTTGTAGACGCGTATTTTCTCATATTCTCCATGAAATATTTACAATCGGAACAGTTGGAAATATGAATCTCGATTTTTTCGCGAATGCCGCTGATTTTTACGCGCGAATAAAAAGAAAACTCGTTTCCGTTGAGATACGGCATCATTATTTCAATAGGCGGGCATCCGCCGTTTTTAGCGGCGCGCAACGCCGCTTTTTTTGTGAAAAAAACGCCTCCGTATTCGCGGTCCTTTTTCAAAAGACACCTCCTTTGTTTGGTTGTTGTTAATTTGCTATTATTAGCGCCCGGATTCCTCCAGTCCTCTCAGGTAATCTTCCGCTTTTTCCATTCTTGTGCCGATTTCTTCTTTATCTCCGTCGGTTATTTTTGGATGAGAGATTATTTCACTATAGAGCTGTCTTATCTGATCAACCTGATATTTGATTGCCGCCGGTTCTTTTTGCGCGCCGTAGTCGCCGAATTCTACCCGGCCGTTCTCATTGATGACATTTCTAAAATCTTCCAAAAGCATTACAGGATCACGAAAACTTTTATCACTGCCCGATATCGCGTCTATTTTTTGTTCCATATAACATTAGTTAATGATATTGCTTGCATACTATCAAGTTTATTGGTTCTTGTCAAATTAGTGTACGAGACGGGTACATCGGTAACACTTTGTTGGTTTTTTGATAGAACTCCCAGGGGGTGTCATAGCCCAAAGTCTGATGGGG